>Ga0194119_10003986_pt1 | contig 23278 bp, 15 predicted proteins | sample TA2MahC100mmetaG_FD_148620 | JGI IMG/M metagenome (GOLD analysis project Ga0194119, IMG submission 148620) | Freshwater microbial communities from Lake Tanganyika, Tanzania - TA2015018 Mahale Deep Cast 100m | ecosystem: Environmental > Aquatic > Freshwater > Lake | place: Tanzania: Lake...
TAGGCTTTAGAAACCTTACGTGCAGAGCCACGCTGGAAACAAAAGGCAGTGTGTTGAGCTCTTCTGTTCCTGCTTTAGAAACCTTACGTGCAGAGCCACGCTGGAAACTTTGTAAGTTTAAAAATTGTGAAATATCCAAGCTTTAGAAACCTTACGTGCAGAGCCACGCTGGAAACGGCATATTTTCTCCTTTTAAATTAATGGTGCTTTAGAAACCTTACGTGCAGAGCCACGCTGGAAACTGGTATGACATTTTTATCTCCTCTCGATTTTAGCTTTAGAAACCTTACGTGCAGAGCCACGCTGGAAACCGTTCCAACGCCAGTACTTGATCTAAGGGTGCTTTAGAAACCTTACGTGCAGAGCCACGCTGGAAACTAGTTGCTCCGTTCGCTAGTGTATGGACTTTCGCTTTAGAAACCTTACGTGCAGAGCCACGCTGGAAACGCCGGAAGCACCTGCTTTCGCTGCCAGTTTGGCTTTAGAAACCTTACGTGCAGAGCCACGCTGGAAACTAGGAGAAAGGCGTGTATACGTATGTGAGCTTTAGAAACCTTACGTGCAGAGCCACGCTGGAAACCCCATCCAAGTAACACCTCAATCTGTAAAGCTTTAGAAACCTTACGTGCAGAGCCACGCTGGAAACAAATATACTGGACCACCTCTTTTTTTTCATACGCTTTAGAAACCTTACGTGCAGAGCCACGCTGGAAACATCCACCCGCATTTTTTGGGAATTATAAGGCTTTAGAAACCTTACGTGCAGAGCCACGCTGGAAACACCCAGGCATCTATTATCTTTTGCAAATCTCCGCTTTAGAAACCTTACGTGCAGAGCCACGCTGGAAACACCTTGTCGTACTTGGGTGTTCATGAGGAAAAGCTTTAGAAACCTTATGTGTAGAGTCACGCTGGAAACCCAGACCCAGACCGTGACGGTCTGGCTACTCGCTTTGGAAACCTACGTGCGGAGCCACGCGGGAAACGACCATCCAGTCACGAGACACTCCTTACCGGCGCCGCGCAAACCCTGCGCGCGGCGCCGGACCGGGGACGCCGCTTTCTGGTAGGCTGGCGGGGTAAAGAGCCGGAAGGGGGGCGGATCGTGATGATTGCGGAGGAGACCGGGGCGGGCCGCCCCGACTGTCTGGTGGCCATGGTGTCGCGCGACATCATCGTCTTGGCGAAGCTGATCCGGGGCTTGCGGCCGCGTCAGGCGCGGTTGTTCCGCACCGCCCATGCCCGGTCGCAAGAGTGGGGCGAGGCGGCGCCCCGACTGCTGGCGGGGCTGCGCGACGAGGGCGGCCTGCTCGGGGACTACCAGGTGGTGGACCTGCCCGAGGGGGATCTGCCCGCGCGGCTGGAAGCCTACCGCGTCAGCCTCGCGCGGGCCTTGCCGGCGGATCTGGCGACGGGGCTCGTCGCCTACGATTGCACCGGCGGTCAGAACATCTTCCATGTGCTGGGTTTCGGCTGGGTGCGGCAATGGGCCGCGCCGCGCGGTCTGACGGTGGCCGCCGTCTACTGCGACGCGGACACCGGCAGTTTGCTGGTCCTCCCGGGGGACCCGTCCGGCCAGCCGGTGGCGCGGCCGATCCGCTTCCGTTACCGCGAGGGTCGGGAGCTGGCGCAGCGCTTCGCCATGTATGGGGTGACTTGCGAGAGCGGCGAGCGTCTGTGGCCGCCGGCTGTCGCCGCGCCGGCACTGGACGCGCTGTACGAGGCCTTGTGCGCGGACGCGCGACTGCGCGCCCTGTTCCATTCCCAGTGGCAATTCATCAAGCGCTGGCAGGCGCGCCAGCCTCGCGCCGCCGCGGCGCCGCCCGGCGCCCTGTGGGCGCGGGTCCGCGAACGCCTCAAGGAATCCGTGGATACTTTGCCCTTGCCGGCCGCGGGGCGGTCGCTGGTCGAGCGGCGCGCGGTCGAGCTCGTCGGCGATTGGGTGGTCCGGCCCGAGGACAACGGCGCCTGGCTGGAACGCCACGCGGCCGACCCGTTCCACAAGGACTTGAATCAGCGCTTGCAGTCTCTCGCCGCCGTCCTGCCCTCCCTCCTCGCGCCTGGCAAGCGGCGCGGCCTGGAGCGGCAGGATTTACAGCAGAATCTGCTGCCGGGGCTGTTCAAGGCGTTGGTCGGGAATCTCCGCCTGGAACTGGAACAACACTCGCGCAACCGTGGCGAGGACCCGATGCTGGTCCCGCCCGAGGAAAAACAGGCGGCGATGAGCGAGGCGCTGGACGCGCTGCGCCTGCCGGCGGAGGTGGCCGGGCGGGTGCGCGCGGCCCTGTGGGAGCCGCAAGGGCTGCCGCTGCTGTTCGAGACCTGCGTCGCCCGGGCGGTGGCGCGGCGGGCGGCGACGCGCGCCGGCCTGGCGGCCGTGTACCGGAACGTCGCGCTGCGGCAGGGCGCGCGCGGGGTGTGCGAGTGGGATGCGCTGGTGTTGATGGAGAATGGCGATATCGCGGTGGCCGAAGCCAAGAGCCATTTCAGCAGCGCCGAGACCAAGAAGATCGAATCCAATATCAAGCAGTTGCGCGATTTTGGCGGCGCCTATAGCAGTTACCGGCTGGTGTATCCGCTGACCGCGGCCGAGTTGGCGGCCCTGGCCGGGGAGAGCGATGCCGGGCTGGCGGACTTCAAGGGGCTGGGCATGGACGATGCCGCCGCGTGGCGACAGCATGTGCGCGAGGTGAGCCGCTCGCGGGACCAGCGCATCCTCGGACTGGACGAGTTGGAGCGGCTGCTGGAGGTCAAGTCGCCGGGGGCGGCCCCGGGTTGATCGCCCGCCTCCGGGCGTCGGCCGGCAGCAACTTGGCGCGCCTTGGCGAAACGAATATAGTGCTGACTTTGTCGCCCCGGCCAACGGACACCCCAGACTGAAGTACCGCCGTCATGAGCTTGACATCATGGATACCCGCCGACTGGCAGTATGACGCGCCCACCGCCGACATGGCCGAGGGCGCCGTGAAACGGGCGGCGCTGGCCTTGATCGAGCGCCATCTGTTCGCCGACACGACTCCCGGCGCGCCCATCGGCGCCCGCTTGGACGCCGTGCGGCTGGCCTTTGCCAACGCGCTGACCGAACCCCTGTCGGCACGCTCCGATGCCGCCGTCCGTTCCCTGTGGGAAACCCTGTTTCCGCCCGAGACCCTCCGTGGCGGCGCGCCGTTCCTGGAGGCCGACGCCGTGCCCGATGTCCTGACCGCGGCTTTCATCCTCTCCATGCACGGTCTCTGCGCGACCTTCGTCGAGCCGGTCAAGGATGACGCCCCGCCCGGTCCCGCCGAGGAGGAAGCGGAAGAGGATCAGGCGGATGAGAATGAAGACGAGCGGGAGACCGGCGGGCCAGGCGTCGCGCCTGTTGATCGGGTCGAACGGCGCCGGGTGGTGAAGGCCTTGGTCTCCCTGCTGCGCCAGTGGACCTGGCGCTGGAGTCCCCCCGAAGGGACCGACCCGGGCGAAGCGCGGAAAGCGGTGGCGGGCGCTCTGCTGGCAACTCTGCTGATGGCGCTGGATGGAATCTTCGTCGAGGCGGACGGCGGCACGACGCAGCGGGACGGCAAGCCGCATTCCCTGCGCTGGATCGAACTGCGCGATGCGGCGCTGGGCGAGCGGCTGGACCGGCTCGCGGCCGAGTCGCCCTTTCGGCTGACGGTGCGGCCGCTGCGGCGGCCCGTGGCCTATGCGTTCGCGCCCCCGTCGGCCGATGACGCGCCGGGCGGACGCTTCCGCGTCGACCTGATCGGCTATCGGCGCATGAACGCCTTCCTGCGCCAACTGCACGCGGACTATCCCCGGCCGGAATGCCGTGATCCGGCTTTCGAGCGCTATGTGGCGGCGGTCAACGTACAGCAGGCGGTGGCCTGGCGCGTCAATCGGCCGTTGCTGGCGGCGGCGCGGGCCTGGCGCGAACGGGCCGGTCCCGACGACGATCTGGCCGTCACACTCGAGTTTCTCGACAGCCGTCCCACCAAGCGGCGGGGGCGAAGAAAAGGACAAAAACCCGTCCCTGGCGCCTTGTCGAAGGCGCTGGAGGATCTCTGCCCCGACGAAGGGACGCCACCGCCCTTTTTTCTGCCTTGGTGGGCCGACTACCGGGGCCGCGTCTATGCCGAGACGGCCTGGCTGACGCCCCAGGGCGGCGACGCGCAGCGCGCCCTGCTGGAGTTCGCCCGGGGCCGGCCACTGGACGCCGAGGGGGTCCGCGCACTGCGCCGGCATGGCGCCAACCTGGCGCGACGCACCCGGGTGCTGAACGACCTGGGCATCAGCGATAGCCCGGCGCCGACCCTGGCCGAGCGCGAGCGCTGGGTCGAGTTGCACGAGGCCGATATCCTCGCCAGCGCCGCCGCGCCGCTGGAGATGGCTTTCTGGCGCGAGGTGTCCGGCGACCCCCTGCAATTTCTGGCGTTTTGCCTGGCCTATCGGCAGTGGCGGGAGGACCCGGCCGCGCCGATCCATCTGCCGGTGCAGATCGATGGCACCTGCAACGGCTTGCAACATATCGCCGCCCTGACCGGCGATAGCCTGCTGGCCCAGGCGGTCAACGTCGCGCCCGGCGCGGATGACCGGCCCGGCGACATCTACAGCGAACTGGCCGCCGAAGCCGCGACCGCCCCGCCGCCGTCAGCGACTGGCGTCCATGCGGCGGGCCTGGCCCTGGCCGAGCGCTGGTTGGCGACGGGTTCCACCCTGGACGGCTGGCTCGACCGCGACACCGCCAAGCCCGTGGTGATGACGATTCCCTATGGCGCCGGCGAGGAGGCACAGGCCCACGGTGTGCTGGAGGCGATCGCCGGCCGTCTGGAGGACGCCTGGGCCGCGATCCCGCCGGATTGGGTGGCCGAACTGGACGCCTGTGTGAACTGGAACCGGGACATGCCGGAGACGCCGCAACGGCGTTTCGTCCGGGCGTGCGGCAAGGACCTGTTCCTGGCGCGACGCCGGAAGTTGAAGGCGATGAAGGATGAAGATGAGTTGGCGCGGGAATTGGCCTGGGGCGAGTTCCGCCGCTTGCAAACCCTGGGCGCCTATGTGGCGCTGGCGCTGGTCAAGCGGCTGCGCGCGGCGCTGAAGCGGTGTTATCCCGGGGTCGGGGGCTTTTCCGGCTGGCTGGGGAAAGTGGCGCGGGCGTGCGAGGGATTACCGCTGCTGTGGCTCACGCCGTTGGGCTTTCCAGTATGCCAGCCCGCCTTCAAGCTGGAAAAGTCCAGTCTCAGCCTGCCTCTGATCAGAACCACGGTGCGGGTGTCCGTTCAGCGCCTCGGCGATACCGTGGTGCCCAATAAGCAGCAGAGCGGCCTGTTGCCGAATCTGATCCACAGTCTGGACGCCACGCATCTCTGTATGACGTTGCTGGACGCGGCCGACCGGGGCATCGCCGACATCGGCTCCGTGCACGATTGCCTGCTGTGCCATCCGAATGACGCCGCCACGCTGGCCGAGCGGGTGCGGCGGACCTTTGCCGAGCTGTACGCGCCCCGGGAGGGCGAAACCCTGCCCCGGCCGCTGGCCGATTGGCGGGACTGGATGCGGGAACTCGCGGCGCTGGCGCCCCTGGCGGGATCGTCGCTGCCGCTCCTGCTGGGCGCTTTGGAGCATCCCGGCGGGGTGGGCGAAGCGCAACTCGCCGAACAGGCCCCGCGCGACGCGGCGGCCCGCGCCGCGTGGGAGCGGCTCGCGGCGATCCGCCGCCTCCCGCCCGCGCGGCAAGCCCTGCTCCGGCGGGTGCTGGCGTATCGACGCGACCATCCGCCGCAAACGGCGAAAGCCCGCGACTTTCCGGAGTTGCCGGTATCCCAGGGCCTGGACCTGGCGGGCGGACTGTCACCCTATTTCTTCTCCTGATCAAGCGGACCGGTAACATGGCAGCCAAGCGACTGATCGTTTCGTTCATCGGCAACACCGATCTCAGATTCTGCCCGCCCAAGGGTGACGAGCAAAGCCCCATCCTGCGCTTGCTGCTGGCGCTCCCCGAAATGACGCCGGCCATCCCGCTGAAGGACACCCGCCTGGTCTTGCTGGACGATGACATCCCTGGAAAAACGGAACGCCGCGAGTTTTGCGAGCGCTTGAAGGCGGTACTCACGGAGTGCGGCCTGGCCGATCTGGACCTGGAGCTACGCTCCGTCGAATTGACCGATCCGGCCGATCTCAAGACCTTGTACGAGGAAGCTTGGCAGGCCCTGCGGGAGGCGGAGGTAGATCGGGCGGGCGAGGTGATGTTCCATCTGTCTTCCGGTACCCCCGCCATGCAGGTGACCTTGCTGCTGGCCGCCCATTGCCTGCGTTTGAAGGGGGTACGACTGATCGAAACGTCGCGGGAAAAACCGGTCAAGGAGGTGCGACCGCCGTATGTGCTGGCCGCGCGGGAGATACGCTCCGAAAATGCTGCTCGGCCTCCCGTCCTGCCCGATTCGGCGCGTCGCGCGCTGCTCCCGGACACGGTGATCGACGATCCGATCGTGGGGAGCGTGTATGCCAGCCTGTATAAGGCCGCCCTTCGGAACAAGGTTCCCTGCCGACTGCTGTTGCGCGGACCCTCGGGAAGCGGCAAATGGCATGCCGGCCGGCAGTTGGCGCGATGGCGCGGCGCGCCGATGATGGAGTGGGTCGAGCCTGGACTCGGACCGGCGCCGGAAACGGGCGCCACGCTGCTGATCCGCCATCTGGACGCCTGGCCAGCCGAGGCCCTGGCTGGCTTGAGCCATTGGGCGGAACAACGCGCGGACCTGGCCATCGCCGCGACGTGGCGCACCGACCGGACGCCGACGGCCCCGCGGGCAACCCGTCAGGACGCGGGTTTGCCCGGCGCGGCGCGGCTGGATCTGCCGGCGCTGCGCATGCGCGGCGATGAGGCGGCCTTGAGCGAGGCCCTGGCCCGGCAACTGGGCCTCGCCGATGGCAAGCTGCGCGAACGCCTGCACTACGACCTCCTGACGGACCTCTACCCGCGCGATCTGCACGAACTCAAATCCCTGCTGGCGTCCGCCGACCTGTTGAGTCCCGGCAAGCATCCGGAAGCCGCCGCCTTCCGGCAGGTACGGGAAATCGAGGAAACCGCCGCCTTGCTGGAGGAGGCCTGGTGGCATCTCCACAATCCCGGTAATAATCGCGACAAGCGCCCGTCGCTGATCGAGGTGCTGGACGTGATACGCGCCGCCGTGGTGCGGCGCGTCCGCGCCGAGGGACGCAATCAAACGAAAACCGCCGACTTGCTCGGCTACAGTCAGACCACCATTTCGGAAATCGAGAACAAACCCCTGGTTCTGACCGGCTGGCGGGTCGCGGCGAGTGACGTTGATGATGATGACTGAACCGCGCGGCGCGCGCGACCTGGCCGAGCTGTGGCGGGCGCTGCCGGCGGGCGTGCTGTGTTATCCGCTGGCGGCGATGCCCGATTTGCTGGCTCTGAGCGATACCCTGCGCGCCCGCGCCTGGCGCGAGCGCTGCGCGGCGCCGACGGCGCAGTCCTGCGCTGAACAGGGCCAGGATTGCCCCTTGGCGGGGACCGGCGCCTGTCGGGCCGATGGCTTGTTTCCCATGCATCTGGGTGGCGGCGCGCCGCAGTGGCGCATGGCGACCCTGTTCCTGCAATGGTGGCCCACTCACGGACGGCTGTTCCTCATCGCCCTCGGCGAGGCCGCCACCGCCGAACTCGGCTGGGCCGCGCGCTGCCTGCGCGAGCGGCATGGCCTGGAGGGGGCGGAGCGCCTGCCGGTGACGCGCTTCGCCGAACTGGAGGTGCATGGCTGGCGCCGGCTGCGGCTGAATTTCGTCACGCCCTGGGTGGTGAGCAAGGGCGAGCGGGTGGTGGATGCGGCGCCCGACGCCGCCACCGTGGCGCGCGAGCTGAGCAAGGCGATGCGGTCGCGAGCCCACAAGTTCACCGCGCTCTGCGCGCGGGACGCCGTCTGGCAGCGGCTGGGCGGCCATCTGGCCCATCATGTGGCGGATCGGTTGTTGCCGGAAGCGCTAAGGGTGGAGCGGGTCGAGCTGTGCCTGTCGCCGCCGGCGCCGATGCACAGCCGCGCCAGTGGACAACGCTTCGAGGAAGTGGGTTGGCTGGGCGCGGTCACCCTCGCCGTCGAGGAAGCCGCGCTGCCTTGGTTGAGCCTGCTGGCGGTCTGCGGCGGGGGCGAGAATGCGGACAAGGGCAAGGGCCGGGTGGAGTTGGCGCCCCTGCCCGCGCACGAATAATGTAACGAGGAGAAATATCATGGCCTGGCTATGGCTGGTGTCGGTCGGCGTGACCGATGTGCAATTTCCGGTCTGGAAGATGGACGAGTACGGACAATGGGTGGAATATCGTTTCCGCCGCGAACGTGGCGGGGCGCGCCGTGTCCACGAGGGTTTGCTTGCCCTGCTGGAACGCGATCGCATCGAGTTCCCCGACCGGCTGCCGCGCGATCTGGAGCGGGAGGAATCGGGCCGGATCGAGTTCCAGTTCGAGCAGGAGGGCGAGGACTTCATCGCCAGCATCGCCGCGCGCGAGGGCGCCGACGAGGGTTACCGCATCGCCGCGGAAGGTAATGAACTCTCCAGCCTGGGGGCGAACGGGCTGCCGCTGTACTGCCCGAAGGTGGCGGACGTGCTGGCGGCGGCGCGCGCCACGTTCGGCGATGAACCGGTCACCGTGGTGGCGCTCGCCACTCGCCGCCTGGCGACGCTGCGCGACGGGCCGGGCGAGCCGATCGCCTCCGGTCCGCTGGTGGCCCGGTTCCTGGCGGAACGGCTGGGCCTTGAGTGGCGGCCAGGCGGGACTGTGCCAGAGACGCTCGGGGCTGGCATCAGCACCTGGGTGGATATTCTGGTGGATGATGAACTGGCCGAGGACGAGGCCGCGCAACGCCGGGTGGTGCAGCGTCTGACCGCCCTGGTCCGTGGCTGGGCGCCAGCGGGCGCGCGGCGCGTCACGGTTACGACCGCCGGGGGCATACCCGCCCTCAAACCTCTCATGCAGCGGATTCCGGCCACCTGCCTGGGGCAGGGCGCGGTGCGGGTGCTGGAGATCCCGGAGCGGCAGCGCGCCGAGGCCAGCGTCGTCGCGCTGGATTACCTGGCGCAGGTGCCGGAGCAGGAAATCCTGCGCTTCCATTGCGCCGAGGCGCTGCGTCAGCGCGACTATGCCGGCGCCTATGGGCTGGCCGGCCGCTTCCCGCATCCGACCCACTGGAGCCTGGCGGTGCGCGATACGCTCGGCCCCTTGCTGGAATTGCCGGGCGGCCCCTTGCTGGTCAATGGCCGGCGGCTGGAGGCCCACGCGCTCGCCGCCTGCCGAGTCGAGGCGGCGCTGTGCATGGGCGATGTCCTCAAGGCGCTGGTGCGCCTCGGTCAATTTCTGGAGGCCGCGACCTGGGCGCTGATCGCGCGCGACCCGCGCATCCGGGATTGGGGGCTGGTCGTGCAAAGCGATAAGGAGGTCCTGGAGGGGCCGTTGGACAGCAAGCGCAAACTACTGGAGCAGGGTCTGCTGAGAACGGACCCCAAGGACCCCAGCCGTTACAGCGTCGATGGCCTGACCTGGAAGTGGCCGGACTGGCTGGCCGAGGGCGGGGAGGGCGGCGGCGCGGCCAGCGTACTGGCAAAGCTACAGTTTGACTATGCGAGCAGGCAGGCGGGGAAACCATCGCCGCGCGATTACCGCAACCTGCTGGTGCATGGCGGCGATGCCGTGGTGAAGCCGGGTGACGTGGAGCGCGCCTTGCGCAACGCGGGGCTGATCGGGGCGACCGGCCAGGATTTTGGCGCCAACTGCCTGGGTCTGGAGCGCTTCGGGCGACTGCTGTCCGGGCTGGACGCCGCGCATGTGACCGCGTCCCTGAGAAAACAACTGGACGGGCTGCTCGACACCGTGATCGAGGGCGAGCCATGACCTACACACTGGAAATCAGCCTGAAGCGGGTGCAGACCTTCATCTTCGACGTGCCGCGCCTGAAGGCCATGCTGGGCGCGAATGCGCTGGTGGGACAGGTGCTGCGCCATGAGTTGCCCCGGTTGCTCGGCGACCGGGGCCAGCGTCTGGACTGGCCGTCCGAGGTAGCGCTGGCCGGCATGGTGGACGATCCCGATCCGCTGCAGGCCGGCGATCCCGCCGACCGGGACGATCCGCGCGCGCTGTACGCGCGCGGCATCCTGGCCCGTGACGGCGGCCATTTCATCGTCGCGTTCCCGACGGAGGCGCGGGCCGAGGAATTCCGGCGGGAGGCCGAGGCCGTTCTCGCCGAGTATTTGCCGGGCGTGCTGTTCGAGGCCGACATCCAGCCGTTTCCCAAACCCAAGGATAAACGGGTCGGGAAGCCCCGCTCTTCCCGGGAAACCCATCTGTTCGATCTGCCGGTGTTGCAGATCTGCCAGGAAACCGGCCGGGAGCCGGCCTCGGAGAGACCGGATGAGAAAGAGATTTGGCAGCCCAGAGCTGCTACTATCCGAATAAGCTCTCAGGCCTCGGAGAGACCGGATGAGAAAGAGATTTGGCAGGCTGCTTCCGTCGGCCATCGTCAGCAATGGGGCGACAAGTTCTATCGCGGTGAAACCCGGGATTTGATCAGTCTGCTGCGGCGGCCACTCTATCCGGACCGGCTGGGCAAGACCCCGGACGATCTCGCTCAACTGGCGGCGGGCGACTATCTGGCCCTGATCCATGCCGACGGCAATCGCATCGGCCAGCGCTTCAAGGAGTGGCGGGAAAAGTGCGCGAACCCCGACCCGCTCGTCCGCGAAGCCCATGGCGCGGCCTTCTACCACAGCATGCGGGTGGCCGTGCGGCGGGCCTTGATCGGGGCGCTGGACGACACCTTCCCCGAAACCTACGCCACGCATCCTTACGCAATCCTCATGCTAGGCGGCGATGATCTGCTGCTGGTGTGCCGGGCCGACCGGGCGCTGAAGCTGGCCCAGGCCTACGCAGCAAAGCTGAGGGAATGGCGATTGAGCGACGGCTCACCCCTGGATGTGGCCATCGGCGTCGCCATCGCCAAGAAAACCTATCCGCTGCACCGCCTGCACGAACTGGCGGAGAGCCTGGCGGGCAGCGCCAAGCGGCTCTATCGGTCCCTGGACGAGGGTGAGCGATGCTCGGTGATCGACTGGCAGGTGGTGACCCAATCCTGGTTCGAGGGCGTCGCCGAGGCCCGCCGCCGGACCGAGCGGGTGCGCTACCGCGTGGACGAAACCACCGAAACGCTGCTGTTGACCGGCCGGCCCTACCGGCTGGATGACGAGGGCCTGGCGGCCCTGCTGGCGGCGGCTGACAAACTGGACGCCGATGCCGAAACCGCCCGCTCGCCACTGCGCGCGCTGCGGGCCGCCTGCGAGCAGGGACGCCTGGCCGGAGAACTGGCCTTCGGCCGACTGCCGGAAAGCGTTCAACACGCGCTCGGCTGGCCAGGGGAATCCGGCCTCTGGCAGCGCCAGGGCGATGACAAGACTGAATTTCACCTGACCCGCGCCCTGGACATCGTCGGCATCCGTGAAATAGGCCGACTGGGGAAGAAACGCCATGACTGATACGAGCAAGCCGCTGTTCATCCGCCTGTTGATAAGAGCCGTGGAGGATTTGCACGTCGGGGCCGGCACCGGCGGCGGCGACATCGACGCCCTGCTATTACGGGACCGGCGCGGCCGGCCGGTGATCCGCGCCAGTCACCTCCGGGGGCTGTTGCGCGAGGCCGGCGAGGAATCGATACGGCTGGGGCGCGCCACCCGGACCGAACTGGAGGCCCTGCTCGGCCGGGCCGGAGGGCAACGCGGCGCCTTGAGCCTGACCTCGCCGCGTGTGGACGCGGACGTCCAGACCCTGATCTGGGGTTCCTCCGCGCGGATTGAGGGCGGGCGAGTTCCCGAGCCCGACACCTTGCGTTACATCGAATATGTCGCGGCCGGCACGGTATTCGAGGCGAATCTGCGCCTGGCCGATCCGGCCCTCAAGCCGCTCCTGGAAAGGTTGTTGCGGCGGGTGGACCGCATCGGCGGCCACCGCAACCGGGGCGGCGGGCTGGTGGAACTGGGGTGGAAAGCAGTCGCCGGGGGCGGCCCGGCCGCTCGCGTGGCGTCGGGCGGGACACGCTTGCGGCTGGTGCTGCGCAACCGGGAGCCGCTGTGCCTGCCGGCTACAGGCCACCCCGGCAACCTGATCCGGAGCCACTCCTTCATTCGCGGCCAGACCCTGCGCGGCGCGCTGATCGCCTGGGCCGTCCGCGCGGGCCATCCCGATCCCCTGGCCCTGTTCGAGCGGCTGTCCGTGGGCGATGCCCTACCCCTGCCGGACGATGTCAAATTTGCCGATGAGGTGCGGCCGATTCCCCTGTCGATCCTGACCAAAAAACCCGGCGGCGGCAGCCCGGATCGGCCGTGGTGGGCGGGGAGGGCCGCCGAGCCCAAGGCCTTCGACCGCCTGTATGTCCCCGAGCAGGACGAGGAGGAAAAACCCAAGCGTCCCGGCGGGCATGAATACCTGTGCCGGGATGGCGACGCCGGCCCCTGGCTGCGCTATGCCCCCGAGATGACGGTGCGCCTGCGTAACGCCACGCCCAAGCCGGGCAGCCTGGAGCCGGCGGAGTTGTTCAGCCTGGAGGAAATCGCCGAGGACACCCTTTTTCAGGCGGAACTGCGCGGCGACGATGAATCCGCGTGCCGGGAGTTTCTCGACGCCTTCGCGCCGCTCTTGGCCGGGGACTGGCTCATGATTGGCCGGGGCGGCGCGCCGGTGGTGGTGGAATCCGTCGCGCCCGTTCCCGTGACAGCGAAGATGACCGGCGCGGAAGCCGGCGATACCTGGGTGCTGACCCTGAGCAGCGATCTCATCGCGCGCGGCGAGCAGCTCGGTTTTCTCGATAACCTGGACCCGCTGGCGCTCTGCCGACTGGCCGGCATTCCAGCGCTCGCCGACTGCGCCATCGTCGACGACCGTTTCGTCGAGACCGAGCGGGTGTACGGTTTCAATGCCGCCAGCGGTTTGCAACGGAGCCCGGTCCTGGCGCTGCGGCGCGGCTCCCGCTGGAAGCTGCAAGGTTCTGGCGCGCCGGCCCTGGCGGCGGCGTTGGCCACGCGGGACGCGCTGGGTGAGCGCACTCGGGAGGGCTTCGGGCGGTTCCTCGTCGAAGCTGGCGCCATCGAGGTGGTTCCACACCAGGGGGTCTCCAGCGAGACGCCAACCAAGCGCGGTGAGGTGCTACGGCGGCGCGCCAAGGCGCTGGCGGACGATATAAACGCCGGGCAGGGTCCCAGCCTGTCCCAGTTGCAGTGGCTCAGGGAACGGGCGCTGGCGGCGCGCGACATCGAGGATTTGCGCAAACTCATGGAAGAAGTGAAAACCGCCCCGGCTCGTCGACCGCAAGGCGGCAAGCGCTGGCAAAACTTCCCTATTCAGCGATTGAACGAAGCATTGCGGACCATCGAAACAGAGAACCCGGACAACGCAGCACGCCAACTGAAGGAGCAGCAGCAGTTCATCTCCCTGGTGGTGCAGTGGTGTGTCCCGAAACTCAAGGAGAACCGCGCATGAGTACTCCCTATCGCACCGTGTTCGTCGGCGCGCTGGTGCAGGAATCCTTCCTTAGCGCCGGCGGCAGCGACGACCCCTTCACCACGGTGGACAGCCCCTTCTGCCAGGATGGCCTGGGCCGGCCGACCCTGCGCGGCAGCGGCCTGGCCGGCGCGCTGATCGCCACCCTGCGGCGCGCGCGGGGCACGGTACCCGACTCCATTACCGGCAGCGATAAGGGCCGCCAGCCTTCGGCCTGGCGCTGCTTCAACAGTCACCCAGAGCAAGACGCGGCGCCGGCCTTTCGCCAGCATGTGGCCATCGACGAGCGAACGGGCGCGGCGGCGACCGGCGCGCTCTTCAACGTGGAAACCCTGCCGCCCGGCACGCGCTGGCCGTTCCTGCTGGAGGTTGACGACACCCGCGACGAAACGTCCGCCGAGCTGGCGCGCGAGGCCCTGTCCCACTGGGCCGCCGGGCGTTGCCTGATTGGCCGTGACGTGGCCCGGGGCCTGGGCTGGATGCGGCTGGAGGGACTCACGCAATACGCCCTCACCACCGAGCATGCCGATCGCTGGCCGAATGCCGAAGAGTCGGTGGATTATCCGAAATATATCAAGACCTTCGCCACGGCCGGCGCGCCGGCGCCGGCGGCCGATGTGGGTCTGCCCGGATGGCTGGAACTCAGCGGCACGATCAGGGTGGGCGAGCGCGCGGATGGCTACGGCATCGACAGTCTGTCGATCGGCGGCCATGCCAGCGAGGAACTGGTGGCGTCCTGGGACAGCCGCCGGTTCCTGGCCCCGGACGGCATGACGCCCGAAGCGGCCAAATCCGCTTTCGACCCGGATTTCGCGGTGGTGACCTGGGAACGGGACGGTCGGCGGCAGCCCTATATCCCGGGTTCGAGCCTGCGCGGTCCCCTCCGCCATACCCTGGCGCGGCGCTTGCGCGCGCGCGGCGAGTCCACCGGCGTGGTCGATGCGCTGTTCGGCCCCAGGAATTGCGAGCGCAGCGCCAAACTGTTGATTTGCGATGCCTTCGCCGACGCGGAGGCGGAACTGAAGCTGGCCTGGATGCAGCATCACGCCGAGGACGAATTCACCGGCGGCGCCTATGAATCCGCCAAGTTCGACCGGGTGGCGGTGATGGCGGGCGTCTTTCGCTGGCGGATGGTGCTGGAAGATGCCACGCAGGACGAACGACTGGCCTTGACGGAGGTGCTGAGCTTGGCGCGTGACGGCCGGATAGGCATCGGCGGCGGCCAGTGGCGGGGCCATGGCTGGCCACGATGGGAAGTCAATGATTGGGAATCGCTAGTGGAGTCATGCCATGCCTGAAGAAGTAAAGCGTTGCCGGCTGGCGCGCATACCTGGTGAGGATAGCTGTAGCGTACTGGCATTCATCGAGCGGAAGGCCCGGGAACGGCCGCCCCGGCTGGTGTGGATCGAACCCGATCCCGAGGCCGTCGAGATCGGTCCCGGCGGCGGCCGCCGGATCGCGGCCCTGCCTTTGGCTGGCGGGGCGCCCGAGTCCTGGCCGGATGACTGGCGCGAGTTGCCACTGACCGAGGCCCGGCTGTTCTGGCCCACATCCGCACTGCATGTGCTGGCCAGCGATGACGGCTGTCGCTGGGTGCGCATCGAGGAGCGCGACGGGGACGCGGTCGAGCGCGAGGAGCGCGACGGGGACGCGGTCGAGCGCGAGGAGCGCGACGAGGATGTGGTCGAGCGCGTGGTATCCAGCGTGTTCGCCCAGTCCGATGCCTCGCGCTACGGCCTGTCGCCCGCCGCCGTGGAGGGTCCGCTCATCGCGATTCAGTATCGGAAAAGGGGGCGGTTGGTGGGGTGGCGGTTGATGATCGAACGGGAGGAACGCGGCAATGCCTGAGGGGATTATCGAGACGCTGGCGTCTGACAGGGGGTTTGGTTTCATTCGCTCCCCGGACGGGGAAAGGCATTTCTTTCATCGCAGCGAGGTCGTTAGCGGATTTCACTTCTATTCCATGAAGGAAGGGGATTCAGTGGAGTTTGAATTGCAGATCAGTAAATTAAAGCCAGGCCAACAGGAAGCCCATCAAGTCCGGCTTCAAGGAGTTTCGGCCTCCGCCGGCCACAAGGCGAGTGACTCACCCCGGGCCGGTAGTGCCTCCAGGGGGCATGCCGCTCCCCATTCACGCCCCGGGGGGAATACTCTCCAGGTTGCCGAAAGTCTGTTGCCCTATGGCTTTGTTTCCATCGACCCGGCGAAAGCGGTCACCGACGCGCCCGTCTGGCATGACGGCAAGGAGGGGGGCGAGCTATTGTCGGGGGAATTGCGCTGCACCCTTGAAGCCCTGACCCCGTTGCTGCCGGGCAATGCCCGCTATAAATGCACCAAAGAACAGGCCAACAAATGGGGTTTTGACCGACTGGACCCGGACAAGCAGATTGCCGAACCGCTGCGCCTCGCTGATGGCCGGGTGGTCATCGCCGGCAGCGCCTTGAAGGGCATGATCCGGCACAGTCTGGGCGCGCTGCTCTCGGCGCCGATGGAGCGGGTGGCGGAGCGGCACTATACCTATCGGCCGAATCTGGATTTGAACAGGCAGGGGGTGCCGGAAAAATACACGGTCAGGCCAGCTTTGGTTGTGGCCAAGGACGACGAGGGCTGTGTGGTTGAGGTTTTTTCTGATGCTCGGGATGCGATTTTTGTCCGTAATGATACCTTGGAAGAACTCAGACGCAACGCCCGCGACAATGTAATCAGGGGAGTTGTTTTGGGGTGTACCATTGAAAGGAATAAATTTTCTGACAGGTTATCCAGAAAAAAAGGTCAGCAAACCCGCCTCAATCACCGACTGGTCGAATACCGGGGCGGCATCGATGGCGAGGGCATTTTTGGAGCGGCCTTCATCCCCCCCACCAAGACTTATCAATATGCTCTGGTGCCAGTCTCGGGTGTGGTCGGACAATTTTTGATCGGCTCGGAGCTTTATCAGCGCTACCTGCACGACCAGAAATCAGTAATCGCTTGCGATACCGAAGGGCATTTGACCGCTCATCCATTGTCCGATCTGGATACGAAAAAAGCCCAAAAAGCCATCTTCAGGAACGCAGAACTGAAAATTAACCAACTCATCTATGTGGAGCTCACCACGGAAAACGGCAAGGTCACCCAAAATTCCAGGATCGTTTCCTTCGGTCATCATTTCCGCTATCGCTGGGCCTACAGTTCCTCCGTGCGCAAGCAACAGGGCAAGGTACGCGGTTGTCTGAACCCCCTGGATTGTGAACGGCAGGATGCGGCGCCCGCGCGCCTGAGCGGTGCTCGGCTATTGTTCGGCTATGTCCGCGATGACAAGACCAATCCCATCGGCCAGGGCGTATTCGAACGCCTGGCCGGGCGCATCGCCATCAATCACGCGGTCAGCGACGGCGTGCCGGAATTCCTGGGAGAAAAATCGAAAGGCTATTCCGTATCGCTGAAAATCCTTGGCCAACCCAAATCCTCGGCCTGGGAGTTCTACCTGCGGCAGGGCCAGACGGCGAACAGACCACCCGCCACCTATGGAGACCTGCCGGGCGATGCCGGCGGCGAGTTGGCGGGGCGCAAGTTTTACAGGCACCAGCCGAGGAGCCAAAAGGTTAGTGATATTGCCACGACCGAGGATAAAATCACGCGTTCGAAGGAAGATAAAATTATGCGTTTGAAGCAAGCCACCCTGGCCCGTTTTATCTGCCGAACCGGAACCCGGTTCCTTTTCGCCATCCGCTTCCAGGGTCTACGGGCGTGGGAACTGGGTGCGCTGCTGGCGGTGCTCCAGCCCGGGCGTCTGGCGGCTCCCGGCGGGGACAGCAAAGTGTATGCCCATAAACTTGGGTTAGGGCGTCCGCTAGGCATGGGCAGCGTCCGCATCGATATCGATGGGCTGACGCTGAGTCAGGGCAAGGGCGCAGCGGAAGCGCCCGCCACCGATGGGTTCCGGCAAGAGGCCATCAAGGCCCTGCGGGAACGTCTCGCCGGGGTCGACCCGCGCGAGTGGTTGGCGATGCTGCGTTTCGAGGATCGCGGACCGGTCGATTATCCCCGAAAGGGTGACATCATCTTCAACTGGCATACCGATCTGAGAAAGGACTACGGCAAGTTGCGGAGACAGGCAAGACCGGACTGGGAATCTCTGAACCAACGGATCCGTTCGGTCCTGCCCCGCTCCTGAATCCGTCGTGGCGTCGGACGTGGCCGGGTGAGCCGAACGCCCTCTGCGGCGCGGTAAACGGCAAGGAACGGCTTACCTTGATTACGGCGAGCAGGTGGCGAGCCTCTATGCCGGGATGGATCTGACCCGGCAGTTTTGAGGCGAATCGGCGGCAAGAGCTGGTTCAAGGAATCGATCAGCGCGGGCGAATCCCCGGCCCGGCTCGAGTGCAGTCCATCAATTCGGGCCGTTGCGCACCCGATTGGCATCACTATCTACAGAAGTCCTTCACCAGAAAGCAGAGGGATTGAGAGCACGATATAACTGATTGATATTGCATAGGTTCCTACCCTCACCCCTAACCCCTCTCCCTCCTGGAGAGGGGAATAAAAGGTACAAGTCGATTAGATGCTTACACCCGATTGGAGGGTTTGACGAGCTGAATCGCGGCCAGAATCAGGATGGGGGCCAGGATATAGCTGCCGGTCACGGCCTGCAGCAGGGTTCTTTCCGCGTCCAGGCCGGGTTGACCGCTGAACGCCACCCAGTAGGTCACGCCGAGTTGAAAGCCGACGATGCCGGACCAGAACAGGGGGCCGAACAGCCCCAGGCCGGGGCAATCGGCCAGAGCCGGCGCCGGCCTGCCGTTGCGCTCCAGCCATCGGTCCAAGCCCCGATTCGCCAGAAGGGTCAGCAAGGCCACCACGAACCAGCCGCAATAATTGGCGAAGGTCACCCCGAAATGCACGCCAGGGTCGGGATAGTGGTAGATATTGCCCAGAAACCAGTAGCCGCCGAGGTTGGCGATGGGGTCGACGATCAGATCCACCACCACCATCAGGAACGAAGCCAGCCATATCGTGGGCCAGCCCCAGCGGATCGAATCCGAGGTCACGCGACGCACGTCCCAGCCGCGCACCGACAGCGGCGACATGAAGAAGCGGGCGAAGGAAAGACTGACATAGCTCAGGAACGAGAACGACAGGGTATCGAAGAAGGGTACGCCGAGAATCACCAGGTCTTGCTGCAAGGCATCGTAATGGTAGGTGTAAATACCAAACGGGATGCCATGATTGATGCTGCCCCACTCGGCGGCGAGGGCAATGAGGTAACTGCTGAGCACCCACAGCCCGGTCCGGGTCCAGCCTTGCTCCAGTCGCGCCAGCAACAGAAAAAAGACCATGAAGAGGGTGACATACGGGCGATGGGTCAATGACCAGAGCAGTTGTTCCAGCACGTCGGAATTCCGGATGCGGTGAGAGGGAAAGGACGGCCCGATGGCCATGGTGGCTGCATTCTATCAATTGGCCGACTGATGGAGCGGCGGGAGCATGCCTCCGCCGGCCGACCTGGCGGTCAACAACGCTATACACGGCGAAGCGGGCGGGGTAATGTGTTACTCGCCATGGGTCATACCGCAAGCGGGTGGATTTCATGGCGCAATCTACAACGTCATGTCAATCAGGGTGGAGGTAACCATGTCCAACGGATCTCAGGAAGGTTTGATCGGTTCGATCATTCTCAAAGTCAAGCAGTTGTTTGGTTCGGTTTCCAGCAAGGCGGAACCGGTGGTTCAGGAAGTGAGCGCCGAGGCGCGGCATGTCGCCGCCGTTACGGAGGAAATCGTGGAGGATATCAAGGAGAGCGCGCCCGAGATCCTGGAAAAGGCTCGCGAAACGATCACCGAAGTCGTCGAGGAAGTGAAAGGGTCGGGGGCGATGGCCGGGGTGCGGGAAAAACTGGATGAAGCCAAGACCACGGTGGCCGGGGTCGTTGACATGGCCAGCGAAACGGTGGCGGCCCTGGCGGAGGAAGCCAGGGAGGATCTGGCCGAACTCAAGCACACCGTTGAAGAGGCGGCCGGTCAGGCGAAAGCCGGCGCGGCGGAGCTGGGCGAGAAAATCGCGGCCCGCGCGCAGGAATTGGCTGGCGAGGCACGCGAAGAACTGGCTGAACTGAAGCAGGGCCTGGAAGACCTGACCCACCATGCCGGCGAACAGGCTGCGGCGGCGGCGGAAACCGTGATCACCGAAGTGGAAAAATCCGCCGAGCAGGTCGATACGGCCGTTCATGAAGCTGTGGATCAGTTACAAACGGCAGCCGAACCGGGCCCGTCAACCTCCGACGAGGCAAAGGAAACCAATCCCCCAGCCTGAGGGGGTTGGCGATCTCCGCTCCATTACCGCCATGCCAAACAATTAGTGTAGCCGCGGTAAGCAATCGGTTTGGTTCGATAGGGATTTCGGGGCCTTGATCAGCAAGGCCCCGAACAGCGGCAACAGGCCCGCCACCGTGTTGAGGTGGCCTTCGTGGAGGCCGGTCCGCCATAGACTTGGGTGTGCTCGGCGCCTTGTGGGTGGATGCCCCGTCGGGCGACCGTAGCACCACTTGGGCAGGCGCCCGCGGATGACTATCGCTCCGGGATATGAGCCGCAAGACGCAGGTTGAAATGTTGTTCGGCTGCATCGTGCCTGGCGGAAAACCGCATTATCTGGGAGGAACACCCTCTTCCGGGAGAGCGTTGGGATCACCGCCATTCAGTCAGCCGTTCGCTGAGCGGAGTCGAAGCGAACTGACCACTCACTGGGGTTCCCTTGGCTTCGACTCCGCTCAGCCAACGGAACTCGATGCTTTGCAATTCCAGTCTTACCTTAATGGCCGTGAGCGCTGGGGTGAGGGCATTGCTCCGCGGAAGGATCTCATCACCGCATCCAAGCTTGTCATTTGACTCTTGACTCCCCGTGGCGGCGCTGTGTAATACCGCCACCATTGCATGCTGTTTCGAGTCGTCTACACTGTATCGGGTTGAAGATGCGGTTTTCTCAACATTCGTTAGTTCACGCCCGTCTGGACTCACCGAAATGAACACGGACATCAACCTCAACCCGAACATCGAAGCCCATTCGAGCGAAGGGCTGGCCCTCGCATCGGTGGACAGACAACACCGGCCGCGTCAGTTGAATATTGGCGAACCCTGTGGAGAGGAGTCCACCCTGGATGCAGCCACTCTCGGGGAATGGCGTTCACCGCGTCCCCACCTCAGTTGCCAGGGTCTTTGTGTGGATTATCACGGTCGCAGGGCCCTTGAGGGTGTGAACCTTGAGATAGGGCGTCATGAAGTCATCGCCCTTCTGGGCCCCTCGGGCAGCGGGCGATCCACATTGCTGCGCTGTCTCAATCGCCTGAATGATGTCATTCCTGGGTGCCGAGTCACGGGCAAGCTGCTACTGGATGGCCGCGATATCCATGCCCCGACCCTGGATATTGTGACGCTCCGCGCTCGTGTGGGCATGGTGTTTCAGCGGCCCAATCCCTATCCCAAGAGTATCTACGAGAACATCGCCTACGGTTCTCGCATCCACGGGCTGGCGTCCAGTCGCATCCAGGAAAGCGTCATCATCGAGACAGTCCTGCGTAAGGTGGGACTTTGGAAGGAGGTGAAAAATCGGCTGGATAAGCCGGCCTTGCAGCTCTCACAGGGTCAACAGCAGCGGCTGTGTCTTGCCCGTGTCCTGGCCATAGAGCCCGAGGTCATACTGATGGACGAGCCTTGCGCCTCGCTGGATCCGATATCCACTACCCTGATCGAGCGACTGATCGAAGAACTGAGAGAAGCGCATTCGATAGTGCTGGTCACCCATTCGCTGCAACAGGCCGCCAGGGTTTCACAGCGCACGGCGTTCTTTTACCGCGGCCGCCTGATTGAGGTCGGGAACACCGCTCAAATGTTTATCAATCCTCGGCACAAGCTGACGGATTGTTTCATTAGCGGCCGTTATCTCTGAACACCCAAGGGGCGCCGCGCAGAGTGCCTGACGCGGCGTACCCCTCAACCGTTCTCCATTTCGCTGATGGGTGTTCTGAGAAAAATGGCCCGCTTCAGGAGCGCTATGGCCAGCAAGGCGGGCAGATCCACGAGAATTTGAATGGGGGGTGGACAACCCAGTTTCCGCCAATATTCATCCATTGCAAAATGAAATTCGGCGGAGAGTTCATTACTGGAACATGTGGATAGGCGATTGAGGTTATGTTCAAACATTCCGCTGTCAGTACTCCAACTATGCTGAGGATCATGAAGTCACGCCTGTTGTAAGGCAGGCCGTGTATCGGGTATGGATAAATGAGTAGGTAAAGGTTCATTTGAAACCCCCTCACCCTGCCCTCTCCCCGGAGGCGGAGAGGGAGTTGATGTATCTTTACCTACCCTTTTATCCATATCTGACGCCATTGTTTCAGCATAAGGTTACAGTGCGGTGAATCGGTATGAATGAGGTCTACCGGATGTTGGGCCCATCGTTGCGGGTTCAAGCCGTTGGCTCTGTCAGTCGACGGCTTGCACCTTCAGGATGACCCCCTCGGCGTCCATCACGCGCACCTTCGTCCCGGCCGGGCAATCCGCCCCCTCGACCCGCCAGCTCGAATCATCCACGCGGATTTTACCGCGACCATTGACGATGGCCTCCTCCAGGGTGAAGACCCGGCCAATGTACTGTGCGGTGCGCTGATTGAGGAAGGGACGATCCGACTCGATGGGCCGGCGCTTGAGAAAGCGCCGGGCGGCGAGGATGCTGATGACGGACAGCACCGAGAACAGCATGACCTGGTATTCCTCGTCCATGCCGGGAAACAGCCAGATGACGGCCCCGACCACAAAGGCGCTCTCGCCCATCCAGAGAAAGAACATGCCGGGCGCCAATAGCTCGACGATGAGCAGGATGGCGCCCAGCGACCACCAGTGCCAAAAGATGATGTCGAAGGGCATGGCTCAGACGTCCTTTTTGGTGAAGGCCTGGCGGGTCAGCTCGGTGATGCCGCCCAGTGCGCCGATAACACTGGAGGACTCCAGCGGCATGAGGATGATTTTGCTGTTGTCGGCCGCCGCCAGGCTTTGCAGGGCCTCGACATACTTCTGCGCCACGAAGTAATTGATGGCCTGCACATTACCCTTGGCGATCGCCTCGGAGACCATCGCAGTCGCTTGGGCCTCGGCCTGCGCCAGACGCTCGCGGGCCTCGGCCTCCCGAAAAGCCGCCTCCTTGCGGCCCTCGGCCTCCAGGACCGCCGCCTGCTTTTCACCCTCGGCCTTGAGGATGGCCGCCTGGCGCATGCCCTCGGCTTCCAGCACCGCCGCGCGTTTGTCGCGCTCGGCTTTCATCTGCCGCGCCATGGAGTCCACCAGATCCTGCGGGGGCTTGATGTCCTTGATCTCGATGCGCGTCACTTTCACACCCCAGGGCGTCGTCGCATCATCCACCACCGCCAGCAGCCGGGAATTGATCTCGTCGCGCTTGGAGAGCAACTCGTCGAGGTCCATGGAACCCATCACGGTGCGGATGTTGGTCATGGTCAATTGCAGGATGGTGTATTCCAGGCTGCTCACCTCATAGGCCGCTCGGGCCGCGTCGATGATCTGGTAGAACACCACGCCATCGACCCGCACCATGGCGTTATCCTTGGTGATGATCTCCTGCGAGGGCACATCCAGCACCTGCTCCATCATGTTCATGCGGGCGCCGATCTGGTCGATGATCGGCATGATGACATTGAGCCCGGGCATCAGGGTCATCGTATATTTACCGAATCGCTGCACGGTGTAAGCCATGCCCTGCGGCACGAAC
>Ga0194119_10003993_pt1 | contig 23265 bp, 17 predicted proteins | sample TA2MahC100mmetaG_FD_148620 | JGI IMG/M metagenome (GOLD analysis project Ga0194119, IMG submission 148620) | Freshwater microbial communities from Lake Tanganyika, Tanzania - TA2015018 Mahale Deep Cast 100m | ecosystem: Environmental > Aquatic > Freshwater > Lake | place: Tanzania: Lake...
TGGCCTGCCGTGTTGAACGCCGGCGTTCGCCGCACGCGCAATCTGGTTGACGTTAGCGCCGATCCGATTGAGCTCGCGCAGGATCGCGCGGAGCGCTTCGCGTTCGTCGGGAGAAGGTTGCACCGGCGATCGCAATCGCGATCGCACGAGGGCGACGATCCAGCCGGTCCGCGTCATGCCCCGCCGATGCGCGATCTCGGAGAGCTGGCGCATTTCGCTCTCGCGGAACCGCAGCGTCACCTTCTCGGGCCTGCCGATTTGCAGCGGCGCTGCGCAAGGCGAACGCACGTCGAGCGCATCAGCGATGAGCCGCCGCATGAGCGCGGATTTGCCACCCTCGGCAACCGCGAGAGCCGAGAAGCGCGCCGCCACGTCATCAGGGATGCGGAGCGAGATCAGCGCCATCGGCGGCCGACCCTATCGTGATGTAGTACATCGCTGGCGCAAAGCCTATCCTGCACTCCAAACGCATTGAACGATCTCTTTCCGCGTGATGATCGGCGGTTGGCATTTACGAAGAAAGGAGCGTCTCGGTTCGGCGCCGACCGAGTGACGCTTAACATGGCGCAATCTCTTCGATACGCAGCTCGGATACTGGAACTTCCTCTGTCTGCCCGGTTTCGAAAAAGCGAACTGACGCGAACCGGATCCCCTTGTTCGCAGGTCCATCAGTGAGCAAGCGGCCTGCGCGATCGCCATGCTGCACCAGGATCGAAACGGCAGATTTGCTTCTGCGCTGCTCGTGTGGACTGCTCGCACGTGCAGACGTTTGGTGGCGCTCGTTCTGAGCAGACCGCGGAATATTCGGTTTTGAGCTCTCGATGGCTGGAGCGGAGCTCGGGATGTCGCCGGACGGACTCAAAGTGGAGGTAAACGATGGATCACGCAGCTCGTGCGCGATGCGCCGCGCTTGAGCATCAGTGAAGCTTTCCTGCGTCGAACAGACCTGTTCGATCGCTTCGGGTTGTCCGCGCCATGCCTGGTAGAGCTCATAAACCGCGCGAATAGAAGACGTGTGGAGCTTCGCATGAAGAAAAGCCGGCATTTTTGGAATGACGGCGAAACGCGAGACCCAATCTCTCGGCTTGCCGAGCTTGCGGGCGATATCAGCCTGCTTCTCCCCCGCTTCGAGCCGCCCCACGATGAAATCAGCGATTTCGGCGGTGGCAAGATCGTCACGCTGAATGTTTTCGATAATCTGCGCATAGCGATCGGGCGCACATCCCTCTTGGACGATGGCGGGCACTGAGTTGAGGCCGGCGAGTCGCGCTGCCCGATACCGGCGTGCGCCCATGACGATGAAGTAACGCCCCGAAACTTGGCCAGGCCGCACCACAATCGGCTGCAGTATTCCCACGAGCCGGATCGAACCCGCGAGCTGGGTCAGCTCTTCTTCGCTGAAGAGTCGCCGCGGCTGGTCGTGATCTTCGTCGATCTGGGATAGCGGAATGAGCAGAGGGCGACCATCGATGCCTGGGTTTCGCGTAGCGGCATCGACGAGGTCCTTGAAGCTGAGGTCGAGAGCCATCCGATCCCCTCCTCAGCCAGCGCGTTCGACGATGTTGGCCAACACTGCCCGAATCTCGCGGCCAGCTTCCTGGGCCGAGCGCCGCTTCAACGACCACACTGGCGCCCGCTCGGCGACCGCTTCCGCATAGCCGTCGCGCGCCACGACGTGGCCAGGGAAGACATATTTGCCCGCGTCCCGAAGCAGTTGCTCGAGATGCGCCCGCTGACGTGGCGACTTGCTGTTAAAGAGAGATGGCAACAGGCCGAGAAACGTCGCATCGGACCGTCCATATCGTTTTTGGACGCCGACGAAGGTTTGCAGCAGTCCCTTCACCCCCTTGACCGAGTAGTCCTCGAGATAGATCGGAGAGAGCACGTGAGTGGCGGCTACAAGCGCCGCGACGCTGCGCAGCCCGAGAGAAGGTGGCGTATCGATGACGCATACGTCGAAATGCTCGTTCGCCGCGGCGAGGTTCTGTCTCAGCATCGGAATTGCGGCCGCATCGCCACGATCAACGTCGGTCAAGGAGGTGTCGGCTGGAGCGAGGGTGAGGCCTTCGATTCCGCTGGGAGCGATCACCGAAGCAGGCCGGAATAACCCTGCCGCTGAGGCGTTCCCTGCATGGCGGGCGAGAGTGTCGGTCGCGTTCGCTTGAGCATCTAGGTCGAGGATCAGGACGCGGCGACCGGCTTCCGCCAGGTACCAGGCCAGATGCACCGCGAGCGTCGTCTTGCCGACGCCGCCCTTCTGGTTATTGATCACGATCGTCTTCATGCGGCTGGTCGCCTTCAGAATGGAAGCCGGTAGGGGCTGCGGTCGTAACCGTGGTTTGCACCACGGCGCCGACTTCCTGCGACCAATGACGCGACTCGTAATCGGAGTCGCCCTGTCACAATGGACAGGGTGAGGAAGCCAGGGCCGACGACACCTCGTTTTCGTAATGAGATCGCGAATGCGATGAGTGCGGCAGCCACGTTTGCTCGGGGATTAACGGGGGTGGGCAATCAGCCCGACAATAGTGATCGGCTTGGCTAGCTGCGCACTGCTCGACGAGCTTCATTGGTCCTTCAACATTGGTGCAAACCACGAATCCGATATTGCCGCTTCACGACGGGCGCCAACGAAACGCTTCGTTGCCGCCTGGCCGAAGCGGTGGTGCAAACCACGGCGTTCTCGAAAGCCTCAGTTCGCGCTTTCTACGGGCACGCTCGCGACAGCCGAGCGCGGCAGGCGCGTCGACAACATCGCGCGCTTCTGTGACGGCGCCGGATGCAAAGAGAGCGGCGGCCGCTTCCTGAGACGTGGATCGCGGCGATAACTTTCCGTCGATAGGGCGCCACACCAAAACGAAAAAACTGCCAGCGATCTGCTGACGTTGTAAATGCGAAATAGGCAAAAGACGCTGGGGCGGCGAGCGCCGCCCCAGCCTTCGCGTCACTTGCGCTTGGCGGTCTGCTTCTGGGTTTCGGGCGCCGTGTCGGCCTCGTCCGTTTCGGACGTGTCCGGCTTGGCGGAGGCGAGGATCGAGAAATCGTCGCAATTGAGGTCGACGGTGTAGACCTTCTCGCCGTCCTTCTCGAAGCTGCCCTGCTTCAGCGTGCCGCGCGCCACCACGAGATCGCCGGGCTTCGCGTAGTCGCGGACATATTTGCGAGCGCTCTCGCTCCAGATCATGATTTCGTTCCAATACGGCCTATCCTTCGTCTCGCCGTTACGGTCCTTGAATGCATAGTTTGCGCAGATCGAAATTCGTGTCGTCTGCCCGACTTCACGAATCTTGCCGATACGGCCGAGGATCTGGAATTCCGCGAAAGTCTTCATCTTGCTCTCCATCGTTGGGACGGCTGCCCCGGTTGCGATGGCTGTCCGTGATGGCCGTGAAGGCGATGTCCGAACCGAAGCGCTGTTAGGCGCAAGGCCGAAGCACCGCGGAGGACCCGAAGGCCGCGGCGATTTTGTTGCGCGAGGAATTGGCGCTCGAGCGCCAAGGGGAAAATCGTCGCGGACGCAGGGTTTTGGGCGGCGACTGCGGCCATAGGACGAATCGCCATGCAACCGGAGGCGGGCGTTCACAAGGAAGAGCGATAAGAAGATGCGATGAATTCAGAGCGTGCGAGACTAATGCTGCTGGAACTCGGCAGAACGCGTTTTGACTTTATTGCAGCCGGCTATCCCGAGACCGTTCAGCGAAGATCCACGGAGCACCAGGAAAGAGGCCTAATCGGACGACGATGAACACAGAGTCGCGCGCGCGAGGGCTGCCCGTCACTGCCCAAGGGACGAAAGGAAGGTTGGGAGAAGGAGGGCCAGGCCTCGCTTTCAAAACGCTCGGCTCTAACGCGGCAGTGCCTGCCGGCGCGTGTCCACACTTTCCTCAGGAACACCCCCGAATAAATTCGGCTCGGCGTCGGGCAGTTAGAAGCGGACGCATGTTGTGCACGGTCAATTCGGTGAAGTTCAATGACAGGCGTGGGTTGTGTTTTTCAAAAGCCTTAACTTTTGCGCATAGGCGAATCTCTGAATTATTTCCTTTGGTGAGTCCAGCAAAGATTGACGGATCCGAGAGACCGACTGCGGCGGACATGTCTCTTGAAAGCGCTCTTTGCTTTGATTTGCGACTGACGAAACTCGTCGCCGCTGAAGCACTACTTGATTCCTGTCGGCGAACCGCTGGGAGACGGACCCATGTTCGATCGATTGGCACAAACGAAATCGCTGGCGTGTTCGACCGCCTCGTTTCGCAATCGGTTGGCTCGAGCCTCGTCGCGATTTGCAACCGACGCCCGAGAACCCCTCGAAGACTCAGTCCCTAATAATCGCCAGAACGTTGAAGTTCTTATCGAGGCGGAAGTCGTATTGGCCGCCTTTGCACTTCACGTCCTCGGCCTCCAGAACGCCCGACGCTTCCGATTCTTTCTCGTATTTTCCGCCTTCACAACCCCAGGCCGCAAGCGCTTGTTTGACCTTTGCAACCTCTGCATCGGTCAGCTTCGCATCGGCGAAAGCGCCGGGACAGAACAGAACCGCGCCAAGCGCAGCAATCATGATTCGCTTCATGGAAAGTTCTCCTCAAGAAATAGCTGTCCAGACTGGCAATAGGGCTGGCGAGCGTTGTTTCAAGCCGGTGGAGACGATCAAACGGAAGGGGACCGTCGAATTGGCTGGAGCGCTACGCTGCTCTGAGGAGCGGTGGCGCTTGGCTGTGCTGCAAAGCGGTATGGTAATCGACTGAAATTCGTGGCGGACTCTTTGTCGCAGAGCGAATAGTGTGACGTTATCGATCAAGCAAAGCCATTGGGGCCAGACGATGAACGAGTTCGCCCAGGATACGCCATCCGACCTCGCCACTGTCGCGCTCAAACTTGTATCGGAAACAGCGTCGGCGATTAAGGAGTCCGAGGAGCAAGCGGCTCATGCGCTCCTGCGTGAGCGGGAGATCGCCAAAGAGATCCAGGAACAGCTGGGGTGCGCCGAGCTCCGCGCCGAACGCGCCGAGACGATGCTGCGTTTGGCCGAGGCTCAAATTGAACAAATGATAGCCGCCGCCGAGCAGTTGCGCGGTGATCTTGAACATCTGCAGTCGCGACTTGCCTTGCGGGAAGCGGAATTGGCCGCATCGACACGCCGCGCGAACGAAGCCGAAGCTGCTACGCAACAGATCGTCGACGCGATCCGCACACATCTCCCGGTCAAATTGAGCGTGCCGACGGAATAAAAACGGCGCATTGAATGCGCTTAAGCGCCCCACTACGCTGACCGCATCCGCGGCGCGCTTTTTTTTTGTTTGTTAGCCCAGTTTTGCCGCCAACACGTCAACCTTCCCGATTTTGGGCGGCTACGCGAAAAGCTCCGGCGCCTTCGCCATGAGCGCTATCGCGCCTTCCCCAGCAAGATGAGTGTCTCCGCCAGCCTCGTCATTGAAAACATCCAAAAGGGCGAAAGTGGTAGATGACACTTGGATTACGAACCACGACACTGTGCCAGACTCAGCTTTCACGATCGGCAGCGCCGATCGCAAGTACGCCGCCACCCGCTGGTCCTTGCCGATCTTCGCCTCCAGCGTCGCCAAGATGTCAAATTTCACCATTGTGACCTCCTTGCGAACGACGGCCACGCGCCGTCAGTTTGCGCCAAGCGTCCGCGCGTGGCGACCGCACAAGATTAACTATCGCAGCCATTTGCGGTTGTTTGCATCGGCGACAACACCGCCAACTGCCTTACGCCGGCAAATCTTGTAGATCGCGCTCATTCCAGCCGTGTCGGCTCTTAATCGCTTTCCACAATCTGGATAGACACCGCCCCGACGGCCGCCGCCGAAATCAACCTGTTGGCTTGCCCCAATAAATTGAGAGAGAACGATTCAAATACCTGAAATAGGTGCATTCCTCCCGCGTCTCGGGTTGAATGCCAATCAAGAACAGTCCCACTACTTCGAGATTCGAGAAACCGTGCGCTAATTCCCAGGCGCCACATGGACGGATCGACATCTTAGCCGTCTCGCGCTCGTTGAGCCCACCTCAACTCACCAATTTGAAGCGCCGAACGGCTCTTGCCTTCAGCAAGAAGCGGGTACAAATCGGTATCATCAGAGATCAACCATGGAACGTCTATTGGAGAGCCCGCTGCAAAGCTTATGAAGCGAATGGCCAACGTAGCTATTGCATACATTCGATCGCGAGACGCCAGTGAACAAGAAGACCGCGATAACGCTCTCCTAAGTCGCCGACGGAGCATTTGGAGAAACACAATGAACCGTATCTCGACTTTTATGATCGCCGCGACCGTTGCTTGCTTGGCGACGGAGACATCCGCTGACGCGAAGAAGAAGCTCGGCCATACTTCCGGGCACGCCTCGGGCACGCATGTCGAACCATCCACGGCCACGCAGAAGCGCAACCCTCATCTCAAAGATGCGGATAATGCGAGCAGCTTAGCGGCAGGCGCGCCGGGCGTCGAGGGCTCAAGAGGCACGCAAAGCGGTCGGCATCCTAGACCACGAAGTCAGTGACGTTTAATCTCGGAGAGGAGGTGCTCGTCGAAAAAAAGCGGCGTATCGGTATATTCCAGCGGGGCGGCGAACGCACCTCTCCCAGCGAATTAACTCATAGAGCACGGCTTCCATCCTGATAGTCCGAGGATGTAAAAAGGCGCACTCAGACCTTGCGGAGCGCTAAATCCGGATAGAGCCCCTCGCCCGACAGTGCGGTCGTAATCCCCGGCTGCACGTGGTCGATGGTGCTGTCTATGTGTGGCTGACGGAAAACATCACCGGCCAACTCAACATCGAGAATATCGACGGGATCCGATATTTCCCGACCGCCCATCGAAACAACCCCAGTTCCCCGGGCTTGCCCCGCCCGGTTTGTTTCGCGGCGCTTTTCGGCTCCGCGGCATAGATCCATCAGCATCTGGCGAGCTGATCCCAGAGGGACGACACACCCCTGGTTTTGACGACGCTTTCCACGTCACTGTTGAGTTCGCACAGCGCGTGCTGCTTTGCAGCATCGCTTCAAGCCTGACAACATCCCTCTTCACTTACATCAGACCGGGTAGTTTCCCGTTTGCGCCCGTCCCTACGTGACGACGAGCTCTCTGCCCGGCGCACTTCCGCGCAAATCGTTCAGCTCGACACGGATGTTAGCGTCGCTCGCGGCTCTCATGAAGTCTTCCAACGCTTCCATAATGTCGTGATCGATGAAAGTGGCGCGCGAGCCATCGATCATCAGACAGCTATTCTCTTCAATGTCCTCCAAGACGTTGCGCAGTTGCGCCTTGTTAAGGAAGGAAACGTCCTTATTTAAGCGCAGCAGATAATTCCTACCATGGCGGGTCAAGGTAAAGGCCGAATGGTAATTGGCGCGCAGCACGAAGAAGAGGCCCACAGCCATGCCGATCGCCATGCCGTCGAGGAGATCAGTCGCAAGGATGGCGCCGACCGTGATTGAGAAGGGCGCAAATTGATTGAAGCCCTTTGCGTATTGCTCCACGAAAAGTTTTGGCTTGGCGAGTCTGTAACCTGTCAGCAGCAGTACGGCCGCGAGGCATGCAAGCGGTATCATATTTAGCAGGCTCGAGAGGAACATCACGCTTACCATTAACAGGGCGCCGTGAACGATGCTCGACACCTTGGTGTGCGCGCCGGCATCGATACTGGCCGAGCTGCGCACGATCACAGCGGTAATCGGCAATCCGCCTATCATTCCGCTCAAGAAATTGCCGACGCCTTGCGCTTTCAGTTCCTGATTTGTCGGCGCAATGCGCTTAAGCGGATCAAGCTTATCCACCGCTTCAAGACTGAGCAGCGTCTCCAGACTCCCCACCAGCGCAAAGGTCGCGGCGGTCACATAGATGTTGAAATCCGTGAGTCGGCTGAAAGCCGGATAGCTTACCTGTCGCGCGAAATCTATCGGGCCGAAGATCGAGGGCAGATTTACGAGATGCTGAGCGGCGATGCTCAATGATGGGAAAAACCATTGCGTCGCGACATTGTAGCTGATTCCGAACAGAACGGCGACCAATGGGCCGGGGAGCAGTGAAAGAAACCGGTGCTTCCTGATTGCAGACGTTTCCCAGAGCAGCAGAATGGCTATCGAAGCTAGGCTCACGAACACAACGCCCCAAGAAAATGAGCCAAGCGCCTCCCAAACGGCCCACAGCGCGGTATGGCTATCCTCTTCAAGAAATGAAAGATCCGTATCCGCATCGGCGTCATAGCCAACAGCGTGCGGCAATTGCTTCATGATGAGGATCAGCCCGATCGCAGCGAGCATTCCCTTGATAACCGCCGATGGGAAAAATGCGCCGATCACGCCAGCTCGCAAAAACCCCATGGCAAGTTGCATCAGCCCGGACAAGGCAATGGCGAGAAGAGTGCCGTCGAAGCCGAATTTCTCAATTGCAGCTGCGACAATCACGGTCAGACCGGCGGCGGGACCGGAAACGCTCAATTGGGAGCCGCTGAGAATCGAGACCACAAGGCCGCCCATGATCCCGGCGATGATGCCCGAAAATGGCGGCGCGCCGGACGCAACAGCAATTCCTAAGCAAAGGGGAAGCGCGACGAGAAAGACGACCACGCCTGCTGAGATGTCGTGATCGAGATAGCTAAAGTAGTAATTGATACGTCTTCTTAGCACGCTCTAGGTCTCCGTTTGGGCCGTCTCTTTGGAGTTTCTGGCTATGCACCTCTTTTTTCAGCGGACTGCACCGCGCCCGTTACTACCATGTGGTCGCACGCAACCGTCAGCACTTCCTCGCATATTGCAAATGCCGACGCTGCTGAAATCTGCGGGAACTCGCTGGCGCAAGACAGCGTCACGACGAGATTTCGAAATGGCGCGGACCTTCCAATGCCGACCATTTTTCTTGGCTTCTTAATGCCGTATGTGACAGCAATTAAAGAAGGCTTGCGGGGCGCAAGAGGTCCGCGCTCGTGAGACTCGGCAGGACGACCAGTGTCGTATTTCCGTCACTGCAGACATCCTGACGCAGGTGACGATACCTTCCTGCCATCTCAGCTCAGGATCTACTAAAGTTGGCTGTGACATGATTCGCAGCTTTTCGATCTGGCGCTTCTGATCAGTGATCAGTTTTCTTGCCAAGCGACTCAGAAGCGCGTTACCCAGTTTGTAGCGACTCTTAACTACGCTAAGTTGGGTTACTCAATCTGTTGGCTAATAGGAAAATGGCGGCATTTCAAATTTTCTGTCGGGATCCACTTCAAAGACGTCTCGCAGCTATTTCCAAGGCGGGGTTGTGCAGCGATGAGCGGGCACAATCGCTTTCTGACCAGCCAAAGTGAAAGGGTTCTCCTCGTTACCGCGCTCAAGGCTCCAGCGTGCCGCGCCTGCCTTCTTCAGTCTCGACATGGACATAACGGGGCCCAAAAGACCGATAGCGACCGCTCGCGATCGTCACAAACTCGCATAGCGGCAGTTCCGCCGCGTCTTCCACAGGACGAGAGATATAGAGATCGGCGTGGTAGAGGCCTTCCCCCTCCGAGCCATGCGTGTCTTTTCCGAGCGCCGCAAGCGTCTGCAACGTATGTTCGAATTCGTCCCGGTTGCGGAAACGCCGCTGTATGAAGGTTGCTCCGTCCAAGTGCTCCGTAACGTAACCAAAGTCGCTCAACGCCTGTGCGACCCCGTCAAAGGGGAACATGCGCAGCACGAAGGAGATCACCCATGGTCGGCGCTTCGCCTGCGCGAGCAGCTTGCGGAAAGTCGTCTCTCCCAGGTAGCCGATGCAGCCGGTCGAAAGAATGACGTCCGCGCGAGAAACGATGCGCGCGGCGTCTGCGTTCAACTCGCTTTCCTCAAGATCGGCGACGACGCCATCCTGGAGCAGACCGACGCTCGTGGCGTAACGGATCGCGGGCTCGGAGACGTCAAGACCAATGAAGCTCGCCAGGCCGCGATCCGGCCACGCCGCAAAATAGTTGGCGTCAAGCCTCAGCAGATCGTCCGAGGATAATTCCACCAGTTCGCGCCGGGCGTATCGACGCCTCAACGTATCGAAGGTGAGTGGGAATCGATGCACTGCGGCGTTGATGCCGTAAGAACAACCGACGTCGAGAACGATGGGCTTGTTCCCGCCCGAAGCCTTCGCTGCGAGCACCTGCCGAATGACAGGCTCAGCGACGTCAGGGATCATGTAGTCTAAGCCGCCCAGAACAGAATAGTAGGATCTGGGGTCATCCATGATGTAGATTTCGTCGAAGTTCGCCTTGGCCATATTGATCTGGCCATAGTCGTCGATCACGATTCCACGCCTCCCTTGTCATCCATCCGGAGAGACAACTCTACCGTCCGCCTGTGTCTATTTTGAGGACCGGTCTCTCCAGCGCGGTCACTTCGATCGCCTCCTGAAGGCGCTTCCGAGTGCGAGCGCCTACTGCTCGGCTCAGCGCCGAATGATTTGCGCTGTCGGGCGGCGCAGTTCATCCGCCAGCGGGATATCCTGGCGCATATCGGCCGCCTGTCTGTCCGGCGCGATGACGTCCATCTGCCTAGCGGGGTCATCTGGCTCGCTTATCCGGACCTGTGCGTCAAACAAATACTGCAAGGCTAACGCGGCTTTCGGTCGAGGAGATTATGGAGCAGCCGCAATGCTTGCCAAAAAACCTCATCATGGAGAGCCGTGCAGCCGCGCCAACCGCATACTCATTGTATCCGCCGACGATCACAGCTTCAAGGCGCGTAACCTAATGCCTGATTGAGACGCGAGATCGCCACGCCGACATTCACCTCGGCGTTCGCCTCCATGCGCTGCGCCTCCAGCTGAATTTGACGGACGCGGTAGAGATCGAAGGCGCTAATTTCGCCAAGACGGAACGACTTGTGCGACAGTTCGAACTGATCGTTGGCGACGGAGAGACGGCTGTTCGCGAGTTTGGCGGCGCTCTGCGCCGCCGCCAGCGCCACGCGGGCCGCCTTTATTTCCGCCAGCACGACGCGTTTCGCGCGCTCATATTCGGCGGTGGCGCGATCCATGTCGGCGAGCGCCTCGGCGCGTCTGGGCTCGTTGCGACCAGCGGTCGGCAGCGGGATGCGCAAGCGGACCCCGACGGTCGTCGCATCGGTGCGTTGATTGGTGATCGGATCCATAGGATCGAGCGAACGGTCCGTCGCATATTGATCGTTATGCTCCTGCCGTCCGAAGATGCCGATCTCAGGATTATCGATCGGCGTGGCGTCGACAAGCTCCGCCTGCGCCCTGGCCCGCGCCAGCGCGGCGCGCGGCGCGCGCAGCGCAGGATGATCCTCGATGTCGATCGGCGGCCGCACGGACTCAAGCCGCCCATCCGGCTGGGCGCCGCCGGTCAAGCCCGCGTAATTGACCCGCGCGACCTTGAGCGCCCCCTCCGACTGCGCCAGTTCCGTTTCCGCGGCGAGCGTTTCGTTCTTTGCGAGCAGCGCATCGGTTTGGGCGGCGTCGCCAAGTTCGACGCGACGCGTCATGTCCGCGCCGATGTCGCGCGCCGTGGCGACGCGGTTGCGCGCGACCGAGACGTCGCGCGCCGCGCGCTGCGCACTCCACCACGCGTCGCGCAGAACCCCGGCGACTTCGAGCCGGCGAAGCGCCAGCCGCTCTTCAACCTCGAAAAGGCCGGTCGTGACGGTCCCTGCGTAAGCGTCACGCTGCCCTGGCAGCCACACGGGCATGCCGACCTCGAGTTCGGTTTCGTTGTAATTGCGCAAATTGCCTGCGGCCGAATTACGCTGATAGCCGGCGACAAAAGGCGAGCCAGGCGTGATTGAATTCGCTGTCGCGTAGCGCGCGGAGATGGCGCGAAACTGCGCCTCGAGCGACCGGCTCTGCGCATCAATAGCCACGGACATTTGAAGATGTTGCGCCAGCACATTGCCCCGCAGGATCATGCGGGCGGACGATCGTTTTCTGGGGGCAGCCTTGGCGCTTCCATTTTTGCTCTTGGTCCTTTTCTCGCCCTTCAGCGTAACCTCACCCCCTATCGACTCTTCCGCCGGCGTTACGCGAGATGTTTCCTCCGATTCCGCGGAAACCGCCGATAAGGCAAGCGCGAAGACCGTCGTCGTTATAAGGATCACGTGAAGGATCATGCGCGCGCATCGTTGCGCCGTAACGCCGGCGCTGGATTCCTCGCCGCGCGGGCGCTCAGCCTTTGACGAACAAGCAGGCTGAGATTCGTCGAACGATCGTAGAGAATAGGCAGCAGCACGAGCGTCAGCACCGTCGCGGAAATGAGCCCGCCGATGACGACGACCGCGAGGGGACGCTGGATCTCGGCGCCGGGCCCATGGGCGAACAGAAATGGAATAAGGCCAAAAGCGGCGATGCTCGCGGTGAGCATCACCGGCCGCATGCGCCGCCGCGCGCCCTCGACGACCGCTTCGCGAGTCGTGCGCGTTCCTTCTGCGACGAGCTTGTTGATGTAGGAGATTAGCACGACGCCGTTGAGCACTGCGATGCCGATGAGCGCAATGAATCCGACTGACGACGGCACTGACATGAATTCGCCAGATAGCCATAGGCCGAGAATGCCTCCGATGGCCGCGAAAGGCACATTGCAGAACACCAGCGTCGCCTGCAGCGCCGAATTGAACGTCAGATAAAGCAAGAGGAAGATCAACGCCAAGGCGATCGGCACGACGATCGCGAGGCGCGCCGAAGCGCGTTGCTGATTTTCGAACTGACCGCCCCATTGGTAGCGATATCCCGGCGGGGTTTTTACGTTCTTCCTGACGGCTTGCTTGGCTTCATCGACGAATCCGACGAGATCGCGCCCCGTCACATTGGCAAGGACGGTGGCGAAGCGACGGCCCTCTTCGCGAATGATCTGAATTGGCCCATCCTCGACCTTCACGTCGGCGAGTTGCGACAATTCGACGACCTTCCCTTCCGCAGAAACCATTGGCAATCGAGCGAAATCCACTGATGAGCGTCGCGAGGTTTCGGAACCGCGTATGACAAGCGGCGTGCGTATGGGCCCTTCGAGAACAATACCGACCGGCTGGCCGTCGACCCAGACGCGTAGCGCGTCTTGAATCTCCCCAGCGTTAAGGCCGAAGCGCCCGGCGGCGAGCCGGTCGACGCGCGCCGTCAAATAGCGCATGCCGTCGTTTTGCAGGCCGAATACGTCCCGCGCGCCTCTGATCTTGCGCAGCGTCGCGGTAACCTCACGAGTGAGACGATTGAGCTCATTAATGTCATCGCCGAAGATCTTAACGACCACGTCGCCACGCGCCCCGATGATCATCTCCTGTACGCGCATGTCGATCGGCTGCGAAAAGGCGTAGGAAATCCCGGGCATGCTGTCGAGCACGGCGCGGATCTCTCCCATCAGCCAATCGATGCCATCGCCGCGCCACTCGCTCTGGGGCGCAAGCGTGAGGAAATTATCCGTCTCGTTGAGGCCGACGGGATCGATGCCAAGTTCATCGGCTCCGCCGCGCGCCATCATCCCTATGACCTCCGGCACGCGCTCCATAATGGCGCGCTGAATGCGCATATCCGTGTCAGCAGCCATATTGACGCTGATGGTCGGATGTTTGCGCACGGTGATGACTGGCGTGCCTTCATTCATCACCGGCATGAAGGTCTGGCCGATCCGGCCGTAGGCGACGAACGCGACGACAAGGCCAATGATGGCGATGGCGGCGACCGCCAAGGGTTTGTCGAGCGCGCGTTTCAGCAAAGGCTCGTAGCCTCCAGCTAACTTGCGCACCAGCCATGGCTCGTCAGAATGCCCCGGTTTCAACAAGGTGGCGCTCAGCGCCGGCACGACGGTCAGTGACAAGATAAGCGCCGAGCCAAGCGCGAAGGCGATGGTCAGCGCGACGGGCGCAAATAGTCGCCCCTCAAGACCTTCGAGAGAGAGCAACGGCAAGAATACGGTAACGATGATGATGACGCCCGACGTCAGCGGGACGGCGACCTCGCGGGTCGCCTCCAAGGTCATGAAGATGCGATCGGAAAGACTGACGTCATGCGCGTTCGCCATCCGATGTTCGACGTTCTCGACGACAACGACGGCGCAATCGACCAAGAGCCCGATGGCGATCGCGAGACCGCCGAGCGACATGATGTTGGCCGAAAGACCCCACCAGCGCATGATGCCGAATGTGGATAGCGCGGCGAGCGGCAGAATGACCGAAACGACCAGCGCCGCGCGCAGATTGCCGAGGAACAGCGCAAGCAGGATGACGACGAGGACGATCGCCTCGATCAGCACCTTCTGCACGGTCCAGACGGCTTTACCGATCAGCTCGCTGCGATCGTAAAAAATCTCGATCTTTGCGCCATTGGGCAAATTCGGCTCAAGTTCGGCGAGGCGCTCTTTTACGCCATTCACGACCATGCGCGCGTCAGCCCCGCGCAGGCCGAGCACCAGCCCCCACACTGCCTCGCCCTCTCCGTTGCGTGTCACGACCCCGTTGCGCGGCAAGGCGCCGTTGCGCACTTCAGCCACGTCGCTGACGCGCACAATGCCGGTGTCGCGCGCGGCGATGACGACGGAGCGTATTTCCTCCAGGGACTTCAGACGCCCCTCGGCGCGCACCAGCAGAGCTTCCTCGCCGTCGCGCACGCGGCCAGCGCCGTCGTTCCTGTTGTTGTTGGAGAGCGCGGATGAAAGCATCTCCACCGTAACGCCGCGCGACGCCATGGCGGCCGGCGATGGCGCGACCTCGAAGGTGCGCACGAAGCCGCCCATTACATTGAGATCGGCGACTCCAGGAAGGCCGCGGATGGCCGGCCGGATCGTCCAGTCGAGGAGCGAACGTTGCTCCGTTGGCGTGAGATCGCCGCCGACGATGGTGAACATCAGCATCTCGCCGAGCGGCGTGACGATCGGTGCGAGACCACCGGAAACGCCTTCCGGCAATTGATTCTGAACCTGGGAGAGTCGCTCGTTAACCTGAGCTCTCGCCCAATAGATGTCTGTCCCTTCCGAGAATTCGAATGTGAGCAGCGCGACGGAATAACGCGTGGTCGAGCGCATCCGGACGAGGTTGGGAATGCCCTTCGCCGCGAGCTCGATTGGCACAGTGACGCGCGCCTCCAACTCCTCTGGCGTCAGCCCCGGCGCGCGCATGGCGACGAGCACCTGCACCGGTGCGACGTCGGGAAAGGCGTCGATTGGCAGCTTGAAATAGCTGACGGCTCCCCAGGCGGCGAGGCCGAGCGCGCCAAGAAAGACGAGCAGCCGCTGCTGGAGCGCGACGCGGATCAGTCTTTCAAGCATTGCTTTTCGTCACCTTTCAGCCTCGGCCAGTTCCGCCAGCAAGGTCAGCAGGCCGCGCGTCGCCACGCGGTCGCTTTTCTTCAGCGCGCCCTGCACCGACGCGTGTTGCGGCGTCTCGGAAAGTAGCGTCACTGGCGTCGCGACAAAGCCCTCAGGCGTTCTCACGAACACCCAATTGTGGTTCTTGAAGTTGACGAGGGCGTCTGCGGAGACGCGCCACTGCGCCAAACCCCCGCCCGACATGCGGATGATCGCCTGCACCGCCTGGCCGGGGCGTAGGGCGCTGCGTCCGGGACGAAACTCGGCCACCGCCGTCACCGACTGCGTCGCGGCGTCGACGGTGCGGCCGATGCGAATGAGCCTGCCGTCGACTCCCGCCGAAGGCAGATGCACCCGGTCGACATTGTCGAGGCCCGCTACACGCCCCAGTGGGATTTGAAGATTGACCCAAATCGGATCGAGCTGTGCGATGGTGACGAGCGGCGCCGACGCCTGCACGCGCTCGCCGGTCGTGCCGTGGCGCTGCAGAATGGTTCCGGCGATCGGCGCGCGCACGACAAGAGAGCTTGCGAGTTTGCGCTCGCTCTGCAAGAACAAGATGTCTTCCTCTGTCATGCCGGCCAGCGAAAGAATTTGCCGTCGCTCTTCAAGCGCCGACCGCGCCTGCGTCGCCTCGGCGCGCGTGACGATCAACCGCCTCTCGGCGATGATGTGCTCCTTGAACAATTGCTCGTCGCGCCGCAGCTTCTCGGTCGCGAGGTTGGCGTCCGAGAGCGCATACAGGAAAGCGCGCTGCGCCTCGACCAATTCCGACGATCTCAGCGTGGCGATCGCCGCGCCTTCCTTCACCTCCTCATCGGGCGCAACGAGCAGTGTCTCGACGAGGCCCGCGGCGGGGGCGGCGACGATACGCAGCTGCTGCGGCGGCACCGTGACGACGCCCGGAACGACCAATTCGCCCATGCCAGCCTCATGCTCGACGACTTGGGTCTCCACTCCGGCGACGCGCATCTGCTCCTCGGTCAACTTGACGAGGATGGGCTTCAAACTCGACACCTCAATCGGCGCGCTCCACGCGAGGGCGTCGAGAGCCATAAGGCCTAGGATTGGAGCAAATGCGCGCCGCATGTGAGTGCTTTTGAACCTCGGGTTAGGGTTCGGCCAATGGCCGGGCCGGCGGGGGGTCGAAAGGCGACGCGAATGCGCTAATCGGAGCGCTAGGCGGGCGGCGACTGCTGGCGCTGCGCGGTCTCGGCCACAATGATTTAGCGTGAAACAGCCGGCAACCTCAACGCATTTCCGTCCCACGCCGCACTTGTGCATAGAAATCGGGACGGTTGCCCACGGAAATTGGGAGATAAGCCCAAGCTTTGAGGCCGCTCCCCATTCTGGCCCGGAGCCCGATCGCAAGTCGATCATCCTAGTCTTCAGGTAAATTCTTGCGCCATCAATCGACCGGCCTCAGCGGCCGCGGCCGACAATCTCACTTACGGATCTTGACGAAGCAGCACTTTTGGGCAGTCGATCAGCAAGCGTTCAGAGTTCACAATCTGCGCCGCCGCTTGACGACCGACTTACCAGAAGCCGTGATGCCATTCGCGGCGCAATGTTGAATATTTACCACGCCCCGACAAGAACCAGACACGGGACGCGCAATGATCAATAAGCCATCCTCCGCTGAGGGCTCAGCGTTGGAAACTTACACGCTTGGACTCGGATCCCAACCTGATTCTCGTACCCCACATGGCCGATCAAGCGGGCGCCACAGACTTAGCGGAAGGATCGTTAGGTTTTTTGTTCTGACCAGGAATTCCCAAATGGCGCTCCCTTCGATTTTCCCCGCTTTCGGCAAATTCGTTTGGCCTGTCCGACTGACATTTACAGGGCTCTTGTGCATATGGCTTAACACGACCGCCTTTACCGAGATCGATCGCTTCGCGAGATGTCGCGAGGCCGACCCTAACTTGAGGATCGCTGGCTGCACTGACATCATCGTGCGCGGCAATAGAGAAACCAAGCGCAATCTGGGCGCGGCCTATCTCAATCGGGCCGCTGCCCATCGGGACAAGGGCGATTTGGATCGCGCGCTGACCGACCTTAACGGCGCGCTGCAACTCGATCCGAACTCGGTTTCCGCTCTTATCGAACGCGCATTGATCTATCATGCAAAGGGCGATTTCGATCGCGCAATCTCGGACTTCGATAGTGTGCTGCGCCGCCGTAAGAATCTGGCGACGGCTTATGGCGGCCGCGCTAATGCCCATCTCGGCAAGGGCGATCTCGATAAAGCGCTTATCGACATAAACAAGGCCATAAGGCTTGATCCAAAATCAGCCTTGTTCCGCGTAAATCGCGGCGCGATCCACCGGACCAAAGGGGATCTTGATCAGGCCATCGCCAATTATGACGAGGCAATCGAGCTTGATGCCAAGCTAGGGAGCGCTCGTAATGAGCGCGGCCTCGCCTTTTCCACCAGAGGCGATTTCGACAAAGCGCTTGACGATTTCACCAAGGCCATCGAGCTCGAACCCAATATTGCGGACGGATATTTCAACCGAGCCCAGGTCCATCGCGGCAAGCAGGATCTTAATCACGCGAAGCAAGACCTCGAAACAGCGTTGAAGCTCAACCCGCGTCTCGATGATGCGAAAAAAATGCTCGACCAAGTGAACAGGCTGATCGCCGAACGCGTCCCGCCTCCAGCCGCTGCGCCCCCGGCGGCCGCGCCTGCGGCAATTGGCGTCTTGATCGTGGTTGTCATTGGGTTCGCTCTGATCTCCTTCGCCGTCTGGTTCTTATGGCTCATGCGCAGGAAACGCATACGTACAACCGAGACCGTCGGCAATCAGCAAGCGATGAATGGCGGCGCCCCATCTTGGCACGCTATGACAATTGAGCAGGTCTTCGGCGAGTTGGACAGCGCTCCGAGCGGGCTGTCGGAGGCGCAAGCGCAGGCACGGTTTCGTGAGCACGGCCCTAACCAAATGGAGCGAGGTCCGCCCCGGAGCTGGCTTAAGATCTTGCGGCGTCAGTTCGCCGATCCGCTCGTATATGTCTTGCTCGTGGCGGCGCTGCTCGCGGCGCTGATGGGCAAGATAACCGATGGGTCTGTGGTCCTGGCGGTCGTCGTCCTGAACACGTTGGTCGGCTTCGTGCAGGAAATGCGCGCAGGCAAGGCTATTGAAGCGCTCAGTCGGATGGTTCCACAGAACGCAACCGTTCTGCGCGACGGCGAGCAGATCGCCATGCCTACGAAAGAACTCGTGCCCGGCGACATTCTTATCCTGCAACCAGGCGACCAGGTCTCCGCCGACGTACGTCTTTTCGAGGTCAAGGGGCTCCTTGTGGAGGAAGCGGCGCTCACCGGCGAGTCGGCGCCCATCGCCAAGCACGCGGCGCCGGTCCAGCGCGACACGATGCTCGGCGATCGGCTCTCGATGGCGTTCAGCGGCACATTGGTTGTCTCCGGCGCCGGGAAGGGCGTGATCACTGCCACCGGAGTGCGGAGCGAGCTCGGACGGATTTCTCGTCTGCTGAGCGAGACCGCGGAATTGGAGACACCCCTCACGCGCCGACTCGCTAAACTTGCCCGAGTCATCACGCTAGGAATTCTGGTTGTCGCGGCATTGATCTTCGTCGTGGGCGTAATGCGTGAGTATCCGCTGCTCGATAGCGCATTCGCGGCGATCACGCTCGCGGTCGCCGCGATCCCCGAGGGCCTTCCCGCCGTTGTCACCATCGCCTCGGCGATCGGCGTGCGCCGCATGGCGCGCCGCCACGTGATCATTCGGCATCTTCCCGCGGTAGAGACGCTCGGCAGTACGACAGTCATCTGTACCGACAAGACCGGGACGCTGACGCGAAACGAGATGACGATCGAAGCATTGTGGACGTCGGCTGGCCCGCTCGAGGTGACGGGAACCGGCTACGCGCCGGAGGGCGAACTGCGCGGCGGCGGCAGAAGCGTCGATCCGGCGCCCGATGGCGTCACGCAGTTACTTACCGCCTCCGTGCTCTGCAACGACGCGTCTCTGAGCCTGGACGAAGACCACTGGACGATCGTGGGCGATCCCACCGAGGGTGCGCTGGTCGTCGCCGCGCGCAAGGCGAAGCTAAACGAAATCGCGCTCCGAGAGGCATTCCCACGCAGGGATGCGATCCCTTTTGATTCCCAGCAGCAATTCATGGCGACGCTGCACGTCGCCGGGGACAACCGCGCCCTCGTCTGTTTGAAGGGCGCGCCCGAGGTTGTGGCGAGGCAATGCCAGACCTTCGAGGACAATCGGCCACTGGCGCTCGAAGCCGTTCATAAGGCGGCGCACTCCATGGCGGCGCGAGGGATGCGCGTCCTCGGCGTAGCCGCGGCCATGCCGAACGGGCCGATCACCAGCCTCGAGGGTTCCGGCTGGCGGCACGACTTGCGTTTCCTTGGGCTCGTCGGCATGGCGGATCCGCCCCGTCCGGAAGCGATCGAGGCGGTGAAAGCATGTCAGCGGGCGGGCGTCGCCGTTAAGATAGTGACTGGCGATCACTCGGCCACCGCACGCGCGATCGGGGAAGTCTTTGGACTGCTGGGCGCCGGGGAGGCTGGCGCGAAGGTGGTCACCGGCCATCAGATTGAAGCTGCATCGGACAGCGAGCTCGTCATGCTCGCACGAACGGCCAGCGTCTTCGCTCGGGTCACGCCTGAACACAAGCTGCGGCTCGTCGAGGCGCTGCAGGTGGATAGTCAAATTGTCGCGATGACGGGGGACGGCGTCAACGATGCGCCCGCTCTGAAGCGCGCGGAACTCGGCATCGCCATGGGCATCAGCGGTACGGCCGTGGCCAAGGAAGCGGCAGACATGGTGCTTGCCGATGATAATTTCGCGTCCGTCAGCGCAGCGGTGGAGGAGGGTCGAAGGGTTTACGACAATCTCTGCAAATCGCTTGCGTTTATCCTGCCGACGAGCCTCGGCCAAGCGATGATCATCCTCGTCGCGGTTTTGTTCTTTCCCGTCTCCGACGGTCGTCTGCTCATGCCGATCGAGCCAGTCCAGATTCTTTGGGTGAACCTGATCGTGGCCATTGCGCTCGCGCTACCGCTCGCATTCGAGGCGCACGAACCGGGCCTGATGGAGCGGCCGCCGCGGCCAACCAACGAGCCGCTGCTCAGTCCCTTCCTGATCTTTCGCACATTCCTGGTCGGCGCGCTCATGACGGCTGGCGCTGTGGGCCTGTTCTTGTACGAGTACAGCACGGATGTAGGGGACGGCGTCGCACCAGAACTCGCACGTGCGGAGTCGCAGACCGTCGTCGTCACAAGTATCATCCTTTTCCAGGCGATCTATCTCCTAAACTGCCGTTCGCTCACCGAGAGCGTTTTCCGCATCGGACTGCTGAGTAATCCGTATGTATATTTTGGCATCGCGGCGACTATGGGGTTGCAACTCGGCTTCATTTATCTACCCCCGCTTAACCAACTGTTCCATACCCATCCGCTTGATGCGACGGACTGGATCGCCCCAACGGCGCTTGCACTCGCCGGCTTTGCGGCAATCTCGCTGGAGAAGTGGTGTTGGCGTCGGCTGCGGACTGAACGGCCAGGACCAGTAGCCATGACGCCGATCTCTTGCGCAACAGAAAGCCCCCACATAAAGCCGTCAGGACCTACCGCGCCTCCCGAGTCCCCCCCACCCGAAACAGCCCGTTTTTGGTCTCAGAGGGGGCTCCCTGGGCTCGCGCTCATTGCGCTCACCGCTATTGGCCTATTGCTCTGCTACTTGATCGGTCGGCCATTCGTTTCACCGCTCGCCTGGGCGACGGCGCTGGCGGTCGTGGGCGAGCCGCTGCATCGTCGAATAGCGAAATGGATTGGCCGGCCAACCTTGGCCGCCGGGTGCTCCGTCGTCGCGATTGCGGTGCTCCTGATTGTTCCCGCCGGGATGCTCATTCCACGCCTTGTCAACGAAGCGGTCCGCGGTTTTAGGGCATTAAGGGCGCAGATCGAATCGGACGCGTGGGACGATGCGCTTGAGCGGCACGATTGGATCAAGCCCATGTGGGAATGGTTGAAGGAGAGAATGGACCTCGGTGACGTCGTCCAGCACGCAAGCGCGCTCCTGACAGCGGCCGCGTCCTTTGCGGTGAAGTCGTCGTTCACTGGTATGATCGAGATCGCGCTCATATTCTTCTTCCTCTTCTACTTTTTCCGCGATCGCAATTCGATTCTTGTGAGCATCCGCTCGCTGCTCCCCCTTGCGCCTGCAGAGATAGACCGCATCATCCGCGTCGCGAGCGATACGATCTTTGCGACGGTCTACGGCAAGGTGCTGGTGGGCAGCGTACAGGGCCTGCTCGGCGGTCTGATGTTTTGGTGGCTCGATCTCACGGCGGCGTGGTTCTGGGCCATCGTGATGGGCATCGTCTCGATCATCCCGTTTCTTGGCGCGCCGCTCGTCTGGGCGCCGGCAGCAGTATTACTGCTGCTGAACGGTCAGTGGGGCCACGCCGCGATCTTGGCGCTGTGGGGCGCCGTGGTCGTGGGATTGGCCGACAACCTGCTCTATCCGATCGTGGTCGGGAAATATCTCCCCTTGCATACGGTGACGCTGCTGATCGCGTTGATCGGCGGCATCATCGTCTTCGGGGCGGCGGGATTCTTTCTCGGACCGGTCGTGGTCGCGGTCACGCTTGCGGTGCTCAATGTATGGCGTGTGCGCATTGCGACAGCAACGAGCCTGCCTGAGAATATCCGGGGCGATTGAGCTTCTCTTCGGTATCAGCCGTCTGATCCTCCCGGCATGGGATCAGTCAAGAGACGGAACAATCTGACTCGCGCGCCGACCGCGTTGCAACGGTCGCCACAACAGCCCGAAGCGAGTTCAGCGGGTTTGGATATTAGAACTCCTTGATAAGCCGAAGTCCAGCGTGGGGCCGCCAGGCGCCGCCTTGTTCCCGTACAACGCCCAACCCTGCCTGGACTTTCAAGCTTGCCGTTAACGCCTGATGCACCTGTGGCATCAGCAGCGTGTAGCGATCGGCGCCATGGCGCGTATTGACTTCGAATCCCAGCGTTGTCGCCTCTGATATGTCGTAGAAGGTTGCATGGTTCACGATCAGGTTGCAGCGATCGCAGGCGCCGACAGTTACGTCGCCGATCCCGACCATCGTCATCGTGCTCCATCTGTCGTTGAACCGAAATCCCAGCAAATAGATGAGCGAGCTTTCCCACCGCGAGCTTTCCCGATTGTATACGCCAAGGTACTGGAGTCCGTGCACTCCCCGGCCGCCGGCCAATGTCCCGAAGGTTCCCTGAACCCCGACCTTGTAATCGGTAACGCGAATATCTTCGACCGGCAGTTCGAACTCCATCGCAAGGTCATCGGCAATAGCATATTCGACTTCGGGGCCCCCCTTGACCGATTGGCGCAGTCCCGACAAGTTCCGCTGGACAAGCATGTTCGCTTCCAGCTCGCCTTGCTTCGCGCCGAGCGGGCGAACCATATCAAAGATCATCGGCTCGGGAATGCGCGGATAGTCTTGTGCAAGAGTCGATGGCGACGCGGTCAGCGCTGCGACGAGGAGAGGGCCCTTGAGGTTCATTAGCGCAGGGGCTGCAGTTGCGCCGGCGTCTCGATGCACTGATGGACAATCCACGGGCGCTGAACGCGGCGATGTTGACCGCCGAGCAAGACAACGACCTACCTTACTGAGACCTTACAGGCAGGTCTGATGCGGCTGCTGATCGTCGAGGACAATACCGAGTTGGCCGACATCGTTGCGCAGCGGCTCGCGGACGTTCGGCTGGCGAGCGACCGGACAGCGAGCGCCGAAGAAGCACAACTGCTGATCGAAACCGGCGACTACGGCGCAATGGTGCTGGATCTCGGCCTGCCTGACGGCGACGGCATTGACCTGCTGCGATGGCTGCGCGAAACGGGCCGCGATCTGCCTGTGCTCGTCATGACCGCTCGCTCAGCGGTGGCTGACCGGGTCGCCGGTCTAAGCCCGCATTCGCCGGATGAACTCTGATTTTGCTGTACAATTTCGG
>Ga0194119_10003998_pt1 | contig 23244 bp, 19 predicted proteins | sample TA2MahC100mmetaG_FD_148620 | JGI IMG/M metagenome (GOLD analysis project Ga0194119, IMG submission 148620) | Freshwater microbial communities from Lake Tanganyika, Tanzania - TA2015018 Mahale Deep Cast 100m | ecosystem: Environmental > Aquatic > Freshwater > Lake | place: Tanzania: Lake...
CGGCAACTGCCGGGCAACCTCCACCGTCCGCCGGGCATGGGCAAAGGTCAACGGCCCGCCGAGGGCGATGCAGAAGCCCAGATTGCTGGCTGCTTCCGCCAGGGCCAGATCGCCGGAGAAGGCGTGGAGCACGCCGCGGGCTGGCGGTGGTACTGCGGGCCCGGGACTGCGGACTCTCTCCACCCACTGTCGCAGGATGGCCATGACCTCGCCGTGCGCTTCTCTATCGTGGATGATGACGGGCAGGCCCACCTCGCCGGCCAGGGCCAGTTGCGCCCGGAAGGCGGCGATTTGCGCCTCCCGCGGCGAGAGATTACGATAAAAGTCCAGGCCCGTCTCGCCAATGGCCACCACTCGCGGGTGCTGCGCCAGGCCCCGCAGCTCCCGCACCGTGGCCTCGTTCCACTTGCGGGCATCGTGGGGGTGCAGGCCCACCGCGGCGTAGACGGCGGGGTGCTTCTCGGCCAGGGCGACGGCGGCCCGGCTGGATGGCAAATCCACGCCCACGGTGAGGATGCGGCTCACCCCCGCCGCCACGGCCCGGGCGATGACCGCCTCCCGGTCGGCGGCAAAGGCCCGATCGTCCAGGTGGGCGTGAGTGTCCACCAGCAAAGCTGTGTCTACCACCACTTCTTCACCCGGGGCATGGCCAGAATCTCGCGCACCTCCGGCCTCTCCTCATCCATAGTCTCTGTCCCGTGAATGTCAAAGTAGCGTGCGATGCGTCTCATACAGTCCCATGTTCTTATACGCTTAAGCCGCTAAGCGTTCTTCCACTCGCTGGCGTAGAAGCACTAACTCGTCCTGGCTTAAGCTATCCAGCGCGGACAGGAAGACGGACAGAGGGACCTGTAGCTGAACCGCTGGTTCAGCCTTGAGCAGATTCTGCCGCAGCACTTCGGCTATCTGTTGAGCGTCGTCCCACACATCCGCCGCACTCATCAATTTGGCTTCAGGTTCATGCACCGATTTGCGTTTCATTTTATCCTCCGGCCTTGCTTGGCCATTGTGTGCACTTGCTGAACAAACTTCGCCCCATAATGGGTGCCCTGTTGGCGGCAAGTCTCAAGCCTGGCCTTCAACTCTTCGGCCGAGATTAGTCCGTTTTGTGTTGCCAGTAATAACACGCCCGGAAAACCAGAGACCTTCAAACCGGCTTCTTTGGCTATAGCCCGCGCAGCCAACTCATCCAGAAGAAGTAGATCATCTCGATATTCGGGACGGAGTGCTAACACGATAGCCTGTGCCTCACCCAGATGATTCTCCACAACCGGGTCGCTGGTATCAGGATGTTGGGCGATTTCCCTGGCGAAAGTCAGGGCACGTTCTTCTTCATCGGCCGTCAGTTCCAAAGGAACCAGTTTAGGCATTGCTGCCAGTAATTCTTCTTCCCAACCATGCCTTTCCAGTTCGACGATACAAGCCCCTGGAACATGGAGCGCAGCGAAAATCTGCGCTAGAAGGGGAAAACTGTCAGACTGGAAGGCGGAAATCAATGGCCCGGTGTTACTAACGGCATAGGTAGCACCCGGCAATCGGCCTGTATGTTTTGTTTGAGCCATGAATTGCTTTTCCTACCTCACTACTCCCCCGCCTGCTGTTCCATGCGTGCCACCTCCTCCGCCACGATGCTGTCGTCTAGCTTCTTGAACAGGGGCTGCGGGGGGCGAAGCTGCTGCCCCGGCGGGAGCTGGCTGGGCTGCCAGCGGCCGACCCAGGTTGCGGGATTGCAGGTGAGGACGCGGTGGGGCGTGAAGCGTGATGCGTGAGACGTGATGCGTGAGGCGTGAGGCGTGAGACTATCCGCTTCTGGCGCTTCGCCTTCTACCTGTTCCTTTACCTCGCGGAACTCTAGCGGCCCGGCGATGTAGCCGTCGTAGCCCAGGTATTCGTGTAGGCGCTGGCTGGAGTGCGGCAGGAAGGGGCAGAGCAGAATCTTCAGGTTGTCAACGACACGCAGGGCCACGTAGAGGGCCGTGGCCGCGGCCTGGCGGTCGGTCTTGATGCTCAGCCAGGGGGCCTTCTTGTCCAGGTACTGGTTGGTGCTCTGGGCCAGGGCCATGGCCTCGGTGATGGCCGCCTTGAAGCGCGCCGCGTCGAGCAGAGCGCCCACGCTGGCGAACTTGGCCTCCGCCTCGGCCAGGACTGCCTTGTCCAGATCGTCCAGGGGGCCGGGCGGCGGCACGCTACCGAAATTGCGGTAGGTGAAGCTGAGCACGCGGTGGGCCAGGTTGCCCCAGGTGGCCACCAGTTCGTCGTTGTTGCGGCGCAGGAACTCGGCCCAGGTGAAGTCCGTGTCCGCCGTCTCCGGGCCACCAATCGTCAGGAGGTAGCGCAGCGGATCGGGGTCGTAGCGGCTAAAGAAATAAGGCAGCCACACGGCATGGCCACGGCTGGAGGAGGACTTGCGCCCCTCCATGGTCAGGAACTCGCTGGACACCACGTCGTAGGGCAGTTGGAGACGATTTTCGATTTTCGATTGGCGATTTTCGATTGGTGATTTGCTGATTTGCTGATTTGCTGATCTGCTCTCCTCACTGTAGCCCAGGAGCATGGAGGGCCAGATGATGGTGTGGAAGACGATGTTGTCCTTGCCCATGAAGTAGTAGTGGCGCGCTTGCGGGTTCTGCCACCACTCCCGCCAGCGCTCCGGATCGCCAGCAATGTAGTGCGCCCACTCTATGCTGGCCGACAGGTAGCCGATGACGGCGTCGAACCAGACGTAGATGCGCTTGTCCGGGTAGTCGCCCAGTTCTGCCGGAATGGGCACGCCCCACTCGATGTCGCGGGTGATGGGCCGGGGCTGCAGCCCCTCGTTGAGCAGGCCCAGGGTGAAATTGCGCACGTTGGGGCGCCAATGGCCCTGCTTCTCCACCCAGGCGCGCAGGCGCTCGGCGAAGGCGGGCAGGTTCAGGAAGAAGTGCTCGGTCTCCCGCAGCACCGGCGTATGGCCACAGAGGTTGCAGTGCGGCTCGATCAGGTCCGTGGGGTCGAGCTGGCGGCCGCAGTTCTCGCACTGGTCACCGCGCGCCCCAGCGAAGCTGCAGTGCGGGCAGGTGCCTTCTACGTAACGATCGGGCAGGAAGCGGCGGTCCGTCTCGCAGTACATGGCGGCGACCGTCTTTTTGAACAGGTAGCCGTTCTGCCAGAGGCGAGTGACGATGTCCTGGGTGACGGCGCAGTGGTTGGCCGTGGCGGTGCGGGTAAAGAGGTCGTAGCTGCACCCCAGGGTGGCCAGGTTCTCGCCGATCTCCCGGTTGTAGTAGTCCGAGATCTGCTGCGGGGTCTTGCCCTCCTTGAGGGCGCGCAGGGCGGTGGGCGTGCCGTGGTCGTCGGTGCCGGAGACCATGAGCACGTCGTTGCCCTTGAGCCGCTGGTAGCGGGCGAACACGTCGCTGGGCACGCCGAAACCGGCCACGTGCCCCAGGTGGCGGGACCCCGAGGCGTAGGGCCAGGCCACGGCGACGAGGATCTTTTCTGGCATGGCTGACTCTCCCTGATGAGTGAAAAGTGATGCGTGAAACGTGACGAGTGAAACGTGAGGCGTGAAATGTCTTGACAGTGTTAGATTTCAACTGTCATTGCGAGGAGCATCCCGTCACTCGGCTCAGAGCCTGTTCTAGGTTAAGCGAAGGGATGCGGTTGCGAGGAACGAAGCAAAGCAATCTCCCTCATGGCGCAACACAGAGATTGCTTCGCTGCGCTCGCAATGACAAATGTAGCATTGTCAAGACGTGACAAGTAGCCACTTAATTGTGCTCATTTTATCATAAACTGGCTAGAAAAGAAAGAGCCGCCGGGACAAGTGCAGGGCCCTGGCGCCAGCTAATTCCCTCTTGCCAAAAACGCTAAATGCGGTTATAATCGGGTTGCTATGACGGTTGATGTTCTGGAGACCATCCTCCCCCGGGTGACCCGGCCGGCCCGCTACACCGGTGGCGAATGGAACAGCATCGCCAAGCCGTGGGACAGCGCCGCCGTGCGCCTGGCCCTGGCCTACCCGGACACCTACGAGGTGGGCATCGCCAACCTGGGCCTGCAGATCCTGTACAGCCTGCTCAACGCCCAGCCGGACGTGCTCTGCCAGCGCGCCTACGCCCCCTGGGTGGACATGGAGGCGGAGATGCGCCGCGCCGGCCTGCCCCTCTTGGCCCTGGAGTCCCGCCGCCCCCTGGCCGATTTTGACCTCATCGGCTTTACGCTGCCTTACGAACTCAACTTCACCAACGTCCTGAACATGCTCGATCTGGCCGGCCTCCCCGTCCTCGCCGCCGAGCGGGACGAGCACCACCCCCTGGTCATCGCCGGTGGCTCCTGCGCCTACAACCCTGAACCCCTGGCCGACTTTATTGATCTGTTCGTCATCGGCGAGGGGGAGGAGGTGCTGCTGGAGCTGGTGCGGGCGTACCAGCAAATCAGCAAATCAGCAAATCACAAAATCGGCAATCGCCAATCGGCAATCGGCAATCAGCCAGGGGGCAGGGTGGAGTTTTTGCGGCGCGCGGCGGCTATCCCCGGCATCTACGTCCCCCGCTTCTACGACGTGGCCTACAACGCCGATGGCACGGTAGCCGCCGTGACGCCCAACGTCCCAGAGGCGCCGGCGCGGGTCGTCAAGCGCCTGGTGAACCCGCTGCCGCCGCCGGTCACGAGGCCCATCGTGCCCTTCGTGGAAGGTATCCACGATCGCGGGGCCATTGAACTCCAGCGCGGCTGCACGCGCGGCTGTCGCTTCTGCCAGGCCGGGGGCATCTATCGCCCGGTGCGTGAGCGGCCCAAAGAGGAAATCCTGGCCGCCATTGACGAGCTCCTGGCCCACACCGGCTACGAGGAGATCGCCCTGGTCTCCCTGAGCACCAGCGACCACAGCCAGATTGAAGAAATCGTGCGGGAGTTGGCGCGGCGCTACGCCGACCAGCGCCTGGCCATTGCCCTGCCCAGCCTGCGTGTGGACACATTCTCCGTAGACCTGGCGGAGAGCCTGAGCGTAGGGGCCGATTCCGCCACGCCCGTACGTGGCCGGCGCACCGGCCTCACCTTCGCCCCGGAGGCCGGCAGCCAGCGCCTGCGCGACGTCATCAACAAGGGCGTGACTGAGGACGACCTCCTGCGCACCGTCGAGGCCGCCTACAGCCGGGGCTGGCACACGGTCAAGCTTTACTTCATGGTCGGCCTGCCCACGGAGACCCTGGAGGACGTGCAGGGCATCGTAGATTTGGTGCGGAAGGTGCGGGAGATCGGCCGGCGCTACCAGGGCCAGCGCGCCCAGGTGCACGTCAGCGTGGCCACCTTCATCCCCAAGGCGCAGAGCCCCTTCCAGTGGGCGGCCCAGGCCACCGCCGCCGGGCTCCAGCCCAAGCACGACCTGCTGCGTCGCGGCCTGCGCGGGCCGGGCACGCGCTTCAGTTGGCACGATCCGGCCACCAGTCTGCTGGAGGCGATTCTGGCCCGGGGCGACCGCCGTCTGGGCCGGGCGATTTATCGTGCCTGGCAGAACGGCGCTAGGTTTGATGCCTGGAGCGAGCATTTTAAGCCCGAGGTCTGGCTGGCGGCGCTGGCCGCCGCGGGGCTGGACCCGGCTTTCTACGCCCATCGCCCGCGCCCGCTGGAAGAGACGCTGCCCTGGGAGCACATTGACGCCGGGGTGGACAAGCGCTTTCTCGTTCAGGAGTATCAGCGGGCACAGCGCGGCGAGGTCACGCCAGACTGCCGGGCTGGCGACTGTGCCGCCTGTGGTATACGAGTGCGTTTTGGACAGATATGCTAGACGAAACCTTGCGAAGGTTCCGAAACCTTCGCAAGGTTGAGGATAAAAAGGTAACTTGATGTTGCAGCGCCTACGTCTGACCTTCGCCCGGGGCGAAGAGGTCAAGTACATCACCCACCTGGACATCATGCGCCTGTGGGTGCGCGTCTTGCGTCGCGCCCGCATACCCATAGCCTACTCGCAGGGCTTCACGCCGCACCCCCAGCTCTCCCTGGCCGCGCCCCTGGCCGTGGGCGTCACCAGCGAGGGGGAGCTGATGGACATCGAGCTGGAAGGGCGTATGGCCACCCGCTACTTCCTGGCGCGTGTAGACGAGCAACTGCCCACGGGCGTGCGCCTGCTGGGCGTGGAAGAGGTGCCGCCCACCTGGCCGTCGCTGCAGGCGGCCGTACGCTTCGCCGATTACCGGGTGACGGTGCAGACCGCCGAGCCCCTGGCGGCCTTGCAGGGGCGTATCGCCGAACTCCTGGCCGCGCCGTCGCTCCCCCGCCAGCGGCTGCGCCTGGATCAGGTGCGCCGCTACGACCTGCGCCCCCTCATCGCCATCCTGCGTCTGGAAAGATGGGACGAGGGCCAGGCCGTGCTGTTCCTGCGCCTGCAGACCGACGAGCGGGCCACCGGCCGCCCCGATGAGGTGCTGGCCGCCCTGGGCCTGGCCGAGGCTCCGCGGGCCGTCCAGCGCAGGCGTCTGTTGTTAGCGCCACCCCCGCCCCCGTTGGACCGGCGACAGCCGGTCCGGCCCAGTCGCCCCAGAAGGTGAAGACCAAGGACGAAGGACGAAGGACGAACGGCGACAGAGCCGTCGCTGAAAATCAACAAGGAGGTCAACGATGCTTGTCGGTGTTCCGAAAGAGATCAAGGACAACGAATACCGCGTTTCTCTGACCCCGGGTGGGGCACACCTGCTGGTGGAAGAGGGCCACCAAGTCCTGGTACAGGCCGGTGCCGGCGAGGGCAGCGGCTTCGGCGATGCGGAATACGCGCAATCCGGCGCCGTCATCGTCTCGACGGCGGCGGAAGCCTGGGCCGCGCAGATGGTCATGAAGGTCAAGGAGCCCCTGCCAGCCGAGTACGCTTTTCTGCGGCCTGATCTGATCCTCTTCACTTACCTGCATCTGGCGGCGGCGGAGCAACTGACGCGCGTGCTGCTAGAGCGGAAAGTCACGGGCATCGCCTACGAGACCGTGCAGCCGGCAGACGGCTCGCTGCCCCTGCTCACCCCCATGAGCGAGGTGGCCGGGCGCATGGCCATCCAGGTAGGGGCGCATTATCTGGAGAAGATGTCCGGCGGGCGAGGCAAGTTGCTCGGTGGCGTGCCGGGCGTCGCCCCCTGCAATGTGGTGATTATCGGCGGGGGCACGGTAGGGGCCAACGCCGCCCGCATCGCCCTGGGCATGGGCGCCCAGGTGACGATCATAGACAAGGACCTGAATCGCCTGCGCTATCTCTCCGAGGTGCTGCATGGCAACCTGGTGACGATGATGTCCAACCCGCGCAATATCGCCCTGGCCGCCGAGTACGCCGACCTGCTGATCGGCGCGGTTCTGGTGCCCGGCGCCAAGGCGCCGCGGCTGGTCACCCGGGAGATAGTGGGCCGCATGAAGCCCGGCAGCGTCATCGTGGACGTGGCCGTGGATCAGGGCGGCTGCGTGGAGACCTGCCATCCTACCACCCACAGCGATCCGATGTACGTGGTGGACGGCGTGATTCATTACTGCGTGGCCAACATGCCTGGAGCCGTGCCGCGCACGTCTACCTATGCCTTGTCCAACGCTACCCTGCCCTACGCTGAGAAGCTGGCCCGGCTGGGCATTCCGGCGGCCCTCCAGGCCGATACGGCCCTGGCCAGGGGCGTCAACACCTACGCTGGCCATCTCACCTGCCAAGGCGTGGCCGAGGCCTTTGGCTGGCCCTACACGCCGTTGGCCACCTTGCTCTGACGATTGCCGATTGGCGATTGGCGATTGCCGATTGGCGATTGGCGATTGACGATTGGCGATTGCCGATTGCCGATTGGCGATTGACTTATGACGTTTGACGTTTGACATATGACGACGAATGACGAATGACGAATGACGAAGATTGGTCTTTCGTCCTTCGTCCTTCGTCCTTCGTCTGCCATGCCAGGAGATTAGTGTGGGCGAGATTCGCTTTGCTTGATGCTCAACGGTTTGCTGCCCCCTTGCGCCGCTGGCGGGGCAATCTGGCGGTGCTGGCGGCCACGGCCTTCCTGCGCGGGGCGCGGGGCAGCATGTACAACGTCATCTGGCAGCCCTTCGTGCTGAGCCTGGGGGCGTCCATGCCCACGCTGGGGCTGCTGAACAGCATCGGCGGGATGGGGGGGATCATCCCCACCCTGGTGCAGCCCCTGGGCGGCTGGTTCGCCGATCGCCTGGGGCGCAAGCCCTTCCTCATCGCCGCCAGTCTGGCCACGATTAGCGCCTACACCTTGTGGGTGCTCGCTGGCGGGCTGAACGTTTGGCTGCTGTTGCTCATCGGCGTCATCTTCGCTGGCCTGTCCATGCTGGCCACCCCGGCGATTTCTTCGTTGACCGCCGAATCGGTGCGGGCGGAGCGGCACGGCAGCGCCTTCAGCCTGATGGCCGTGGCCGGGATGGTGCCGGGCATCGTCGCCCCGGCGCTGGGCGGCTGGATCGCCGACCGTTACAGCTACGTGATCATCTTCGCCATTAGCCTGGGCCTGGAGGTGATCGTCCTCTTTCTGGTGTGGCGCTATCTGCGCGAGACTCGCCCCGCCGACGCCAGCGGTGTGAGCGGGCGAGAGGCCCTGCGGGCCCTACGGCGCGCCATCGTCCCGCCCAAGGGACTGACCGGCTTCTTCTGCGCCCTGGCCGCCGATTCGTTCTCCTGGGGCATGGGCTGGGGGCTGCTCTACGGCATGATCACGGAGACCTATCACTTTTCCGCCGAGCAACTGGGCATCATGTCCAGCGTGATGTCGCTGACCTGGGCGGTGACGCAGATGCCCATTGGGCGCTACATTGACCGGCGCGGTACCCGGTCCATGCTCATCTTCTCGGAAGTGCTGGGCATTCCCTTGATGCTCATCTGGCTCACGCAGACGCGTTTTGAGATTTTTGCCGCCTCGCAGGCGCTCTTTGCCCTCACGGCGGCCACCTGGGTGCCCACAGTGAACACCTACCTCACGCGCCAGGTCAGCGCCGCCGAGCGGGCCGAGGCCTTTGGCCGCCTCAGCGCCTTCCGGGGGCTGATTGCCTTCCCCGGCCCGACGATTGGCGGCTTGCTGTACGCCTGGGGCGGGATGCGCGCCCCGCTGCTGGCCAATCTGGCGGGCATCTTCGTGGTCATTGCCATTCTCGTTTTGTTTGTGCGGGAGCCGAGGGAGTCAGGGAATCAGGTAATCGGGGAATCAGGGAATTAGGGAATCTGGGAGTTGGGGAATCAGGGGAGGAGGAGACCGATGACCGAAGAAAGCAAGGTGCAAGGGGCAACGCCCCACATTTTCAATGATGAGCCGGTGCGCGGCGGCGAGAAGGCCTACTTCCAGTTCGAGGCCTACGCCAACACCCTGGCCCGCCTCATCGCCGCCAGGAGCACCCGCACGCCACTGACCGTGGGCATCTTTGGCGAGTGGGGCACGGGCAAAACCACCCTGATGCAGGCCATCCAGGCTCGCCTGCAGGAGACGGAGAAGCTGGGCGACAAGAAGGCCCAAATCTCTTTTCTGTCGCCCGCGGAGCACAAAGACTACCGCCGCTGCCGCACCGTCTGGTTCAACGCCTGGAAGTACAGCGGCCGGCCTGAGGAAAGCATGGTGGCGCTCATCGAGGCAATCTTACAGCAGATGCGGGATGATGGATTTGTCAACAAGGTCTTCGCCACTCTGGCGGAGGCTAAGCGGCCGCACCTGCAATTGCCAGAGGCGACGATCCACGCCCTATCACAGATTTTTAGCCTGGGGCAGGTGGAGATAGACCTCAGCAAATATGAAACCGAGTCTCGCTTCCGGCAATACCTTCCATTTCTGAATGAGTTCCAGACTCTTTTCGACCAGTTACTGCTCTGGTACCTGCGCCGGGAGGTCAAAAAAGGAGAAGTTGACCTTAGCAATCTCCCCAAGGGGGTGCCCTTGGATCAGGAAGGCGTCCTGGTGGTCTTCATTGACGACCTGGACCGTTGTCTGCCTTCCAAGACCGTGCAGGTGCTGGAGGCCATCAAGCTGATGATTGGCCGGCCGGGAACGGTCTTTGTCCTGGGCGCCTCCGAGCGCGTGGTGCAAGAAGCTATCCGCACCCACTACCAGCAGGTAGAGAAGATAGAGAGGGAGGAGACTGATTGCCAGCAATACCTGGAGAAGCTCATCCAGGTGCGCTTCCCGCTGCCTCCCCTGCGCAAAGAGGACGTAAAGGACTTTGTAGACGCATTGCTCAAAGACCGCCCCGAGGAAGAGGTGGCTACCCTACGCCAGAACCTGCCGCTCATTGCCGTGGGCGTGGCCGCCAACCCCCGCCGCCTCAAGACCTTCGTCAACTTTGTGGAACTGCAATGGGCCTTCCTGGTCAACTCCGGCCAGGCGGTCGGCTTGAGCAAAGACGTGCTCACCCGCTGGCTGGTTTTAGATGCCGCCGAACCGAAGTTCACTGAATTCGTGCGGCGAGAACTGTCAGAGACGGCCTACGTGGATGGGCAGGCTATTGATGGCCGGTTGCGTTTTGTCCAGAACGCCTTGCGCTGGATAAGGGGAGAGCAGGTGGACACGGCTGCGGACTACGAACGTCATTGGCCCAAAGAGCGTTGCCGGCGACTGTGGGAGCTCCTGAGCCAGAAGGAGTTTGCCTTTGAACTACAGCCCGGTATCCTAGACCGGCTCATCCACCTGAGCGCCCCGCCGGTGCAGGCCATACCAGAGGAAAAGGCTCCGCCCGCCGCGCCAGAGGCCGCCCGCCCGGCCAGGGAACGTCCCGAAAAGGTCACGGCCGGCCTGGAGCGGGTCGAGTGGCTGCCCGCCCTGGTGCGCGTGCCCGCCGGCTCCTTCCTCATGGGTAGCGACAAGAAGCAGGACCCAGATGCTTTTGACGCTGAATTACCGCAACACCTGGAGAAGAGCATCACCCGGCCCTACCTGATCGGTAAGTACCCGGTAACTAATGCCGAGTTCGCTCGCTTTGTGCAGGCCACTGGCTATCAGACGGCAGGTGAGAAGCCAGGAGGCAAGGGTTGGGCACTGTTTGAAGGAAAGTGGCAGCCGGTCGAAGGAGCGAACTGGCAACACCCGGAGGGCCCCCAGTCCAGCATTGAGGGTCTGCTGGATCACCCCGTGGTGCAGGTGACCTGGCGCGACGCCCTGGCCTACTGTGCCTGGCTGACGGAGCAAATCAACAAATTGGTAAATCAGCAAGAAGGGGAACTACCTCCCGAACTGCAGGAACTGCTGGCGCAATCTCCTACCCACTCCCTTATGGTTCGTTTACCCACGGAAGCAGAGTGGGAGAAGGCGGCGCGAGGCGAGGATGGACGCCTCTGGCCTTGGGGCAATCAATTTGATCCCCAGAAATGCAACAGTGCGGAAGGCGGGATAGGACACACCACGCCGGTGGGCCAATACAGTCCAGGCGGTGACAGTCCCTACGGCTGTGCGGATATGGCCGGCAACGTCTGGGAGTGGTGTCAGAGCAAATGGGTGGAGAACTACCAGCACTACGACCGGGGCATCCCAGAACGGGAATCCCTGGAGGGCAGTGATCTCCGGGTGGTGCGTGGCGGTGCGTTCGACTACAGTCAGTGGTACGTCCGTTGCGCTTGCCGTGACTGGGACTATCCTGACGGCCTCCGCAGGGGCTACGGTTTTCGTCTGGTGGTGTCCCCGTTGTGACTCTGGACTCTGGCCCCTCTGGACTCTGGGACTCTGAACCTCTGGTCTCTGGGGGGAGTCCAGAGGGGGCTTTGCCCCCTCTGGTCGCGCGCCGTAGAAAAATATCCGCTTAGGAGGTGCACGTGCCTGGCGAGGAGATGCCCATCTTCACCCGTACCTTTGATTTTCTGACCTGGCTCTTGCCGGTGACCAACAACTTCCCGCGCCCTCACCGGCACAGCTTCACCCAGCGTTTACTCAACGCCGCTTTCGATCTACGGGAATACCTGGAAGAGGCCAACCACCGCCAGGGTCGGGCGCGGCTGGAGCGCCTGGCCCGCGCCGATGAAGCCCTGGACCGGGTGCGCCTGTACCTGCGCCTGGCCGTGCGCTGGGGCTGGCTCTCTGGCGGACAGTATGAGCACGTGGCCAAGATAGTCGCGGAGATCGGCCGCTTGTTGGGCGGCTGGCGAAAACAAACCATGGCCATATCGTAGGGGCGAAGCATTCGCCGGTTGTAGGGGCGAAGCATTCGCCGGTTGTAGGGGCGAGGCATTCGCCAATCATTAAACAGAAGCCTGGCTTGACGGCCGGCGAATGCCTCGCCCGTCCGGCCTCAGGCAACCCACGGCCCGTGGGCCGTTGTTGCGGGGGCAGGCCCAGATACCACCGGGTGGTGCGTGGCGGTGCGTTCAACAACAATCAGAGGAACGTCCGTTGCGCTTACCGTAACAGGAACAATCCTGACAACCTCAACAGGAACAACGGTTTTCGTCTGGTGGTGTCCACGCTTTTCTACCCGGCCGGAAATGTGCTGTGGGGGCAACCCTGCAGCGCCGAGGCCTGAAAAACGGCCGGGCCTGTTCCTGGCCGCGCTGCCTCTCCCCTCTCCCCGCGGGAGAGGGGACGGGGGTGAGGTGGCCGGGCAAATACAGAACCTGCCCCGCCCCCTGGGAGTTCCTGCGCTACGCTCAGGACAGGCCCTGGGGCGGGGCACCCCTGGCAAAAGTGTACGCGCAGATTTGCAGTTGGGAAAACCTGCTGCTGGCTTACCGCCGGGCGAGCCAAGGCAAGCGCGGCCAGGCGCCGGCGGCGACCTTTGAGTATCACCTGGAGGACAACCTGGTGGCACTCCAGGCTGCCTTGCGGGAGAAGACCTACCAGCCCGGACCATACCAGAGCTTCTACATCCATGAGCCCAAGCGTCGCCTGATCTCGGCGGCCCCCTTCCGCGACCGGGTGGTGCACCACGCCCTGTGCAATGTCATCGAACCCATCTTCGAGCTTAGCTTCATCAGCGATAGCTACGCCAACCGGCTGGGCAAGGGCACGCACCGCGCTTTGGATCGCTGCCAGGAGTTCGCCCGCCGCTATCGCTACGTGCTGCCGTGCGACGTGCGCCAGTTCTTCCCGGCCATAGACCACGCCATCCTGCGGGAGACTCTAGGGCGCAAGATCAGCGACCCGGACGTCCTCTGGCTGGTAGAGCGTATCCTGGAGAGTGGCATGGGAGTGCTCAGCGAGGAATATGAGATGGTCTATTTCCCCGGCGACGACCTTTTCGCCGTGAGCCGCCCCCGCGGCTTGCCCATCGGCAACCTCACCAGCCAGTTTTGGGCCAATTGCTATCTGAACCCTTTTGACCATTTCGTCAAGCGGGAGCTGCACTGCCCGGCCTACCTGCGCTACGTAGACGACTTTGTCCTCTTTGCTGATGACAAAGCCACGCTGTGGGCCTGGAAGCAGGCCATTGTAGAGCATCTGACCCGCCTGCGGCTGACCATCCACGTGGCCGCCGCCCAGGTCAGGCCGGTAAACGAGGGTATTTCTTTCCTGGGTTTTCAGGTCTTCCCCACCCATCGGCGGCTGAAGCGGCGTCAGGGGCTCGCCTACCGGCGGCGGCTCAAGGGGCTGCTGGCGCTCTGCGCGGCCGGGGAGATTGGTCTGGACCGGGTGACGGCTTCGGTGCAGGGCTGGGTGAACCACGTGCGCTATGGCGACACCTGGGGGTTACGGCGGGCCTTGTTCCGAGAACTCACTATTCCGGGCAAATACTGAAGCAGGCTGCCCCCTAACCAGCCATCTACCATTCGTCATTCGCCCCTACAACCGGCGGCCACGGGCAGACAACAGCGAATTGGGAATCAAACAAATTCTTATCTGATTCGCTCTTTTCTTAATTCGTTGTTGTCTTGGGTTGCAGGCCAGACGGGCGAGGCATTCGCTGGCCCTCAAGCCAGGCCTCTGCTTCTGATTGGCGAATGCCTCGCCCCCTACAACCGCCATTCGCCATCGGCCATCAGCAATCGGCTATCTGCCATCTGCTTAATCTGCTACCCAAATCTGCTGACAGCTACCCGCCATCTGCCATCTGCTTAACTTGACATTGTTAGATTAACATAAGAATTGGGTACTGTCCTATTCCTGTGTCACAGGTTATAATATCGGAGTAGGAGGTGCCCATGAACGAGAGTGCTAACGGACCGAGCGTGTTTGATCCCCAACGCTGGGGACTGCCGATGCAGGCGGTCGCTGGCCTGGCGGATCGTCTGCGGGGTATCTGGGCCCGCTATCGTGACTGTTTCAAGACCAAGACCCATAACACCAGTGAGAACGCCTTGGTCTATTTGCGGGGTCTGTTGACGATGGAAACCAAACGAAACTTCGTCAACATTGCCCAACGGGTGCAGGGCATCGACGAAGATGGACAAAACCTGCAGCAATTCATGTCCGACTCGCCCTGGTCTGGACAGGCCGTCTTTGACCAAATCCGGCAAGAGGTCGGCCAGCGGCCCGAATTGCGGGGCGGGATGCTGACCCTGGACGAGAGCGGTGACGAGTGCGCAGGCGACCAGAAGGCCGGAGCCGCTCGTCAGTACCTGGGACGAGAAGGCAAAGTCGACATGGGCCAGGTGGGAGTGGCCACAGGCTTCTACAAGGACGGCATATGGACGATGGTAGGTGCCGAACTGTATTTGCCTGAGACGTGGTTCGACCCAGCCCATGCCAAGCTGCGCAAGCGTTGGCACATTCCCGCCGAGCGCACCTTTGCCACGAAGCCAGCACTGGGTCTGCAACTGATCCGGCAAGCCAAGTCCCAAGGGCTATCCTTTGAAGTGGTCGGCTGCGACAGCGTGTACGGGCGAGACGGGCAGTTTCGCGCCGACCTGGCCGCCGAGGACGTGATCTACATGGCAGACATCCCGGCGAATATGCAGGTCTACCTGACGAAGCCCATTGTTGGCCTCCCGGAAACACCGCCAGGCAAGAAGGGCCGACCTTTCTCTCAGCCACAGGTGTTGAATGGCGTGGAAGCGGTGACAGTGCGCACCCTGGTTGGTCACTCGGACTTTGTTCTGCAGCCTCTGGCGATTCGCCAGACCGAACGAGGGCTGCTGACCTATCATTGCGCTGCCCGCCGGGTCTGGACGCTTACTCCCAAGGGAGGAGCCCGTGAGGAGTGGCTTTTTATCCGGCGTGAGCGCGATAACACCTTTAGCTTTTCGTTGAGTAATGCACCCGTGGCCACCCCATCAGCTCACTTGGCCCTGTGGCGCTGCCAGCGGTACTTCGCCGAGCGCATTTTCCAGGACTGCAAGTCGGAGGGTGGCTGGGATGAACTGGTAGCTCGCAAGTACCGGGCCTGGGTGCACCACACCGCACTGGATGCCCTGGCCCTATGGTTCATAGCCGAAACCAAGCTGGACTGGGCGCAGGCATATCCGCGCGATCCGGAGTTACAGCGCCAGCTTGCAGTGGAAGTTCTGCCGGCTTTGTCTATGGCCAATGTGCGCAAGATGTTGCTGGCGGTCATGCCTCTGGAGCAATTGTCGCCCGAAACGGCTACGCGCCTGGTGATCACACATCTGGTCAAGCGTTCCAGTTCCACCCGCAGCCGCCTGAAAGCTCAGCGCAAGAACCGAGGGCCAACGTGAAACATAACCTTATGTTAATTTAACAATGCCAAGTTAAAGAGAAGGCAGCAACTCAACAAGGAGTTTGACTGCGTGGAGTATTGCTATATTGCCACGAATAATATCCGCCTGCACGTCGTCCAGGAGGGGCCGGCGGAGGGGCCGCTGGTGCTCCTGCTGCACGGCTTCCCCGAGTTCTGGTACGGCTGGCGCAAGCAGATTCCCTACCTGGCCGCCGCCGGCTACCGCGTGTGGGCGCCCGACCAGCGGGGCTACAACCTGAGCGATAAGCCGCCGGGCCTCGCCGCCTACAACCTGGACGTGCTGGCCGCCGACGTGGTCGGTCTGCTAGACGCCGCGGGTCGAGAAAAAGCCTCCCTGGTCGGCCACGACTGGGGTGGGGCCGTGGCCTGGTGGGTGGCCAGCAAGTACCCGGAGCGCCTGGAAAGGCTGGTGGTGCTCAACTGCCCCCACGGCGCGGTGATGCAAAAGCACCTGCGCCGCAACCCGGCCCAGCGGCGCCGCAGTTGGTACTTTTTCTTCTTCCAGACGCCCTGGCTGCCGGAGGCCGTGTCTCGCCGGGGGAACTGGCAAATGCTCGTGCGTCTGCTGCGGGGGAGCAGCCGCCCCGGCACGTTCACTGACGCCGACCTGGCCCTCTATCGCCAGGCCTGGGCGCAGCCCCACGCCTACACGTCCATGGTGCACTGGTATCGGGCGCTCTTCCAGCGACCACCGGCGCCGCCGCCCCGGCGCCCCATCGCCGTGCCGACCCTGCTGCTCTGGGGCGCGCAGGACCGCTTCCTGGGGCGAGAAATGGCCCAGCCTAGCGTGGACCTGTGCAGCGACGGCCGCCTCGTCTTTGTGGACGAAGCCACCCACTGGCTGCAGCACGAGGAAGCGGCGCGGGTCAACGCCCTGATCGGCGAATTTCTGGGGGCGAGGGACGAGACATTCCAGTTCTACGACCCTGGCCGGTTGGTGGACGGCGACCTGGAGCTGGTTCTGGTGGAGAAGTATGCGGGCGATGCGGCCAAAGGCTTTGTCCCGGCCTACAAGTTCCAGATGAGGCTGGTCGGCCAGGACAAAGAAATCGGCCGCATTGATCTGAGGATGGGCAATACGCACGATATCCTCATGTATGCCGGCCACATTGGCTACGGGGTTGCTCCAGAGCACCGGGGGCAGCACTACGCGGCCAAGGCTTGCCGGCTGCTCCTGCCCCTGGCGCGCCGGCACGGCCTGCAGACGGTCTGGATTACCTGCAACCCGGACAACCTCGCCTCTCGCCGCACCTGCGAGCTTGCCGGGGGCAAGCTGGTGGAGATCGTTGATCTGCCGGCTGACACGGACATGTATCGCGAGGGAGAGCGCCAGAAGTGCCGTTATCGCCTGGATTTGTAAAAACCGGCACAATCCCGCTTGACTAAATTCGCACAATAGAGTAAACTAGGCAAGGAATAAACTGCGGAGGGAGTTTATGGCCACTGATTTTCAACCCCGCATCGTGGGCTTCCTATGCAACTGGTGCAGCTACGCCGGGGCGGACATGACTGGCACCAGTCGCATCATCTATCCGCCCAACATCCGCATCCTGCGCGTGCCCTGCTCCGGGCGCGTCGATCCGCTGTTCATCGTCAAGGCGTTCCGGGAGGGGGCGGACGGCGTGCTGATCTCCGGCTGCCACCCGGGCGACTGCCACTACGTCGAGGGCAACTACCACACCCGCCGGCGTCTGGCGGTGATGCAGGGTCTGTTGGAGTTCGTGGGCATCGAGCCGGGGCGGGTCAGGCTTACCTGGGTCAGCGCCTCGGAGGGCAAGCAGTTCGCCCAGATCGTCCGGGAGTTCACGGACACCGTCAAGAAGCTGGGGCCGAGCAAGTACCCCGAGGGAAGGGAATCAGGGAATTAGGTAATCAGGAAATCAGGGAACGAGGAAATCAGGGGTTACCTGATTCCCTGATCACTGATTTCCTGATTGCCTGACCTTAGCATGGAGGCCAGATTTGGATATCGCTGAACAGATTCGGCAAAAGGCCAGGGAGCTCCTGGAGAGCGGCAGCGTGGTGGGCGTCATCGGCTACGAGCGAGGCACCCTGGGCGTGGCGCGCCCCTTCTTCGCCCTCAAGCCAGAGGAGACAGATCGTCTGATCTGGGACAACACCTGCCACCTGAACCTGGTCAGTTTCTTGAATACCAGGAAGGGCAAGAAGTGGGCCGTGGTGGCCAAGCCCTGCGACTCTCGAGCGGTGAACGTCCTGCTGCACGAGAGCCAGATCAAGCGCGAAGAGGTCTACGTCATCGGCGTGACCTGCGAGGGCGTGCAGAAGAACGGCCAACTGGAGCTGCGTTGCCAGCACTGCACGCAGCGCGTGCCCGTGGTCTACGACTTCCTGGCCGGCGAGCCGCCCGCGGTCACTGCAACCCCGGACGATTTCAGCGACGTGACCGCCCTGAGCAACAAGACGCCCGCTGAGCGGCTGGCCTACTGGGCCGCTCAGTTCGACCGCTGCCTGCGCTGCTACGCCTGTCGCCAGGCCTGTCCGGGCTGCTACTGCTCGGAGTGCGTGGCCGATCAGCTCGACCCGGAGTGGATGAGCATCGCCATCAACCTGCCGGAGAAGAGCTTCTTCCACGTCATGCGCGCCTACCACCTGGCCGGGCGCTGCGTGGAGTGCAACTCCTGCGAGGAAGTCTGCCCGGTCAACATCCCCCTTTCGCTGCTCAACCGCCAGCTTGTGCGGGAGATTGCCACCCTGTTCGGTGACTTCCGGGCTGGCCTGGATCCCACCACGGAGGCGCCGCTGGCCACCTTCCGCAAAGACGAGGCGGTAGGCACGCGGTAGGTGATTGCAGATGTATCCTTGCGAAGGTTTCGAAACCTTCGCAAGGATGGTCACAGCAATGGAAATCAACTGGCAACCCGTGACCTGCGTAGGCAGGGAGAAAATTGAGATTGGCGGCCTCATCCAGGGCAAGGATCTGGCCTTGATCAACGTCCTCTGCCTGCCCGATCACCAGGACGCCGTGGCCGAGGTGTTTAAGACCCTGGGCACGCAGGCCGTCAACGTCCAGCTCGCCGCCCAGACTATCTGTCCCGATGGCCCCAGCCTGGCCCTGGGCGTAGCGGCGAAGGACCTGCCCACGGCCCTGGGCGTGCTCAAGGCCAACCAGGACCGCCTGGGCATCCAGAGTATCGCGCATCACCCGCGAGTGGCCTTCCTGGCCGTCCACGGTCCGCACTTTCGCGAGCGACCGGGGCTGGGGGCCCTCATGTTCAGCACACTGGCGGCTGCCGGGATCAAGATGCTGGCCGTGAGCACGTCCATCTCTACGCTATCCTGTGTCATTGAAGCCGAGCGCCTGGAAGCTGCCGTCCAGGCCCTACAAGAGACTTTCCAGATACCATAGCCCAGAGGAGAAAGCATGAAAGTTATCTCCCAGGAGGCCCTGGCCCGCTGGCTAGAGGGCCTCATGAAAGACTATACCGTCATCGCCCCCAAACGGGTGGATGAATTCGTCTTCTACGAGCCTGTCGCCACCCCCGCCGAGGTGGCCTGGGACTACGAGCGCCCCAAGCTATCGGCCAAGGATTACCTCTGGCCAGCGACGGAGAGCATCCTGACCATTCGCAAGGGTTCTGCGGGCGTGCAGAAGAATGAGGCGGAGCGGGCCTTCAAAGGCGCCAGCAGCGTGACGCTGGAAGCGCCCACGCTGGAGCGCCCGCAGGTGCTGTTTGGACTGCGTCCTTGCGATGCCCGGGGGCTGCGCGTGCTGGACGCCATCCTGCTGGCCAATCCGGCCGATGCCTATTACGCCGATAAGCGGGAAAAGACCACCATCGTCGGCCTGGCCTGCCCGCGCCTGTTCGCCGGCTGCTTCTGCACCAGCCTGGACTCCAGCCCCGACGATCGGCGAGACGTGGACGTCCTGCTCACGGCTGTAGACGGCGGCTACGCCGTGGACGCCGTCACGGAGAAAGGCCAGGCCCTGGCGGCGAGCATGAGCACGCAGGACAGGCCGGGCGAGCCGCAGAAGGCCGCGGCCGCAGCGCCAACGGTGGCGACCAGCCCCAGCGAGCGCTGGCTGGCCGTTTTTGAGAACACCTACTGGGCGCGCCTGGGCGATCGTTGCCTGAGCTGCCGCGTCTGCACCTTCGTCTGTCCCACCTGCCGCTGCTTTGACGTGCGCGACTTCGTGGCCGGCAACACCATCCAGCGCCTGCGCTCCTGGGACGCCTGCCAGACCGCCGGCTTCTGCAAGATTGCCAGCGGCTACAATCCCAAGCCCACGCCCACCCAGCGCCTGCGCCAGCGCTTCATGTGCAAATTCAGCTACGTGCCCAGCGACTTCGGCCCGGTGGCCTGCGTCGGCTGCGGGCGCTGCGTCGTCGAGTGCCCGGTGAACATAGACATCCGCGAGGTTTCGGCGGATGTGGTTGGTTTATAATCCCTTCTGCCACGAATCAGGACGCAGATTGACGCGGGCTTGCGCACGCAGATTTTAGTCCAAAAAGAAATAATCAGCGTCTATCCGCGTGATTGGAGTTTGGGCAAAGTTGAGAAACCAGGTTTTTCCTGTTCCGCAATGCTTCCTAGATGTCAGAAGTGCCCGCAAACGTGCACATTTTGGGTACAAAGGCTCTCAAAAACCTGGTTTCTGGCCATCCTTCTGGATTTGTCCAAAGTCCAGCTGCGTGAATCTGCGTCCTGAAATTCGTGTAAATCTGCACTCTCCAATCTCTAATCTCTGGTCTCCAATCTCCCTATTTGGAGTGGCAAGCATGATCAATAATCCCTTTTACCCTCACCTGGCCACGCTCACCGAGGTGCGTGATCTGGCCCTGGGCATCAAGCTCTTCCGTTGCCAGTTCCAAGACGCCGCCGTGGGCCAGAACTTCTTCTATCGCCCCGGCCAGTTCGGCTTTCTCTCCGCCTTCGGCGTGGGCGAGTCGCCCTTTGGCCTGGCCTCCACGCCGCAGCGCCTGCGCGGCGCCGTGGATTTCGCTGTGGCTAAAGTGGGCACTGTGACCGCCGCCCTGCACGATTTGCGCCCCGGCGACGTCGTGGGCGTGCGCGGGCCCTACGGCAACTGGTTCCCCCTGGACGAGATCAAGGGCAAGCGCGTCATCATCATCGGCGGCGGCATTGGCATGGCCCCCCTGCGCCCGGTCATCCAGACCATCCTGGACAATCGCCCGGACTACGACGAGCTGGTGCTGCTTTGCGCCGCCCGCCAGCCCAACCTGCTGGTCTTCGCCCACGAGTACGAGGAATGGGCCGCCGCCCCCCACACCGACTTCCACGTCACCGTGGACGTCGGCGACGAGACCTGGAAGGGCCCCGTGGGCCTGATCACCAAGCTCCTGGCCGACGTGGCCCCCTCGCCGCAGAACGCTGTAGCCATCACCTGCGGCCCGCCGATCATGATCAAATTCGTCCTGCAGGGGCTGAAGAACCTGGGCTTCACGCCGGAGCAGATCGTCACTACGCTGGAAGGGAAGATGAAGTGTGGCATCGGCAAGTGCAGCCGCTGCAACGTGGGGCCCAAATACGTCTGCCTGGACGGCCCCGTCTTCCGCTACGATCAAATCCTGCAGTTCATTGAAGAGTTTTAGTGGAGACCCTTGCGAAGGTTCCGAAACCTTCGCAAGGGTTTGCACTGATTCCCTATCCGTGTGGAGGTTCATCGTGGTCAAGCTCACCTTCTACGGCCACTCCTGCTTTGCTATTGATTCCGAGGGCACGATTATCCTCATTGATCCCTTTCTCACCGGCAACTCCCAGGCCCCCGTCACGGCAGACGAGGTCAAAGCCAACTACATCCTCGTCTCCCACGGGCACGGCGACCACCTGGGCGATACCATCGCCATCGCCAAACGCAACAAGGCGCTGGTCATCGCCAATTACGAGGTGGCCACCTACTGCCAGAAGCACCGAGTAAATGCGCACCCGCTGCACATCGGCGGGGGATATAGCTTTCCGTTCGGCAAGGTCAAGCTGACCATCGCCCACCACGGCTCTTCCTTCCCCGATGGCAGCTACGCCGGCAACCCCTGCGGTTTCCTGGTGAGCACCGGCGGCAAGGTCATCTATCACGCCTGCGACACCGGCCTCTTCTACGACATGAAGCTCATCGGCGACCGCCATGCGCTGGACGTGGCCATCCTGCCTATCGGCGGCAACTTCACCATGGACGTGGACGATGCCACCTACGCCGCCGGGCTGCTGCACCCCAAGGTGGTCATTCCCTGCCACTACAACACCTTCGACGTCATCCAGCAAGAGCCCAAAGAGTTCAAGCGCCAGGTAGAGGCGGAGACGAAGGCCAAGTGCGTCATCCTCAAGCCGGGAGAGAGCTATAGCCTGTAGGATTTCCGATTGGCGATTGCCGATTCTGCTTACCACAGAGGCAGGCCGGTTTACCGAGCCCCCCATGCGCGGGGCGGAGGACACAGAAATTCTGCTTATATACATTCTCTGTGCTCTCTGTGTCTCTGTGGTGAAACAAGTAGTTGAATGATTTCTGGAGAGCGAGGTAGTCCACCATGCAAGTGCTGGAAGCGGGCATTGGCGAGCTGTTTCAGCCGCCGGATCCTAATGCCTTTCGGGAGTGGAATCGCCGGAAGCCTAAAGCTCTGCTTGACAAGGTGATGAGCGAGCAGGAGGCTATCCGGCGTTTTGTCTTCGATGGGGCCTACATCGGCACGGAGCTCTACGGCACCGTGCGCTGCCCCATGTCCCTGGCCCGCGAGGTCGTCCGGCAGGGCTTCAAGGACCTGCGCGTGGCTGGCCAGGGGGTGATGGAGCTCGATCTGTGGCTGGCGGCGGGCATCGTCAAGAAGCTGGACCTGACCTACATCGGCCTGGAGGTCTACGGCGTCTCCGACGCCTTGCGCCGGGAGGTGGAGAGCGGGCGGGTGGACAGCGTGACGGAGTGGAGCAACGCCTCCATCGCCTGGCGCTTCAAGGCCGCGGCCATGGGCGTGCCCTTCATCCCCGTGCGTTCCATGTTGGGCACGGACACCCTCAAGTACAGCGCAGCCAAGGTGGTGGAGTGCCCCTTCACCGGCGAGAAGGTGTGCCTGCTGCCGGCCCTGGTGCTGGACGTGGGGCTGATCCACGTGCATCGGGCGGACAAATACGGCAACGCCCAGATTGACGGCATCAGCGGCTTCGCCTTCGAGATGGCCCGCGCCTGCAAGCGCCTCATCGTCAGCGCCGAGGAGATCGTGCCGGAAGAGGAGATTCGCCGCCGCCCGCACCGCACGATCATCCCCTATTACCTGGTGGACGCCGTGGTGCACGCCCCCTACGGCTCGTATCCCGGCGAGATGGTCTACCTGTACGAGCGGGACGAGGCGATGATCAAGGAGTGGGTGGAGGCCTTCAAGGAGCAGCAGACGGCGCGAGCCTATCTGGACAAGTACGTCTTCAACGTGCACAACCACGAGGAGTATTTGCAGCTCATCGGCCCGGAGCGGCTGGCCGCCGTGCAGTGGCAGGAGGAGTAGGAGGCAGGAAGCAAGAGGCAAGAAGCAGGAAGCAGGAAGCAAGAGGCAAGAAGCAGGAAGCAGGAAGCAAGAGGCAGGAGGCAGGAAGCAAGAGGCAGGAGGCAGGAAGCAAGAGGCAGGAGGCAGGAAGCAGGAGGCAGGAGGCAGGAAGCAAGAGGCAGGAGGCAGGAAGCAAGAGGCAGGAGGCAGGAAGCAGGAGGCAGGAAACAGGAGGCAG
>Ga0194119_10004005_pt1 | contig 23219 bp, 17 predicted proteins | sample TA2MahC100mmetaG_FD_148620 | JGI IMG/M metagenome (GOLD analysis project Ga0194119, IMG submission 148620) | Freshwater microbial communities from Lake Tanganyika, Tanzania - TA2015018 Mahale Deep Cast 100m | ecosystem: Environmental > Aquatic > Freshwater > Lake | place: Tanzania: Lake...
TTCGGATCTCCAATTGGCTCACCCAACGGGTGAGCCGTTTTCCGTCGCTCGATTGCGCTCATCCCGTTCAGTATCCATCACTTCCGGCCAGCTGGCCGGGGGCCAACTGCCGGATTTGGGCTGAAAGACTATGCGTTAAAAGAGATTGACCGCTGCGCGAAACATGCTGGGCTCCGCCGAGGCCTAAAGCTCCATTTCGGCAATTCGGACGTGGAACTGGACAAGCCCGGCCATGTGACGCAAATGCGGCTCGTGTTCGCAGCGGCAAACCGCCACCGGATGGCGATTGTCGTGCATGTCCGGCCGAACATCGACCACGGCCGCGCCTGGGGAGAAAAGCAAGCCCGCATATTTCTGGAAAGCGTCCTGCCACAAGCTAAAGACATTGTGGTGCAAATCGCGCATCTGGCAAGCGCTGGACGATATGAAGACGAAGGCGTAGACAAGGCGTTGGACGTCTTCGTGGCTGCGATTGCGGCCAAGGATCCTCGGATGAAACGCGTCTATTTCGATGTATCCGTGGCCGCAGGGAAGTCGAAGAGGGAGCAGTTGCAGCGGCAACTCCGGGCCATCGGAATGGAACGGCTCTTGTACGCTTCGGATTCCCCGCCGCCATCGGCGTTAAAGGCTTTTCGACAACTGCCATTGAGTGAAGAGGAACTCGGCCGCATCGAGACAAACGTCGCGCCGTACCTGCGATAGATTCCGGCCACGCGCGCGGCCAATGCGATCAATCCGTATCGGCGTCGATTCACAATCCGAGACTAACCTGGCTATCGCAAGCCGCGCTGTGTGGAGCCGTTCCCACCTGGATCATTCCGAGGCCGGGCATACAGACCGGACCGCATCCGGGCAGCCGTGCACAGCTTTTTCACGTTGCCGAACCAGTCGATCACGCAGACTGAGATCGCTCAGCGATAAACGATGCGCCAGGTGGCGTTGCCGCCGCCGATGTTTTCGGCGATGTTCATATTGGTGACGTGGCTTTGGAGTTGCGCGCTGCGCATCATATCGATCGTCTGCTGCTGCATCTGCATGCGCTGCTGGAAGCCCATCATGGCGAGCTGCGCCGCCATCATCTGATTATTGATGAATTCCTGCGCGCGCTGCTCCGGTGTGAGCTTGGCGAGGCGGGCGGCCTCGGCGGCCGATTGCTTTTGGCGCTCGGCTTCGAGTTTGGCTTTCGCTTTGGCGAGCTCGGCGACGCGCGCGTCGTGCATGGGCTGGATCTGCGGGAAGGCGGCGGAGAACTCGCGTCCCCAGGCGAGGCGCATCTCGGTTTTCTCGTGCTCGGGGCGCGTGGGCCAGCCGCTCTTGGTGTTGGCCCAATCGAAGGGCAGGTCGAGAATCTGCTGACGGCGGGTATCGCTGAGTTTCGTCCAACCGGCGAGCAGGCGTTTGAGCAGCGCCTTGGTCAGATCGTGCGAGGGCGCGAAGACCGGCTGGCCGACCACTTCGTTCAAGGCGAAGACGACATGTTCGGCGTATATTCGGGCGACATGCGGCGTGAGTGCTTGCGGACCGGGTGTTAGGGCAGGATGGGCAGCTTGGTAGCGCGCAAAGAGCCAGCGAGCGAGGTCGTGGCCTTCCTCGGCTTGGCGGCGGAGTTGCGGGATGCGCTCCTTCTGCAGGGCGCGGCGTTTGTCGTCATGAAACGGGTCGTCGAGGTAGCTCATATCGATTTCGCCGATCTTCACGCCGATGCCCTGACGGAGGAACAGGAACACGGCGTCCTGGCCCCCGTTGCGGTCGTGCAGGGCGATCAAGCGGCGGCGCAGGTCGTTGCGTTCGGAGTTGACGAGCGGGACTTCGAGCGACCATTCGAAGTAGCGGATCATTTTGCGCAGGTCGCCTTCGGTCAGATAACTGCGCTGGGTGTTCATCTCGTTCAACAAGTTGGCGAAGGCGTCGGAAGATGGCTTGGTGCGCGGCGGATGGGTGGATTGATTCGTGTTTTCAAGGATTCCGTCGGTATCGAGCCGGGCGTCGTTCTGATTGCGCGGCTTCAGCAGGGCATCGAGTTTGGCGTCATCTGGCGATGGCGCCGCGGCGGTGGCGGTCTTGGGGAGCTTGGCGAGCAGATATGCGGCTTCGCGGTCGCCGGCCTGGGCGCCGCGTTCGAGCGTGGCCAACACGGCCGGCCGAATCCGCGCCAGTCCGGCGGCGCGCTCACCAGAGGGCAGGTTGTCGATCTGGCGTTTGCCTTCGATCAGTTGCAGGCGCAGGCTCTGTTTGGCGGCCCAGTTGGCCTTCAGGGACTCACGGAAGAAGTCGATGTCGGCGGGGTCGATGCGGACATCCAAGATGTTGCCCATCGCCATGGTGTACTCCCAGACGAGCTTTTCCGTGAGCGGCGGCTGACCGGGAGCGAGGATCGCCTCCTGTCCGGCGAGCAGAGTAGACAGGAGAAGTGCGGCGGGGAGACTTTTGCGCAAGAGGTGACCTCAGCCGTCATTGTACTTCAGGGCGTGCCAAGAACAGCCGCTTTTGGGGGGCACCCAACCCGGCGCTGACCGTGTGTTGTGGCAGCGTTGGAGGCTTCGGTCGAATCGCTTTGGTGATTCGCTGTGTGAAGGCGAATCAGAATTCGCCCGGCGTCACGATCTGCCCCGGCCGCTCCGAGTTCGGATGGCCATTAGCGACTACGAAGGTCCCGTTCACCATTACGTAGTCGAAGCCCTCGCTGAACTGGTGCGGTTTGGTGAACTCGGCCTTGCTGGCGACTTTGGCCGGATCGAACAACACGAGATCGGCGGCGAAGCCTTCCCGGATTTCACCGCGCCGTTTCATGCGGAAGGTTCGCGCGGGCAACGACGTCATCTTGCGAATGGCATCTTCGAGCGTGAGCACGTTGCGCTGGCGAACGTAGTGGTCCAGAATTCGGGCATTGGTGCCGTAATTGCGGGGATGGGGCATCGATTCGCCGGGCGGTACCAGGCCGCCATCGGAAGCGATCGCGGTGAAGGGATGGGCCAGGATGCGATCCACGTCGGCGTCGCTCATGGTGTGGTAGACGACAGACGGCCGGCCCTTGAGGCGAAGTTGAATCAGGGCTTCGATCTGGCCGTCCAGAGATTTGTCCGCGCTGAGTTCTGGAATCCGCTTTCCTTCGAGCGTGCGGTCCTCCGGGAAGCTGGCGATGACGGCGAAGGTGTAGTCGTCCTGGCCCTGGCGAAGGGTTGCGTTGCGGCGCATCTCCTCGACGACGCGGCGCTTGGACTCCGGCGAGGATAGGCGTTCGCGCACGGCCGACGGGCCGTCGGCGAGGACTTCGCGCGGGAAAAATATATCGATGGACGCGCTGGCGGCGGTGTACGGATATTGATCTACAACGATGTCCAGCCCTTCGCGGCGGGCCTGCTCAATCATGGCCAGGGTGCGCGTAGATCCGCCCCAGTGGCGCTTGTCGATGATCTTGAAGTGCGAGACCTGCACGTTGAGGCCCGCTTCCTTTCCGACGCGAATCGCTTCTCGAATCGCGGGTTCGACGCTTTCGCCTTCGTCGCGCATGTGGGTGGCGTAGACTCCCTTGGCGGCCTTGGCGAGTTCGACCACCTCCGCGGTCTGCGAATACGTGCCAGGCACGTACCAAAGCCCCGTCGCGAAACCGATGGCGCCCTCGGAAATGTTTCTGGCGACCAGTTCGCGCATGCGCCGCAGTTCGTCCGCCGTAGGCGCGCGATTGGCATCACCCATGACGGCCTGGCGGACGCTGTTGTGGCCGATCAGCGCCGCGACGTTCGGCCCAATGCCCGTCTTTCGCAAGCGGTTGAACCACGCACCGAGCTCCGTATTCGAGGCGCCGCAGTTGCCGGTGACGAGTGTCGTGACCCCATCCATCAGGTAGGCGTCGGCGCGCGCCACGCGAAAGATACCGGCTTCGATGTGGGTGTGCACATCGATAAACCCGGGGGCCAGAACGCGGCCGGCCGCATCGACGGTGTTCGTTGCAGTCGCCTTGGGCAGAGCGCCGATTTTCGCGATGCGGCCGGCGCGAATGCCAACATCGGCCCGGTACCAGGGGTTGCCAGTCCCGTCGACTACGCGCGCGTTGCGGATCAGCACGTCGAAGTCAGCGGCGGCGAGCAACAGAAGCCAGGTCATAGCGAACGAATTTTGATATTCCGGAACCAGGCTTCGTCGCCGTGGTTCTGGAGCGTGATCGCGGTCCGCTTGCGCGGACGTCCGGCCAGGCCCTGGTAGACCAGCGAATCGGTGGTCCAGCGAGCGGCGACTTTTGCCTTTATCCCTTCGCCGGCCAGCGAGCCATCGACGACCTTGACTCCGTTCAGCCAGTGTTCGATGCGGTCTCCGCGCAAGACGATACGCGCCTGATTGAATTCGCCGACCGGTTTCGCGGCCGCTTGGGAGGCGGGGAGCATGGAGTAGAGTGCGCCAGCCTGGTAGAGCGGACCCCGGCGAGCGTCGGCGTGGCCGGAATCGTCGATTACCTGGTACTCGAAGCCGACGACGTATTCCTGTGTGCCGGTGGCTCGCGTGAGCGTTCGCTCCCGGATGTCCCGGTTGGCCATATCTTCGAAGCGCTTGAAGTTCTTCTGCTGGCGGTCGTCAATGATAAAGCGATCCTGCACCTGATACTTCAGACCGCTGTTTCCGTTCTTCGAGATTTTCCACTCGAAGGTGAGCTCGAAGTCACCATACTTGCCTGCGCTGAACAGGTCCTCACGAAACTTCGGGTCCTTGGCGGCCTTTAGGGCGCGGTCTTCAATGGCCCAGGAGTCCGACCCGGCTACGTGACGCCAGCCCTTGTACGATTTGCCGTCGAAGAGCAGCTTCCATCCCTGGCGCTTTTCTTCCTTGGAAAGTTTATTGGGTTCGGCGGCCAGCGCGGCAAGGCCCAGGAATACGGCCAATTTCATTGGGCTTCCCCGAGATCATACGCCTCGGTCACCTGGATGTTGACCTTGTAGGAGCCGAGGTTGTTCTGCCAGTGCCGATTGTCGTTGATGGCCAACTGTAAGCGCGCCGGTTTGGTTGAGGCCGAAGTCCATGCGGCACCGACCTTGAACACTTCACCGGCGGCGCCCCACCGCCCCACAAGCGCGCCGAATGGATGCCCATCGACGAGGTTGGTTTTGTAGTTGGGGCCTGGGACCTTGAGGCCGTCCGGATCGGTGGCCCACCCGTCGGTCGCCCACGAGAGCCGCGTGAAACCGGTGGCGGAGACGGTGGCTTTTGAGGCGGCGGACGGAACGATGGCCGTGTCGAAGAATTCGATCTGCGTGGAGTGTTGAATGGAGTGGACGTTGACGCGTTTGGAGACCTGCCGCCGCCGGACGGCGAGGACGCGAATGTCCTCCCACTTCGTCCCATCGCCAAGCGAGAATGTCTCGATTTTGCCCCGTACGATTTCGCCGCTGGAGAGGCGCACCATGCTAAGGGTCCGGTCCATGTGATCGGCATTGACGGGCACGATGCGTTCGAAGAGCCGGTAGAGCGGGCGGGGTTCGTGCTGGTCGGTGTCTTTGTAGGCTTTGAGGAGCGGCGTCAGCGCGGGCAGGCCGAGAAAGGCGAGGGCCTCGACGGCGGCGTCACTGTCTTTCCGATTGGCGCCCTGGATGGCCGCGATGCCGGAAACGATTTTCGTCTCTTCGGCGGCCGAGGCCGGTTCGGCCGAATGCACCGAGAGAATGCCGGTCAACGGAATGGAGCGGGAATTCACGCGGATGGCGGAGAGCTTGGTGGTGATCTCTTTCGACGCGCCATCCTTGGTGAGCACCCAAACGGCCGAGTCCTTGGCGGCGAGGACCGAGGCCGTCAATAGAAGAGTACGCAGAATCATGGTCTAACTATATTAAGATCAACCGAGCATGTCACTGAACCGGCGAACGTTTCTCAAAACCCTTTCCGTCCTGCCCGGCGCGGCCGCTCCGGCGAAGAACCGGCCAAACATCGTCGTCATTCTCGCCGACGATCTCGGCTACGGCGACGTGAAATGCTACAACGCCGAGTCGAAGATTCCGACGCCGAACCTGGACCGCCTGGCCGCGGAAGGGCTGCGGTTCACCGACGCTCATACACCGTGCGGCGTGTGTTCCCCTACGCGCTATGGTCTGCTGACCGGACGGTACCCCTGGCGCACCGAGTTGAAGTCGCAGGTGCTGTGGCCGTGGGACCGGCCCTTGATCGAGAAAGGGCGGTTGACGCTGCCCGGAATGTTGAAGTCGCAGGGTTACACAACGGCGGCGATCGGCAAGTGGCATCTAGGTTGGGACTGGCAGACCACCGACGGCTCGAAGGTCAACACGACGGTCCGGATCGGCGACCCGCAGCGGGAGATTCGCAATGAGTTCGCGAAGAAAGTGCTGCTGGACAAGCCGATCGGCGAAGGGCCGACGACCCGAGGATTCGACTACTACTTTGGCGTAGACCTTCCGAATTTTCCGCCATACACATTTATCGAGAACGACCGGTTAACGGCGCCCGCCACCGAGCCAAAGCCGGCCGGGATGTTCGGCTGGCCAGGGATGATGAAGCCGGGCTGGAAACTGGAGGGGGTGCTGCCGGAACTGACCCGGCGAGCCGTGCGCTATGTGACGGAACGGTCCCAGCAGGATCAGCCGTACTTTCTGTACTTGCCGCTCTCGTCTCCGCACACGCCGATCGCCCCGGACGGGGAGTTCAAGGGCAAGACCGGTATTGGCGACTACGGCGACTTCGTTTTTCAAACAGACTGGTCGGTTGGTCAAGTGATGGATGCGATTCGCGCGTCGGGAAAGGCCGCCAACACGCTCGTGATTTTCACGTCGGACAACGGGCCGGAGAACCTGACCTATCCGGTGCTGAAGGAGCATGGCCATGCAAGCCAGGGCGGCTTGCGCGGAGCCAAACGAATGCTTTGGGAAGGCGGGCACAGGGTCCCCTACATCGTCTGGGGGCCAGGACGCGTTCCGGCCGGCGGCACGTCCGCCGAGATTGTCTGCCACACCGACATAATGCCCGCGATCGCGGCGATCACAGGATACAAGCTTCCGAACGACGCGGCAGAGGATGGCTACGACGTGTCGCCAGCGTGGCTGGGAAAGAGGCAGCCGAAGCCGATTCGCGCGGCGACGGTGCATCACTCGATCAACGACAAGTACGCGGTGCGGCAAGGCGAGTGGGTCTACATCGACGACAACGCGACGCATGGGCCGGCGGAACCACAATGGTGGCGGGACCAGTACGGCATCAAGCCGCACTCACTGCCGGGCGAATTGTTCCATTTGAAATCCGACCCGCGGGAACAGAAGAATCTCTACGATTCGGAGCCGGCCCGCGTGAAGGCGATGAAGGCGCTGCTGGATCAATACCGGGCGGCGTCGCGGAGCGTCCCGAAGCGGTAGCTTGCGGATTACGGCAGCTTCACTTCGGTGTGGCACTGGCCGCAATCCGGAGCTAGACTGAATTTTTCATCGTGACAGCGGAAGCAACCCGGCGAGTTGTTGTGCCCGAGGTGATTTGGATGCAGACCCCAATCCAGCTTGCGCTCAGGCGAAACGTTGGCGTTGTAAATTGCGAGGATTGCCGGGTCTTCGATCGTCTTTCCGGCTTCCGCTTTCGAAGCGTAGGTTTTCTGGAGTTGTTCCAACGCCGTCTTGCGAATCCAGGGTTTGTTGAGGTCCAGGGCGCCGGACTCTAACGCTTCATCCACAGCGGCCTCGGCTGTCTGGAAAGAATGGGCGGGCCGGTTGTGGCAGTCCACGCACGTCATCGGCTCGCCGCCCTTGAGATTTTTCGGCGCTTCCTTTTTGGCGTCCGCCCAGTCCACGCGCACATTCCGGTGCGCCTGGTGGATTCGCCGGGACTTGAAAAGATACGCGGTGCGCTGCCGCGTATTCCGCTCATCGGAGGAGAATGTGACGTAGAGCTTGACTTTGTCCTGGTGCCCGGCCTCCAGGTTGTGGCATTTTCCGCACATCTCAGCGACGGTGGGAAGATTGTGGACCGGCGTGGGAATCGGCCGCGAGTAGTTGCCGCTGAGGAAACTGACTAGCTGGTGCAGGCCGTTCGTTTTAGCGGCGATGAATCCCTGCGCGCCCGGGGCGACGTGGCAATCCACGCATTTTACGCCGGCATGCGCGCCCCGGCCAGCCGCGTGGAATTCCGGGTTCATCACGTGGCAGGCCGTCCCGCAGAAGTTGGGACTATCCATGGAACGGACCGCTGAGTACGTCAGGTGGGAACCGATGATGAGATTCGCCGCGGTGGTAATGCCGAAGACCAGAGCCAAGCGCCGGCCGGCGGAGGCGATTTCCTCCTTCCTGCCATGAAGCCGAATACCGAGAGGAATCAGAATGAGGCCAAGAATGAGACCGGCCAACAACGCCGCGTGGACGAGTCCCTCGTAGGGATTTCCGGAATCGCCACGCAGCAGCCAGAGCACGGCCACGGAGTTCACGAGCACGAGGCCCGCGATGCTTACCGCGTTGTCGACTAAACGGCGCATGGGCTATTTCTTACATGCCTTTAGATCTTTCGACTCCTTGTAGCATTCGCCGGTCTTGTTCAGAGTCTTGTCCTTTGCTGACATGGCAGGAGGCGCAGCCGGTCTTTTCCTTCTTCGACATTTCGGGAGTTGCCCCCGCTTCGGTTGTCGTGAACAGCCAGCCAGCCGCCACGACTAGCGCCGTTGTAACGATGCGAACGAGCTTCATTTTACCCTCCAAGATTTTCTATCGCAGGAGCCGCAGACCGGCCATGAACTGATGCGACCGGAAGGTCTCAAACAGAAAGAACGGCTGCGAAAATCCAAACCAGCGGTACTCCGCCGTCGCATAAACACGCGGGTGGATGGGAATGGAGACGCGGCCCTGCGGTTGGTGAAAGTGCGACGGACGAGAGCCCGCCGATCGGTAGGACGAACCGCCCACGGTGAGGGCGGCCTGTTTGGGCAGTACAAGATCGAAAAAGGCATTCACGCTATGCCCGTCGTCTCGAAACACGGACCGGTCCCGGCGGAGAAGTTCGGGCACTGTGTAGTCGAGGTTACTGCGCGTCGAGAAGCGGGCATAGTCGACACTGAAGTTCCCACGCTTGTGACGCCATTCGATCGACGCGGCCGCCTGGCGCTGTTTCAGCTCGAAAGCGCCGAATTGTGGCGGATTTTGATTGTCGAGCACGCCAAAATTGAACTGCAGCGAAAGATTGGAAAGGAGTTCGCAGCGAGCTCGCAGGCGCAGCCGGTCAAAATCGCCGAGGCTGGACCGGAAGAGAACCTGCGACGACCTCGCCGATTCCAGATCGCCGAAGACGTTCCATTTCGGCTTCAGACGAAGGTTGAATCCCGCCATCCAGGTGTGACGTCTGGACTGTCCCGGGCCGCCCGGGAAAAGAGCGGTGCGCGTCCGGCCATCCGCCCATGAATACCGGTGGCCGCCGCGCAGCGCCAGGGACGCCTGGGGACGGAATACAACGTCTAACTGCTGCTGGTTCTGATTCCAGACCAGGCGGTCCCACGAAGAGGCGCTGTGGAATCGATCCGTGTAGAGCGACTCAGAAATGGTTAACTTGCCGTTCGGCCGGACCTCCATGTGACCGTTTGCGGTGGTGTGGGGTTGCTTGGAAGCGGCCAGCCAGCGGAGCGACTGCTGATCGGCGAAGACGAGAGCGTCGAGATCGACGAAAAGCCCACGGTTGTTCTGCCGATAATCAATGCTAGTGCGAGGTTGGCTGAATAGAAAGTTTCCGGACAGGTCGAGCCATTCGGCCGGCCGCAAGGCGGCGGCGGCCCGGCTATAGAGGCTTCGTCCGGTGACGTTATAGGTTTGCAACAGCTCGTTGAGCACCAGACGCCGTCCCAGAAACAGGGACGCGCGGTTGCCCTCGTTTCGAGTGCCGGTGAAGACGCGCTGATCGTCTTGAATGAACAGTCCGCCTTGCTCGAGGGTCAGATGGCCGCGCTTGGTATTCCACTCCACGCCGCCTCGCACGTTGTGGGTTGCATCGTCGAGTGTGTTGGCGACCGGATACTCGTTCCCATCAGAGACGAAGGTTGTGACGCCGCGGCCGTCGCCGCCATCGCGTGTCCAGGCGGCGTACGGCTTCCAGCTTCGACCGCCGAATTCAAAGAACAGGTCTGTGAAACGGCGGCGGGTATCGAAGGCGCGCTGGTTGAGAAAGACACCCCGATCCAGTAATGGATTGGCATACGAGGGCATGGCGTTGAAGTAGGCGGTGTCGCGATGATCTAGGCGCATGTGAACATTTGCCCACTCGCCATCCGCCTTGAACCACGCCGACGGATCGCCGCCCCAGCCGCCGGCCGTGGCGCGGAGCCTGGTTCCGGCATTGTATTGAAAGCCGAGCAGGCGCGGCCCTTCGCCGAGATTGACGATTCCGCGGTAGGTGTCGAGCGAGCCGCGCAGATTGGCGTTCCAACGGTAGCCGAGGTCGACTTGTTGAGCCGCAAGAGGAAGTCCCATTAGCCAGGCGAGTCTCATCGAAGCAAGTACCTCGATACGTGCGAGCCGTGCACTTTCACGTGGCAGGTTGTGCAGTTGCGGAACCGGGTATCGCGCAGGTTGTGGAAGGCCGGCAACGCCGAGCCGGGTTGCGCTCCGGCGGTGGTATTTGAGTGGCATTCCAGGCACTGCAAGTGCACCTGCGCTCGATTGAGCATTCTGGGGTTGACGGATCCATGCGGCTCATGGCAACTGGCGCAGCCCTCCTGCTTGACGGGAGCGTGTTCAAAAGTAAAGGGTCCTCGCTGCGGGGCATGGCACTTGACGCAGCCGGGCTCATTGGCGCTGGTGGCGGCGAAGGAATTGGAGAGCGTGCGGCCGTGCGGGTTGTGGCAATCCGCGCATTTCACGCTCGCCAAGGGATGATTGTAAGGTCTGCGGAATTCGGCCACCGTAGCGGAATGGCAGCGGGAACACGAGTCGTTGACGGTGTGCTTGCCATGCTGTGAATGGCAGTCCGAACAAGTTACCTGACTGCGCTCATGGCCACCGCGCGCACGGCCGGGGTGGCTGGCGTGGCAGGTAAGGCAGGTCTTGCCGTCGCCGGTCTTGACGTCGTTGGGGTCGCCGGACTCGGAGTGGGCCTGGACGTTTGTGTGGCAGGCGCCGCAGGAATTCCTGCTCCGGTGGTGCCGGTTGCCGCCGAAGCTTTTCACGACCTCCTCATGGCAACTGGCACAGGATGCGGGCATCTGAAATTCCTCCTCCTTCTTCTCCTGGCCTTGGAGGGGATGCGGGAGGGCAACCAGGAGAAGAAGGAGTGTCCAGCGGGGGCTAGCGTGCATGCACGCGGTCCACGCTAAATTCGGAGTTGCGGCCGTGACAGACCGAGCAACTCTCGCCGATGGGCGCGGTATTGACCTGCGCGTGAGCGGCGGCCGCGATCGAGGAGTGACAGCTCAAGCAGGCGTTTGCCTCCGGCTTGCGCAACTCCAACGGTCCGGCGGGTTCCCTCACGTCCCGCAACCCCCGCGGCAACGGCAGTTGCTGCGAATTGTTGATGTGGCATCCAACGCAGTTCGAGCGAACACCCGGGTACGCGACATGGCTCCAATCCGCGCCTCCCAGCACGTAGGGCTCCCCGAGTTCCTTTCCGCTGTGGATGCGGTGAATCATGGCGGTGAACTGACCGCTCTGTTTCGAGTCCGCATCGACCAGATCGGCGTTGTGGCACATCGCACACTGTTCAACGGTGTTCTGCGTGCCATGAAACGTCAGCCTGACGTGGCAGCTATTGCATTTGGCAGTGTCGACGATCCGGCGCCGGGCGACGGCCCGGGAGTTGTCGACGGCGAAGAAAGTCTCCACGCTTGTGGCGATATCGTCGGCCTGGCGTTGCTTCGCCGTTCCTGGATTCAGTTGCAGCCGCTGCCGGCCCGTGAGCGATATTCGATAGGTACCCTTCGCATCGGCGGGAATGGCACTCGGGAAAAGGAACCGGTACGTCCCGTCGTTGACGGTTTCCGCACGGCGCGCATCCCCGGAGACGGCGCCGAGGTGATCGGTGGCGGGCCCCGAGAGGTACACATTGAGACGGTCCATGGTGCTGAGGGCCACTGGCTGATCGGCGTTGTTGCGAATCGAGAAGGTCACCACGGGCTGCTTGCCAGCCACGGCGTCGTCCACGCGGACGATTCCCAGCTTGACGCCTTTTAGGAACGAAGAAAAGTTCGGCACAACATGGGCGCCGGAGACCGAGGCGTCGTAGTCGCCATCGCCCTGCGGGATATGGCATCTGGAGCAGTTGTTGTCATTGGCCTGTGGAAGGTCGCGATGGCCGGTGCCGGTGGCAAAGTTGATGTCGTCGTGGCAAGAGCCGCACGCGGCGCGCGTGGGGTTCGACAGGTGGGCCGTGGACACGGCGTCCTTGTGACATACCGCACAGTTCGAGGTGCCGCCGCTGGCCGAAAATTTGATGGCGCTGTAGTCAACGATTCCGCCGAAGCCATTGAGTTGATATTTGCCTCCGGCTTTCACTGAAGGCAGGGCCGAGCCAGAGTGGATTTTGTGGGACATTACACCCATGTCGAGCGTGTTTCCGGTGACAGGATCGGTAGATTGGGGTTGATGGCAAAGCACACACATTTCCATGCCGCGGCGGGACCCGCCGTGAAAATTCAGGTCCTCGTGGCAGCTGTTGCAGGTCTCCGTACGGATGATGTCGTGCTTTCGCACCACCGCTCCGCCGGCCGGTACGAAGTTGAAGACATTACTGGAGTAATGAATTCCCAGGTCGAATTCCGCTAAATTCCGATTGCCATACACGCCAATTGAATGTGTCGCGGTTCGATCGGCGTTGGCCGGGGCCTTTGTCTGAAAGGTATACCTATACAACCCTTCGTCAAGTTTTGTGAATCTCCCGCCAGCGTCGGCAGCCGCCTGCACCGCTTGGCGGCCTGTGCCGGCAGCGGTGCGGATACGGGTTGTATAGGAGGTGTAATGGCCGGCGTTAGCGGGCAAGACTGTGGCCACAAAGCTAAGGGCTACTGAGCCTGGCGTTGTGATGCCTTCGCGATCGAGCGGCAGACCGCGAGGGTCGGTGAGCCGGACGTCAGCGGAAATGGTACCGTCCGCCGCGATGACCGCCGCGGTTATTCGAGCGGTGAGGCCCGGGCGGACGAAGTTTATGGTTCGTTCGTCCGCGTAAAACGCCTTCTGAGAAGGCAGATACGGGCCCTTCTTCTCCGCGGCCAGTACGAAGAGAAAGCACACGGCGAATCGTTTTCCCAACCTTTAGGCCCTCCCAGAGGCCAGTTATAGTCTACGCACAATACAATAATTAAAATAGCTAGTAAGTGAACAATTTTGCTGTTAGTCTTGGGATAGATCGTGAAGAAAATAGGACTTTTTTCGTCCTATTGGACAACAAAGGTCCTATTTGTTTTCTACTCGGCGAGGATTGTGGACACGGCCTCGACGCGTTCCCTGGTGACACTGTCCGTTGCCCGAGTGGTCCACTCGGCGGGCCGGTTAGCGAAACAGCGCCTGCAGTCCCTTTTCTCCGCACTCGATACGGGCAGGAGAAGTCAGGACGGAAACAAACGCTGCGCGGGTGCCCGATGCGAGGGCCATCCGGCCAGCACATCCAATCGATGCAGCGCTAGAAGGTGATTGAGAGAATCGCTTCGAACTGATTCTTTCGCGAGTTATAGGACTGATTGTCGAACGTCTTGTCCAACCACCGCGTGAAGCGAAACTCAGGAACAATCCGGAATCCGAAGTCGTCGTTGTACTGGAAGCCGATGCCGCCCGTGAAGCCGCGCGTGAGATTCGACTTTTGCGGAATGGGCGCGTTATCCGTGGTGGTGTTGCCCGCGATGGTGGCGGTCCGTGTGGTGCGGATTTGGTTCACCTTGCGAAACGCTCCGCCGCCCTGCACAAACACGCGCAGTCCGCGCGCTGTGTGGTCCTTGTCGTAACGGCGGAACAGGAGCCCGTAGTCGTGATACCGGATCGAGGAGTTCTCCTTGAAATCGGTGATCTTGCGCTCGTCGGCGGTGGTGAACGGGTTGTCGACGCCGTCGATGGTGGTCCGGTCGGTCTCGAGCTTCGACCCGTGAATCATAAACGTTCCGGCCAGCGCCATTTTCTTCGGCAGCGCAACCTGAACGACTCCGCCCCATCCCAGCATTTTCCCCTTGGTCTTCGTGTTCGAGGTGATGGAAAGAGTTGCGGTCGGGTTCTGCGCAAATTCTCCATCTCCCACCGGGACCAGGACTAGCGCACCTAGCGATGCGCCGGCGGAGATTTTCCTGACGAAGTGCTCCTTCTTCAGCACGGCGGGGTCGGTCTTCGAAGAGCTGACTTCCGGTTTGGCGGCGGGCGGCGTCTGCGCCATTCCAACGATGCTGGCTGCGGCTAGAGTGAGCAGCCCCTGACGAATCATTCCCATAGGCAATCTTTCTATTCTATCGTCCTTCTTTTGGTATATGCTCGAATGCTGGAACCATGAGCAATCACACTTTTCCTGCCTTGCACAATGCCATGTGGCCGGGACTGGTCGGCAAAGGGCCGGACTCGGAGCCACCGATTTCACTCGACACCATGCTGGCTTTGACGTGCGCCGCGAACGTTGACGGCGTAAAATTCGATGGTGTAGACCTTTTTCTGTCGTTGCCGCACACGGATATCGATTCGACCGACGACGATCTAAAGAAGCTGGCCGACGACATCGGAGGGCGCGGTCTGCGCGTCGGTTCGATGGTGGCGCCCGTGTGGGGCCCGACGGGCGGCGGATCGGCGATGGGCGACGACGCCGAGCAGGAGAAATTCCTGACGCAGGTACGAAAGGCGTGCCGGATCGGCAAGCGGCTGCGCGAGCTTGGCGTGCGAAAGTACGGCGTCGTCCGCATCGATTCCGCCGATAGCCCGGCGCATTGGGCCGCGGATCCAGAGGGCAATACGAAGCGAATCGCCGGGACGTTTCGTAAGGCGTGTGACATTGCGCAGGAGTACGGCGAGCGGCTGGCGGCCGAGGGCGAGATTTGTTGGGCGGCGATGCATAGCTGGCGGCAGAACGTCCGGTTGCTGGAGATGGTCGGACGGCCGGAGACGCTGGGATTTCAGGCCGACATGGCGCACACGATGCTGTTCACGCTGGGATACAACGCGCCGGAAGACGCCCTGCTGCCGGAAGGTTTCGATTTCGCCGATCAAGCGAAACTGGCCGACGCCTACAGGACGATGGCGCGGGCACTGCGGCCATGGATGATCGACTTCCACGTTGCGCAGAACGACGGCACCGTGAAGGGTTCCGGCTCCCACGATAAGACGGGGCGTCACTGCCAGCCGGCCGATCCGAACGGCAGGCTCGACATTGTGCGGGATGCGGGCGCGTGGCTGCGCGACGACGCGGGCAACATTACCAAAGCCGTGCAGCACATCTGTTGGGACGGCTGCATGTTTTCGAATGATGTGATGATGAACCCGCAGACTTGGAACGACGTGCTGCGCACGATGATCGCGGTGCGGAAAGCGCATGGGTGGAGCTGAAAGGAATGAAGAAGCTAAACGTTGGCATGATTGGCTACGGCTTCATGGGCCGGACGCATTCGAACGCATTTCGCAAGGTGACGAACTTTTTCGACGTGCCGTTTCAGCCGGTGCTCAAGACGCTCTGCGCGCGGAATGCGGAACGCGCCGGAGCGTTCGCCGCCAAATGGGGATACGAAGGAATTGAAACGGACTGGCGGAAGGTTGTGGCTTCGCCCGATATCGATGTGATCGATATCGCGAGCCCGAACGATACCCATCGCGAGATTGCCATCGCCGCCGCACAGGCGGGTAAGATGGTGATGTGCGAAAAGCCGCTGGGCCGCAACGCCGCCGAGTCGCAAGAGATGGTGGACGCCGTGGAAAAGGCCGGTGTGCCGAACACGGTTTGGTACAACTACAGGCGCGTTCCCGCGGTGACGATGGCGAAACAGCTGATCGACGAAGGCCGGCTGGGGCGCATTTTCCATTACCGCGCAAAGTTTCTGCAGGATTGGACGATCTCGGCGGACCTGCCGCAGGGCGGGGAAGGATTGTGGAGACTGGATGTCAACGTGGCCGGCAGCGGTGTGACGGGCGATCTGCTCGCGCACTGTATTGATACGGCGATGTGGCTGAACGGGGGCATCGAAGAGGTGTCGGCCGTCACGGAGACTTTCGTGAAGGAACGCAAGCATAACCTGACCGGCAAGACCGAGCCGGTGAGCATCGACGATGCGAGTTTATTTCTTGCGCGATTCAATAACGGTTCGCTTGCGACGTTTGAGGCGACCCGCTATGCGCGCGGCCACAAGGCGCTTTACACGCTCGAGATCAATGGCGAGCACGCATCGATCTTCTGGGATCTTCACGACCTGCACCGCTTGCAGTACTTCGACCATAAAGACGAAGGCCGGCTTCGCGGATGGCGCTCTGTTCACATCACCGACGGCGATCATCCCTACATGAAGAACTGGTGGGTGCCCGGTTTGCAGATCGGCTATGAGCACACGTTTATTCACCAGGTGGCCGATTTCCTGCAGGCGGCGGGCGGCGGCAAGAGCCTGGCGCCGACGTTCCGCGACGGACTGGCGACGGACCACGTGACCGATGCCGTGCTGGCGTCGGCACGCAGCCGCGCATGGACCAAAGTGAACGGATAACAGCGCTACGGGAGCGCAACTCTTCCGCTCCATTTGCCGTATGTTCGCCGTCGACCGTCTCGCCGGCCGCCGGCCCCGTAAGGGGATAATCCGGAAGCCCGCGTTTACAAGCAGCGGCTGAACGTGATAAAGCATAGGGCACCTATGCATCTCGTTTCGCGAACACTGCCGGCCGCCTTTGCTGCTTCCCTGCTTCTGGCGCAGACAACCGGCACCGGAACCCTTGTCGGTACAGTGTCCGACTCGACGGGCGCCGTACTGGCCGGTGCAAAGGTCACCGTCGTGAATATCGACACGGCCTTTGTAACGGAGTCCCCGACCAATTCCGAAGGCGGTTACTATGCGCCGTACCTGGCGCCCGGAAGCTATCGCATCACGATCGAGGCGGCCGGATTCAAGCGTCACGTACGGGAGGGCATCCAGATTCGCTCCGGCGAGATCCCGCGCGTGGACGTGCAATTGGAGATCGGGGCGGTGACCGAGTCGATCAAGGTGGAAGGAGGCGCTCCGCTGTTGGAGACCGAGACTTCCGCCGCCGGCGCCGTGCTTTCCGGCGACATGCTTTTGAAGATTCCGGTGAGTCAAAAACGGGCGATCCGGATGCTCTTCTACTATCCGGGCACGGGATCCATCAATGGATTTCACGTGCTGGGGCAACGATCGCGAGCAATGGGATACCAAGTGGACGGCGTGAACGGCAAGGAGCCGGGCATCGGAAATATCGGCGGAACGAACGAACAGATCTCCACGACGCAGGATGCGTTTCAAGAAGTGAAGGTTCACACGACAGGCGTACCCGCCGAACACGGGCATTCGGCGGGCGGTTTGATGTCGATCGTATTCAAGAGCGGCACCAATCAGTTTCACTTTTCAGCGGAGGACCGGCTGATTCGCAAGGAGATGATTCACCGGCAGTACCTGGAGCAGTTGCCGCGGACGAATCCGTTCACGTATCACGAGACGACGTTCCTGGGGTCGGGGCCGGTGAAGATTCCGAAGGTCTACGACGGAACCAACAAAACGTTCTGGCTTTCCGGATGGGAGCAGCATTTTGAAGATGCCGGCACGTCGAGCGCACAAATCACAGTGCCTTCGGCGGCGATGTATGCCGGCGATTTTTCGTTTGGAGGACAGACCTCGCCCCGGCCCGTACCGATCTACAACCCCCATACCACGCGGCAGAGCGGCGGGACATGGACGCGCGATCCGTTTCCGAATAACCAGATTCCGCGTAGTCTGATCGACCCGGCAGTGGCGAACTTCCTGAATCGCAAGCCGCTGGCCGAGGCCAACCAGGCAGGGATTCCGACGGCGACCGGGCCGATCAACAACCTTGTGATGAACCAGATCAAAAAGATCCGGCGCATTCGCTGGGACGAGAAAATCGATCACCAGTTCAACGCGAATCATAAGATTTTCGGCCGGTACTCCCATGCCGCGCACCGGGCATGGAAGGGCGACCATCAAGCACAGTTCGACCATTGGCGCGACATCGACCCGAACGCCCAGCCCGCGCCGGTGGACCACATCAATATGGCGTTCTCCGACATGCTGATCCTCTCGCCGGCAATGAGCAATGAGTTTCGCGCGGGCTTTAACCGCCGCGCACGCTACGAGACGGCACTGACCCGGAATCAGGATTGGGCGAAGCAATTGGGGATTCCGAACACGTCCGGCGAGACGTTTCCGTACTTCAACATCGGCTTCGGGCTGGCCGGCCTCCCCAGCTTTCAGAACATTGGCGAGGATTTCACGTTTCAGAACAACTTCACCTGGGTGACCGGCAAGAACACCTGGAAGATGGGCTATGAACTAATTCGAACCCGTTATAACGGAACCGCGGGCGCGCTGCCCGGCGGCACGTTCAATTTCGGCGGAACGAATCTGCCGTTTACGCCGAATACTGGGCAAGGCTTCGCTTCGTTCCTTCTGGGCACCGTGACGAGCGCCACATTCACGCGCGAGCAAGCCAGTTGGCTACCGCGTTGGTGGAGCCATCAATGGTACGTGCAGAACGATTGGAAACCGGTCCGGGGGCTGACACTGAATCTGGGAGTGCGCTGGTCGTACGAGTCGCCGTTTCAGACCAAGTATGGTCAACAGAGTCAGTTCGACCCGAACGTCCGAGACCCTATCAGCGGTTTGATGGGAGCGATAACTCATCCCAAGGGCGGTCTGGCTCGCGGCGACACGAACAACTTCGCTCCCCGCGTTGGGATTGCCTGGAACTTTCATCCGAAGTTGGTATTCCGCAGTTCCTTCGGCGTGATCCATCAGGACATTTTTTCCACGGCAACCAACATCATGTTCCAGGAGTATTTGGCCACGGCTACGATCGCCGCTCCGGTGGGCGACCCCCAGCATGTCTTCCGGCTGGCGCAGGGACCACCGAGTTTTCAGTTCAATCAGCAGGCGGACGGCTCGGTACCGTTTGTCGGCCAGAACTTCGGCGGACGCGCGGCGGCGCAGTGGGATCCCGGAATGCGCATGCCGTATGTCATGAACTGGGCCGGCGGACTGCAATGGAGCTTCGCACGGAACTGGGTTGGCGAGGCGCGGTACGAGGGTCAGTCCGGTGTGGGCCTGATTAACAACTGGGATACCAACGTTGTCCCGCTGAACGTGTCCAGCGACCCGGCGGTGTTGAATCAAATCTTCACGGCCGTACAAAACCACAAGCCCTATACGCAGTTCGGCTCGATGAATTTGTTCTCGAACTTCGGGCACAACTCGTATCATTCCGGTACGTTTCGCGTTGAAAAGCGCTACGACAGAGGGTTGAGCTTCAACGCCTTCTACACATGGTCGAAGACCATCACCGAGACGGAAGGCGAGACGGGCGATAGCGGCATCACCTTCTACAATCGCCGGCTGGAAAAGGGGCGCGCCAGCTACGACATCAACCATCGCATGGTTGGCGTGATGGCGTGGGAGTTGCCGTTCGGCAGGGGCCGGCGGTTTTTCTCAGGCGCCGGCCGCGTGAACCACGCGATCGGCGGCTGGGAGTTGACCTGGACACAAACGCTGCAATCCGGACCTCCGTTCACGGTCGGTGTGGGTGGCAGCCCGAACCGGTATTTACCGGGCGAGACGCGTCCGAATATCTCGACATCGTTCCAGGACGCTTATGCGCCGAACTGGACGATGGGACCGAATCGATTTCCATTCTCCGCGCAGACGCCCTACCTGAATCAGAACTCCTTCTCTTATCCTGCCGCCTTCACGGCGGGAACTCTTGGTCGCAACACGTTTGAGGCTCCGGGCCTGAATTGGACGCAGTTGTCGCTAGCGAAGTGGTGGCAGCTCGGTGAACGCTACCGCTTCCAGCTTCGGCTCGACGCTAACAACTTTCCGATTAAGCAACCGCAGTTCAGCTCTCCGAACGCGACGTTCAACCTGAACAATCCAGGCGCCTTCGCGCGCATCTCCGGAACGCGAGGGAGTTTCTCCGACGTCGGAACGTCCAACGCGAACATGCTCTTAGTTCTGAAATTTCAGTTCTAACGGCGTCAGCTTTCGGCGGACCGCTCGGCGCGGCTCGAAAGGTACTTGCCAAGGGCGACGACGAGTAAGGCACCGCCTAGCTGAAGGGCTATCTTTACGGGCTCAGCGATGTGGACAGCGCTCTCCACTACCGGGTCGGTCAGGATCATGTCCGCCCCCACCCGGCCCAGAATGGCCGCGCCGGCCCAAATAATCAGCGGATACTTGTCCATCAGCGTGGAAAGCAGCGAACTGGTGAACACCACGAATGGAATGCTAAGGCCCAGGCCAAACAGCAGAAGCGCGAAGTTTCCCTTGGACGTCCCCGCCACTGCCAGCACGTTGTCGGTGGACATCGTTATGTCGGCCACCAATATGTACCAAACTGCGGACCAGACGCTGTGAGCGTGATGATGGCCGGCCGCTTCCTCCGCCGCGTCGGTGAGGAGTTTGATCGCGATCCAGAAGATCAAGATTCCACCCACCAGTTTGAGGTACGAAATCGTTAGCAGCTTGGACGCGAAAAAGGTGAGAACGATACGCAGCACTACGGCCACGCCAGCGCCAAGTGCGATTCCAATTTTCCGCTCCTTTTCGGGAAGCGATTTGACGGCCATGGCGATGACCACCGCGTTATCACCCGCAAGCAGCAGGTCGATCAGGACGATCGTCAGAATGTCGAGAACAAGAAGAGCGGAGAACTCCGGCATATTGGGAACGAATCTATGAAGGTAACACGTCGTTCCACCGCGGGGTACATTGCGGACCGTTTTGCGCCCGTCGTCGCGCGCGGGTTCCGCCGGCGGAGCCCGGCCGCCCATGCCTTTGCCTGTCAGGGCCGCCGATCCCGCGAGTGCAAAACGCATTTTCTCCAGCTACCATTGGCGAATGCCGGTCTTGTACTATGCCCTGCTGGTGACGGTGTTTGTCGTGATCTTCCTGCGGAAAGCGCGCTTCCACTTTGAACGCATTCCGAAGCTTTCGTACGAGCCGGGCATGCCGGACATCGACGAAGAGAAATGGTTGATCGAAGGCTCCACGAATGTCAATCTCGCCCGCGTGTTTCTTTCCGCGGCCGCCCGATACATGGACGACGAAAAGGTGGATGAACTGCGCGTGATCCTGCGAAATGAGCCAAGCGGATTCCTGGAGCGCGTCCTGGCGCCCTACGCAATGGCGCTGGCTTTTTGCGGCCTTCGGCCCGGAGAGCCGCCGTTTGCCGACATCGTGGTCCGGCGCGCGGCGGGGGGAGGTCGAAAGAGAGTGGTGCGCGCCGAACACATGGGCACCGTATTCGGCCGGGCCCCCTATTTGCGCGCTCACGCATTTTCGTCGCTGGCGGTCACACCGTTCATACTTGTTGCGGCTCTCACCTTCGCCGCGTGGCTGCCGTTGTTGGCTCTGCTAACGGCGAGCGGCCTGTATCGACAGGCCGCTCTCTTTGCCGTATTGCCAACGGTACTGCTATTTCCCTGGTATCGGAACGCGCTGGCGCTCTACGCCCCGATAGCGATCTATCTGCTGCCGCTGGCGCTAAAACGTCAGCCCGAGTGAGCCGTTGAAGATGGCTTCGGCGTTGGACCAATTGACCACGTTCCACCAGGCGTCAACGTAGTCCGGGCGGCGGTTCTGGTAGTTGAGGTAGTAGGCGTGCTCCCAAACGTCCAGGCCAAGCACGGCTGTCTTGCCGTCCATAATCGGCGAGTCCTGATTCGCCGAAGAGGTGACTTCGACCGAACCGTCGGCGTTCTTCACAAGCCATGCCCAGCCGGAGCCGAAGCGGGTAGTGGCGGCCGTCTTGAACGCTGCCTTGAACGCGTCGAAGCTGCCGAATTTCGCGTTAATCGCCGCGGCCAGGTTGCCAATCGGCGCACCGCCGCCCCCCACTCCGTTGGGTGCCATGATCACCCAGAACAGCGAATGATTCGCGTGGCCGCCGCCATTGTTGCGGACAACGCCTTTCTTGGCGTCGGGCACGATCGCGCAGTTGTTGGCTAGCAGATCAGCGAGGGACTTGCCCTCCAGTGCGGCGTCTCCGGCGACGGCGTTGTTCAAGTTGGTGACGTAGGCGTTGTGGTGTTTGGTGCGATGAATGTTCATCGTCGCGGCGTCGATATGCGGCTCCAGCGCGTTCTCGGCGTAGGGCAGTTCTGGAAGTGCGAATGGCATTGAAAGGTCTCCTTATTGACGGTTCAGTTCGTATTGATGGGCAATGCGGAAAAGCGTGTCTTCCGCGAAGTGTTTGGTCAGAATTTGCATCCCGATGGGAAGTCCGGCCGCCGTGGCGCCACAAGGGACGCTCATGCATGGGATACCGGCCAGCGAACCGGTGATCGTGTAAATGTCGCTTAGATACATCTGCAGCGGGTCGTTTACTTTCTCTCCCAGCTTAAACGCGGGGAAGGGAGAAACCGGAGCGATGATGGCGTCCACCGTTTCGAACGCGTGCGCGAAGTCGCGGGCGATGAGCGCGCGCACCCGCTGGGCCTTCAAATAATATGCGTCGTAGTAGCCGTGGCTCAGCACATACGCGCCCAGCATGATTCGCCGCTTCGCCTCGGCCCCGAATCCCTCTCCGCGCGAGTTCCGGTACATTTCGAGCAGCGTATTCGAGTTGGCGCTACGCGTCGTGAAGCGAACGCCGTCGAAGCGGCTGAGGTTCGCGCTCACTTCGGCCGTACAGATGATGTAGTAAGCATCGATGGCCCATTTCGTATGGGGCATCGTTACGTCGACGATCTGGCAGCCCAGCTTTTTCAAGGCGTCGAGCCCGGCGTGAATGCAGTCGCCGGTCTCCTGATTCAAGCCCTCGAAGTACTCCTTCGGCAGGCCGAGTTTCAACCCTTCCACAGGCAGGGCCATGGCGGCCTCATAGTCCTGAACCGGATGCGCGGCGGAGGTCGCATCGCGCTCATCGCGGCCGGCGATGACACTGAGCAGAGTGGCGGCGTCTTTTGCCGAACGCGCGAACGGGCCGATGTGATCGAGCGACGAGGCGAAGGCCACCAGGCCGTAGCGCGACACACGGCCATACGTCGGCGTGACTCCCACGCAGCCGCAGAAGCTCGCCGGCTGGCGAATTGAGCCGCCGGTGTCGGAACCCAGGCTGACGACCGCCGTGCCTTGGGCCACCACCGCG
>Ga0194119_10004009_pt1 | contig 23206 bp, 16 predicted proteins | sample TA2MahC100mmetaG_FD_148620 | JGI IMG/M metagenome (GOLD analysis project Ga0194119, IMG submission 148620) | Freshwater microbial communities from Lake Tanganyika, Tanzania - TA2015018 Mahale Deep Cast 100m | ecosystem: Environmental > Aquatic > Freshwater > Lake | place: Tanzania: Lake...
ATGCGGACGAGCATCCGGGAGATTCGCACGCGCGGCTCAAAACGGAAATGTGGGCTGAATGACTGGGTCGAGGGCTTTGGCGGTCATCCCCAGACCGTCACGCCCAACCTTCACAAACTTGCTCAGCGCAGCATCCGCTTCCAAAACGCCTACTGTCAAGCGCCGATGTGCAACCCGTCTCGCGCCAGCCTGCTTACCGGCCTGCGGCCCACCACCACCGGTGTTTATGAGAACGATCACACCTGGCGCGACGGCGCGCCCACCGCCGTTACGCTCCCGGAGTACTTCAGGAACAACGGCTATCGCGTCGAAGCCGCCGGTAAGATCTATCACTCCAAACAAACCGATTTCGGCGCCTTCCATGCCTACGGAAAGGAACAGGATTCCGAAGGGGGCGCCGGCACGAAGAAGGACAAGTTCGATTTTGGACCCGTCGATGATCCGGCCGGGCACATGCCCGACTACCAGACGGCCAGCTATGGCGTCCAGTTTTTGGCACGCGAGCACAAACAGCCCTTCTTCCTGGCGTGCGGCATGATCAAACCGCACCTGGCTTGGAACGTGCCTAAGAAGCACTTCGATAAGTTTGCCGCCATGGACGTCAAGCTTCCTCCTTACTTGCCCAACGATCTTGACGACGTACCTGCCTCCGCCATTCGCGCCCAGGCGCGGAAGACCCACAAACAGATTGCCGCCGGAAACCGCTGGCAAGCAGCCGTTGCGGCATACCTCGCCTGCATCAACTATGCCGACGAGCAACTCGGCCGCGTCCTGGATGCGCTCAACGCCAGCCCGTATCGCGACAACACGATCGTGGTTCTATTCGGCGATCATGGCTGGCACCTGGGCGAAAAGGACCATTGGCAGAAGTTCACTCTGTGGGAGCGATCCTGTCGCGCGCCCCTCCTCATCCACGTTCCCGGCGGGAAGTCTGGCGATTGCCGCCGCGTTGTCGAGTTTTTGGATCTCTATCCCACGCTCGTTGACCTCTGTGGCCTGCCGCCGAAGCAAGGGCTGGAAGGTGTCAGCCTTCGCCCCCTCCTCGATAATCCAAAGGCCGCGTGGACGCGTGCGGCCATCACCTCCAACGGCGCGGAGAAGATCACCATTCGTACAGAACGCTGGCGCTACACGAAGTACTCCGACGGCGAGGAACTCTACGACGAGACGGCCGATCCCAACGAGTGGACGAATCTGGCCTCCAAACCCGGGCACGGCGCCGTCAAGGCGAGCCTGGCCGCCCTGCTGCCTCGCGAGGTGAACACCAGAGTTCCGAGAAGCTGGGACGCGTTGCCGCTGGCCGAAAAACAGCGGCTCCGCCGCACGGCGCAGCGAAACCGCGGATAGAAGCTCCGGGTGCGGGCACGCGCCATAATACTCGCCACCGTTCGCTCCAAACTGTCAACAGCTATCCCGGTTCGCGCGCTCGACCTTCTAATCCTGGAACGAAAAGGCCATACAGTACACTCACTCAAGGACCCGCATGACCCCTCCAACGCTCTCCCGCCGGGCGGCCCTGGCCGCGCCCTTCCTGAATCTTCGCGCCAAAAACAGAGGGGACCGGCCAAACATCCTCTGGCTCCTCGGCGATGATCTGGGTCCCCAACTCGGCTGCTACGGCCACAAGCTCGTCACCACGCCAAACGCCGACAAACTCGCCGCCGAGGGCGCCCGCTTCACCCACTGCTTTACCACCGCCCCTGTCTGCTCTCCTGCGCGCTCGGCCTGGAACACTGGCGTCTATCAAACCACCATCGGCGCTCACAATCACCGGAGCCATCGCAAGGACGGTTACAAGCTACCCGCCGGTGTCCAGCTTGTCTCGCACCGTTTGAAGGAGGCCGGCTACTTCACCGCTAACGTGACCGATATGGGCGAGGGCCTTCGCGCCAGCGGCAAGACCGATTTCAACTTCAGCGCCGGCAGACCCTTCGACGGCACCCACTGGAATCAACGCGCCAAGGGCCAGCCCTTCTACGCCCAGATCAACTTCATCGCGCCGCACAAAGGGCCCGTCTGGCCGCAGGCGCGCAAGAATCCGAAACTCGTCGATCCCGCTTCCGTCGAACTGCCTCCCTATTACCCGGATCACCCAGTCGTGCGCGACGAGGTGGCCAACTACCTCGACGCCGTCAACTTTTGGGACCTCCAGGTCGGCCAGGTCGTCGAGCGGCTCAAGGCCGACGGCCTCTATGAGAACACCGTCATCTTCGTTTTCGGCGACAACGGCCGCTGCTTGATTCGCGGCAAGCAGTGGCTCTACGATCCCGGCACACAGATTCCGCTCATCGTGCGCTGGCCGGACCGCGTGAAAGCCGGCCTGGTTCGCCGCGATCCGGTCCTTTCGCTGGACATCACGGCCACAACGCTCGATGCGGCCGGCGTCGCTCACCCGCCGCTTTTCCACGGCCAATCGTTGTTTGCGAAGGCCAATCCTCGCACGGAAATATTCACCGCTCGCGACCGCTGCGACATGACAGTCGATCGCATCCGTGCCGTGCGCGACGGCCGTTACAAGCTGATTCACAACTTCTATCCGGATCGCTCCTACGCGCAATATAACCAGTACATCAAGACCAGCTATCCGACGCTCTCGGTTCTGCAGGATCTCGGCAAGCAGGGCAAATTGAACGACGTGCAGGCCCGCTGGGTGGCGCCTTCCCGGCCCGAGTTCGAACTCTACGATCACCAGGCCGACCCGCATGAGGTTGTCAATCTCACTTCCAATCCCCGCCACAAGAAGGCGTTCGACCGCCTTCGCGGCCGTCTTGACAAGTGGATCGTCGACACCAACGATCAAGGCCGCACTCCCGAATCCCGCGAAGTGATCGAACTCGAGGAGCCACGCGCGCGCGAGGCGCAGTGAGCCTGCCTATAGAATAGAATTTGCCCCGCCCGCCGGCGCGCACTCAATGACCTTCATTCACGACGATTTCCTGCTGCAATCCGCGGCCGCCCGCGAACTTTTTCACAACTACGCCAAGGACGAACCGATCCTCGACTACCACTGCCACCTTCCGCCCAAAGACGTGGCCGAGAATCGCGAGTTCAAGAATCTCTTCGAAATTTGGCTCGAAGGCGATCACTACAAGTGGCGCGCCATGCGGGCCAACGGAGTCGCCGAACCGCTCATCACCGGCGGCGCTTCGCCCTTCGAAAAGTTTCAGGCATGGGCCGCCACTGTTCCGGACACGCTTCGCAACCCGCTCTACCACTGGACCCATCTTGAGTTGGCGCGCTACTTCGGTATCACCGAAACTCTCGATGCGTCGTCGTCCCGGTCCATTTGGGACCGCGCCAATGAGCGGCTTCCATCGCTCAGGGCGCACGATATTCTCGGGAAGTTCAAGGTCCGCGCGCTCTGCACCACCGACGATCCTATCGACGATCTCGGTTATCACAAGACTATCGCCGCCTCGGGCCTCGCCACCAAAGTCCTCCCGGCGTACCGGCCCGACAAAGCTTTGACCGTTCACGATCCCGCCACCTTCAACGCTTGGACCGCAAAGCTCGAAGCCGCCGCAAACGTTGAGATTCGCAACTTTCAGTCGTTCCTCGATGCGCTCACCAGGCGTCACGACTACTTTCATCAGATGGGCTCGCGCCTCTCCGATCACGGCCTGAACCAGTCATTCAGCGAACCCTGCTCGCATGAAGACGCCGCCAACATCTTCGATCGTGCCCGCAACCATCATGCGGCCGATTCGCACGAGCACGCGCAGTTCGCTTCGTATCTGATGCTCCACTTCGGCCGGCTCGATGCGGCCAAGGGTTGGACCAAGCAACTCCATCTCGGCGCGCGCCGCGCTAATAATTCGCGTATGTTCCGCCAGGTCGGCCCCGACACCGGCTTTGACTCCATCGGCGACTGGCCCCAAATCGATGCCGTGGCCCGCTACATGGACATTCTGGATAGCGAGGGCGCGCTTCCGAAAATGATCCTCTATAACCTGAATCCAGCGGATAACTACGCCTTCGCCACGGTGATCGGCAACTTCCAGGACGGCTTAACTCCCGGCAAAATCCAATTCGGGTCCGGCTGGTGGTTCCTCGATCAGAAAGAGGCCATGGAGTGGCAGATCAACGCCCTCTCCAACTGCGGTTTGCTGTCCCGTTTCGTCGGAATGTTGACCGACTCGCGATCGTTTCTCTCCTATCCGCGGCACGAGTATTTCCGCCGTACCTTGTGCAACATGCTCGGCGCCGACATCGAACGCGGCGAGCTTCCGCGCAACATGGAACTGGTTGGCGGCATGGTCCGCAACATCTGCTACGCCAACGCTGAGAACTACTTCCGGCTACCGGGCTAACTCCTTCGCGATTGCGGCTGCTCCGGTGCGAAAAACACGGGGCTCGGTGAGTAAGCTCAGCACCAGCCAGCCGTCGCTTTCGAAATCGTAGAAATACCCGGGCTGCACCAGCACGCCGTGCAGATCCAGCAGCCTCACAATCCACTCGTCCTCCGTCCATTCGCGCGGCGTTGCGATTGTCGCGTACCAGCCACCCTCCACATCCAGCGGGCGCAACCCGCTGGCAAGCAGCGCCGCCAGATTCTCCCGCGTCCGCTCGCGAATCTGCCCCCGCACTTCCATGCCATGCCGCAGCAGCATCGGTAACGCGTGTTGCACCGGCGTGGAAACGGACAGGTACGTGTCGGCGATCAACTCCAAGGCTCTTGCGGCCTCCTCGCTTCCGGGCCCGGAAGCGGTCACCCAGGCCGCCTTCATCTGCGGCAGTCCCGCCGTCTTCGACAGTCCCCCAAACACGAAAGTGAGGCACTGCCCGTTGTCGCCCAGCGTGGCGCACCGCGCCGGATCGTCGCGCAGCGGATAGTCCAGAAAGACCTCGTCGGAGATCAGAGCCAGGTTCCGCTCCGAGCACAGCGCCGCCAGCTCGTCGAGCTCCACCGTCTTTAAAAACTGTCCCGTCGGATTGTTCGGATGGACAAAGAGAATCGCGCGGGTCCGGTCCGTGAGCCCGGTGCGCAGCGAATCGAAGTCCAGCCACCATCCCTCGGAGTAACGCAGCGAATACTGCTTCACGCGCACACTCTCCAACCCGGCCAAGAACTCGAAGAGCGGGTACGAGGGCCGCGGCACCAAAATCTCGTCGCCCGGATCGCAGAGCAGTTTAAACAGCCAGGAGTACACCTCCGATGTCGAGGACGCCAGCAGCGAACAGGGCCCCAGCCCCAGCGCATCCCGCGCCGAGCCCAATCCCCGCGCGTCGGGCTCATAAACCAGCGCGCCCGGCTGCTCGAACGCGCGCAACAGTTCCCGGTCGTAGTGCAACCCGCACTGCGTGGGGTTCGATGCGGTCAGATCGTACACCGGCCGCCTCGTTTCCAGAGCCCGCGCCACCGGATTCGCCGCGGCCCGCCAGTCCAGCCGTCGCGAGAACATAGACTGCTATGATCGCATCTAAAGAATGCTTCCGTTTCTGATTCTCCTGTTCCAGACCAACGCCGCGCTGCACAGTCCGGCTGCCGGCCCGTCCAAGGGCTACGCCATGCCGATCGGCGGCGGCGCGGTCGGCAAAACGATTCTGGACCGGTTCGCGCACCTTTCGGGCGGTCTCGACGCGCCAATCGTTGTCGTTCCAACGGCCGGTGAGCGCGACCACTATGGCGACGAAACTCTCGCCACGCACCCGCTCCGGCGGCACGGCTTTACTAACCTCACCATCGTTCATACTCGTGAGAAGTCCAGGTCCAACGATGGCGCGCTCGTCGAAAAAATCAAACGCGCCAGGGGCGTTTGGTTCGACGGCGGCCGCCAGTGGCGTCTGGTCGATTCCTACCTCGACACGAAAGTCCATAAGGAAATGGATGCGCTTCTTGACCGCGGCGGCGTCATCGCCGGCAGTTCCGCGGGTGCTACGATTCAGGGCTCCTACCTGGTCCGCGGCGCGCGGGAAGGGAACACCGTCATGATGGCCAAAGGCTATGAAACCGGCCTAGGCTTTCTCTCGCACGTCGCCATCGATCAGCATCTCCTCGCCCGGAAGCGAGAGAACGACATGCTGCAGGTCGTCGCAGTTCGGCCAGAACTTCTAGGCCTTGGGCTTGACGAAGGCACGGCGATCGTCGCCCACGGAACGCGGTTCGAAGTAGTCGGCGTCAGCAAAGTCGCCATTTATGACGCCAACTATACGGGCGGGGCCGACGGTAAACGCTACTACTTTCTAAACCACGGCGACTGCTTCGACATGGCCGCCCGCAAGCAAGTGGCCTGCGCCTCTCGCTAGCGCTACTTCAACGTCTTCAGGTAGACGAGAATGGCGTCCGCGTGTTCCGCCTTGAATTTGTACACCGGCATCGGCGGCCCGGCCAGCTTGCCGCTCGGCGTCAGGCTGGTCTGCAGGTACTTTAGCAGCGCGCCTTCACCCCACTTCATCCAAAGTTTGCCGGACGGCGTCAAATCAGGTGCGTTCTTGTGCCAGTCCTTCGGCGGCGTGCCAAGCGGCTGAATGTCCATGACGGCGCCCTTCATCCACTTCGAACGGTCCAACGATCCATCCGCGCTCTTTGGCGTGTGGCATTGAGCGCATGCGCCCACGTCTTCCACCAGGTAACGGCCCAACTCGACTTTGGCCTTGTCCTGCGCGCAGGCCGTGAAAGCCGCCGCGAAAACCAGCAATGCAATCTTCATTTCTTTCATGCTACTCCGAGCGCAGCGAGTCCAGCAAAGGCGCGCGCAGCGCCGCGCGGGTGGCCAGCCACGTCGAAACCACGCCTGTCACGAACACCCCGCCCAGCAGCAGCGCCAACGACGCCAGCGGTAGCCCCTGCGCTCGTTTCGCCAGCGCCGGACTCACCGCCAGCAGCGCGCACAGCGTCCCAATTCCCAGGCCCGCGATCAACAGCGCAAGATTCTCCAGCGTCACCAGCCGTACCAGGTCCGAACGCGTGTATCCCACCGCGCCAAGCAGCGCCAGCTCCTTGCGCCGCTCCAGCACGTTGCGCAGCAACACCGCCGCCATGCCCACCGTGCCGATCAATAGCCCGAGCGCGCCCAGCGCCTGAAACGTCGACAGATATGTATTCTCCACGCGGTGGTACTGCGCGAGCCTCTCCGCGGCCGGCGCGATATCAAAACCGTTGTCGGAGAGCCGCTCCTCGAGTGCCGTCGTAATCATCCCCCACATCGCTTCGGGAGCGTCGATCAAAAAGAACCGGAACCCCTGCTCCTCCGGAAACACACGCAGAAACTGCTCCTCGCCGATCAGGATCTCGCTCTGAAACAGGCTGCCCGAAAGCGTGCCCACCACGCGCAGCCGCACCGGCTCCGCCCCATGCGGAATATCGAGGTAGTCGCCCACTTTGCGGTGCAGCACATACTCCAGAGTGTTCGCGTCCACCATCGCCGGCACCTCACCGGCAACCACCGGTTTTTCCAGCAGCGTCCAGGCGTTGGCGGGCGACACGCGGAACCGCCCTTCGTCCCGCAGCGCCTTGGGGACGCCCACAATCTTCGGCCGAGTCGGCTGATAGAGATTCAGGCAACTGACATCCTCGCCCGGACGCACGCGAAACGGGACGATGCGCATTCCGCGTACCGTGTCTTCGTCGATGGTGAGTGCATCGCGTCCTTCTCGCGTGTTCAGGTTCTGATAGATCGGCCATTGGGACTCGGCCAGCAGCGGAAAGCCGCCTGTCCCGGAGTCTCTCGCCAGGTTCGCCGCGCCGGGCGAATGCCGGAAGGACTCCAGCGCAACCAGCAGAAACACCGCCAGCGCGAACAGCAGAATCGTCAGGAAACTCCTGGCCGGTCTGTGTGCGGCGCTCGCCACGGCCAGCGCCGCGATGTTTCGCACCGGCTCGCTGCGCTTATGCTCCAGCCAAAGCCGGCACTGCAGCGCCGCACCCACCAGCAGGCAAAAACCGGCGCCGAAGAATCCGCCCTCCGCGCCCATCGTCCCCGCCAAACTGGCCACCAGCAGCGCCACGCCAACCGCGACCAGTCCAAAAGCCAGATAGCGCATCCACCTCGGCGCCGATCCGGCGCGTTTCACGCCCTCGCCAGACAGCAGTTGCCTCGGCGACAGCGGCCGCAGGTGCCGCAGGCTCACCAGAATAATCGCAATCGAAATGCCAACGCCCTGCACGATCGCCGACGTAAACGGAGCAACCGAGAAATGCAGTCCCAACTCGCTGGTCCCAACCGCGTCCACCCACCAGGTGCGCAGCCCATGCAGGATTACGGCCGAGTAAGCCCCGCCCAGCCCCAGCCCCGCCAGCGCGCCCCCCGCGCCGATCACGAAGCCTTCGCGCAGGAACACGCGCCGCACCGCGCTCTGATCGAATCCCAGGCAGCGGTACAAGCCGATCTCCCGCAGCCGCTGCTCGATTCCCAACCGGAAGAACAACCCGGTCAGCAGCAGTGCCGACACCACCAGGAAAAAGCTGAAGTAGCCGAAGTACTCGCCGAAATCCGTCGTTCCGCTCGACGCCTCTTCCGCTTGCCGCTTTGGCGCCAGCAGCGCCAGCCCATCCCGAGCCAGATCCGTCGACGGCGTCAGGTTCAACGTCGACGGTACTCCGGAGTCCGCCCGGAACCGGATGGCCGTCACCTTTCCGAATCGCGTCTCCCACAGCCGCTGGCCGTCTTGCAAGCTCACCGCCGCCTTCGGCGTGGTTCGATAGTCGGTCCAATACTTCTCATCGCGGGGCCGGATTAGTTCCAAGTCCATCGGAAACGGCGGGTCCCAGTCGCTCAGGCTCTCCGAGCCGCTAATGCCCGGATACTCCGGTGCCATGTGCCGGTCGCCGATCACCGCCATCGGAAACACCCCGTTCACCTGCAGCACGGTCGACTCCGTCTGCAGCCGCCCCTCCTCCCGCCACACGAAATAGTCCAGCGTAATCGCCGCTCCCACCTCCGCCGATAACTCCGCCGCCGTCCATTCGTTTAGCGCGATCATGCCCTCCGGCACCTGGTCCCGCGCCACTACCAGCGAGTACGGTACGCTCGCCGCCGGCGTGCGAATGGAGTTCGCCAGATAGGTGAAAAACACCTCCGCCTTCAGGTTGTCTTTCTTCGCCTGATCCAGCGCGCGCTTCACCTGATCGTCGCGCAGCAACCCGGACGGGCTCTCCAACTGCAGGCACTCGCAATCCGGCGGCCTCGTCAGTCGAAGGCCCACGTCTTCCAGCCGCAGGTGGCCCAGAATCGGCAAGTCGCTTCGCGCCTCCTCCGGCATCACCACCAGGTTGGCCTTCTGTTCCAGGTCCATCTCCTTTTGCAGCGTCGACAACCGCACGAAGGCCGCCCGCACCGCGCCCTGTTTCGGATGCAGCGTGAAGCCGCCGATCGTGTTGTCCGGCAGGGAGCTCTGGTAGCGGAATCGAACGTTGCGGACGGACTGCTCCTTCCGCGCGAATAGCGACTCCTGCGGCACTTCGCTCGGCTTTTCGATCCGCAACAAAACGCCCTCGCCGTTTTGTGCGTTAAACTCCTCCGCCAGCGGTTCCGAGAAGACGATGTCCCGCTCTCCGGTCAACGGGTCCGATGTCTGATGCAGCTTCCAGAACCTCTCATCCACTCCGTAGACCAGCACCTTCGCCGCCGCCCGGTTCGTCGCTTGGTGCTTCAGTACCGCTTCGAAGTGAAGCGCCGGCGCGGCTCCGGGACGTACCCGCGTCGCAAAGGCCTCGCTGAACGGCTGCGCCGCCGTAATCGCCCCGCCCGTGTTTCCCAACCGCGCTGTCGCGATCGTCCGCAGGGACTCCCTCACCGAATTTCCGATGAGAGCCGAACCCACGAGCGTTGCCGTCGCAATCGCTACGCCCGCGGCCATCGCCGCGTTCGTGCGCCAGAAGTGGCGCAGGTTTCGCCGGGAAAGGTCGCGGCCCGTCATCTCCTAAACCGTCCGCACCAGTTTGCGGTCGCGGACCGTGTACTGCCGCGAAAATTCACCGGCGATGTCCGGACTATGCGTCACGATCATCAAAATGCAATTCAACTCCTGGCGCATCTCCGCCAGTAGCGTCAACACCTGCCACGCCGTTTGCTGATCCAGGTTCCCGGTGGGCTCGTCACACAATAGCAACCTTGGTTGCCGGATCATCGCACGGACGATCGCCACGCGCTGCTTTTCGCCACCGGAAAGTTGAGAGGGAAAATGCTGGATACGCTCGGTTAATCCGGCCCGGCTGATTAGCGTGCGCGCGCGTTCCTCCGCCGCCTCGTCGCGTTCGCCCACAATGTAGGGCGACATCACGTTCTCAAGCACCGTGCATTGTGGCAACAGGCAATGGTCCTGAAAAACGAACCCAATCTCTTTGTTGCGGAAACGCGCCTGCTCCCTCTCCTCCAGCGTCCAGGGCTCCACGCCGTCGAAGGTGTACTCGCCTTCCGTCGGCGGATCCAGCACGCCCAAGATGTGCAACAGGCTGCTCTTCCCGCTGCCGGAGGGGCCCATGATGGAAATCGCGTCTCCGCGGGCGAGTTCCAGATTGACATCGCTCAACACCGGCACGATCCCGGCTTCCGTCTCGTAACTCTTGGCAATTCCCTTTGCGATCAGCATTTGGCCTCAGCTCGAATAAGCCGTCAAGTGCGCCGCGGCCATCACCTCGGCCGAGTAGTGAGTTCGAACATTCGCCGCGCCTTCGGCCGCCATTTCCAGCCGCCGTTCCTTATCCAGAATCATCGCTTGCATCGAATCCACCAGCGCCTCCTTGTCTCCCGGCGGATACAGCATCCCGCCGCCTGTTCTCGACAATATCTCCGGAAACGCGCCATGCGCGGGCAGCAGAATCGGAGTTCCGCTGGCCAGGGCTTCCAGCACGAAGAGTCCCTTCGGTTCCACGTAGTTGGTCGGAACGCAGATCATATCAACATCTTGCAGAAAGCGAATCTTCTCTTCGCGGTCCAGCGCTCCGTGGTATTCGAACGGCAGGCCTTTCAGTTTCTCCCTCTCCGCCTCCAGATAGCCCTTGTGTTCGTTCAACAGATAGCCGGCGGCCTCCAGGCGCAGCGGCGGCAGTCCGTCGCGCTGGCGCAGCGTGCGAAACGCTTCGCTCAGCGTATGAAAGCCCTTCACCGGGTCCAGCCGCGCGAAATAACCGATCTTGAACTCCGCCCTCTCCGGCTTCGGCTCCGCGCCGATGCCTTCCATCGAGAGGCCGATCGGCGCCACGCTCAGCTTGGCCTTCGGTATGTTCAAATACCGCGCCATGAACTCGGCATAATACTGGCTCACCGCGATGAACCGGTCCACGAATGGCAGCTTGGCGCGAATCAACTCCTTTGCCTGCGTTTGATACGGTTCCATCAACCCGTCCAGAAACAGATCCTCGCCCTGTAGCGTGCAAACAATCCGGGTCCGCCCCGCGCTCTTCAGCGGCGCGGCCAGCGCGATCAGCAGCGTAAACGGCAGGCTGATCACGTCGAACTTATTCTCGCCGCGCACCCAATCCGCCAGTTTGCGAAACTCTTTTCCCAGCGGACCGCCTTCGCCGCGCAGCATATCCACCGTCATCTCGCCCAGGAACTTCGGGTCCACTCCGATCGACTTGCCCGACGCCTTTCGCAGCGCCCAGTTGTTGTCGAACAAAATCCGGTCCACAATGGCCGGGGTGTGGCGGAACAACGCCGACTTCTGCTGCAAATACACGCTAATACCGCCGAAAAATACGCGATCCTCGGAGACGTTCGCCTCATCGGTCAGCGTCGGAGTATAGACGGGCATTAGCACTACGTCGTGCCCCTGCCGTTTCAACTCCGTCGCCAGCGCATTGTCGCGCAAGCAGGAGCCGCAATACATGTTTGCGGCGCCCGCCGTGATTTGCAGAATCCGCATCAGGCAACGGATTCCAGAACGCTCTGGAATGCACGCCGCGCATACAAGTGGTCGAACAGATTGCCTTCGTGCGGTTGATCCCAGCTAATCTTCATCGTGGAAATCGGTCCAAGATTTAGCCGGCCGATATGGTTGTTCTGCAACAGCCGCCGCTGCAACGCCTTGTCCCCGGTGATCGCCGTGCAAACGAGCGTCGGCCCCAGGCAATCCGGCAGATCCGAAGCTTCCACCTGCACCACGCTTGCGAACGGGAACAGAAACTCCCGGTTCGCCAGAGGATGCTCTTTGTTCACCTGCACCACCGACGGCAGCACGTAGGTGCAGCCGTCCCGGCCGGCGATCCGCGGTGTGCCGCGCACCTCCGCCACCAGGTCCACCGCGCCGTCCAGGTCCTGATCGATGACCGCCGAAATGCGCCGTGCCACGTCCGGGGAAGCAAACGGCGCCACCGCCGCTTCCGGATCGTCCTCGGCGCGTGGCGCAATCTTCGCAAACCGTTCGGCCAGTGCCGCTGCGATCTCTTTCGCGTTCGCCGTCGTCCAAATGCTGGAGCAGTTCACGCAAGAGCGGCCCGAATTTTGCGATATCGAGTCCGCCATCAGGTCTAGGTACTTCTCCCAGTTCTTCGCGCCTTCGTCCGCCAGAACGATCTTGGAGTAGCCCGGTCCGTGAATCTCGATACGCGGGTCGCCCGCCCACGCCTTGGCCGCGCCCACGTCTCCGAACAGCATGCCGCGGCCCGTCTGCCGCAGAATTTCGCCGCCGCCCGCGTGGTCGGCCGGATAGTAGCCGAAAACCTCGGCAGGCACACCGGCCTTGATGTAGGCCTGGACAATCCGGTACGGCGTCCACGGTTCCGAGCTCCCCGGCTTCAGGATCAGCGGCGTCTTCAAGGCGATGGCGGGCGCCCACAGCGAATGCACGCCCGGCGAGTTCGACGGCAGGATCACGCCCATCGAATTCCCGCGCGGAAAGAAACTCAGGGCGCGTCCAGCAATGTCGCCGTAGCCGCGGTCCAGCATGTCCAGGTCCGGCAGCCGCGTCAGCCCGGCCAGCACCGTCTCCATTGAGTCCAGTACGCCCCGGACCTTTTCCATGTTGCGGCGCACCATCACATTCGGAGATCCCGTCGTGCCGGACACCTGCTTCACAATGTCCTCGGGCGTCTGCATCGAATCGCCCAGCGGTAGTTCGTCCTCTGCGAAGTGCTTGGCCGCCTTCTTCGCGAGCCCAATCAACTCCCGCGTCGAAAATCCCTGCAGAATCGCGTGCATCTCCGCCTGCCGCAGCAGGTCGCGGCGGATCAGCCCCACGTTCGCCTGGCTGATCTCGGCGATCGTCTCCCGCGTGCGATAGTGAATCGCCTGATTCGTGTCGACCGACTTGTACGGCTTTCCCCGCCGGAGGATCGGGATGTGAATCACGGCTTAGTACACTCCTTCCACGACCGATTTCTGGAACCGCGAGAACGGCCGGACGTTCCGGACGCCATCCCACGGATACTGCGCGCAGGGCGCTTCGCGTTCGCACTCGTCCCGCTCCAGGAACCGCGGGATGAACGTCTCTCGCGTCAGCGTCGTCAGGCGCACCCGCCCCGTGCTTCCATACGGCACAACTTCGGTCGGCTTGTCCGGATTCACCACTTCCAGCACCGCGCGCGGCATCGGCGGGTAGTAGATAATCGCCCAGTTGTCCTCCGGCGCCGGCGCGCGATGCGTGGCTAGCCCCATGAGCGTATTGCCGTAGGTCGGAGCGAAATAGACACCCGGACCCAGCAACTCCTCCACCGCGAACCTGTGGAACTGCGGTGTCATCTCCGTGCCGCCGCAGAACACGCCCTTGATGCCGTATTTCGCCAGGTCGATCTTCTCGCACAACGCCTCTAACAGCTTGGGCGTCGTGAACATGCAACGAATCTCGTTGGCCTTCAAAACCGTCAGCGCTTGGTCGATGCAGTGCTGCTTGTACAGCTCCGCCTCGCGAATCTCCCCGCGCTTGATCAGTTTGATCACCCAACGCGGGTCCAGGTCCACGCAGAAACACACGCCGCCGCGATGCTGCGCCAGGTGTTCCACCGCCAGCCGCAGCCTGCGCGGACCGGAGGGTCCTAGCATCAGCCAGTCCGTTCCCTTCGGAAAGCTCGCGTCCGGTAGCGTGTCGGAAAACATCTCGTAGTCGATTCGAAAGTCTTCGATCTGCATGCGGGACTTCGGCACGCCGGTCGAACCACCCGTCTCGAAAACGTATACCGGCTTGCCTTTCAAGCCGCGCGGGATCCAGCGCTGGATCGGTCCGCCCCGCAGATCGTCGTCCTGAAACTCGCCGAACTTGTCCAAATCGGCGTAGTTGGTCACTTCCTTTCGAGGGTCCCAACCCGCTTGCGCGGCCCAATCCAGCCAATACTGGCAGCCGGTTGCCGGGTTGAAGTGCCACTCCACAATTTCTCGGACGTGCGCGTCCAGGCGCGCTCTGCGTTCGCGCACCTGCGCGTCCAACTCTTGGGCGATTGCTGTCGACATTGTTTCCTATCTTACCGGCTGACGCGCGGTCCGTGCTTGGCTGCGATAATGGGGCATGCTGCTTTGGATCGTTTCCGCCGGGGCGCTGGCCGTCTCCTTATTTCTGATGCGCCGTCCACTCCCAACGTGGCGGAAAATCGCCTTCGGACTTCCCCTTCTCGCCGTCGGCGTTTTGGCCGGCCTGATGGCCGGGGGCATGCGCATCGAACGCAAGGGCGACGGTATCCCGAAATACGTTACGTTTGATACGGCCGAGGACCATGCCAAGAAGATTGAGGCGGACCGCTCCGCGCCCCTTCCTCCGCCCGAACCCCGAATCGTCGAAGCGGCCGCCCAGGCTCCCGCCCCCGTCGCCACCCTCCCCTCGGTCTGGCCTGCCTTTCGCGGACCGAACGGCGATGGCGTTGTGACCGAAAAAATTCTCACCAACTGGCCCAACGGCAAGTTGAAGGAGCTGTGGCGGAAACCGGTGGGCGGAGGCTGGGCGTCTTTCATCGCCGCCGGCAGTATGATCTTCACCATCGAACAGCGCCGTTCGCAAGAGGTGGTCGCCGCTTATGACGCCGCCACTGGGAAAGAAGTCTGGGCCCACAAATACGATGCCGATTTCCAGGAGTCCATGGGCGGCCCAGGCCCCCGCGCCACGCCCGCCTATCACGACGGCAAGATCTATTCGCTCGGCGCCACCGGAGAGCTCTTCGTGCTCGACGCCATTACCGGCAAGCGGGTCTGGCACAAGAACATTCTTTCCGATAACGGCGCGGAGAACCTCACCTGGGCCATGTCCTCGGCGCCGCTGATTGTGGACGACACCGTGGTCGTCCAGCCCGGCGGCTCGAATAACCGCTCCATCGTCGCCTACAACCGGAACACCGGCGACCGCGTCTGGGGCTCGCTCGGCGACCGGCAGGCCTACACTTCGCCAATGCTCGTAACGCTCGCCGGCAAGCGCCAGATAATCACCGCCACCGCTATGCGCGTCGTCGGACTTGACCCCGGCAGCGGCAAGCTGCTTTGGGAGTACCCCTGGGTGACCGATTACGACGTTAACTCCGCCCAGCCCATCGTCGTCGGCCCGTCCCGCTTTGTCATCTCCGCCGGCTATGGCCATGGAGCCGCGATGGTCGATGTCTCCAGCGGCGCGGCCAAAGAGATCTGGCAGAACAAGAAGCTCAAGAACAAGTTCAACTCCAGCGTCTTCCTCGACGGCTACATCTACGGGTTCGACGAGGCGATCTTCACCTGTGTCAGTGCCGCCACGGGAGAGACCGCGTGGAAGGCCGGCCGCTACGGGTACGGCCAGGTTCTGCTGGCCGGTGGCCACCTGGTCATCACCTCCGAGGATGGGGAAGTCGTCTTGCTGAAGGCAGACTCCAAGGAGCACAAAGAGCTGGCCAAGTTCCAGGCGCTCGACGGCCGAACCTGGAATGTACCCATGATCGCGGGCGGACGCTTGTTCGTTCGGAACGCCACCGAAATGGCGGCGTACTCAATCGCGCCGTAAAATCTGGAAATGCGCCTTTCGCTTGCCGCATTCGCCGTCGCCCTGGCCTTCGCCCAGCATTTTGCGGTTGTCGACGCCCAGGGTGTCCCTGTCGCCGGCGTTCGCGTCGAGCCGGCCGGGCAGGGCGCGCTTCGCGTCTCGGCGCCTGGGTTTGAATCCGTGCTCGTCGCCTCGAATCAAAACGGGCCCGTCGTTCTTTATCCCGTCCGCGCAACGTCCAATATCACCGTCACCGCAACTCCGGGCCTCGCGGAGCACGTCCACACACTTCCCCAACTCGTCCTGCTCGGCGACGCGCCGAAGGATCGGACTGCCGCCGATGCCCTGGCCGCCGCGCCCAACACCATGCTGCAACAAACCGGTGCGGGGCAGGTCTCGCCATTCCTCCGCGGTTTGACCGGCTATCACGTCTTGAACCTCATCGATGGCGTCCGCTTCAACAACGCTACTTTTCGCTCTGGCCCCAATCAATATCTGGCCTACGTTGAACCCTCCCAAGCCTCGCGCGTCGAGGCGATGCTGGGCCCCAGTGGCACGCAATACGGCAGTGACGGTCTCGGTGGCACCATCCACATCCTTACGGAGTCGCCGCGTTTCGCCGGCGACCCTGCATGGCACGGCGGCCTGCGCCTGAACGCCGAATCCGCCGATCTCTCAGGCGGCGCGTCGGCGGATGTGGCCCATTCCACGGCCCGGCTTTGGTGGCAACTCGGCGCCGCGGGCACTCGCCACAACGATCTGCGCGCTGGCCGCGGATTCGATTCCCACAATGTTCTCACCCGCCTGTATGGCTACTCGCCGGAACAGGTCAAGGGTGCGCTCGGCGGCCGCCTCGTCGACACCGCCTACTCGCAAGCCGGCGCGCACGCCAAGTTCGCCCTCCGGCCTTCGGAACTCCAAACTTGGACCAGCCTGTACCAGCGCGGCTATGTCGGCGGCGTCCGCAACACCAAGGATCTCTGGGGCGGACTCGGCCGCCTGCGCTCGGACCTCACGCCGCAAATCCTGGATCTCTTTTACACCCGCTACGAACGGCTCCGCGTCGCGGGTTTCGATTCCCTCAGCGGCCGCTTTTCGCTCAACCGGCAACAGGATGGCTCCGTTCGCCAGGGTCAACGCGCGACCGACGCCATCACAACCGACTCGAACACTGTCCAGGCTCTCGGCTACTCCGGGCAAGCCATCTCTCACATCGGCTCGCACACCGTCTTGAGCGCGGGCGCCGAGCTGTACGATGAGCGTATTTCCTCCTCCCGCCAAACGAACGGGATCGCCGTGCGCCCGCTCTACCCGTCCGGCTCTCGCTACCGCACCGGTGCGGTCTTCGGCCAGGCCGCCACCGAATGGCGCAGGCTCCGGCTCGGTTACGGAGTCCGCTATTCCAAGATTCACTTCACCCATCCGGCAACCTCCCAGCACTTCGACGACTGGACATGGAACGCCAGCGCCTTCTACAAGCTCACTCCGAATTTCGGTGTCACGGCGCTTGGCAGCCGGGGTTTCCGCGCTCCGAACTTAAACGACCTCTCCGCCATCGGTCTGAACGACCTTGGCTTCGAAGTCCCGGCCCGCGAAGCGCCTGGCGCTTTGCTGGCCGATTCGTCCGGAGAAGGCGCGGTTTCGAAAGGCCAGCCGCTGCGTCCGCTCGGCGTGGAGCGCCTTCGCAACCTGGAAGCCGGTCTCCGCGCGCAGGGCCGAGGCCACACGCTGCGCCTGCAGTTTTTCGATGCGGAGCTCTCCGGCCCCATCGCCCGCCGCACGCTCCTGTTTCCGGCTGCCGCCGTTCCCGCCTCGCTCGCGGGCTTCGCCGTTACCCCGATTCCCCAGACCTCCGCGCAGCGCCAGCAGGGCGTCGTCACCGTCGCCACCGCCGCCGATCCCCGTGCGCTCAAAGCCTTCGTCAACGATGGCCGCGCCCGCTACTGGGGCGTGGAGGCTCTCGGCGAATCGAAGCTCAACGCCCGCCTCACCCTCTTTACCGCCTATTCGTTCCTGTTGGGCCGCGACCTCGATCCGAATCGCAACATTCGCCGCCTGCCGCCACAGCAGGGTTCCGCCCGCCTGCTCTACCGCCGCTCGCGCTTCTGGTTGGAAGGGCAACTCGCGGCCAGCGGCGTGCAGGACCGGCTCAGTGGCGGCGACCGCGACGATGAGCGCATCGGCGCTTCCCGGCGCCGCGCCGACATCGCCGACTTTTATAACGCCCGCCGTTTTCCGGTCGCCGAATCGCTTCGCGCCATTCAGGATCGCGTCCTGCCCGGGGTCGCCGACACCACCCGCGTGACGCTCTTCCAATCCACCCCCGGCTGGGCCGCGCTCCATCTGCGCGGCGGCCTGCCGCTTACGGAGTCGCTTTCGCTGGAAGCAGCCTTCACCAACCTAGCCGACCGCAACTACCGGATTCATGGCTCCGGCATCGATGCGCCCGGCTTCGGCGCGCGCCTCGCAGTACGATGGATGTTCTAATCCATGCCCGGCTATCCAACCACGGAAGGCGACCTCAACGTTCCGTACGGCCAACTGCTCGCCGATGTCACCTCGATTTTTCTTCGCGCCGGAATGAACTCCGCCGACGCCGCTCTTCTGGCCGAGTCGCTCGCGATTGCTGACCTCCGCGGCGTTCATTCCCACGGCGTGCTCCGTGTGCCGGAGTACGTCGCGAAGCTCACCACCGGCGGCGTCGATGCATGCGGCAGGCCCCGGATTGAACGTGAGTTCGGCGCGGCCCTGGTCGTCGACGCCGCCAACGCCATGGGTGCCGTAGCCTGCGCCTTCGCAATGCGGGAGTGCATCGAACGCGCCGCGCGCTTCGGCCTCGCCGCCGCCGCCATCCACAACTCGAACCACTGTGGCGCGCTATTCCACGCCGCCATGCTCGCCTTGCCCCACGATCAAATTGGGATTGTCACCACCAACGCGCTGCCCACCATGGCGCCCTACGGAGGCCGTGACAAGATCCTCGGCATAAACCCCCTTGCCATGGCCGTGCCCGCGCATGAGGAGCCGCCGATGGTGCTGGACGCCGCCTTTTCCGCCTCCTCTCACGGCAAAATTCGCATCTACCAGCAGAAAGGTCTGCCAATCCCCGAAGGCTGGGCCTTCGATGCGGATGGCGCGCCAACAACCGATGCCGCCGCCGCCATTGACGGCCTCCTGCAACCCATCGGCGGTTTCAAGGGAACCGGCCTCTCCATCATGATGGGCGTCCTCGCAAGCCTTCTCTCCGGCGCGGCCTTCGGCACCGAACTTGGAAACATGATGGAGGGCCCCAAGCCTGGCCGCGACGGCCAATTCGTCATGGCCCTCCACGTCTCCGCTTTCGAAGACCCGGCCGCCTTCAAACTGCGCGTCGACGGCATCGTCCGCCAGATTCGACACAGCCGCCCGGCCCCCGGCTTCGAACGCTGCTATGCGCCCGGCGAGTTGGAACATATTCTGGAGATTCAGTACCGCCGCGAAGGCATCCCGTTGAACGCCGTTACCCGCGCGGGTCTAAATCGACTCTAAACACCCGTCCTTCGGTCTTCGACCGGTGCCCCAAGCTGCCTGTGATGTAGAGCGAGCGGCCGCGGAACACCAGATTACTGCAGTCCTGATTGCCGCTGCGGACCGACCGCACCAGCCGCCCTCGCGTCGTCAATACATGCACCTGGCCCGATCCCAGATGCGCCACGTACAGCAGCCCATCCGGCCCAAACGCGATTCCGTCCGGACCCTCTCCGGCCGGAAGCGCCGCCACCGGCGCCACCGGTCCTAACCGCCCCGGCCCCAGCACCGGAAACGCGACAATTCGATTCGGCACAGTCTCCGATAAAAACAGTCGCGTGCCGTCCTGCGTCAGCGCTAGCCCATTCGGCACCTCGAATCCGCCAGCCACGGTCCGGGTTTCGCCCTTCGCGTTCGTGTAGTGCACGGTTCCGATCGGCGCCTCGCGCGACCCGCCCGGATCGGTGAAATAGAAGCCGCCCATCCCATCCAGCGTCACGTCGTTCGGCGCGCGCAGCGGCACGCCCTCCGACTCGGTGATGACCGATTCGCCCATCAGCACGGCTCGCTTCTTCATCGCGCAAATCACGTGCCGCCCGTCCGGGAAAATCTTGTGCCCGTTGTAGCCGTATCCCTCGTCGGCCCGCCACAACGCCAACTCGCCGCTGGCCCGCAACACCGAGATTCCTTCGTTGTGCGAAAAATACAGGTCGCCGTTCCGGTCGAACACCGGCCCTTCGCTGAACGTCCGCGTCCGCGCTACCTCAACCGGCATCCAATGCCTCCGCGATCGCAGCCGCCTCGGCGTCCGGATGAAAACCGTCCGGATACGGACTCCGCGCCACGGTCAGCGGGAACCGCGGGAGACCCCGCGTATTCGAATTGCCGAAACGGAGGATGGAGCGCATTCGTTCTATTTTCTACGGAATCGGACCTTCCTAGGAACGCGTTGGCCAATCGGATGGACTCATAGTTCGTTAGAATGGCGGAGTCATGCGATGCATCTTTCTTCTCTCAGCTCTCGGTCTCGCCGCCGGAGAGTGGCCGCAATTTCGCGGCATAAACTCTTCCGGCGTTTCCAGCGAAAAGAACCTGCCTGCTGAATTCGCTCCGGACAAGAACGTCGTATGGAAAACGCCGGTGCCTCCGGGTCATTCCTCCCCCGTCTTCAGCAAAACGCAGATTTTTCTCACGGCCATCGACAAGGAAAAACTCCTCGTAATCGCCTTGGACCGCAAGACCGGGAAGGAGAACTGGCGGCGTGAAGTACCGCGCCCCGCCAAGACCGAACATCACAAGGCTAACTCCGTCGCAAGCCCCTCGTGCGTGACCGACGGCGAAAATGTCTACGCCCTGTTCTCCGACTACGGCGCGCTCTCGTTCAACGCGGCCGGCAAGGTGCGCTGGCAGTTTCCCATCCCGAATATCAACAACCCCTTCGGCCTCGGCGCCTCGCCGGTTCTTTCAGGCAAGACGCTGCTGATCAACATCGACGCTGAAAGCGGGTCCTTCTTCACTGCGCTTGACAAAGACTCCGGCAAGCCCAAATGGCGCCGCGACCGGTCCGACTTTACGCGCGGGTTCGCCACGCCCGTCCTCTACAAGCCGGCCAATCAGCCCATGCAGGTCCTCATCGCCGGCTCCTACGCGTTGACCTCGTACTCCGTCGAGACCGGCGAGCCCATCTGGTGGGTGAATTCGCTCACGTGGCAGTTGAAACCCACACCCGTGATCGACAACGACACCGTCTACGTGCTCGGCTGGGCCGGCGGCTCCGACGAAGGCAATCAGGAAAACGTCCCCGATTTCGGCGAAGTGCTCAAGACGCGCGACACCAACAACGACGGCAAGCTCGACAAGGTCGAGGTCGCCGACAAACGAATCGTGAAGGAGTGGAACTCGTTCGACCTCGACCGCACCGGCTTTCTCGAACAGCGCGATTGGAAGATGTATCAGCTCCGGCGGAAAGTCGTCAACGCCGTCAACGCCATCAAGCTCGGCGGCCAGGGCGACATGACCGAAAAGAGCGTCAAGTGGCGTTACTTCAAGTCGCTGCCCAACGTTCCCTCGCCCCTCCTGCACGAAGGCATCCTCTACCTCGTGAAGGAGGGCGGCATCATGACAGCGCTCGACGCCAAGGATGGGAAGGTATTGAAGCAGGCTCGCCTCACTGGCGCGCTCGGCGACTACTTCTCCTCGCCCGTTGCCGCCGACGGAAAACTCTACGCCGTCTCGCACGAAGGTAAGATCGTCGTCATCAAACCCGGCGCGGAGTGGGAGGTTCTTTCCGTCAACCCGCTCAATGAGTCCGTCAACGCTACACCCGCGTTCGTCGACGGACGCGTCTTCGTCCGCACCCACGAAAACCTCTACTGTTTCGCGAAGCAGAACTAATGAGAATCACACTCCTTCTCCTTGCTGCCGCAATCCACGCGGCGGACTGGCCGCAGTATCGCGGTTTGAACGCCGTGGGCGTAACCTCGGACAAGAATCTTCCGCTCGAGGTCGGCCCCGCGAAGAACGTCGTCTGGAAGGCGGCCGCGCCGCCCGGTCATGGCTCGCCCATCCTCGTCGGCTCCCGCATCTTCTATTCCGCCGTGGAGAACGAGAAGCTCTACACCATCGCTATTGACCGCAAAACCGGTAAGGAGCTGTGGCGCCGTGAGTGCCCGCGCCCGCGCAAGGAAGCCATCCAGCGCACCAATAGCCCGGCTTCCACTACGCCCGCCAGCGACGGGAAAATCGTCGTCAACTTCTTTGGCGACTACGGCCTCGTCGCATACTCCGTCGATGGCAAACCGCTCTGGCAGGTGCCGCTAGGACCCTTCAATAACATCAACGGACACGGCTCGTCGCCCATCCTTGTCGACGATCTCGCCATCATCGTCTGCGATCAGGACACTGAATCCTACTACCTCGCCGTAGACAAGAAAACCGGCAAGACGCGATACAAAGTGGAGCGGCCGGAAACCACGCGTGGCTACGTAACTCCCTCCATTTGGCGTCCCAAGAACGGGCCGGCCGAACTGATTGTGCCCGGTGCCTACGTCTCCTCGTCCTATGACGTCAAAACCGGCAGGAAGCTGTGGTGGGCCGGCGGTATGGCGTGGCAGCTCAAGGGCGCGCCCGTCGTGATCGGTGACATGCTTTACCTCAACGCCTGGGAGACTGGCGGCGACACCGAAACCCCGCCTCCGGTGCCGGAGTATGCCGAAGTGCTCGCCAAGTGGGACGCCGATGGCGATAAAAAACTGAACGCCAAGGAAGCGGTCAACGTCGGCATCAAGTCCGAGCGCGCCTTCTTCGAAAACGACCTGGACAAAAACGGCGCCATGGACGAACGCGAATGGCAGTTCCTCAAGCTGCACCGGCAGGCCCAGAACTCGATCATGGGCATCCAGTTGGGTGGCCGCGGCGACATCACCGCGTCGCACATCAAGTGGCGGTACCGGAAGAGTCTGCCCAACTGCGCGACGCCCCTCTACTACAACGATGTGCTGTGGATGGTGAAGGACGGCGGCGTCCTCACCACTTTAGATCCGAAGACCGGCGAGGTGTTGAAGCAGGGGCGCATCCCCGGTGCACTCGAGCAATATTGGGCGTCGCCCGTTGCGGCCGACGACAAGGTTTACATGGTCAGCCAGGCCGGCAAGCTTTCTGTGATGAAGGCGCAGGGCGAATGGGAAGTGTTGAAGGTCAACGATCTGGAAGACGAGGTGTTCGCCACACCCGCGATTGGCGACAATCGTCTGTATGTCCGGACAAAAAGCGCCATTTATTGCTTTGGACTTTAGCCGCAAGGCCGAGTCCGAGGCGCTCGCTTCCATCACCGCGTTCGAGGCCGAACTATCGGCCCGCCGCACCGTGCGCGAGTTTTCCACCGAGCCCGTGC
>Ga0194119_10004016_pt1 | contig 23177 bp, 15 predicted proteins | sample TA2MahC100mmetaG_FD_148620 | JGI IMG/M metagenome (GOLD analysis project Ga0194119, IMG submission 148620) | Freshwater microbial communities from Lake Tanganyika, Tanzania - TA2015018 Mahale Deep Cast 100m | ecosystem: Environmental > Aquatic > Freshwater > Lake | place: Tanzania: Lake...
GGGATGCCGTCCGCGGTGGCACCGCCCAGGGCGGCGACCTCGGCGTCGCTCAGCGTGCCGTTGCGGATCTGCACGCTGTTGACCAGGCCGGCGGACGTCTCGCCGTCCTCGTCGGTGAAGAGCAGCGCGGTGGAGCCCAGGGCCCAGCGGCCGTCGAAGCCCTCGCCGAGGGTCTGCTTGTTGACCAGGACGCCGTCGATGTACTTCGACACCGACTTGTCGTTCAGGTTGAAGGCGAAGGCCAGGCGATGCCAGGTGTCGGCGACCACCTTGCCCTGATACTGGCCGCTGATGCCGATGCCGTTGGCCTTGTTGACGAACAGGTCGCCGTCATTCGCATTGGACGGGTCGGTCTGGAAGAGACCGCGCCACTTGGCGTCGCTGGCCGCCGGGAACATCACGTCCATGATGAGCGTGTACTGGTTGAGCTTGGTGCCGCCGCCGTTGGCGCCCGCACCGTGGGTCATGACGTAACCCTGGGCCTTGGTGGCTGCCCCAAAGGACATCACCTTGGCCGGCTTGCCGCCGATGGTCGCATCGCGGAAGGCCGTGATGGAGGCCGTGTCGCCCAGGTATTGCAGGGCGGTGCCGACCGTGGCGTCGAGGTTGCCGTTGAAGTCCCACTGGCCGGTGACGACCGCCGGGACGATCAGCGCATTGCCCGCCTTGCCGCCCTGGTAGAGCGAGGCGGCCTCGACGGGCGAGAGCACGCGGCCCCACAGGGCGACCTCGTCGATCAGGCCCTGACCGCCGACGCTGTTGCCGTCGGTGTAGGTACCCTTGCCATCCTGGCCGATGTTGATGGGCAGGCCGGAGTCCGGGCCGGCAGCCACCGGGCCGACGTCGCGGGAGTCGACGAGGTCGCCGTCGACATAGGTCGAGGCCTTCCCGTTGACGTCGAAGGTCACCACGATGTGGCGCCAGACGGCGCCATTGAAGTAGCCGCCCGGGCTGTCGTAGTCGCGACGGGCCGGCTGCGGATCGCCCTTGGAGCGGAAGTTCCACTGGATGCGGCCGTCACCGGCCGTGGCGACCACCCAACCGACGTTGCCGCCGCTGTTCCAGTCCTTGTTGCTGATGAAGGACGGATCGGCAGTCCAGGCGTCCAGCTTGGCCCAGAAGGCCACCGAGAAGCTGTTGGTACCCGTCACGAGGTTCGTGCCCAGCGTCACGTACTTGAAGGACGAGCCATCCTTGGCGCTGCTGAAGGCAAGCGCTCCGGAGCCCACCTTGCCCGCGCCGTAGGTCGGGGCGCCGACCGGGGTGCCGTTGTTCCCACGGCCCGAGAGGTCGGAGGCGTTGCCGTCGAAGGGCAGGTAGGCCAGCAGGCCCGAACGGATCGGGGAGAGATCCTTGAGAGCCTCGGCCACGGCGACGACGGCCGCATCGCTGGTCACGCTGCCGCCGGCGTTGGAGGCCACCAGCGTGTAGGTGCCGCCCTGGGCGGCGGTGACCGACGACAGGGTCAGGGTGGCGTTGGTGGCGCCCGCGATCGGGTTGCCATTGAGGCGCCACTGCAGGCTCACGCCCGCGCCGGTCACCGTGGCGGTGAGGCGGCCGTTCTGGCCGGCGACGATCGTCGCCGCGCCTGGCTGGGCCGTGAACTGCGGCGGGGCCACCTGGGTGATGGAGTAGAAGCCCACGTTGTCGATGCCGAAGTACCAGCTGCCGGTTCCGGCCTGGGCGAAACTGCGGCGGGGCCACCTGGGTGATGGAGTAGAAGCCCACGTTGTCGATGCCGAAGTACCAGCTGCCGGTTCCGGCCTGGGCGAAGCGCAGGCGCACCTTGGATTGGTTGTCGGCCTTGGGCAGGCGGAAGAGCTCGACGCGCTTGGACTCGACGGGATCGTCGTTGATGCGGGCCTGGATGAACGGCGCGAGCGTGGCCCACTCGGACTTGGCCACGCCGATGAAGGCGCCGTAGTTCTTGCCCTGGGCCTCGCCGGTGATCGGATCCTCAAAGGCGGCGGCGTCGTTGTTGACGTCGGTCAGGGTGGCGACCGCGTCGACGTTGCCGTTGGCGTCCTTCTTGATGTCCGGTCCGTCGATCATGTAGAGCACCGGCAACCAGGTGGCGCCCTGGTCGATGGAGTACTCCACCGCGCCGATGCTGTCCTGGTTCTGCTCGTAGATGTTGTGGAAAGACAGGAAGATGTCCTTCTTGCCGCTCAGGTCGACGTCCGGCGAGATCGCGTACTGGATCTGGTTGCCGCTGCGTTTATCGGACTCGGCATACAGGAACTTGCCGATGATCAGGTCGGTGACCTTGGCCCCGTTGACATAGGCCTCAGAGACGTTCAGGCGGCGGGGCCCGTCCCACTTGCCGGCCGCACCGATCGCCTGCACACGGTCCTTGCTGATGAGCACCCAGTCCATGTAGGCATCGCTGTTGGGGTCATCCAGGTCGAAGGTGCCCGAATTGCCCGACGACAGGTTGCTCAGCGTCCAACCGGCCGGGGCGTTGCCCTCGGTGGCCGACTCGAAGGTCTCGATCCAGATCGGGGCCGGCAGCGTGAGCGACGGGTAGTTGGCCACCACGAAGGTCGCCTTGGAGGTGGTGGTGTTGGGCGGCGTCGCGTCGTCCGAGAAGGTGATCTCGTAGGAGTTGGTCGACTTCGGGGCCAGCAGGTTGGTCCGGGCCAGCGTCACGACCGTGTTGGTGGTGGTGCTCACCACCTTGGGGGTCACGGCCGCGCCGTTGAAGGTCAGCTTGACCGAGGCCGGGTTGACCGCGGTGGCCTGATGGTTGATGACCACCTCGATGGGGGCCAGCGGGGCGACGTTCAGGGCGTTCGGCGCCGGCGACTGCGTGCCGATCGCGGCGATGGTCGGCTCGACGATCTTGGTGAGGCTCACACCGTCGAGGCCCGAGGTGTAGATCCGGGCGACCTCGGAGGCGGACAGCTCGCGGCGCCAGAGGCCGAAGTCGTCGATGCCGGTGTTGCCGTGGCTGACGCTGCCGCCGTCGGTGTAGGCGCCGGTGCCGTCGTTGCCGATGTTGACCGCCAGGCCGGCGGCGTCGGTGTCGATGGTGCTGGGGGTGGCGCCGGCCGGGCGGGCATCCTTGGCGTTGAGCAACTGGCCGTTGATGTAGGTGGTGATCTTGCCGTCGCGCTTGACGGTCATCGCCACGTGGATCCACTTGCCCTCGGGAAACTGGCCGCCCGGGCTGTCGAAGTCCTGACGCGGGGTGGCCTCTTCCTTGAAGTTCCACTGCACGCGGCGGTCGTTGTCGGTGGCGAGCACGAAGCCCAGGTTGCCGCCGCTGCCCCAGTTCTTGTTGCCGAAGAGGGCCGGATCGCCGCTGAAGGCGTTGAGCTGCACCCACATGGCGACCGAGAAGTCGGTGGCGTCGCCGAAGAGCACGTCGGGCACCGTGCCGAGCGTGATGAAGTTGGCGAAGGAGCCGTCCTTGGCGTTGCTGCAGAAGACGGCCTGGCCGAGGAGGCCGGCGCCGTAGGTGGGCTCGCCGACGGGCGTGCCGTTGTTGCCCTTGGTCGAGGTGTCGGTGGCGTTGCCGTCGAAGGCCAGGTGCGAGACCAGGCCGTCCTTCAGGGCGGCGTGCACCGCCGTCGAGGTCGTTCCCGCGGCCAGCGCCAGGGCGGCAGCCAGAGAGGTTCTTCGGATGTAGTTCATGGTATTGTGTGGTTTCGGAGGAAGGAAATCGGTCGGAGGGCCCCCAGGGGTCACTTGGAGGCGCGGTACTGGTCGATGGCCTCCTGGGCCTTGGCATCGCCCGAGGCGGCCGACTCGGAAAGTTTCTTGAGGGCGTCCTGCTGGGCCTTGAGCGCGGCGGCGCGGTCCTCGGCGGAGACGTCCTGGCGGTTCTTGAGGCTCTCGGCCAGCGCCAGCGCATCGGCCGGGTTCTCGCTGGCGGCCTTGGAGGCCGCATCGGTCAGCGACTTGGCCTCGGCCGAACTGGACTTGGGACCGGTGACCTCGGGCTTGGGCTCGCAGCCGGAGGTCATGGCGACAACGAGGCCCAGGAGGGCCAGGGTGGGGAGGTTCATGGGACGGGGAGCTTGGGGTTGGTGGATGAGGGCCCGATCGGCTGGGCTGATGTTCCAGGGCGGAAATGCCTGGGCCGGTTCACCTCGGGGAAATCTGCGCTTCCTCGCCGGTGTACCAGCGGTAATCGATGCCAGGGCCCGTGCTGTTCGGGATGATCGAGACGTTGCCGAGGGCCCAAAGGGTGTTGCACTTGCGGGCATGGCGGAACCACTCGAACTCCATGCGCTTGCCGGGATACAGCGAGGCGAGGCCGAAGCGCCACTGGTTCAGGTTGATGGTCGCACCGCCGGGCCAGACGGCCAGCGTGTCGTCGGCACCATCCATGCGCTGCTCGGCCGCATCCTGGGAGTGGATGAGGGTGGAGGGGTTGACCAGCGCCGACACCTTGAGGGGCCGGCCCACGGCCGACTTGTAGTCGAGCACGGCGTACTGGTTGAGCCCGTAGCTGGAGTCGAGCCACCAGTCCATCGGCCACTTCGGCCGGGAGCCGTCGTCGCGCCAGTCGTCCACCGTGCGGGCCCCCGGGCAACGTCCGATGCGACGGGTGCCACCGAAGTAGGAGATGTAGGCCGTGGCCCAATAGGCGCGCCCGTCGGAGGGCGGCAGGATCTCCTGCGAGGCCGGGGAGGCGGTCCATTGGCCGTCGTTCGGGGCCGCGCCGCCGCGGTTGTGGAAGAAGTCGGCGTTGTCCTGCGCGTACATCGTGGTGCCGATGGAGATCTGGCGCAGGTTGCTCATGCAGGCGGCCTGCTGGCCCTTGGCCTTGGCCGTGGAGAGGGCGGGCAGGAGCATGCCGGCGAGGATCGCGATGATGGCGATGACCACCAGAAGCTCGATCAGGGTGAAGCCGGTCTGGATCGGGACGGAGCGGGTCCTCTGCTTGAAATCTGTCTGCATTATTACGAGTTATGGGGGATGCAGGCCGGTCCGCGAGTAAATTCTGGGTGTCGACCGACACCTGAATGTCATCGACCGCCCGGAACGACCGGGGTTACACGACGAGCCGGGCGCAACGAGAACCACGCCCCGGCCAGGAGCAACGGCACCAGGACGGCCACCCCGAGGCCGCCTGCCCGGGTGAGCTGCGTCCAGGACGGCGAGGCCTTGGAGAAGGTGCGCTGGAGGTAGAGCGAGGCCGAGGCGAGATAGCCCATCGAGTCGGCGACCTGGATGAGGAAGGCGGCGGTCCCGGCCTGTCGTGTCGCGGCCAGGAGCCGGTCGAAGAGCACGCTGTTGAAGGGCACATACCCGAGGTAGCCCCCCAGGCCGGTGAGGACCATCCACGGTGCCGGCCCGATCCAGCCCCGCTGGAAGGCGAGGGTCGCCATGCCGACCAGCAGGGCCCCGAGGCTGATGAGCACATGGTAGGTCCCCAAGGCCTTCCAATGATCCCGGATCCACCACAGGCCGGCCAGCGCGACCAGGACCCCCAGGCCAACCAACGTCTCGACCTTGGCAAAAAACGAGGGATCCGGACGCACCCCCAGCTCCTGGAGCACATCGGCCATGAAGGTGTCCCGAAGGTCGCGGTACACGGTGAGCAGCACGTAGGGCAGAATCAATAGGGCCAGCGGCAGGGCGTTGCCCGCGAGGAACCTGCGGCGCTGGGCCCCGTCCATGGGGGCGCGCTCCGAGCGCTCGGCCACATCCTCGGCGCTGGGGGGCGGCAGCGACGCCAGCAACACCAGGCAGAGGCCCAGCAGCGGCAGGAAGGACAGCCCGGTGACGGCGGGCATCCACAACTCCGGAACGCCCCAGCGACCCATGAGGTAGACGCCGGCCGACTTGGTCCAGCCCGAGGCGAAGATGAAGCTCACGCTCATGCCCAGGCCGAGGAATTCCGTGACCCGACGCCCCTCGAGGAAGCCGAAGATCAGGCCCCAGATCATCCCCAGGGGCAGGCCATTGACGAAGAGGCAGCCCACCTGGGCCCATCGGGGCACCAGCGGCAGGAGCACCAGCGGCAGGAACGCCAGCCCGATGAGCCCGCCGATCAGGGCCACGCGCCTGCCGGCGCCGGCCTCGCTGACCACCTTGATGCCCAGGAACTTCGACACCGTGTAGCCGAGCAACTGGGCCACCACCAGCAGCACCTTCAGGGACACGCCACCCAGTTCCTGGCCGGAAAAGGTCGCGGCTGAGAGCGGTTTGCGGAAGGCGTACATCGCCGTGTACCCACCGAAGGCGGCCGCCGAGGCGACCCAGGCAAACAGGGCGGGATTGGCCGCGAGCCGGCGGCGCAGGGCCGAGGGGTCCATGGAGTTCATCGGAGCGTCAGGCGCCTAGGGGGGGCGCAGTGTCGGGCGGATCCTTCGCGCCAAAGACGCGAAAGGGCGTCCGGATGCAACAGAAAGGTGTTCCCCCAATTGCCGGGGAGGCCCGCCCCGGACCCCGTCGCACGGCCTCCCTGCAGGTTGGCCCTGGGGGCGGGGTGGTCCTGAGGGTGATCCTAGACGGTTCCGGTCACGACGGTGACAGATCGGCAACCCGCCAGTGTGGCATTCCGGAAACATCAATGCCCGAACCCGAAGTGATCGGACCGGAATGCCTTTGACAATTGCGCTCCCCCCCGAAGAGAGTTGGCAAGACCTGAACGTTTACCAGTAGTACCAGGACAGCGGAAGGCGGGGTCGATGTCGTCTATTGGCAAACATCGCGGCAACTTATTTGTTGACAACCCCCTATCGACGGAGCTTATATTGAGATCGCGCAGCGGTATGTCCGGTCATCCATGTCATTTCATCGGTTATGTAATTGGCAATCATCGGATACCCGCTGGAACAATCTGGATCAAAACCTGCTGAACCTGCTTGGAATGAAACGTGTTCTTTGCTTGGGACTCAGTGGCTTGGGTCTCATGACGGTGGGTTTGTCCTCTCAGGCACAAATCCTCATCACCAAATGGGATTTCAATGCCGCCAATTTGACCCCATCGACCGGGAGCGGAACGTTATCGTTATTGGATGGCACTACTGCCACATTTGCCGGTAGTTTTGATGATGAGAATGCGGGGTGGCGGACGGCCAACTATCCCACGCAAGGCCAAGGCAATCTTTCGGCAGGCATTCAGGTGCAGATCTCCACTGTAGGCAAGGTCGGTATCACCCTGTCCTACGCGGTCCGACACGGCCTGGAGTCGGCCAATCGTCAATCGGTTCTCTGGTCGACGGACAACAGCAATTATCAACCGGCCTAGGTCTTCACCATCACCCCCGCAGCCAATGGCGCGGCCGCCACCTGGTTCAACCGGTCCGTCTCGTTGCCTTCCGAAGCCGACAATCAGGCGAACCTGTACGTTCGTATCGTATCCAACTTCAATCCCGGACTCAGTGCCTACACCGCCACCGGCTTTGGCAGTGCCTATAGCGGGTCCGGACCCTGGCGTTTCGACGACGTCTGCTTCTCGGCCGTGCCTGAACCGGCCACCAGCGCTGCCGTCGCCGGCACCGCGCTCGTCGCCTTTGCCCTCCTGCGCAAACGATTGTCCGGGAAGTCTTCCTGATCCCTCGCCACCGGTGCTGGCCACAGGACCCGGGGCTGGCCGGAGCCGAGTCCTGGAAAATTCTCCTCCAGGCTTCGTGCGATCGAGCCTGCCCTTCTGAATTGGGCACGGGCAACGTCACCGGATCGTCATCGGCTCTTGCCGCGCTGTTCACCGGGCCCCCACCGGACCGTCACATGGCGGTGGTGGTATCGGGACGATGAAACACGCGTCGCTCGGGGTCCTGGCCCTGCTGATGGCCGGCGGTCTCTCCGCTCTTGGCCAAATCCAGGGATTCGTCAGCAAAGGTCTGGTGGGGGTCGGCCGCATTCCCGCCAACACCTTCGACAAGGCCGGTGACGGCCGGCAGGACACCCTCGGTGGCTTTTCGGCCATGGCGGTGGAACCCGAGTCGCTCACCTACTCCGGGGGCACCCTGTCGGGCCGCCTGATCGGTCTGCCGGACCGGGGCTTCGGCGACGGAACCACCGACTTCCGGCCCCGGATGGAGGTCTATGGCTTCTCGATCCGGCCCTACGAGGGAACGCAGGTGGCCGCCCAGGACCAGATCACCTTCACCAACACCCAGACGATCCTCCTGACCTATCCGGAGGGAACCAACCAGGTGTTCTTCACGGGATTCGATGCGGGCAGCACCAACCGGACGACGGTGCCGACCTCGCCCGACGGATCGAAGGGCGGCGGCCGGCGCGCGCTCGACGCGGAGGGGATCGTGCTCCTGCCCGGGGGCGGATACTGGATCTCGGATGAATACGGGCCGGGACTTTTCCGCTTCGATGCCCAGGCGCGCCTGACGGAGACCGTGCTGCCGCCGCCGGCCCTGCTGCCCTTCCAGGGGGCCTTTCCGGGTCGTCTCAACTTCACCGGGGCGGCCGCCCCGACCTCGGGCCGGCGGAACAACCGGGGCCTCGAGGGGCTCTCGTTGACCCCGGATGGCAAACGGCTCATCGCCTTCCTGCAATCGCCGACGATCCAGGACGGGGGCGCGGGCAACCTGGGCCGGAACACCCGCATCCTCCAGTTTGATGCGGACGCCGCGTCGCCGACCTACGGCCGGGTGCTCGCCGAGCATGTGTATCCGCTCACGCTCAACGGCAACGCCACGACGAACCGCCACACCCCGGTCAGCGAGGTGCTCGCCCTGAACGCCACGACCTTCCTGGTCCTGGAGCGCGACGGGATCGGTCGGGGAGCCGATCCGGGCCTGTCGCCGACCTACAAGAAGGTCGTCGTCGCCTCGACGGAGGGGGCCTGGAACATCGCCGGCACGGGACACGACCTGCAGCCGGGGTCCCCGGGTCACCTCCCCCTGCCCGCCTCCGGCCTGAAGACGGTCGCCCGGCAGGATCTGGTCGACCTGCTGGACCCGGTCCAGTTGGCGCGGTTCGGGCTCAACACCAGCACCAACCAGGATGTGAACTCGCTGTGCGAGAAGTGGGAGGCGCTCTCGCTCATTCCGATGAAGGACCCCGCGCACCCCGACGACTACCGTACGCGCTGGAACTCGACCTCGCCACGCGCCTGAGGGATGTCGATGTGGTCATCGCGGGCGGTTCCCATGCCGTCTTCGCCAAGCCCGGCGACCGGCTTCGCGACGGCGACCTCGCCGCCGAGGCCTATCCGGTGCGCAAGACCTCCGGCTCGGGCGAACCGGTGCTCGTGGTGAATGCCGGGGCCAACTACCGCTACGTCGGCCGACTCCTGCTCTCCTTCGACGAGGCGGGCCTGATCCGCGACGTCGACGCGCGCTCGGGCGCCTACGCGGCCGACGCCCAGGGGGTGAGGGATGCGGGCAACGCGGCCCCCGCGCCGGCCGTGCTGTCGGTGGTGACCAATCTGGCGGCGATCCTCGACGCCAAGGACGGCAACCGCTTCGGCCGGACCGAGGTGTACCTCAACGGGCTGAGGAACTCGGTGCGCACCGAGGAGAGCAACCTCGGCAACCTGACGGCCGACGCCAACCTGTTCCGGGCCCGGCAGACCGACCCGTCCGCGACGGTGTCGCTGAAGAACGGCGGCGGCATCCGCGACTCCATCGGCGGGTTCGCCTCCGAGGGAGGGGCCACCTTCCCGGTGCCGCCGGCGGCCAATCCCCGGGTCGGGAAGAAGGCGGGCGACATCAGCCAGCTCGACATCGAGAACAGCCTCCGCTTCAACAACACCCTGAGCCTGCTGACCCTCACGGCCCGCCAGCTCCGGGACACGATGGAATGGGCCGTCGCCGGCAGCGGCACCCCGGGACAATTCCCGCAGGTGTCCGGCATGCAGTTCAGCTTCCAGCCCACCAACAAGCCCATGACCTACCTGCGAGCGACCAACGGCACGCCCACGGTCATCGACTTCGCGGGCGAACGGCTGCGGAACCTGGTCGTGATCCGCGCGGACGATTCCCTCGACCTGGTGGTGGAGGACGGCCGGATGATGGGGGACCCGGACCGGACATTCCGCATGGTGACCCTCAACTTCATGGCCTCGGGCGGAGACAGCTACTTCGCCCTGACCCAGGGGAAGAACCGGGTGGATCTGACCCCGACGGGGACCCCGATGGTCTTCAGCACCGACGGCGGAGAGCAGCGCGCCCTGGCGGACTACCTCGCCCGGCTGGGATCCTTCGGCGAGCCGGATCTCGGGTCGGAGTTCGACCTGCGGGTCCAGAATCTGGGTCGCCGGGGCGACGCCGTCCTGGCCCCGTCGTTGCGCCGGATCGAGCCCGCCTCCGATGGCACGTCGGTCTTCTTCCGGTCGCTGCCGGGCCGGCGCTACTCCCTGCAGGGCAAGGACACCCTTGAGGGACCCTGGGAGGCACTGACGCCCCAGACCGCCGGCGACGGCACGGTGCGCCTCTTGAAGGACCCTCGTCCGGCCACGGCCGCCCAGCGGTACTACCGGGTGGGAATCCTGCCTTGAGCCGAGCCGGCTGCCTTATGCCGAGCCGATCGGCGGATGGGACCCCAGAGGGAACACGGACAGGCTCCGTGATCCTCCGGACGCCGTGATGCGCAGAAACTTGCCGGGCCGCCCGACTTCCCGTCGGGCGGCCCACGTTCGTTCAGGCCCCGGCCGGAGCCGTCGCCTTGGGTCGGGCCAACCGCTTGGCAGACTTGTCCAGCGCCCGACCGGCCTCCCGGGCGGAGGTGCGCAGGCGATGCCAGAGGGCCTTGGCGGACCGGGCGGCCTTCTTGGCGGCCTTGTACTCGAGCTTGGCCTGCCGGTACTGCTGGTGGGCCACCTCGGCCTGTTTCATCACCAGCGCGGCCTTCCGCTCGATCGTTCGATGGGTTGCCAGCTTTCGGGCCATGCTGGGTGCGGATTTGGTGCGTTTCATGCGCGATCGTGCCCGCGTGTTTCGTCCCGGAATCATTCCGGTGACGTTTCACCGCTGGGCGTCGCCCAAGGTCTGGACCGGACGCATCCGGCCGGCAAGTCGCCAAATGTTACATTTGCCAAGGTCGCCCACGCCGCAGGGCCAGGAAAGGTGCGTCCGGGCCGAGCGTTGCCGGGTCAGCCCGCGGCCGCCGGACGGCCAGCCGCCTGCAGGGCCTCCCGGTGGATGGCCAGGACCTCGCCGACGATGCGTTCCCAGGACAGGGATTCGGCCCGCCGCCGGGCTTCACGACCACAGTGGCGAACCCGACCCGGATCCCCGGCGGCCAGTTCGACCAGACCAAGGAACTCCCGGGAGTCTCCATAGGGGGCCAGCCAGCCGTGGACCGCATTGGCGACCATCGAGCCCGCCGCCCCGTAGTCGAAGGCGACCACCGCCAGGCCGCTGGCCATGGCCTCGAGGGTGACGTTGCCGAAGGTCTCGGTGAGGCTGGGGAACAGCAGCAGGTCGGCCGAGGCGTAGTGGGTGGCCAGGTCCTCCCCCGTGCGGCGCCCGACGAAGATCGCCCCGGGCAGGGCGGCCTCCAGACGCGGCCGGGCCGGGCCATCTCCCACGATCACCAGGCGCATCCCAGGTCGGATCGAGCTCATCCGCCCGTACGCCTCGACCAGCAGCTCGAGATTCTTCTCCGGTGCGATCCGACCCACCGAGATCGCGACCAGATCGCCGGGGCCCGCTCCCCAGAAGGCCCGCAACGACGTGGAACGGCGGGCGGAATCGAACCGTCGGGAATCGACGCCCCGGGCGACGACCCGCAGCCGCTCGAATCCCAGGGCCTGCAGGTCGCCGGCCAGGCCCTCGGTGGGCACCATCGTGGTGGCGCACCGGTTGTGGAACCGGCGTAGGTAGCCGAGCACCCAGGGACGCAGCAGGCCGAACCCGTAGTGCGCGCTGTAGGCATGGAAGTTGGTCCGGAACTCGGAGACCACCGGGAGGCCCTCCGCCCGCGCGACCCGCAGGGCGGACCATCCCAGACCATCCCAGCGGACCCTCGGTGGCAATGTGGACCAGGTCGGGCCGGCGGGCCCGCCAGAGCGCACGGAGCCGTCCCGGCATCGGCAGGCCCATGCGCAGGCCGGAGTAGCCCGGGATGCCCATCCCCGGCGTCGTGTGCACCGACAGCCCGGGCGACGGGTCGGGGCGGGATGGCGCCTCCAAGCCCGAGACACGCCGGGGACCATCCACCCCGGGCTGCCTCGGACGGATCAGATCCACCCGGTGCCCCTCCGCCAGGAAGCCCTCGACCAACCGGGCCACCGTGACGGCCACGCCATTGATCTCGGGCGGGTAGGTCTCCGTGACCAGCGAGATGCGCAGGGCCTGGCCCGCGGACGAGGCCCTCCGCGGCGTCCCGTGGGGATGTCTTCCGGAGCTCACGCCGTAACCGAACACCGGTCAGGCGACGAACCGATGGCGGATTGACGATATTTCGGTATCGAAACCGGATCGACATCGGACCTTCACACGATCCGTGTTCGATCGGCCGTGAAGACGCACGGACTCCCCGACCCGAACCCCAACACCCCTCCATGAACCGCATCAAGAAGGCCCCGCTCTCGGAATACCTCGAAGCCCTTCGCACCCAGCGCTGGGACGATCACCGGTACTACCACCACAGCCGCATCAACCAGTCGCTGCACCTCATCAGCGCGACGTCCTTCGTCGTGGCCTACGCGTTCCTCTTTGTCGATCCCGCCATCGCAGCCCTCATCGCGTGGGGCATCTCCATGACCTCGCGCCAGTCGGGACACTTCTTCTTCGAGCCAAAGGGCTATGACCATGTGAACCGGGCCACCCACGAGCACAAGGAGGACATCAAGGTGGGCTACAACCTCCGCCGGAAGGTGGTGCTCATGGCCCTGTGGGCCGCGTCCCCGGCGGTCCTCTGGTTCAGCCCCGATTTCCTCGGGCTGCTCGACCGCGAGACCGTCGAGTCGGGCTTCGTGCGAAGCCTCGGCATGATCTGGCTCTTCGTCGGCGTTGGCGGCCTGCTGTTCCGCACCGTGCACCTGTTCTTCCTCCGCGACGTGACCACGGGCCTGGTGTGGGCGATGAAGATCATGACCGATCCGTTCCATGACATCCTGCTCTACTGGCGGTCGCCGCTGGCGCTGCTGCGGGGCGAGCTGATCGATCCGATGGAGCACGCCTTCGAGGACGGACTCGACGAGGCCGACCTGGAAGAACCCATCGACCAGCCCGGCGCCACCCGGTGAACCGGCCCTGGGTGGATCCTCCCGTGGCGCCCCCAGCCCCGGCGCCGGGAGGCCGGGATCGGGTCCCCCCTTCAGGCGGGCTCGACACCCCCGGCGGCCGGATCCCTCCGGAGGGCTCTCCCCCTTCCGAGCAGACCCACCACCTCCCCCAGGATCCGCCGGCGGATCGACCGGCGATCCAGCCCGGGGATCACGGCCCACCAGCCGTCGGCCTGCATCGCCTCGGCAGCCCGGACAAAGCGGTCGGCCACGCCCTCGAAGTCGGACTCGCTGAAGTCGAGGCTGAAGATCATCCGGCCGCTGCCCACCCAGCTCAGGGCGAGGCCTTCGGCCCGCAGGTAGAATTGGAACATCCAATGGTAACGACCCGGCACCTCGTACAGGATCGTCCACACCGTGGAGAGGTTGGCCACCCGCACCGGCAGGCCAGCCGCCTCGAGACGGCGGTTGAGCCCGGCCGCACGCCGGTCCCACCGCTCGGTCAGGCCCTCGTACAGGGCGCGGATCGCCGGGGTTTGCAACCGTTCGAGGAAGACCTGCATCGCCGCCATCACATAGGGATGCGAATTGAAGGTGCCGCGCGCGAAGCAGAGGTCGGCCGGACGGTCCTCGCGGAAGCGGCGCATGAGGTGCCGCCGTCCGCAGACCACTCCGACCGGCAAGCCACCACCGAGGGTCTTCCCATAGGTCACCAGGTCGGCGTCGATGCCGAAATACTCCTGGGCGCCACCCGGGGCGAGGCGGAAGCCCAGGAACACCTCGTCGAAGATGAGCACGATGCCCCGTCGTGTGCAAACCTCCCGCAGCTCGCGCAGCCAGGCCGTGTAGCGGGCCCGGTCGAAACCGGCCACCCGGGAACCGTCCACCAGGGTGGAGTCCCCCGGGGCGGGACGGTTCGGGTGCAGCGCCTGCAGCGGGTTCACCAGCACGCAGGCGATGTCGCGGCGCGTGGCCAGCACCCGGAGGGTGGCCGCATCCATCTCCTTGAGAGTGTAGGTGAAGGCCGGCGGCACCGGGTTGCCGGGACCCGGTTGGACGTCGTCCCACCAGCCGTGGTAGGAGCCGCAGAAACGCACCAGCTGACGCCGTCCGGTGTGGTAGCGGGCCAGGCGCACGGCCTGCATCACGGCCTCCGTGCCGGACATGTGGAAGGAGACCTCGTCCTTGCCCGAGATGCGGCACAACCGCTCGGCATTCCATGCGGTGCTCGGATGCAGGCCCCCGAGCAGCGGGCCCAGGTCCCGGGCGCGGTGCACGGCCTCCTCGATGCAGGTCTTGTAGAAATCGTGGCCCATCAGGTTGACCCCGAAGGAGCCGGTCAGGTCGACATGGCGGCAGCCGTCGAGATCGGTGATCCCGACCCCGGCGCTGGACTCGTAGAACGCGCCGATCCGGAGATGCCGGCGCAGGTAGGGGCTGAACTGGAAGGGCACGCGGTAGGCCCCCGTGAACTGGAGGTCGGAAAGTCGCCCGGCCGCCTCGGTGGTCTGCAGCAGGGACCGGGGATGGTGGCCGATGAACCGGCCCGCCAGCCGGAAGAAGCCCTCCCGACGCCGCGCCTCGACCTCCGGCGGGGCCCCGTCGGACCGGAAGAACTCATCGTCCCCGTAGGCGTAGCCCGGGATGAGCCTCGACACGCGGCGGGCCCACCGGGAGTGCCCGGCGAGGGAGGGATGCTTGGCGAGGGAAAGTTGAAGACGCCGCCGGCCCCAGGCCAGCGCACCGGCCGCAGGAATGAGGGCGGCCCAGGGTGAGAACAGAATTTCAGTCATGATGGAATCCAACCAAAGCAACGGTGCCGACACCGGCTCCGCAGGAACCTCCACGGAAGGGCCACCACCCCCGGGGGGCGTCGGCCGCACCCCGCAACACGGCGGGCCGCGGCGCCGGCTGCGCGACCGGCTGCTGCTGCAAGAGGACCTGAACTTTCTCCTGACCAACCGCGTGCCCAGGGCCCTGTTGACCCGGGCCATGGGGCGCCTGAGCCGCGTCCGCAGCCCATGGCTCACCCGGGGCCTCATCGCGGGCTGGCGCCTCTTCACGGATCTGGACCTGTCCGAAGCGCGCCAGCAGCGCTTCGAGAGCCTGCGCGACTGCTTCACGCGGGACCTGAAGCCCGGGGCCCGGCCGATCGATGCGGACCCGTCGATGCTGGTCAGTCCATGCGACGGCATCGTCGGGGCGTTCGGACCGGTACGGGGCACCGAGGCCTTCCAGGCCAAGGGCTTCCCCTACTCCATCCGGGACCTGTTCGGCACCGCCGAGGCCGCACGGCCGTTCCACGACGGGACCTACATCACCCTGCGCCTGACCTCCGCGATGTATCACCGCTTCCACAGTCCGGACGCGGCGACCGTGGAGCACGTGAGCTCCCTCTCCGGCGACACCTGGAACGTGAACCCCATCGCGCTGCGGCGGATCGAGGCGCTCTTCTGCAGGAACGAGCGGGCGGTCATCCGCCTGCGGCTCGGGGATGGCACCCCGGTCGCATTGGTGGCCGTGGCGGCCATCCTCGTGGCCTCGGTCCGCCTGCACTGCCTGGACCTCGTGCTGCACCAGGGTCGCCGTGGGCCCCGCGAGTTCGACGTGGGCCGCCCGGTGGACCGGGGTGAGGAACTGGGATGGTTCGAGCACGGCTCCACCATCATTCTGTTCGCGCCGTCGGGCTTCAAGGTCCACCCGCGACTGGCGGTGGGCGACCGGGTCCGCATGGGCGAGCCGCTGGTCGAAAAGGCCCATTTTCCGCGGTCCGTCACCGGATGACCATGTGGCCGTGACGCCGAATTTGCAGGGTGACGAGCCCTCCGGACGGAGCCCGGACCTCCGGTCCCGGACCTTGTCACCCGGTTGTCACCCGGGTGTCACCGGATAGTCGGCAGACAGAAGCCATCCTTTGGGGGGAAGAAAAACCACACGCCGGGTTCGGGCGTGCATTCGGGAGGTCCTGCGTGCGCCGCCTCATGGCCGGGGATTCGACCCTCGCGACACCGACCCTCCGTACGCCAACCCGCCACGCGCCATGAAGCACCGATCCCCGATCCGATGGTCCACCCTCCTCGCCCTCGGGTTGTCGATGGCCCGGATGCCGGGTCTCGAGGCCCAGCTGGCGATCACGGAAGTCCACTCCAACCAGTCCACCAACGGCACGCCGGCGATCCACGCCGACTGGTTCGAGGTGACCCACTACGGCAGCGCTCCGTTCGACCTGCGGGGATGGCGGCTCAACGACTCGAACGGGGGCACCGCCAATGGGGCGGTGACGCTGGGGGCCCTGACCCTCTCGCCGGGCGAGTCCGTCGTGTTTGTGCAGGACCTCGACGCGGCGGCCTTCCGGTCCTGGTGGGGCCCGTCGCTGCCCGCCTCCCTGCAAATCGTCACCTACAGCGCCAGCGGGATCGGCCTGAGTTCGACCGGGGACGGTCTCCGGTTGTGGAACGCGGCCGCCGGTCCTGAAAGCACTCCGCAGATCTCGGTCGACTTCGGGGCGGCGGGCACCAACGGTGCCACCTTCATCCCGGATCCGAGGACCGGCCTGTTGACCGAACGGACCGTCGCCGCAAGCCCCGGCGCCTTCGCCGCCGCCGACGGGGGTGACCTGGGCTCGCCCGGCGCGGCAGGACCGTCCATCGCCCTGTCGATCCTGGTCCCGCCCGCCGACCGCACGGTGAACCCCGGCGACGGCACGATTTTCACCCTTGAGGCCGCCGGACTCCCCCGGCCCCGGTATCAGTGGCTCTTCAACGGGGTCGCCATCGCCGGGCAGAACGGGCCGTCGCTCAGCCTGACCAATGTCCAGGCGGCCGCCTCGGGTCTCTACTCGGTGGCCCTCGACAACGGTCTCCAGACCCTCACCAGCCCACCGGCCCGCCTGTCGATCGCGGCGGCCCCCACCGCCCCGCGCTGGGTCCAGACCCCGGCGGACGCCAGCGCGCTGGAGGGCGGCTCCCTGACCCTGACGGCGGCGGCCTCGGGCGTGCCGGAACCAACCTACCAGTGGTCCTTCAACGGCAAACCCATCGCCGGCGCGACCGCGGCCACCCTCGGCCTCGCCGCGGTCACGCAGGCCCAGTCCGGCTCCTACACGGTCACCGCCTCAAATGGCAGCGGATCGGTGGTCCACACGGTCACCGTCTCGGTGCTCGGTCGACCGCAGATCCGGATCACCGAGGTCAGCAGTGCGCGGACCACGTTGGACCCCGGCTTCATCGACCGGGTGGGCTTCGCGCCCGAGGACTGGTGGGAGATCACATCCTTCTCGCCGGCTCCGGTCTCGCTGACCGGATGGCGCTTCGACGACAACAGCGCCAGCCTCGCCAGCGCCATCACGCTGACCGACACGAACCTCGTCATCCTGCCCGGCGAATCCATCGTGTTCGTGGAACGGCTCACCGCGGACCAGTTCCGCACCTGGTGGGGCGCCTCGAACCTGCCGCCGGGACTCAAGATCGTGAGCTACACCGGCAGCGGCATCGGACTGAGCTCGGGAGGCGACGGGCTGCGTCTGTGGAACGCCACGGCCACGGCCAATACCGACACCATCGACGCGGTGGATTTTCCCGCAGGGGATCCCGGCATCAGCTTCAACGTCGACCCCGACACCAAGGTGTTCGGCAAGCCCAGTGCCCTCGACGTCAACGGCGTGGTCCAGGCCGTGGCGACCCTCGAGGGGGTCAAGGAGTGGGGTTCCCCGGGACGGATCCGCGCCGGCGACATCGTGCGACCACCGACCTCTCCGCGTCTGGCGGCGGTCCTTGCGGAGGGTGCCCTGCGCATCAGCCTCCAGGCCGAGGCCTCCCGGACCTACCGGCTGCAACGGCGGAGCGGGGCGGACGGCTCGTGGTCGACGGTCGGTGCGAGCCAGACCCCGACGGCGGACGGCCCCATCTCCTTCACGGTCCCCCTGCCGACCGAGGGCGAGTCCGCCGGCCTCTTCCGGGTGGAGGTGCCATGAAGTTCCGGCAGTCCCTGGACGGCCAGCGTTCCCGAACCGGGTTCACCCTCATCGAGCTGCTGGTGGTCATCGCGATCATCGCCATCCTTGCCGGCATGCTCCTGCCGGCACTGGCCCGGGCCAAGGGCAGCGCGCTGCGGATCTCCTGCCTCAACCAGCAGAAGCAATGGGGGCTGGGCCTGATGCTCTATGCCGAGGAGAACTCGGAGTTCCTGCCACGCGAGAAACCCTTCAGCCAGGACCAGTTGACCTGGCTCCAGGCCCAGAGCACCAACAACGCCGACCTATGGTGCAACGCCATCCCGCCCCGCATCGGGCTACGGCCGGTGCGCGATTACGCCACCAATGGCCAGGCGTTCTACGACAAGGGCTCGCTGTTCACCTGCCCGTCGGCGAAATTGCCCGTCGCGACCGTCCGCCGGGCCTCGCCCTTCTTCTCGCTGGCGATGAATTCCAAGCTCATCCGCAATGGCGAACCCTCCCGCCTGACGGCCGTCCAGATGCCCTCGCAGACGGTGGTCTTCACCGAGGCCGGGCTGCCGGACGAACCCCGCTTCCACCCCAACCAGTCGGCCTACAACGGCCAGCCCCACGCCTTCGCCAACCGCTTCTCGGCCCGTCACTCGGGCAGTGGGAACCTGGTCTTCAGCGACGGGCATGCGGAGAACCTGAGGGGCAACCAAGTCATCGACACCACACCCGGCAGCGCGAGCCTTGGCAAGGCCTTCGTGCCGCAGACCCGGGTGGTCTGGACGCTGGACCCACTCGACAACCCGAACTGATCACTCCTGGACCGTGACCGGGCGACGGTCCCGCCGGCCCAGCAACGCCTCGTCCTCCCCCCGGTTCCAGGACCGCCTCCCCCCGGTTCCAGGACCGGTCAGGTGCCACGAGCACCGCCTCCCCGAGGCGATCCCAGGGCCGATCCGGCCGGGTTGCCTGAACCTCGAGCCCCTTGGCCCAGGCGCCGAGGCGGTCGGCCGTCGCCATGAAATCGTACGCGGTGGCGTCGAACTCCGGCCGGCCGGCGAGGGCCCCGGCGACCACCCGGCGCACCGGGGCGTAGTCGTCGGCCAGGAGACGGGCCTGCACGGGCGTCATCCAGTTGGTGCCCGAGGCGCGCAGGGCCGGTTGCCATCCGGTGTGCCAGACGGCGATCACCCGCTGGGCCGCGTGGCCCTGCAGCATCCAGAGCGCCCCGGCGGCGATGCGCTCCTGGTCGGCCGTCAGCGGATGGCGCTTCTGGCCGTACCAGACGAAGAGGTGCTCGCGGGTCCAGGCCAGGGTGCGATCGAGGTGGCAAAGGTTGCAGGCGTTGGGAGTGCCGTAGCGGGCGATCCGGTCGCTGGCGGGTGATTCGATCTGATGCGAACGGATGCCCTTGAACAAGGCGTAGGTGGTGTGCGGCATGTGGCAGTTGAGGCAGTTGGAGCCGTCGGAATCCGGACGGTGCCGGGTGTGCTCCGAGATCCTCTGGCCGAAGCGCGACTCGGTGTGGCAGGCGGTGCAGGACTGCGACGTCGCCCCGGAGGCCTTCAACTGGTCGTCGGGATCGGGGCCGTGCATCGTATGGCAGGTGGTGCAGGAGAGCCGGCCGCGGGTGTAGCACCGGGAAGCGGCGAGGCCGTTGAATTCCCGGCCACCGGCGAGGATCGTCCCGTCGTCCCACCACTGCTCACGGAAGAACTCCGGATTGCGCCGGAAATCGGCGACCCGTTCGGGCCGGGGATCCACGCGCGGATGCCTCACCTCGTAGCGGGTCTGGAAGAGCTTGTCCCCGGGCCGGTAGGCCGGGCCGTTGGTGGCGAAGCGGAGGGCCTGATCCGGGCGCAGGATGTAGGCGCCATGGCATTGGCCGCAGACCTCGCTGGACCGCCGGTGGTCGAGCCGCGCGGGCTGGACGGGGTCGTGGCCCGGCGGGCCGTTCCAGGCGGGCTCCTCCCGCCAGGCCTGACGTTCCGCGACATGGGAGCCACCGGGGCCATGGCAGGCCTCGCAGGAGATGCCCAGTTCACCGACCTTCGTCTTCAGCAGACCGGACGCCTCGTCCAGGCCCGGGTTGCCGGCGGTGCTGTGGCACCGGATGCACTGGTGGTTCCACTGGATGATGAGCCGCTGCCGGTCGTCGGGACCGCGCAGGAAGGCCTCGTCGCGGGGAATCCATCGACGATCCTCCCGCAGGTAGACCAGCGGCAGGGTCTGCAACAATCCGGGCACCCGCTGGCTGGGCACCCAGTAGGTCTGGTAGTGGTGGGAGCCCGTCGTCATCACCACCGGGCGCCGGACCCTCGGAATCCGCGCGAGATTCGCCGGCCGGTCCGAAGCCGCGGCGGCCTGCATCATGAGGTCGGGGTCGGGCATCTCGGCCCAGAATCCCCCGTCCTGCTCGAACACCCGGTAGGACAGGCCTCCCACCTCGACGGACTGGCCATCGAAGCGGCCCAGGACCGAGCCGGCCACGGCAGGCTGGGTCATGGTGCGGTGGTAGGACCGGTGCCAACTCGCGTGCTCTTCACCATGGCAGGCCCGGCATGCCTCCGAGCCGACGTACCCCCGGGAACGGTCCACCGTCGGCAGGTTGGTGGCCAGGACGGCCGGCGGCGCCTGGACCATCGGCCAAATCCAGTCGATCAACCGGTCGCCGGCGGAGGCCGGCGGCGCACTGTGCGTGCCCACCAGCAGGATCAGACACACCCGCCAGGTGGAAGAAATTCGGAATGGGATCATCGGCATCCGGGTGGCGGATCGTAGGCCGGGCTGGGGACTCGAAAAACAGGATGAAAAAAGGGGGACCGGGGCACGAACCCCGGCCCCCCCTGAAGTCAGCCGACCGGGGTCGGCATCAGCGGCGCAGACGGGCGAACTGGGTCGCCTGGTCGGGCGTCAGCGTCAGGGGGCTCGTGGCCCCGGTGACATCGGTCCACGGACCGTTGATCGACGGGCTGGACTGCAGCGTGCCGCCGCCGGTCCAGGTCAGCGTGAGCGACCCGTTGGCGTTGCGCACGATGCCGGTGAAGACCAGCGGCGTGGTCGTGCCACCGCCGGGCTCGCTGACGGTGCGGCGGCGGAAGGAGCGCAGGGCTCCGGCCTGGGTGCCGTTGACCAGCGCCCGGGTGCCGTCGGCGTTCACCGTGAACCACTCCACGTTCGCTCCACCACCACCCTCCATCCACAGCAGCCGGAACAGGTACACACCCGCCTTCGGCGCCTCGAAGTAGAACCGCGTGTCCGAGCTGCCCCGGCCACCGTCGAACTGACCCAGGATCTGGGCCTTCGGGTTGTTCGTCGTGCCCACCGACACCTGGAACCCGTCGTCGCTGTTCACCACCATCGTGTACAGCCCCGCCGCAGGGATCTCCAGGAACGCCAGCGCCTGGCCGGCGATGTTGTCCAAGCCACCGTTCAGGCCCGGGATGCCCGGGATCGCGTCGTCGTTGACCGACAACTCCGCCAGACCGCTGGCCTTGAAGTTGCCAGCCTCGCCCGACGCCTGGTCGAAGTTCACGAAGTTGATCTTGAACACCCCGCCCACCTCGCCCGACGCGTCATGCTCGGAGGCGCCCAAGGCTCCGGCCAGCTGCGACTCCGCCGCCGCCAGCGTCGTGCCGCCCGGACGGGCCGCACCCAGCTGATGCGTGCGCCAGCTCATGCCGGCCTCCGTGCCCGTGCCCGGCGCCGTCGCCAGGTCGGCCGACAAGGTCGCATAGGTCGCCGCCGTGAAGCCCACCGTCTCCACCAATTCCTGGCCGGTGGCCGTCGTGTAGGTCGCCTTCAGCGTGTGCCGCGATCCCGACGGGATCAGCGACGGGCTCACGTAGCTCACCACCACCGTGCTGTCCACGCGACGCACCGACGTCGCCGTGATCGCCGTGCCGTTGAGCTCCAGCTTCACGCCCGCCGACTCCTTCACCGTCATCCACGCCGCGTCGGTCAGCACCGCGGTGATCTCCTTCGGCGTCGTGCTCACGCTCAGGTAGCCCGGGGCGATGAACGACCCGTTCTCCTCCACCACGCGGCCCGTGTTGTCGGTGAAGCGCACCGTCACCGCCACCTTCGACCGCGGCGCAAACACCTGCGTGCCCGTGTGGCTCACGAACACCCGCTCGCTCTCCGGATAGTTGTCGTTGACCAGTTCACGGGTCACCTCCACCGGCGTCGCCGCCTTGCCGTTCACCGTCACCGTCACGCCGGCCGACGTGTTCACCGTCTTGCCCAGCGCCTCCACGATCCGGTTGGTCACCGCCAACCCGTTGCCCGTCACGCTCGAGAGCAGCGGCGGCACGCCCACGGCGATGTTGTCCACCGCCCACCACCAGTCGTTGGCCGCCGTCAGCATGCCGAAACGCAGGTTCAAGGCCGTCGCGCCCGCCGGGTTGTTCAGCGGCACCACCACCGACTCGTTGATGAAGTCGATGTCCTTCTTGAAGTTCGGGCTCCCGGAGTCCGAGCTGAAGTCCACCACGCGCTGGTTCGCACCGCCGTCGAAGGACGCGTCCACCACGCCGTTCTGGTTGTTGATCGGACGACCATTCTCGTCGACCGGCCAGTTGGCACCGCCGTCATCGAAGGCCTCGGGCCGCCAGGTCGAATCGAAGGCCAGCACCAGCGAGTTCGCGGCCGCACCCTTCACGTTGATCGAAGGCAGCGCGATGAACGCATTGAAGAGACCCTTGGCATGAGCGGCGTCATCCCACTCGTCCGGGTCGGCGATCATCACCGTGTTGTCGCCGAAGGCCCACTCCGCACGCCGCTGGTTGCCCGCCGCGCGCACCCACCAGTCCTTGTTGGCAAAGGTCCATCCGGCCCACTCCACCATGCCGTCGTTCGGCGTGCCGAAACCCGGCATCTGCGAGTTGTCCAGCACCCAACCGCTCGGCGGCGTGCCCGTCCACACCTCCAGCCCGGCCAGACCCTCCTCGCGGTTCGGCCCCAGCGCCAGACCGTCGAAATTCTCAGAAAACAGACGGTTGGAGACCGGCAGGCTAGGCTCGCTGACGGTGCGGCGGCGGAAGGAGCGCAGGGCTCCGGCCTGGGTGCCGTTGACCAGCGCCCGGGTGCCGTCGGCGTTCACCGTGAACCACTCCACGTTCGCTCCACCACCACCCTCCATCC
>Ga0194119_10004020_pt1 | contig 23172 bp, 21 predicted proteins | sample TA2MahC100mmetaG_FD_148620 | JGI IMG/M metagenome (GOLD analysis project Ga0194119, IMG submission 148620) | Freshwater microbial communities from Lake Tanganyika, Tanzania - TA2015018 Mahale Deep Cast 100m | ecosystem: Environmental > Aquatic > Freshwater > Lake | place: Tanzania: Lake...
TTTATTTCCCATCTCCTATTTGGAGTAAGCAATATCGGGGGGAATACTTCGCTTGGCCACAAGCAAAAAAACTTATAGAAAACCAGAAGAAATGGGAAGAGCGTAAGCCTCGAGTTTGTTTTATTCAAGCAAATCGGTGGAGTTTTATATCTGGCGAACAGTATTCTCTACGAAGAAAAGTGCTTGGACAAATGAATTCTCATGTAGACATCTTTGGAAGTAAATGGAATCTTGGAATTTTGAGGGATTCCATGAATGCAATTAAGAGTTTAAGAAGTATTTCTTCTAGAGCAACTTTAAGTTTCCATTGCCTTGTTAATATTGGCCAGAAATTCGATAACTATTTGGGCAATGCTATCGACAAGATTGAGACCCTCAGTGATTATAGATACTCACTCGTTATTGAGAACTCACTCGAGTATGTTTCCGAGAAATTAGTTGATGCTATCTTGGCAGGAACTGTACCAATTTATGTAGGTCCAAACTTGGAGCTCTGTGGCTTTCCATCTGGAATAGCTATTACATGCAAGCCGGAGGTAAGTGAAATAGAAGCATCTATTCGCTCGTTGCTTACCGATAGATCACTAGCTGATTCGGTATTACTTGCTGGAAAGAAATTTATAACCTCTCCAGAGTTTGGGGCAATGGAAAATACTAAGGTCTTATCTGATTTAGCTAGACGTATCAACCTTAAGATACATTCATGAGAAGTTTGAGATTAATTCTAAAGGGTGGACATGGGAACCAACTCTTTCAATTCTTTGCTGGATTAGAGTTGAGCCGTTCTTTAAATAGAGAATTAGTTATCGACACTTCGTGGTATCAACGAGCTGGCAACAAGAACGGATTACTGAGCCCGCGCCAGTTTTCACTAGATCAATATGAAGTTTTGAGCAAATTTCAGGTAGATAGTGCATTGATGTGGAAGAACTCTATTCAAGTGGAGCGAGTAATAAAACGCCTCCCTCATGCAATTTCACAATTTCTTGGCTTTTATCCTGAGCTAGAACTTAATCAGAACATTAAGTCCGTGTCCCAAGAGATTGTAACTTTCGGACATTGGATAAATAGACCAATTTTGCCTTCAAAAATTGAGATTAAAACCCTGCTAGCTAATCAAAGAGTTACAAACTCTATTGAAATGAAAAATCTGAAGCAGGAGCAAAATAGCTTTCCGGTTATTTCAATTCACTTTAGGTTGGGTGATTATGAGAACTTTAAGAGTATTTATGACGTAACCGGACTGAAATACTTCAGTAATGCCCTAAACCAAATTGAGAAAAGCGTTGACCTTAAGAAAGCCAAAATTTGGCTCTTTAGTGATGAGCCAAAGAAAGCTCATCATTTGATCGCTTCCTTGATAAAAGTTGATCGTGTTCTAGATGAGAAAACTGGACTGAATGAGGCAGAGACTATTTCTCTCATGTCTGGCTCGCGTGCCATCATTTGTTCAAATTCAACATTTTCATGGTGGGCAGGTTATCTAAGTGAAGATAACACGCAAGTTTACTTCCCTAAGCAGTACTTGCGTGGACTCTTAGTCAAGAGCACTGGCCTCTATGTAGATGAGTGGAATTATCTGTAGTTTAGTTTAATTAAAAGTGTAGCAAGGCGACGAATTATCACATTTATGATGCGTAAATATTTAAATCTATAGAACTCTGCAAAGTAAATTGGTTGTAATCCTTTAATGTATTCGCTATCTTTGCCAAATCGCTTGACTTCATAGGAAATCTCTGAGGCAGCCAAAAATCTTTCGAGAAATCCACTGGCTTCACTAATATTTACCCTTCTTGCTAATCCGAAAAAATAACTATTTCTTCGATCATCAAATGAGAATTGGCTTTGGTGTATCCGATACTTGTATAAAGCTTCAGGTATTGCCTGAATTTGACCGCCTGCTCTGATAATTCGAATCCATAACAGAGTGTCCTCAACGCCATTGATTTTTTCATCAAAATCTAGAAGTTTATTTTTGAGGATAAAATCTCGGTCTAAAACACTACCTGGCATAACCCCTGGATTTAGGCCAGATACGAGAAGTTTATTTAACCAGCGAAAGTTTGTCCAAAGTGGACGATAGAGACTCTTTGGTAATTCTGTTTTTATCTCGCTGGCAAACGCAAGTAAAGTCACATTGAAGGCACGAACTTTTGGCTTTTTAACTACTGTCTGACCGATAACTCTAATGTAGTTATTGGAGAGAATGTCATCTCCATGGATGACTGCAAGATATTTGGAAGAGCTTAACTCTAATAACTGTCGAAGACCTGCAGCAGAACCGGTATTGGATTTATTAGATACAAGTTTTGTAATGTTCTTAAGACCGAGGTCTTGCACACCCCTCTCTAGCTTTTTCAAGCTTGCATCAGTTGAGGCGTTATCAACTATGACGATGCGCTTAGGAAGTAAGTTTTGAGAGGAAACAGAATTTAAAAGGTCTTGAATGTATGGAGCCTGGTTAAACACCAAAATCCCCAGGGTTACCTCAGATACATCCTCCATATGCTTGAGGATATCATTGCTGAGTGAAGGCCCGAACGTTTCATTTTCTTGATTACTATTATCGATTATCAAACAGGGTATTTTTTTTGATAAAACCAAGAAAATTGCAAAAGAGAGTAGATACCTATCCTTTGCTTTCCTCGGATGGCTACGCCATGCACTGTCAAACATCTATTGGCCGAGATCTTGATATTGACTCTCTCCAAGGCGTGATAGCAGGTTTGCGAGAGGGCAGCAGCTTCTATGTCCCTGGAAGGTTTGTAAATCAACTATCAGAGATTTTGCCGCAAATACCAGTGACTTTGAAGTCACTAGTAATTGGAGATGATGACATATCGCCAGATCCTGCTGCTTTAGAACTTTTGAGATCCCGGATTGAGATTATTTTTAGCGTTAACTTGATTAATATTTCTGAAGGTGTCCGCGCCATTCCTTTAGGCCTTGAAAGTCCTAGTTATAGAAGTGGTGGCAAACTAAGTGATTTTCGAAAACTTCCTAAACAGGTTTCAAAACTAAGGAAGTTTAATTTTTTAGTCTCTTGGAATCAAGAGACTAATCCTCTGAAGCGTGTAGAGGCTATGCAAGCTTTTGAGCAGGTTAAAAATTCCTTGATTTTTAAAAAGCGAATCACTTCTCAGACTGTCCACAAATTAATGAGAAAAACCTTGTTTGTGCCTTGTCCGCGAGGTAATGGTCTAGACACCCATCGAATTTGGGAGGCGCTTTACCTAGGGGCAATTCCGGTGGTTTTAAATTCAGATAGATTTGCTGCGCTAGAAGGATGGCCAATCCTCTTTATTGAAGAATGGAAAGAGATTATAGAAAAGTCTCGAGAAGAACTTGAAGCAGCATATGATTCACTAAAGATTCCTTATGGTGAATTACTCAATAAATCAATTGGTATTTATCAGGTTATAGCATGACTCAACACACACCTTTGGTTTGGATTGAGGTAGGCCGAAAATTACCTCCTCATTTAATTGCAAATATGCGCCTACATCAAGAATTACTTCCTAGCTGCCAGCAAGTACTACTCACAGACCAGACACCCACTAAGAGAGTGAATTCAAGGCTCAAGTCACTAGGAGTAAGTGTAATAAAAATAGACTCGCCTAATGACTACTTCTCAAAAAAAATAAGGAGATCTACTAGTCAGTTAGAGTTTTGGATTAACACCACTTATAGATTTATTGTCCTGGAAGAATTTATGAGAAGTAAGAAAGTAAGTCAGGTTATTCACCAAGAGTCCGATAACGTCATACTTGAGCAAGTTCCCCTAGACCAACTCTTTGAAATCCCAGGTTGGGGCCTGGCTTACCCTCTTCAGGCCAAGGAAATTGGATGTGCTTCTATTCTTCTAGTAAAGGAACTTACATCCCTCATCAAGTTTAATAATTTTGTAAAGAATTCTTGGGAGAATGTAGATCAAGACGATATGAAACTCTTAGGAGAGTTTTCCGCAAAAAAAGATGTAAAAATACTTCCATCAATACCAGAATTTGACTATATCTTTGATGCGCAAACATATGGACGTTATCTATTAGGGACAGATGCAAGAAATAATCGGAATCCCTTTTCAAGACGAGGTATTTCTGATTCTAGAGTAGGTTCTATAGATCCAGGCCATGAGGGAATTACCTTTGAGTTAAGTAAAGAAAGAACCACCCTGCTGGTCTTTAGAAATTCCAAGGTTTCCAAATTGGTCAATATTCATATTCATTCAAAGAGAATTCCGGCCTCAAGAGCTGCCCTAAATAGAATGATAAGTCATGACATTAAGTCAATGGGAACTCGTATTTGGGTAATTGGCCGAATTGATTTTCGAGTTTTTATTGAGCGGTTGATTTCGTGGACTCTAAGAAGAATTCTGGGGAAAGATAAAGATATTCGTCTGCGTTAGTTCTTCTTCAAGATTTCTAAATCTGCATCAACCATTAAATCCGCAAGCTCGCCCCAGTGGGTCTTTGCCACCCAACCAAGTTTTTTGCGAATATAGCTTGGATCTCCGATTAATGCTTCAACCTCAGTTGGGCGCTGATAGCGATTGTCAACTTCTACATGTTGCTTCCAATCTAATCCCACCGTAGTGAAGGCTCTCTCTAAAAAATTCTCTACGGTCGCTCCAACACCGGTAGCAACTACATAGTCATCTGGCGAGTCTTGTTGCAGCATCATCCACATACTTTCAACATACTCTGGCGCATATCCCCAATCCCGAATGGCTGAGAGGTTACCTAGATAAAGCTTTTCTTGTTGCCCTAATTTTATTTTGGCAACAGCTCGAGTTATTTTTCTCGTGACAAAAGTTTCTCCGCGTCTAGGGGACTCATGGTTAAAGAGAATTCCATTGGTTGCGTGAAGTCCGTAAGCCTCTCTATAGTTTTTTGTAACCCAGTATCCATAAAGCTTTGCTGCCGCATATGGGCTTCTTGGTTGAAAGAGACTCTTTTCGCTCTGAGGAGGGGGCGTTGATCCAAACAGTTCACTGGTGCTCGCTTGATAATATCTACAATCTAATTTACTTGAGCGTATAGCTTCAAGCATTCTTATTGTTCCAACTCCATCAACCTGAGCTGTATATTCTGGAACTGAGAAAGAGACCATAACGTGGCTTTGTGCACCAAGATTGTAGACCTCGTTTGGCTCTACCTCCCTTATGAGATTCGTGAGCAAAACCCCATCAGTTAAATCACCATAGTGAAGATGCAACAAATTATTTTCTGAGTGTGGATCCTTATATAAGTGATCGATTCTTTGAGTATTGAAATTGCTAGATCTGCGAATTATCCCGTGAACTTCATATCCCTTGTTCAAAAGCAATTCGGCGAGATAAGAACCATCTTGTCCTGTGATTCCAGTTATCAGAGCTCTTTTTGCCATTTTTCCTCATCTATTTTGTCAATGGTCAATGCTAGCATGGTACAAAATGAGCGTTAGGAAGAGGTGACGTACTTTGCAAGTTGAATTTTTTGGCCTAAATGACGAGGTGGCAAAGAAATCCATCTTGGATGAGATAACTTCTCTCAATCATAAAAAGCACAAAAAGGTAAGCGTCTCCTTCAATCATGATCCCTCATTCAAGCTTCCCCCAGCGGACTTCCGTGTTCTACTGCTTTGGGAACCTAAGGCAGTTATGCCTTGGCAATACCAGAAAGCAAATCACTCTACCTTTGACTTGGTGATTCCTATGAGTAGTTGGCGTGCGCAGAATTTAGATTTAAAGGAATTTGCATATCATCCTTATGATTTCGATGGAATCAAGCCAATTACTTCCAATAATGGTCGGACTAAGAGAGTGGTAATGATTAATTCAGCTAAATTCTCCTCTGGTTGCAGCAGTTTATACGGACTAAGGCGCGCTGCCTCAAAGAAATTATTTGATATTGGTGTTGATTATTCACTCTATGGAACTAATTGGCATATGTCTAAGGTTATGGAAGTTCGAAAGAGAATAACTTCCTTAAAAAACTCCCTACTTGCCAGAGAGAAAATCTGTTTTCATGAGTTTACTTCTCAGCTTTGGTATTCATACCCAGAATATAAAGGTTGGGTTGAAAACAAGTTTGGAATTCTCTCTCAGTTTCAACTATCACTCGTTATTGAAAATGAGCAGGACTGGGTTACTGAAAAAGTATTTGACTCCCTATACGCTGGTGCTATTCCAATTTATGTTGGGCCAGATTTCTCTAAAGAATTTCCAAAGCTAGAGGCTTGTGTTATCCGAGCTAACGCCAATACTGATGATGTAGTCAGAAAAGTAAAGGAAACTTCAGATGACCAGATTGAGAGCAAGCAGATTGCAATTAGGGAATTCTTAAGCGATAAGTCCAAAACTGGAATTGGTTTCTGGCATCCTAATGAACAGTGGGGACATGTTTCCAAAGTCATTCATAGAGCCCTGCTAGCGGCTTGAGATATTTACACTTAATCGCGCGTTGTTGTAATTTGCCTTAAACCAGTCATAAGTCTTGCTAATTCCCTCAGTAAGAGTATGTGGTGGAGACCAATTAAGCGATTTTAGTTTAGAGACATCTAAAAGTTTTCGAAAAGTCCCGTCGGGAACAGTTTTATTCCAAACAATTTTCCCTTGAAACCCTACGACTTCCCTCATGATCGCTGACAACTCTAATATCGAAATGTCCTGACCAGTACCTATATTTATTGGTGCCTCATCATCATAGTTCTCCACTACGTGCAAGAGAGCTGAAGCAAAATCATCGGAGAACATAAATTCACGGCGAGGATTTCCCGTGCCCCACAATTCAACAGATTCTTTCTGATTAATTTTTGCATCATGAAATTTTCTCATTAACGCCGGTAAAGCATGACTTGTTCTTAAGTCGAAATTGTCATTTATCCCATAGAGGTTGGTAGGCATGACAGAGATCCACTTACGTCCATACTCTCTTCTATATCCTTGTATAAGTTTTACCCCAGTAATTTTCGCGATGGCATATGCCTCATTTGTTACCTCGAGGGGTCCAGTTAAAAGCGAACTTTCTGAAATTGGTTGCTCTGCATCTCTAGGATAAATACATGAAGATCCTAAGAAAATGAATTTTTCTACATCAAATCTATGAGATGCTTCCATGAGATATGTTTGAGAAAGAACATTTTCAGTCAGAAATTCAACGGGGAATTCATAATTTGCCATCAAACCACCAACTTTTGCCGCTGCAGCAATTACTACACTTGGGCGATGTAATTCAAAGAATTGACTTATTGACTTCGGGTTTGTTACATCAATGAGTTCCCTAGTCGCTGGAATGAAATCTGCCGATTTTGATGCTAAATGCCGGCACAAGGCAGAACCAACGAGGCCTTTACTTCCCAAGACCACTATTGACATGCTCATCACCCTTTGAGACGTTGGATATACCCTAGACTTTTCCCCTCTCAACCTATCCTATTAGGAGGAAAAGAATGGGCTCTACTCTTACGCCATCAAAGAAGAGCGATGCGCAGCTCTTTCAATCCATTTTTCTAGTAGGGGGGCTTGGAACCTTAACGGTTGCTACAAACTTTTTAGATCCAATCAATCTGCCTAAATTGATAGCCATCACCCTTCCTTTACCGTGGCTCATTTTGTACTCCCTGAGGGTTATGGACTTTAGTCGAGGGTTTAGCGCAATACGCGAGGATCGATTCAGAATAATGTTTAGCGTCTCTCTCGTCTCATTACTTTTGTTGTTGGCTCTTTCCCCAGCTCCATTTGAGAGGCGTTTTTTTGGAACCTGGGGCAGGAACAACGGAATCATCACCGCATTGGTGTCTATTTTGTTGTCCTGGGCAACTTATGAATGTGTCAAAAAAAATGCAGATATTGTAAAAATAGCAAAGTACTCCCTATACATATTGATTCCAACGGGTCTTTATGGTCTCTTACAGGTTGCTGATCAAGACCCGATTGCTTGGTCATCAGGATCAATGAAAAATTTTGCAACTTTTGGAAATACAAACTTTGCAAGTGCTGCATGGGGATTAGCTGCAATGCTTAGTCTTGCTCTACTAATTTTTGATAGAGATCCAGCGAAAATTAGCATTACTGGTAAAGCTGCCTTTTATGCAACCTGTTTCCTAGGATTTGTATTTCTCTCATACATGACGAAATCCATCCAGGGCTTGTTTGCTATTGTTGCTTTTTCATCTTTATTGCTTATTTCAAAACTCCTGAGTTTGCGCTCTCTTTTTGGCAAGATTCTGGCTGGCTTGGTTGCTGGGCTAGGGGCGCTAGTTGCACAGTCAATATTTTTCTCCGGCCCTCTAACTAATGTCATATCCAGCGCAGGCTCTCTAGGGTTTAGAAAAATATATTGGAATATTGGCTTGACAATATTTGCTGAAAAGCCAGTTTTTGGTGTGGGAGTAGATTCTTATGGAGATTACTATCGAACTGTAAGAAGTGCAGAGATGGCTAAAACCACAAGCATTGACCTTGTGGTAAACAACGCACACAATACATTTATTCAAACCCTAGCTACTATGGGAATTCTTGGCTTTATTGCTCTAATATTGCCGGTTATAGTTACTTTAATTTTAGGAGTTCGCAAGTATATTTCAGGGGAATATCACATCAATAGTGCATTCTTTGCCATTTTTGTAGCACTTTGGCTCATGGCATCATTTTCCATAGACAATATCTCAATCACTTTATGGAATTGGCTCTTTCTAGGTGCCTCTCTAGGAATTAGTGCCGGAATAAGAAAAGATATTCCAGAAACTATCTCTAGTTCCTCTAAAAAGCAAAGACAAGCTAACCCAAATACTCTTTACGACTTTGGAAGAATTCTGGCAGGGGCTTCATCGATTGTTATTTTATTTTTTATGTGGCAGGGAGCTTCAGCTGACCGCAACATTGTAAAGACATTGCGGACTCCTGCTTCATTTGCGCAGCCAGAAACGATTAATGCTCGGTTGATTAGTTTGGGAGAGATATCAAGGTTGAGAGTACTAGATCCTCAGCACTATTTCATGCTCTCAAAGTCTTTGGTTGAACTGCAACAAGTTCCCCAATCAGTCGAATACCTTTTAAAGGGGGTAGCTGACTTTCCTCGAGATTTCGGTCTCTGGGATTCATTGGCTTACTCGCTAGAGAATCAAGGGCAGATTGCTCAGGCTATAGAAGCCCGAAAGAAGCAGCTTGAACTTGATCCTCAACATGCAAGAGTCTGGTCTTATCTCGCTCGAGATTATGTTCAAATCGGAGACTTAGAAAATGCCAAGATGGCTGCAAAAAAATCAATCGAGAACTTTTCAATATTCGCTCCAAGTGATCAAGAGTCGATTAGGAATTTTCTTAGAGAACTTAATCTAATCTGATTATTAGCCACTAGTAGATTGTGAAATATGTTTGAATTAGTGCGGATGACTCGTAGGAAATTTTGGCCTATCCTTTTTCTCTCCCTTTCCTTAGGTCTACCTGCCGATAAAGTTAATGCCGAGGTTTCAACCCCCAAATTCCTTGATGTTGTGGTCTTGCAAGTGGCAGGTAAAACATCAACCACGTCAAGGCTTGATTTAGTCAATGGAATTAACGGCGATGTGATTCCGCACTGGATTTCAAACGGAGTTCGTTTTCAATTAGGGGAAAATTCTCCCAAGCCATTTGCTATTTCAACTCCAATTTATTGCTCTGGTAATCAGGTCTCTTCCCAGTTAATTAACATTAGAAAGTCTTACTATCAAGAAATTAAAATTACAGATGCTTCAAATAGGTACTTAATTGCACTTGCTCCAGAGGCAGGCTGTATTTGGGAGGGCGTAAGTTTGCTTGCTGACGATATAAATAGAGGGGGAATCGTACTTCTTCAAGACACCGCAAATCCCTTTGTGATTTCACATGAGTTGGGTCATGCGCTAGGCCTTGGTCACTCAAATTTGCTGCAATGTGCATCGGGGGCAAAAGATGGTGCTTGGAGTCAGGATTGCAAAGGCGTTGAATATGGTGGCGCAATTGATTTGATGTCAAATGTTGACAATAGACTTCCGTTATCAACTTATCATCAATGGCGCATTGGACTATTAGATTCAAAGAATGTCGTGCAAAATTGGGTTGAAGAGAAGATAAAACTAAATGCAGTTGATAGTAAAACTGGGAATCGAGCAATTTTTATCCGTGATGGTAATTCAACCTATTGGGTCGAGTATAGAAAAGCAGCTCCACAAAATGGCTATAAACCAGGGTTAGTTGTCTATCGAACCGATCCACCGCTATCTAGATTTATCTCGAGCCCAAATCCTGAAGACTCATCTGCAGAGAATCCTGGGCCCGCTGTTGCTACGGATATTTGGATGTTAAATCTGGACGACTATCGCTACAGCCAAGGTAGGACTTCTGGATCCATGACTCTCACAACTGAAAGGAGTTTTACCACTCATAGTGGATTAATTACTTTCACGGTTGGTCCAGGATTAGATCTAGATTCAGTTGAAGTAAGTGTTTCGCGAAAGCCAGATACTATCCCACCGAAAAAACCTCTACTAGTTGAAAAATCTAGATGGACTTCTGCGGACTCTTCAATTATTTCTGAAAGTTACCTTAATTCAGAGTTTGACATTAGATCTTATGAAGTACAAATAAATGGAAAGACCTCAATGGTTCAAAGTGAGTCCAGTACCTCTTGGACCCCAACTTTTTTGAATCCATTGAGAGCTCCAGCTAGTGTTTTAGTGCGAAATTTGCCAGAGGGTGAATATAGCCTCTCTGTGCGTGCCATAGATTTTTCCAGCAATGTAAGCCCTTGGAGTGATGCGATTTCAGTATATATAGATCGAAGTTTTCCTAAAATTAGTTCAACTTTCACACCCAGCGTTGTCACTGGAAAAGGAATAGAAGTTCTTTGGAGTGGTACCCAAGATCTTGGATCTGGACTCTGTAATACAAGAGTAGTGAATGAAGATGACTTCGTGCTACAGCAGGATTTCTCGAAAGCTGATCCAAAGCTAGTATTTCCATTGGAGGGTGTTAAGAAGTATCGAGTTGAAGTGTACGACTGTTTGGGAAATGGAATTTCGAGCCAAATCCAGATTGATAACCGCTTTCTACCAGCCTCAAAAAGCAAGAGAACTTCAAAGTGGACTCAAGAGCAAGATATCTCAGGCCTAACAAAGTTTGTTTGTGTTGGATCTTGCACTGCCTCTACAACCGTTAGAGGCAACTTTGTGGTTTTGGCAGGTTCTGGTTCTCCAGATCTGCTGTTGTCAGGAAAGAGAATTGGAAAAGTTAATTCTTCTGGTAATGGATTGATAAAGATGGGCTATCAAGGGACAACTGATAACCGCTCAAAAGTTTTGCGAATTTCAGGCAAGAATTTCTCCTTCTACGGCATCGCAACCTATAGCCTGAAAGTAAAAGTGGAGAGAGAGATCTTAAGAAGAGAGCTAGCTCCAGATTCGTCTTTAGAAGATTCAAAGCAAGTGCTACTTATGAAGCGAGGCTTTAGCGCCTCAGACTTTGGGGGGAATTGGAACGTTCTTCCAATGGCTCGGGGAACGACATTATTGGATCCAACCCTAGATCTATGTAAGGCTAGGTATGAGTCTGATCTAAATCGCGTTGAGCGACGTCAAGTTACCGTATTCAAGGAAATTTCGCCCTATCTATTTCTTTCGAGTGAAGTAGTTAGATATAAAGACTCGAAGTCTGCTTTGGAGGCCTTTGATGAATTGGAAGCGCAGGTCAATAAGTGCAAATCAGATTCAGGGGCAATTGATGCTAGTGGACGATTTGAATCACACACTTTTCTAGAATTCCCAAGGAATGTAGCCATTAGCGCTTCAGGCACAAAGAAAGTCTTTGTTAGAGTAAACATTGGAAGTGAAGGAAATACCCGCAGCCTGATAGGTCTATATCAGTTTTTTGGTGACATTTTCTCTGGAATTTATGTAGTAAGAGATGGCTCTAATGCATTTTCTGACGATGAAGTTGTTCGCTGGCTAGAAGCTGCTACGTTAGTGGAGGACCGATTGAAGGGATGAGCCAGACCTGGGTAGTGGGCGAAGCCCTAATGGATCTGATACCAGGAGCTGATGGAAGTATTTCAGAAATGGTTGGAGGCGGACCTTGCAATAGCGCTAAAGCCTTATCCCGCCTTGGTTTTTCAACTACTTTTATTGGAGGTATTTCTAGTGATAGCTATGGCCAGGCTATAGAGCGAGAGCTATTAGATAGCGGGGTGATCCTTGATTTTGTACATCGCTCAGATTTACCAACCGCGCTTGCAATAGCAAGTATCAATGAAGTAGGTCTTGCTAGCTATGAATTCAAGTTAGAGTCAACGGTTAGTTTTAACTTCCACTCGTCATGGCTTCCTAAAGAGGATGCTGAGGTGATTCATATCGGCTCAGTTGCAACCCTTTTAGAGCCAGGTGCTTCAGAGCTTTATAAGTGGCTATCAAATAAGAGCGCAACGGTAGTTTTTGATCCCAATGTCAGACCTTCAATTCAAGGTGATAGAGAGATCTATAGAAATAGCGTTGAGAGATGGATAGATCTAGCAAAGATTGTGAAGCTAAGTGAAGATGATTTCTCCTGGCTCTATCAATCAACAGAGTGTGATGTAATTACTAACTGGCTCTCAAGAGGTGCCGAGATTGTTGTTGTAACAAGGGCTGAGAAGGGCTTATCTGCCTTTACTAGAGATGGGCGAATTGATTGCCCTGCAGCAAAGGTTGAATTGGTAGATAGCGTTGGGGCAGGTGACACAATTGGCGCTGCAATTGTTCAAGGCCTTCTTAAATACGGTCTAGATGGGCTAAAGGCAGATGTCTTGAGGCAAGTTCTAGAAAGAGCTGCAAAAGCTGCTGGAATTACCTGCTCTAGAGCCGGTGCTAATCCTCCGTGGAAAGAAGAGTTAGATTTAGCGCTATGAGCCTTCTTCACGCAATTGATGGCGGTGAGATCTCACTAGAGATTGATGTTGATCAAGGGGGAAGGATCTCATCTTTAAGATTTAGAGATATTGAATGTGTGCTGCCATTTAGAGGTAAGGTGCTTACCTGGGGTTGGTATCCCATGGCTCCTTGGGCAGGAAGAATTAAAGATGGTCTAATTAAAAATAGTAAGGGAGAAGAATTTCAACTTCCAACAAATCTTGCCTCACCCCATGCAATCCATGGCTTTGCCCCTACCTCTTCCTGGCAGGAGATAGGTAATGGTTATTTTGCACTTGACCTTCCCCAGCCCTATCTTGGAGCAAGAGTTGAGCAGAGATTTGAACTTCTAGATAATGCTCTGCGTTGGTCTTTAGAGTATGAGGCAGGGGGAAGTGATCTGCCATTTTGGATGGGGCTTCATCCCTGGTTTCCAAGAGGGTTTGATAGAGGCGGGGCTGCTGAGATTAATTTTCATCCTGGAAAAATATTTGAACGTGGCAGCGATTACCTGCCAACTGGAAAGTTAATAAACCCAACACCTCCCCCTTGGGATGATGCCTTTACTCAAGTGCGAGGTGTGCCAACAGTTTCTTGGGAAGATGTCTTGCAGATAAAGATTGAATCAGATGCGCCTTATTGGGTGGTCTATGACCAAGATCCTGAAGGGGTCTGTATTGAGCCACAGAGCGCTCCTCCTGATGCTGCAAATCTTGGGATTAGTAGCGATACCCATCTTGAAGCGCTCTTTGTATTTGAAGAAATTTGATAGGTTTGAAAAGTGATTAATAGAGAACACTTAAAAGCACTTCACAAAGAAGAGATGGAGCGTTTTATTTCGCGCACCCCAAAGAGCGCTGCTCTCTTTGAAAAAGCTAAAGAGGTTATGCCAGGCGGGGTTCCGATGTCTTGGATGTCTAAATGGCCTGGTAAATACCCACTCTTTGTTGAATCAGCAAAAGGGGCTCATTTTATTGATGTTGATGGCAATGAATATATCGATCTCTGCCTTGGCGATACCGGATCTATGACGGGTCATAGCCCAAAGCCAACAGTTGATGCTATTTCAAACCAGCTTTCAAAGGGCATGACAGCAATGCTTCCAACAGATGATGCCCTAGCGGTATCTAAAGAGCTTGCAAGAAGATTTCATCTGCCCCTTTGGCAATTTACTGTCTCTGCAACTGATGCCAATCGCCATGTAATTCGCTATGCAAGGTTAATTACTGGAAGGCAGAAGATCATCGTTATCGATCGCTGCTATCACGGATCTGTTGATGAGAGCTTTGCAACTCTAGATAGTTCTGGAGCAACGATAACTCGTGAAGGAAATATTGGCGCTCCTGTCCCTCTTGATCTAACAACTAGAGTTGTTGAATTTAATGATTTAGGCGCAATGGAAGATGCTTTAAAGTTTGGCGATGTTGCAGCTATCTTGATGGAGCCTGCAATGACGAATGTGGGAATAGTTCTTCCAGAAGATGGCTATTTATCAGCAGTTGGCGAGTTAGCCAAGAAATATGGCGCGCTATGGATTATTGATGAGACCCATACCATCTCTGTTGGCCCTGGGGGAATGAGCGCACAACTTGGCTTAAAGCCAGAATTTTTAACTATTGGAAAAGCAATTGGGGGCGGAATTCCAACTGGCACATTTGGAATGAGTTATGAGATGGCAGAACAGATAGCAAGAAAGACAGAGCGTGAGGTAATTGATACTGGCGGGATCGGTGGAACTCTTGCAGGAAATGCCCTATCTCTTGCTGCCATGAAGGCAACGCTTACTCAAGTATTAACCGATGAGAACTTTATAAAGATGATTGAGCTTGGAAATCTCTGGTGTGATGGAGTTGAGGCAGCGATAAATGAATTTAATCTTGCCTGGCATGTTAATCGCCTTGGAGCCCGCGGTGAATATCTATTTCAGAAAAGTGCTCCAAAAACAGGGGGCGAAGCAGCAAGAGCTGGTGATTTTGAGTTAGAGCAATATATACATCTGCGCCTACTCAATGATGGAATCCTTCTTACTCCATTTCACAATATGGCTCTTATGTCTACTTATACAAGTAAGAGCGATGTTGAAGCTCATACCACTGCCTTTAGGGCGATGTGTCAGGAGTTAGTTAGCGTCTGAAGTTCTTGGTTTGATAGTTCAACTGTTGGCATTATCTCCTTAATCTGTTCTAGCTTTGTTGCAGAGGCAATAGGGGCTGAAACTGTTTCTTGAGCTCTAAGCCAAGCAAGTGCAACTGCTGCAACCGATGTGTTTTTATCTTTGGCAATTTGATCAAGATTATCAATCATCGCCCAGCCTCGATCATTTGCATAACTTGTATTTACTCCATTGGCCCTTATTGATTCAACAGTTTTTCCCTTGCGATATTTTCCAGTAAGAAATCCACGAGCAAGACCATAGAAGGGGATTTGTGAAAGTTTATTCTTCTCAAGAGTATCTCTGAGTGTGCTCTCGTATTCACGCTCCATTAAATTGTATTGATCTTGTGATGCGATGTAGGAGGCGAGGTTTAGCTCCTTTGAAATATCTAGGGATTCTTGCAGCCGCTCTGGAGTGAAATTAGAAGCTGCGATATATCTAACTTTTCCTGACCTAATCAGTGAGTCATATGCTCCAAGGCTCTGCTCTATTGGAGTATCTAGATCATCTTGATGGGAGTAGTAGATATCGATGTAATCACTTCCAAGGCGCTTTAGTGAATCTTCGCAGGCAGAAATGATGTTTGAGGGGCTAAGTCCTGGCTTGGTATCAAGCTTTCCAACCTTGGTAGCGATAATCATTTGGCTTCTATTGCCTCTTTTTTTCATCCAATTACCGATGATCGTTTCTGATTCACCGCCAATATGGCCTGGGGCCCATTGGGAGTACATATCTGCAGTATCAATGAAGTTTCCACCGTTATCGGCATAAAAACTTAATACCGCTTCAGAGTTATCTTTATCTGCGCTATAGCCAAAGACATTGCCACCAAGACAGAGTGGATAGATAGTTAGATCAGTATTGGCAAGTTTAATCATTAGTTAGATCTGCAAGCTGGGAATCTTTTGGCGAGAGATTAAAGCGATATCCCACATTTCTAACAGTTCCAATGATTGCTTCAAACTCTGTTCCAAGCTTTGATCTAAGACGTCTGATATGAACATCAACAGTTCTAGTTCCACCAAAGTAGTCATAGCCCCAGATCTCCTGCAATAGTTGAGATCTAGTAAAGACTCGTCCTGGATGTTGGGCAAGGTATTTTAGAAGTTCAAATTCTTTATAGGTTAGATCAAGTGCGCGACCTTTAATCTTTGCGGTGTAGCTCTTCTCATCGATTATTACATCGCCGCTTTTTATCTCACCAGATGTTGGATCTGCTTGAATTCGAAGCGCTTCTAGTTTTCCAATTGCTACTCTGATTCGTGCATCAACCTCTGCTGGCCCTGCGCTATCAAGGATGACATCATCAAATCCCCAATCGGCGCTCGTTGCCGAGAGGCCGCCTTCGGTAGTAATTAAAAGAATTGGGCAGCCAACTCCAGTTGTCCTTATTAATTTGGTGAGTGATTTAACTGCGCTTAGATCTCGCCTTGCATCAACAAACAAAACATCAACTTCTGGGATATCTACCAATACTGATGCCACTGCTGGCAGGATTTTTACGCTATGTTGCAGAAGGCTTAAAGCAGGGAGAACTTCAGCGCTAGCGCCAGTGCTATTGGTTAAAAGGAGAAGGCGAGCCATAAGAGTGGAAGAATACTGGGATAGAGAATTGCGTAGCAATTGCACACACTTTTTGCACTTCCTAGCTTGATTTAAGGCTCAAAAAAACCTAAAAAATTCCTATAACCTGCCAAGCCTCTAGACTGGAGCTGTGAACCAGCGCGCAGATGAGTTAAGGCAGAAGGGTTTGCGGCTAACCCCGCAGCGCGAGTTAGTGCTGCGCGCGGTGCGCGAGCTAGGCCATGCCACCCCTGAGGAAGTGGCAGAGAGCGTTAGAAAGAGCCATCCAGGAATTAATCTCTCAACGATTTATAGAAACCTTGAGACGTTAGAAAATGTTGGTTTAGTTAAGCATGCCCACCTTGGCCATGGCGGTGCGACCTATCACGCGGCAGAGGATGCCCATCATCTTCATCTTGTCTGTGGCAGCTGTGGTTCTGTTGGCGATGCCCCTCTTGAGAGCGCAGCAAGCTTTGTCTCTAATTTAATTGATGAATATGGTTTCAAAACAGATGTGACTCACTTTGCTATCTATGGCACCTGCGCTAATTGCAGTGAAAAATCATGAGCGCTGTTTATTTAGATGAAGGTTTAGATAAAGGAGCAGTTTGGCATTTCGGCCAAGTAGCAAAGGAAGGAAGAGCCCTTGCAAAGGGGCAAGCTTGGGCAGATTTATCTCATAGAGCGATAATCAAAATCTCTGGAAAAGATCGCCTTAGCTGGCTTCACTCATTAACGACCCAGCATCTAGAGAAGTTAGAGCCAGGCACTTGGCAAGAGGCGTTAATCCTTGATCCAAAGGGACATCTTGAATATCAGTTCTATCTAGTCGATGATGCAGAGGCTACTTATCTTCATCTAGATCAGGTAAGTGCGCATCCGCTCATTGAATATCTAGAGAAGATGAAATTTATGCTTGATGTAGGTGTAAGTAACGTCTCTGATTCTTATGCGATCTTAAAAGCTCCAGGACTTAGCGATGAAATTGGCGGGCCATATGCACTTCTTCCAAGAAGCGAGCTAGAGGCAACTAAGCAGGCATTTAATAAAGTTGCTACTCAAGTTGGTATCTGGGCCCTTGAAGCAGAGCGAATTGCAATGGGACGAGCGCGTATTGGTTTTGATAGCGATCATAAATCAATCCCAAATGAGTTAGGCCTGCTTAATAGAGCAGTTCATATGGCAAAGGGTTGCTATCGCGGACAAGAGACTGTGGCAAAGGTGTTTAATTTAGGACATCCTCCTCGTCGCCTTGTTCTGCTTCATCTTGATGGCAGCAGCGTTGATATTCCAAATTCAAAAGATTCAATCACCCTTGATGGAAAAGAAATTGGCTATATCGGCTCAGTTGCTCGCCATCATGAACTTGGGCCAATTGGCCTTGGAGTTATTAAGCGGATGACCCCAGCTGATGCGATATTAGATGTTAATGGAATATCAGCCAGCCAAGAGATATTGGTGGCGATTGAATAATTAGGTGACTAATTTGCTACAAAATGGCAAGATGTCAGTATGGTCAAAAGAAAGAGTGGAAAGAAAACAAGTCTGACCAAGAGCGAAGCCAGTCGTAAAAAACATAAACACGAAACGCTAAGAGAGAAATTACAGTCTAAGTTTTCCAAAGTAGCTCCTGATACTCGAATAGCTTCAGCTCGAGAACTAGCGCAAACTTATGGCGTCTCGATTATGACGATACGTCAAGCACTGGCAGCTCTAGCTGATGATGGTTTTATTTATACGATTCCTGGTTCAGGCACCTTTGTTGCAGGAGAGAAATTATCTAAACGCTTGGTGTTTGTTTCTTTTTCCCAAGAGGTCAGCGATAAAGGGATGAAGCCTTCATCAAAAATAATTAGAGCCGAGAGGATTACGATAGAAAAGAGTGAATTGGCTGAAGTACTTCAAATAGCAGTTGGGGAAGATGCCTATAAAGTTACCCGCGTTCGCTTGGCCAATAACATTCCCCTTGCCATAGAAGAATCGCTAATTCCCTGTGAGAATGCTCCAGGCTTACTCGACCAAGATCTAAAAGGCTCCCTCTATGAAATCTTTAAAAGTACTTATGAAAGGCCTGTTGTCAGAGCAGATTCTGCGGTTTCGCCAATACTTCTTAGTAAGGAGCAAGCATCGCTTTTAAAGGCCGTTGCTAATACGCCATCTCTTAGATTTCAACTAACGGCATTCGATGCTCGCGGCAGGACTATGGAGCATTGCGTTTCAGTAAGACGTGGGGATAAGTATGATTTCCGATTTAGTATTCAGGCCTAACTTTCTAAAATTCCACTAACAAAATGTTGGGTAAGTAGAAACGGATTTGTGATTGCAGTTCCCACGCAAACTGTCCAAGCTCCAGCTTTGAGCGCTTGTACAACTTGCTCGCGTTGATGATAACCACCTTCAGCCACTACTGGAATTTTTAACTTAGCTACGAGCTTTGCTACAAGATCAAGATTTGGAAGTTCTGGAGCAACTATTTCGGTATAGCCAGAAAGTGTTGTTGCAACAGCATCGCAGCCCAGTGATTCAGCCAAGAGCGCACTTTCTAAAGAGTCAACGTCGGCCAAAATTGCAACATCAGATTCTTCTCGTATCTGTTTCAAAAATTTTTCAAAATTTAACCCATCCGGTCTAAGTCTTTGCGTCGCATCTACTGCCACGATCTCAGCTCCTGCCTGCTCTAATTCAAGAACATCGCTAAGCAGAGGGGTGATGTAGATTGGAGAAGCATCCAAATACCGTTTTACTAGACCAATTACGGGCACATCCACTAGTTTTTTTACAGCTCTAACATTCTCGACACCCTGAGCGCGGATTCCAACGGCTCCAGCTTGAACCACAGTTTGTGCTTGAGCGGAGATAAATGCAGGGGTGTCAATTGCAGTGCCAGGAGGAACTTGGCAAGAAACAACTAAGCCCCCTTTTAGGGCAGTGAACTGATCAAGTCCGAGTGCCTTTGATACTGAAACGTTATCCAAACTGCCCCCTTTCAACCCTTGACACGTTGGCACCATACTATAGTTTTGTGCTACTGGTCTAGAACGGTGTCCCGCCGTGTTAGACCAATTTTAGAACCTAGTGATCATGAATCGAATAGAGAGAGGGAAGATGCGTTTACGCAAAATTCTTACAGTTGCAGTAGCGACGGGCGCGCTATTTACAGCATTAACTGTTGCTCCAGCCCAAGCCGCCACTGAAGTCAAAATGATTCTCTGGCCAGGACCTGAAGGTGAAGCGATGCAGAAAGTCGTTGATGCCTATAACGAAGGTCAAGGAAAGAAAGATGGCGTCGTTGTTAAGCAAGTATTGCTAAGCCGCGATAACACCTTTGCAAAAGAAGCTGCACTTATGAAGGCAAAGTCATCTGAATATGATATTTACTTCACAGCTTCATACTTGGTAGGACAACACGCTCCATACCTAAGTGAACTTAAGGGCGTTAATGACAAGCTATATCTCAAAGCATCTATCGACGGTTTGAAAGTTAACAAGAAGCAGATGGCTCTTCCATTGGATACCAGCCTTCACTTCATGTACTACCGAACCGATTTAGTGAGCTCCTTGAGTTCAGCTGCTAATACTGCAAAGTACAAGCAAATCTCAAAGACAGTTCTTGGAAAAGAATTGACTCCTAATACAGATCCTGAGACGTGGAACTGGGATGATGCGCTAGCAACCGCGGCCTTCTTTACCCAGAAGTACAATCCAGAGTCTCCAACCAAATATGGCTATGCACTTCCTGCAAAGAACCTTTTGTATAACACAATGATTTGGAATGACGTTCTATGGGGACTAGGCGGAAATTGGTTTACTAAAGGTAAGCCATCAATAAATACCCCAGCTGGTAAGGCGGCTATTGATGTATACCGCACGATCTATACCAAAGAGCTAACCTCTCCAGATGCTTCTCAATGGGAGTATGCCGAAACTAATGCTGCGCTTACCTCTGGAAATGCCATGATGGCTCTTCAGTGGAACGCTGCTTATTCTGAATTGAGTTCAACTGGTGCCACAAGTGGCAAAGTTGGAATCGCTGTTCCACCAGGAAAGGGCCAGCGCACACACGTTCACGCCCTTGCTGTTGGATTGAATAAGTACAGCAAGAACCAAGCAGCAGCAGCAAAGTGGATGAAACACCTTGCAACTGTCAATGCTATGAAGAATTACGCGGCAGCTGGTGGAGTTCCATCAATGCCAAAGATTCTTAACACAATGGTCTCCTCCAATGCTTCATTTGCAAACATCATTACTTACGCAGGTAAGTATGGTTATGCAGAAGCTGGTGGACCTCGCGAATTTGATATTTATGCCAAACTCGCTGAGGTTCTAAGTCCTGCTTGGGCAGGACAGAAGACTGCTGAAGAAGTAGCAGGCGCAGCTGATGCGGCTCTTAAGAGCCTGCGGAAGTAGGTTGCCTTAAGCAGTAAAAAGGTAAACGTTTAGAGATGAGATGGTCGGCTCGATAGAGTCGGCCATCTCTTCATTACGGAAGATATTGAATAAGGAGTACTTACTAAATGAGAGGTAAGAGCAGGGCAGCCGCATTTCTCCTTGCCTCACCGTTTCTCCTATTTTTAAGTATTTTAGTTATTTGGCCCACTTACCTTGGTGTGAAAACTGCGCTCTCTCGCGATCTGCTAAGCGAGTTTGAGATCACGCCCGCAGGACTTGAGAATTTCAAAATGGTCTTAGAACAACCTCAGTTCTGGGAAGCTCTTCGTTTCACCATAATTTTTGCTCTAGCCGTAACGATTTTTGAATGCTTACTGGGCTTCGCCTTAGCCCTAGTCTTTGATCGCAAGTTTCCTGGAAAGACCTTTCTATTCTCAGTAACACTTGTCCCGATCATGATTGCGCCATCACTTATGGCAGTGATGTATCGCTTGATCCTCAATGAAAATATCGGAATAGTTCCAGGAATTTTACAGAAATTTGGAATTGAAATTTCAATCTTCGATCAGAGGTACATATTTTGGACCCTGGTCACCTTAGATGCATTGCAGTACACATCCTTTGCATTTCTACTGATTTATGCTGCTCTGCAGAATATGCCTAGTGAAGTTTATGAATCTGCTGCTATTGATGGGGCATCTGGGCGACAAATAATTGCCAAAATTACAATTCCAATCCTAAAGCCAGCAATTGCAATTATCGCCATGCTTCGCTTGATTGATTCCTTTAGGACTTTTGACACTATTTATATCATGACTGGCGGAGGGCCAGGTACAAGCACTCAGACAATAGGAATTCATATCTATAAGACTGCCTTTATTACTGGCGACTTTGGCATGGCATCGGCAATGTCAGTACTTCTTGTCATGCTCCTTGCTCCCTTCATGCCGTTTATCATCCGTCAATTTAGATTGGATGTGAAATGAAGCAGGGTAGAAATCTTTGGGCGACTCTTGTAGCAAGTGGATTTGGTCTCTTCTTTTTAATGCCAATATTTGGCGCGATTTACACGGCACTTAGAACTGATAATGCAATTGCTAGCGGCCCCTTTGTTTGGGAATTTGATCACGACTGGTCTCACTTTAAAAATGCTATGGGAGCTGCTGGCTACGACTTTGCTAGTTTTTTCCAAAATAGCGCTTTGATATCAATTGGCACTGTAATTCTCACTGTATTCATCAGCCTTCCTGCGGCATACTCCATTGTTAGATTGGGATTTGGAGGAGCATGGCTTCTAAGAATTGCTCTGGCCCTTAGAATTTTACCGGCAGTATTTTTCATAATTCCTTTCTATAAGCTATTTACTAATTTAGGGATGGTTGACTCGATAAGAGGGTTGATTCTGGCCAACACCTTTGTAAACCTAACGCTTGCACTTTTGATTTTTGCAAGCGCAATTAAGGAGCTGCCTTACGAGATAGAGGAGGCAGCTTTTGTTGATGGAGCTGGCGTATTTAGGACGCTCTGGAGCATTATTTTGCCGCTTATGGGCCCAGGACTTGCTGCAGTTGGAGTTCTTACCTTTATCTTCTCCTGGTCGGATTACCTCTTCGCAGTTGTGTTGTCATCAAGTGAGGCAACCCCAGTAACTGTTGGGGCAGCAAACTTTGTAACCAGCTATGGCGTGAGGTGGGGGGATATCTCTGCGGCAGTAACACTTTCTATTTTGCCACCGCTAATTTTTGCAACGGCAGCTCAGAGATATCTAGTTAAAGGCTTATCTGCCGGAGCGATAAAAGGCTAAACGCGCCACCAATCAAGAAGCGGTTTTAATCCAGTCGGAAATGCTCTTGCAACTACAGGTGCACCATCTAGATGATTACCAGCAGGATTGATGAATTTAGCTGTAGGAATTTTGGTTGCGATATTTTCACTTAGTAAATTTGTAAAGTATGAACTCTGTGAAAGTCCTCCCAGAAATGAAATTAAGAGGGCTTCATCTTTTGACGGCTGAGTTTTTTGCCAAGCGCTCATTACAGTAATTGATAACTTTTCTGCAGCCTCTTTAGCTATTACTTGTGCACTAACGACATTGTTGGCAGCTCCAAGAAGCACATTTTTCGCAGCAGAAATACAGAGAGCGGCCGCCTCTGTTCCGGTGGAATTTTCTAAGGCGCGATAAGAATTAA
>Ga0194119_10004025_pt1 | contig 23154 bp, 18 predicted proteins | sample TA2MahC100mmetaG_FD_148620 | JGI IMG/M metagenome (GOLD analysis project Ga0194119, IMG submission 148620) | Freshwater microbial communities from Lake Tanganyika, Tanzania - TA2015018 Mahale Deep Cast 100m | ecosystem: Environmental > Aquatic > Freshwater > Lake | place: Tanzania: Lake...
GCCGTGCAATTTCCGGTCAGCTCAGTGCTCAGGCCAAGGAAATCAGTGACCGTGGCTCCCGCCAACGTGTTCTTCAACGAGTCGAAGCGGTCGGGATAGGTCAAGTACTGAATTTCATAACGAGAAATCGCGTTAGAAATCATAGCAATGTTAGCGGAACCGGAAGAGCCATGCGTCCGGGTAACCATGCTGGTCACAGCCGGAATCGCTAGCCCGGCCAGCGCGGTGAGAATCATCAGCACAACGATCAGTTCGATCAGGGTAAAGCCACGACGTGCTTTGGATCGCGGGGCCACGGAACGAGAAAACGCTTTCATGGAGTTCACCTTTTTAGAAAAAAGAAAAACAGTGGCAGAATCACTCGGCGCGATCACCTCGACCGCGCCGGTGAACGACGGCCGGAACCTCCGCACGAGGCTCCGATGTCGCTCAAGAAAAAGGAACCGGAAGCTCAGAGGTGTCAAACGGCGTCTGTCGCGCCGCTGTGCTCACCCGATCTGCGAACAGATCGCCGACACCGTTACGCCATCCGTTGGCGCGAGCCACGCCAGCATCCGCCTGACGGTTGAGCCATGAAACCACACTCTGCTAGGACACTCTCAGCCTCTCCTCCATGCGACCACCATCAAGATCGAGACCATCGCCACTCGTGTTCGCAACCACGAGCGACCGACTGCTTGTTAGGTTGGGACTTCGTCCTGACCATTCACTTGCGGTCGGGATGGAATCCCAGCCTACTTACAAGGAAAGCCCCGTCGCGCCGGGAATCCGGTGAAGGACTGGTCGGACCTTGGTGACCGGCCCACTGCCACGCGACGGAGTACGCGTTGAAATCGCGTCGAAAACAAAACGGCTATCGGCGAGCCAGATGCCGTGAAGCATCGGACTGGTTTGCGTTGACCAGCCGGAACGCGCGAGCGTCCGGTTCGGAACTTCGCTCGACCACCGAACCGGGGGTCAACACCCTTCGGCCCATGGGCGAATCCTTCTGACGGGCAAGAATGCTCGCCCTACGGAAGTGCGGCACATTCGCTCGACCTCGCGACAAACTCTCTGCGCGAGAGGGTCGCCAAGACAATCGAAAGGTCTCGGCGAAAGAAGCGAGCGAACGCTCAAGCCACGGGGGGACCGCGCGGCGAACTGGCCAGATACCGCTCACAAAAGACAGCGGCAGGCAGCGATGCAACGGGAGAGATCGACACACCAACCGAGGCGATGCACACGGTCGATTTCGCGAGAACTTGCGCGGTCGAGAAATACTGGCAGGCGGAACATTCATGGGGGTCGTGTCCTTGCTGGGACACGATTGGCGTGCGTTGCGGTTCGGTGTCGCGACCAACCAGCGAAGACTCGGCACGCGAAGTCCGGTGGTTTTGGCAAGAGTCTCCCTTTACGGGAGTCGATTCCGCATGAGCGTGTAAATGAGCTTGATCGCAGATCGTCGCCGCTATTTCACACGCCGCCCCGTGATGATGATGAATCGCGACGTGGAACCCTTGCCCCAGCAAGTTCGGGAGACCGAACAGCATCAGCAAGGTTCGGACAAGAGCAGGATGTTGAATCCAACGGCTCATGGTTCGCGATATTTTTTCGTCAGGGTTGGGTGGCGAAAAGCGCCGAGGAAGGTCGTAAACGGAGTCAGCCGCGTCTTTGTGTCTAAAGCCCAAAAAGCCCGTCACGCGCTGCGATAAACCCCTCGATTCGCCTGACCAGTTGCCAATCAATCGATCACAGTAGTCGGCGAGGTGCCTCTACGCAACTTAATTGTCGTATCGTTGGTGAAATTTGAGAGATCTTCATGGGATTGAAGCATGTGAATGAGAAATACGGGTCTTTTAAAAAAGGAGCATCCAGGCGTTCCGCGCCGCCATCGCGTACTTCTTCGCTTCCTCAAGCCCCCTTCGATTCCGTAAGTTTGCGGATTGGTCGAATGGCTTTTCAGCCAAAATGCCTTTGTGTAGCGCGAGTTAGAACAAAAAGCAGGCTGTTGCAAATCGTCGCATTGATTCGAGGTGTTTTGCAGTATGTCTCACATTTTTCAGTAATTCTTGCGTGGAAGTGCCCGCCGCGAAGTAATTCCGAAACTGCGACTTTGGGATCGCTCATCGCTGCGCCTCCACTCCAGGCGAGCATCAGAACCGGCGTCAATCAGGCGTCTCTTCGGTCGCTCTCGACCAGCCTCATTCGGTCGAAAACCGGGCAGCGTTCGCGGCCATCCCGAACCACATAGCGCTCTTCAGCGAATCTGTCAGACTCGACCTGAATAGCGAGTTGCGACAATAACAGGGCCGCCAAAATCTGGCACCCGCTGCTGGCCTTGATCGCCTCGGCGAGCAACAACAAACTTGCGAGGTGCGTCAAATTTCTGAAGGAGGAGAACAAGCTCCTGAGAGCGTTGGACCTCCACACGCCCGCGGCCACATCTTGGAGACCAACCACGAAAGCGACTGCCTCCAAGACGCCAGATACCGCCGCCCTGACAGTCCCCGCACCTGACCGCGACGACGACCACCGAAAACGTCCGGTGATCATTGAACCGCGAACGCAATCCAGTTCCTCAACCCACTGGAGTCCCGCAACAAACCAGCGTCACCATTTTCAACCGTCGTCAACGGACCGGCGGGGCATGTAGCGTTTTTGCGACCCATCGCTCACTTGGCCTCGCCGGATGTTGATCTTGCTCGTTCGTCCTCATAGATCCCAAATGCCAGACTTCGTACCTACCATCGATGATGAGACACTCGAGCGATTGGTGAATCGCGAATTTACCTCAGATACTGCAGGACGTGTGCATTCGTTGCTGGAGACTTATGGAGCGAAGCCTCACCATATTGAACGGAATCGAGTGCGAGCAGCGATTTTAAAACTTGCGCATGGGGACTTAGGAGCAATCCAACGGCAAGTATCGGTTGCTATCACGGATTTTCGTGACGTTGTAGGGGCGGCTGAATATCCGCGGCAGATGGAAATCGGCTTCGCAGGAATGAGTGACGCGTCAGAAGAGCACCTGCAGGATCTGAAGAATCAAGACTGGAAGGACTACTGTGATTGGCTGCAGAAGCCATAATACTTGACCGCGGGCACTCTTTCGCTGAAAGTACGAACAAGGTTCACGTTGCGCAGGAAAATCAGACGAACCATGCCATGCACCGGAGTTGCGTTGGCCAGCGTTTTTTGAAGTTCCAGTCTACTTTCGCCACCCGGTGATGGCAGTCGTTGGGCGGCAGTGACGTTCTTTACCGCAATGTCCTTGGTTCCCACTGAAAAGGAGGCTCGCATGCGAAAGCGGCGGATTGTTCCTTCCATTGGCATCGCATTCATTGCGATGTCAGCCTTGTTGTTCGCGGAAAACAAGGTGAAACCAAAGCCGCCAGGAAGCGACAACGCAACCCGGCAAATTGGGACTCGCTCAAGCAACGGAGATCGCGCGACCTTGTCAGACGGCAGCGGTCGCACAGTGGGTTCGTCGTCAACATCCGGAAATCGTACGACGTTTCGCGATAGCTCTGGCCGCACTACCGGGAGTGCTTCAACGTCTGGAAACAAGACGACCTTTCGTGACAGTTCTGGACGCACAACCGGCTCAGCATCGACCAGTGGAAATCGCACGACGTTCCGCGATAGCTCTGGCCGGACTACCGGGAGTTCTTCAACGTCTGGAAACAAGACGACCTTTCGTGATAGTTCCGGACGAACGACCGGCACGGCAACCCAATCCGGGTCGCGTACGGGATTTCGAGATAGCTCCGGACGCTCTGCGGGTTCAACGAATGTGACGGGCAAACGGAAATAGCAGTCTGCTGGCCCACTAGGCTGTGGACGCACGCCACGCGGCGATTTTTTCGCGACCTTGCGATGAGACCAGCCGGATTCTTGGACCGGCAAGCATGTTGTCGATGCCGTGGTCGGTACCGTGACGGGCATCGGGAACAAAAAACGCACAAGGTACTACCGGCCGGCTTGGTTATGCCGGGGCGAAGCTTGGCGAGGAAATCGGTATCGTCCCTTGTGAGTTTGCGCGGCTACGACTTTAAAAAAAGGAGGCCGGGGCGGGCGATCTGTTCCCTCTCGGCGGAGTTTTCGGTTCATTTCGGCGAGGAGTATCGGTCGAGGGCTGTTGCCACAACTTGGCGACGTTTTCGTGCGCGAGTGATTTTCGAGCGGACAAACAGATATCGCTTTAGAGCCGCTGAGTTGCCCCCAGTTTCAGATTCAGGTGTTATAAGAGTTGTGTGATTGGGGATTTGTTGACGACGGTTGAAAATGGTGGCACTGGTCGGCTGAATGTGGTGGCGCTGGGTTGTTGAGGGGACTCCTGCGAGTTGAGGAACGGGGTTGCGGTCCGACGATCACCGGACATGTTCGGTGATCGTCAACGCGGTCATTTGCCGGGGCCGTCATGGCGGCGGGGTTTGGCGTCCCGAAGGGGGTAACGTTCGCCTTTCGTCTCCAAGATGTGGCACCGTTGAGTGCGGCAATCCAGGGCGGCTCCGGTGAGGCGTTTGCCGCCGACGCCGACGGCTTTGAACTTCGCCGGATGAATCACTTTGTGGGAGCGGTGGTCGCCAGCATCGGCCGCGGCGGGAGTTCGCGTGTAACGTCCGGTAAATCAGAGTCGACTGGAGGAACGGCGAGTCGAATCGCTCGCAGGTGCTCGAACGGGTCGGCGACCGACAGGCGTAGAAAAGGTGCCGCATTCGGACTCGCCAGCGAAACCGCTAGCGTGATCAATGTATGAACGGAGGCACCTGTGGGGTCGTCGACAGCTCGCGTCGGCAACTCGGTCGGCAAAGGAAAGCGATCCAGCGTGTGAGTCTTCATCGGATCGGCAGCCAACGCGAAGGCACTCGGTGCGATTGGTTGCCGAGGCGCGGCGGGACGTGGCGGATCGGACTCGGAGGCGAGCAGCGGTGCGTCGACAACAGGTCGCTTCCAATCGGCCGGTAGTTGCTCGGTGGCGATCGCCGTCGGTGATCCGGGGAATGCACCCATCGGCAGAGCCCAAAGATGTGCGGGAAGTTTGTCCGCTCCCGCCGGACTTCGAGCGGACGGTTTTTCGGTCATCGGTAGCGCTGGAATCATGAATTGCTGAGGCGGCACAAGTCGCTCAGGCAGGAGTTGAGCACTCGCGATCGACGAAGTCATTCCAAGTGCTAGCAGCGTCACGGCGAACAAGCGAGGAAGTGGCATGGCAGACAATTCTGGTTGGAACAATTGTCGGATGGACTGCGGCCGTCCCGTCGGTATTCATCGTCGAATTCGGACGGCCGAGCGCGGCCATCCTGCGCCGCACTTTAGGGAACTTGAATCACGAGCGACACGTCCGTGCCAATCTCCGGTAAAACTTTCGTGTTGGTGTCGAGCTTAATGAGCGGTTCGTCTTTCATGGTGAGGTTGGTTTGAAAGACCGTCTCGTCAGTGACTGGAAAGATGGCGATCAGTGTCCCCGTTGCGTCGGCGCCATAAACTTTGTCCGGCTTGGCGGGGTCAGGCTGTTTGATGATGGAACCTGTGAAGGTCCATTTCAGATTTGGCATCGTTTTGCCAGTCTTGCGATCGACGAGAACTTTCTCGATCGGGAGTCGCTTGGCCAAGCCACCCGCACCAGGGACCTCGATGAAGATTTTCACTTCTGGGCCGGCGGCTTCGGCGCCTTCACCTTTGGCTGGCTTACCCGGTTTCAGACCGAGGCTCTCGACCGCCTGGTGGATGTCGCTCGGCTTGGCGTCGAAGGTAACAACGGTCTCATGAGCCTTCTGCCCTTTCGGGGCCGCCAAAGAGGCGATGACTTCGATCGGATAAACTTCGTTGAGATTCGGCAGCTTTCGCGGAGCAATCTTGCAGGCGAGCGTGACCGTCTTTTTCTCTTTGTCGATCTTGATTGCCCCGGTCGGTTTGTCCTGAGCAACCAGCGGCATCGTCAGCCACAGGATCATTGCCAGGCAACACAAACTTCGCGCTTTGCAATTTGCACTTTGCATTCAGCACTCCTCCCGCCTTCAGATCAAACATTTAATCCGGACCGATCACACTCACTTCTCGCCGATACACACGACCGCCGTGGTGGATTTGCCGCCGGTCTCCAAGGCACACGTAGCGACGAATAATCGTCCGCCCGCGACGATTGGTCCGCCGTATACCATGCCGGGGGACTTCACCGTGGCATCGGTTCCCAGGGACAGTTTCCAGCGCAGTTGTCCGTCCGCCAACCCGATGGCTCGCACAACCGCTTTCAGGTCGGCGACGTAGACAACATCACCGGCAATCGCGGCACTGGCGAAGAACGGAGCCCCTCCATCGACGGTCCATTTCTCGTTGCCGCTAGCGACATCGACCGCTCTAACCTTTCCATCAGTCGCGGTGAAAACAGCGACCTGATCCTTTACGGCAATCGCCGAGACGATCCCCGCGGAATACTGCTTCCGCCATTTCACAGCACCGTCCGATTGGGAGATTGCGACAACTTCCCCTTGAGCACCGGCAATCTTCTTGGGTTCCAGTCGCACGCTGCTGCAACCGACGAGCACCGCATCACCCGCGACCGTCGGCCCGGCCCACGGATTGAACGTCAACGGTCTCTTCCACAACTCGCTACCATCGCCAAGTTTTATACAACAGAGTGCTCTTTCGCCCATCTTCTCCTCGTCGAGGAATGCCGTCGCGACTAATACGCGATCGCCGACCACCGCCACCGCGGCATCGACGTGCCACTTGCCGGCTCCCGCTTGCCACACCACTTTCGGCTTCGGCTTCGGCAGCGAGTCTTCGTTGGGCGCAATCGCGAAATCGGGATCCGTCTTCTTCTCTTGCTCGTATTTGGAGAGCAATTCTTTCCACTTCTTATCGAGCGCCGCCTGAGCCGACGCTCCATCGACCTGTTTGCCTTCCAATTCCAGGCGGCTCGGATCAATACACAATACTCCGGCATTGCCACCGCCGATGACGACTTTTCCTTCGACGATGCTGGCGGAACCTTCCATATGCACCAACTGTCCGGGAACCGGCAACTGCCACAGTGGCAATCCGGAATCTAATCGCACGCCGTGCAGTGTGGCTCCATCGGTTTGGTGCATACCATCGCCGAAGACCACGACGTTGCCAACGACCGCCGGAGCGCACACCGTCGGCAGCTTCAGATACGGCACAGACTTCACCCAACGGACACGCTGCTTCGGAGCAGCCTCGGTGGCCAATGCCTGAAAGTTGGACGTATTGAACGCCGCCAACGCCGACACCAGAATGCTGTCCCCCGCCGGCACAGGCGCGGCGACGTAATGATCGCTCGACTTGTGAACCCAAAGAACTTTTCCGGAACTCGGCCCCGGCTGACCATCGACGCAACCGGTACGAGCGAGGTTGCCGCGGTTCGTGGGCCAGTCGGCGGCACAGAGTGGAAGGATGAATGTCGAAGAACCTAATGACGCAAGGATGACGACCATCGCAGAACCAAGGCATCGCCACGAAACGGATGCTGACCGCGAACGCTGAATTGTTTCTTCGTCATTCGTCATTGGGCTATTCGTCATTTGTCATTGGCCCTGGCTATTTCAAACTGACCTGTCCGACCACCGCTGCTGCCGGGCGGCCCAAGAGGATCGTCGATTCCTGCCCTTCGTTGTTCAGCAGTAGGTCGAGTGCTCCATCGGCATTGACGTCCGCGACGGCGAGTCCACGCGTGTTGTAGATGTGCTGCGACAATCCGACTTCGTCGGTGCTGTCGACAAATCTGCCTTGCCCACTGTTGCGGAAGTAGCGATTCGAGCCTTTCAGACAGCCGACGATCAAATCGACTTTCCCATCTTTGTTGAAATCGACGGCCGCGGCACTGACAGCTTGGCCGATCGGCTGAGCGATCGCGCCGCATTGAGCCGTGATGTCGGCAAAACGTCCGCCTCGGTAGGCAATGACCTTGCACGACCCGGACTGCGGAACGAACAGATCGACTTGCCCGTCGCCGTCGAAGTCAGCGAACACGGGCCGCACCTTGCCGGCTTGATATTGCACTGATGGCTCCTTGGTTTCCACGAAACCTTGAGCCGTGCTAAAGGCGAGCATTCCGGTGCCCGCGCTGTACAGAAAATCAGAACGGCCATCTCCGTTCCAATCGGCGATTGCCAGATGATCTCCTTTGAGTCGCCCGCCGATACCGTCCGGGCCGAGCTTCGCGACGAGCGTTGCGTCTTCGAATCCAGCTCCCGTGTTGCGATACAACCGCAAGCCGAGGAAGCCGTTCGCCAACAAAATGTCCGGCCGCTTGTCGCCGTCGTAGTCGAGCCACGCCGCTGCCGTGAGGTTGTAATACGGCTCCTTCGGCAGATTAGCGGTGTCATCCTTGAACGCCGCTCCTTGATTGGTCAACAGTTTCGGCCCCGTGGAAGTCGCCAGCAGCAGGTCTGGTTTCCCGTCGGCGTTGAAGTCGGCCCATTCGGCGGCGCGAGCACCTCCGGAATGTGGAAGCGTGATCTCACTGAGGGCCGGGCCGTCCACTTTCCACAGAGTGACTCGCCCCGATCCGTAGAAGCAGAAGTCCGGCTTGCCGTTGCCGTCGAAGTCAGCTACCGCGACTCCTTGAGCCTCCGGCCCCACCGACATGATTCCCGCGACGTGCGTGAAGCCGGGCATTCCGGCGATTGAACGGAAGTCATCGCCTCCCCAGCCGGCGAAGTCGCGCTGCGGATTGTAGTCCTGCAACTTCAGGCTCGCCTTCATCCGTTGAATCTTGGCGACTCGAAGCTGCAACGCATTCTTGTCCCCATCAACCATGCAAGGCACAACGACCTCTTGCCCCGCCAGCATCGATTGCACGATACCGATCAGTTTGTCTGGAGTGCCGGCGTAGCTGCGAAGCAAATACGGTTCGCCGTGGCTCATGTTCCACCATTCGCCGCCGGCGTAAGCCTGGTACCAATAGTTGCCGATGCAGGTCTCGCTGGCTCCGCCATTGTTGAAGAAGACCGCCGTCTTGCCCGGCTCGGCCCATTCCATGATTGCTTTCCATTCCCGTTCATGGAAACCGGCACGGCCGATATTGTGCTTGTTGATTTCGCCCGCAAGCGTCCCTTTCAGGTCTTGGACTTTGCGATACAAAATCAAATTCTTTTCTTTATCGACCTTCTCGACTCGCAGGACGGAGATCGAAGTCGCTTCGAGAACCACTCGACCGAGCGTGTAGGCTTGTTCGATGTAGGCCATTGCAGACCGGACCAAACACCAGCCGCTAAGCAGGATCGTCAACGCCAAACACCAAGTTTTACGTTGAGTCCATGGAGTCTGCATGCCATTGCTCCTGAAATTGTTTGAATCGGAGGCAGGGCTTTGGATTCTTATTGGGATTCCTTGCTTGAACGTAGCGCTTAGATCGTTTTTCCGCAACGCTGGCGGCTTCAAACACCGATTCCTTCGACGCATAATGACCACCGAGATCAACGGTCACCCCTAGCCCTCGGAAGGATTTGTGGTATGCCCCGACGAAACGACATCTTCGAGATCGGAGGGCTCCTTTTGAGAGAATGAATTCTGAGTTCTCTCTCTTGTGGCGTTCGCTGCAAAAAAAACACGAACACATCAAGCGGTTCGGCACTTCGATGGAGTTTTCAACATCCGTGACCTAAAAGCCGTCACACCTCGCAAGGAAGATGAGGCGGGTGCGATCGGATTCATGAATTCGCGGGCGATCCATGTCCAATCTCTTTTCCGCTGGGGCAACACTGGCCGTCCTTCCGGTCTTGTACGGGCCACTGCAAATGCTGCTCGCTTTGCTGCCGGCAATCTTGCTCGGCTTGGCGAGCATGCTGTTCGCGGCCTTCAAGCCGAAGGGGTTTGTCAAACTGGTCCGCTTCTGTTGGCGGCAGAAATTGTTTTTCGGATGCGTCGCCGCAGGGATTGCCGGTTGGCAATACGGAGTCTTTGCGAGGTTGTTCGAGTCGCGTCGCTCGGCCAGCGAGACGACAACAACTGATGCAACCCAGTGGAGTACTTCCGGCGGCGGCCAGCTGCGACTGGGACGCGGACCGGGAGAACGTGATCCGATCAGCAGCGCGGCGGTTTGGAAGAATGATCGAGATGAGACGGTTTTCTCCTCACCGGCCGTGTCTGGCTCGCGGGTGTTTTTCGCCACGGCGACCGGCATGGGGCCGTTTTCACCGGAAGGACGCGGAGCGATCGTCTGCGTCGATGCGGAATCCGGTCGCGAAGTCTGGCGATACGCGCCGAGCGATTATCGCGCGACTTTCTCGTCGCCGGTCGTCGCTGATAGCTGCGTCGTGTGTGGCGAGGGGTTGCATCAGGTTCAGGACGCGCGCGTGACCTGCTTGGATCTGCTCGGTAATAAGCGTTGGGAGTTTCGGACGAACAGCCATGTTGAATCGACGGCCACCATCGCCGATGGTCGAGTTTTTATCGGCGCGGGAGCGGACGGCTTTTATTGCCTGTCGCTGGAAGCGACCGCCGATGGAAAGCCGCGAGTTCTCTGGCATTTGGACGGCGAGAAATATCCCGACTGTGAGTCCTCGCCCGCAGTGAACGATGGAGTCGTCTACTTCGGACTGGGAGACGGCGGCTTTGCGATCTGCGCGGTCGACGCGATCACGGGAGCTCACCGTTGGAAAATTGAGACGCCGTATCCGGTGTTTGCTGCGCCGACGGTCGCTCACGGCAAGCTTTACGCCGCGACGGGCAACGGCAACTACGTCCAATCGGCGGCCGACCTGTTGGCGATGAAGCTGCAAGTCCTGCAGGACGACGGAGCCACGGAAGAGCAACTCGCGGCCGCGCGCCAGCGATTGCAACCGGCGGGTGAAGTCTGGTGCATTGATCTCGCGACGCAGCAGGTCGATTGGAAGTTTGCGGCGCGCGACGCGATCTTGGGAGGCATCGTGTGCGGGGACGATTCGTTGTACTTCGGTTCGCGTGACAGGCACTTGTATCGCGTGTCGCATTCTGGCCAACTGATTGCCAAACAAGACTTGCGCGAGCCGCTGGTTTGCTCGCCGGCACTCGGTCAGAAGCATGTCTACGCGACGACCTCAACCGGACGGCTGTTTTGTTTGAACGCACGGACGCTCGAGCCAGTCTGGGATGCGTCGCTGGGTGATGGTGAGAATTTCGTCAGCTCGCCAGTGGTCGCTCACGGGCACGTCTATGTGGGGACGATTCAGCAGGGGCTCCGCTGCCTTGGCCAGCCGGGAGTCTCCGAACCTCCGGTCTGGTCACGCGGCGATCGGGGCGGCCGAGCGGATGACGAACCGGTGCCAGAATCGTTGTCACTCGTCTGGCAATATCCGATCGAGGGGGACGCGCCATTCGAAATCAGCGCGCCGCTGATGCCGTTTGACGGAGCGATCTACGCTGTGGGACTGCGCCCGGGAACGACGCAACTCGTCAAACTATCCGCCGACACTGCGGCGACCGGGCAAACGCGGCTGTTGTGGTCGCGGCAGTTTGAATCGCAAATCTCAGTGGGTTCGATTCAAGTCGCTCCGGTGGCCAGCGGTCGCCGACTCTGCGTCATCGAAAGCCCTGCCTCACCCGAACACGGCGGCATGTTGTGGTGCCTGTCCACAGACGACGGACGGACTCACTGGAAGCGGCCACTAAAAGGCGAGTCGACCGGGATGGCGATCAACCCCCAACGGGTCGTCGCGTGGAGCACTCCTGAACAACTTCAGTGTTTCGATCTCGCCAACGGCAAGCTGTTATGGAAGTCGGATCTCCCCGGGTCCGTCGCCGTCGGAGCACCGACGCTGATGAACGATCTGGTGTTCGCCGCGACGGCATCATTTCTGGTGGCGCTCGATGCGCCGACCGGATTGCAGTTGTGGAAAGCTCCGCTGACAGAGAAGCCCAACAACGGCCCGTTTGTCTTGGAAAACGACATCGTCGTTCCGAGCGGCATGGGACACACGCGTTACAACATCGTCGATGGAGCGTGGTGTTCTCGTCGTCCAGTGAGGGAACAATCGGACGACTGGCCATTTTCCGACGACATCGGCACCCCCGTGACACCGCGAGTGGAGCTGAAAGGACGAGTCTATTGCGGCACATCGCGTGGTGCGGTGATTTGTCTCGGAGCCGATACTCCATGAGTGACCGCGCGAGTGACCCGATGGTGTTTCGCTTCGGCCCCGGCGTCACCGATTGCGACCCGGCGCGCACCGACCTGCTCGGCGGGAAAGGGGCGAGCCTGGCCGCAATGAGCCGCGCGGGATTCCCGGTGCCCCCGGGATTCACGATTTCGGCCGCCTGCTGCGAATGGGTCGAACAACACAATGGCGAGTGGCCGACGGATCTGGCCGAGCAAGTTCGCTCAGCGCTGCGCTGGTTGGAAACATCGACTGGCCGCACGTTCGGCCCAGGCGCGAGGCCGTTATTCGTTGCGGTTCGTTCTGGCGCGGCGGTGTCGATGCCGGGGATGATGGACACGATTCTCAACTGCGGCAGCGATCCAACTGTCGAACCATGGGACGCGCTCTGCTGCGCGATCAACGCGGTCTTTGCCTCGTGGCACAGTGACCGCGCACGTGTGTATCGCCAACACCACGACGTGCGCGGGGTTGTCGGCACCGCCGTCAACGTGCAGGCGATGTTTCCGTCAGAACGATCCGGCGTGCTGTTTACGGCGAACCCGAACGATCCCGCAGCGAACGAATTCTTGATCGAAGCCTCGTGGGGCTTGGGTGAAGTGGTCGTGTCCGGTGCAGTCACTCCGGATATCTACGTCGTCGATGCAGCTTCGCTGATGACGAAACGAGTCATTCCAGGAGCGCGACCCGCCGACGAACCGGCTCTCAGCGAATCGCAAGTGGGGGAACTGGCCGAACTCGGTCGTCGAGTTGCGACGCACTTTCAAACGCCGTCTGACATTGAATGGGGCATCGCCGAAGGACAGGTCGCGCTGCTGCAGACACGAACAATCCGCGGACTTGATCTCTTCGAAGATATCGAGCGCGGGCGGTTGGAAGAGATCGCGCGCTTGCGCGAACTCACACGGAACGCACCGGCTGTGTGGGTCGTTCATAACTTATCGGAGACATTGCCCACTCCAACGCCGCTGACGTGGAGTCTCGTTCGTTGGTTTATGAGCGCGGAGGGGGGCTACGGGCAGATGTATCGGATGCTGGATCATCGTCCTCAGGAACGTGAACCAGGAGTTGGCTTCTTGGAGTTGATCGCCGGTCGGGTGTATGTCGATCCGCGCCGTGCGGCGGACTTTCATTTTGGCGGACTGCCCTTCGACTACGACTTGGATGAAGTGCTGCGCGATCGGACGGCGATGGATCGGCCACCAACGCGGTTCAATCTGGATCGAGCCGACTCGTTGTTCTTCTTCCGCTTACCAAGGATTCTGTTCAGCTCGATACAGAACGCTCGTAAAGTGAAGCGTGTCGAGCAGACGGTCGAGGCACGCTTCGAGAAGCAAGCGCTCCCGAAGCTCGACGAGTTTTTGAAAGCCGTCAAACAACTTGACTTGGCAACGCTGTCGACACATGACTTGCTGACCGAGTTGCGACGCCGACGTGATTTCGTGCTCGGTGAGTTCGCGGCTGAGTCGCTGTTGCCTGGATTTTTGGGTGGCCTCGCGCACGAGCGATTGCGGGCGATGCTGGTGCAACTGTTTGGCCCCGACGAAGGCGAGCAACTGGCGGGGCAACTGACGGCCGGTTTGAGCAACGATATCACCGTCGCACAGAACGTGGCGCTGTTCGAGGTTGCCGCCGGGCGACAATCTGTCGAGCAGTTTCTCGCCCGGTTTGGTCACCGCGCGGCGAATGAGATGGAACTCTCGCAACCTCGGTGGCGCGAGGACCAACTTAGTGTCACCCGCATGATTGACCGCTTTCGCAACTCATCGGGACCATCGCCACGCGAGCGTCATGAGACTCAAGTCGAGACTCGCCAATCCGCCTTTGCGGGACTATCAGCGCGACTCGTCTCAGCAGGAGGTACATCGTTCTCCGAACGCATCCTCCACGACCTGCAGCAAGCTCAACTCCTTTTGCCGTACCGCGAGATTGGCAAGTTTCATCTGATGCGAGGCTACGAAACGCTGCGAGAAGTGCTTGTCGAACTTGGTGGCCGCGGGGATTGGGGACGCGACGTGTTCTTTCTGAATGAGGCCGAACTGTTTGAGCATTTGCCGCGGAATGGCGATGGTCCCACGGAGTCGCAAGAACGATCTGGAATCAATCCTCGAATCGCGTCGGAAGCCATTTCGCAGGCAAGTTTGCGAAATCTCGATCGACGAATCGCACAACGCAAGCTGCGTTGGCGATCATCGCAAAAGCTTTCGCTACCTGAAGTCATCGACTCCCGGCGACTTGATGACCTTGGCAAGAGTTCTCCGGTGCGCGCCAATGTCGATGGGACTCGGTTGGAGTGCCGTCCAATTGCGGCGGGAACGTCGCGAGGAGTTGCTCGCATTGTGTTTGATCCCAACGAAGTCACCGATCTCGGCAACGATCCGATCTTGATTTGTCCGAGCACCGATCCTGGTTGGACTCCATTGTTCGTTCACGCAAAAGGGCTGATCGTCGAGCGAGGCGGAGTGCTGTCTCATGGAGCGATCGTCGCACGCGACTTTGGCATTCCGGCGGTCGTCCTCGAAGGGGCAACGCGACGCATCTCGGAAGGTGCGTGGATTGAATTGGATGCTGATCGAGGGTTGGTCACGCTGGGAAAACAAGACATTGAAGGGCACTCGTCGACGGCACGGAAATAATGGAGCAACTGAACCAAACAATCCTGCACGGTCTCGACCTCCCGCTTGGCTGGCTCTTGCTGCTGCCTCGCGATGTGTCTGTGTTTGTCTTCAGCTTGCTGACCGCATTGCTGATGACGGCGGTGCGTCGCTGGTTCACCGATCAGCACTTGCTGCACCGCTGCGCGAACGATCTAAGGCAACTTCAGCAACTCGATCGTCGGGCCAAGCAAATTGCCGACAAGCCGCAACGGCAGCGTCTGCGAAGGACCGTCGCGATGATCAAGCAGATGCAACTGCCCGAGGACATGAAGCTCTTAGCGGTGGTGATCGTGCCGGTAGCCGTTCTGGCGATCTGGGGGGCGGAGCGACTGGATTACCGGCCCCCGCGCGTTGGCGAGGAACTGATCGTTCGAGCCTATTTCCCAATCTCGTCTGTGGGAGGAGTGACGCATCTCATCCCAGTCAACGGCGTCGAATTCGTCTCGTCACCGATCCGGATCATCCAATCCGATCAACAGTCACCCAAAGCCGGAATGGCCGAATGGTCTGTGCGTACGACGTCAGCGACTGACGAACTGAGGCTGACGATCCGACACCGCAACGAATCGGTCGTGCATCGGGTGGCGGTCGGTCGAACGACCTACCTGCCACCACAGATGCTCCATGCCAACGAGCGATTGACGGCGACGGAAGTCTTGCTGAAACGCTATCGGCCGCTGAATCTGAATTTGACAACGGAATCGTTCGGTCTGCCGCCGTGGATGTTCGGCTATTTGGTGCTGACGCTGTTGCTCGTTCCCAGTTTGAAGCGAATGCTGCGAATTGCTTGAGGCTGCAGGCGGGCGACAGAGTCTTGCCTGCGACTCATCTATTTCTTGGCATCCGACGTTTTCTCAATGACTGGGCCGAAGCCGGGGGGCTCTTTGGGATTGGGAGGCGGGGCTTTGGCTTTTCCGGCCAGGACGTCCGTCAGAATCTGCTGCAGCTCGGCAGTGGTTCCTTTGAAGGTGCGTCGCAGATAAATCTCGCAGTGCGTGAAAGCCCACCGGGTTTGGTTCTGGTCGGTTTGGCCAAGAACTTGAAACCAGGTTCCATTGGTGAAGGCCAAAAGCATGAACTTTCCGTCGTCTTGCTTTTTCACGCCGACGACCAGCGGCAGGTCGGGCGCAATCCTCTTCAGAAGTTGTGGAGTGTGCTTCTGTTTGTCGCCTGTCAAATTGATCGGGAGACGTGTGAATGGGGCTTTGCCTTTGAGATGCTCACTCAGCAACAGCACGGCCGAAGGCTTGTCAGGATCGACTCGCTCAACCTTGGCCGTGAAGAGGAAGTCGCTGTCATCGATGAACTCCTGCAAAGGGAACAGCTTTTGAATGAACGCGATCACCTCGTGGGATTGCATCAATGCCGCAAGCGTCAGCAAGCCGATCGCGGCCCATTTCTTCAGTGACATGCTGAGTCTCCACCTGGTTGTCTCGTCGTTCGTCCCAATTCCGTCGAAGGCTGTGCGATCTTATCGTCTCTGTCCTGGACCCGAAGGGTTGGTGAAGTCGATCCATGGAAATTTCGCAACCTCAAAGCTCGCGTTTCAGATTCGAATAGGCCCGAAGATTGACGATGCGAGTCCAGCCTTTACATACTGACGGTTGCAGCGTTGCAGCGATCCAATTTTTCCTTGGAGAATTGTGATGAAATTTCTCCTATCGGCTTGTTCCTTGCGTGGTTGTCGAATTGCACTTCTGGGACTCGCGTTGATTGGAGCGGCGTTTCACGATGCCACTTGCTCGGCTCAAACTGCAACGCTAAAGCCGGAGGAGTTGGCGGCTCAGGTGGTCAACGCCGCGAACAAGGCATACCACGAGAAGCAATTCGCCGTCGCGGTCGAGCGGTACCGCGAGTATCTGAAGACTCATGGCAATCAAAAGGACGTAACGCTGGCTCGATACGGCCTGGCGTTGTGTTTGTTGGAGCAGCCGCAGAAGGACCTCAAAGTCGCCATCGAGATGCTCAGCCAAGTCGTCGGCGCGCAGGAGTTTTCCGACCGGCCGCTGGCATTGTACTACCTCGCTCTGGCGTATCGCGGACAAGGTCACGACGCGCTGGCCCAAGCGACCGCAAAGCCGAATGAAGCGCCGCAGCATCGCAACGCGGCGAAGGAGCAATTCACGCAAGCGAATCAACGATTTGGCGAAGCGATTACCGCGTTCCTTGCGCGAGCCAAGACCGCTGCGCCGCCAGCCACGAACGAGTTGCCCGTCGATTTGGAATGGGCCAATCGAACCCGCTGCGATCAGGCGGAAATGCTGTTGCGGATCGAGAAGAACAAAGAGGCCAGTGACCTGCTAACTCCGCTGTTGGCCGATCCCACGCTCGCTAAGAGCAGGTACCGGCCGCAAATGTTATACCTGCACGGCCACGCCAGCTTCTTGCTGAAAGATTTCATCACCGCCGGACGCTCGCTGAGCCAGCTTGTGCCGTTCACCGATCCTGTCTTCGGAGTTCACACGCAGTATCTGCTCGCTCGCGTGCATCACCTCGCGGACGAACGAGAAGAAGCGACCGCGCTCTACGACGCTGTTCTCAAAGGCTATGAGAAGCAAAAAGTGGAGGCACAGAAGGCTCTGCAAAATCAAGCGGTCATTGCCAATCAGCCCGAAGAGAAAGCTCGGCTGGAAACATTGATCAAGTCGCCACCCGACTACGTCAGCCGCGCGAGTTTTTATTGGGGCGTGCTCTTGTACGAGCAAAAGAAAACCGGCGAGGCAATGACCCGCTTCACCGAGTTCGCTCAGAAATACCCGCAATCGCCGATGTTGCCCGAGGCGCAACTCCGCGCCGGCATGTGTCAGGTTGAGTTGCGCGCCTTACCACCTGCAATCGCGTTGTTGCAGCCGCTGGCCGCGCACCCGCAATTGAGCGATCGAGCGTTGCTTTGGTTGGCACGCGCGCAGTTCGGAGCGGCCGATCCCATGCAACCGCAACCGTATGCTCAAGCGATCGCTACGGCGATCGGCAGCCTGACGCAAGCGGCCGACAAAGCGAATCAGCAGATCGCGGCCGACCCAGACGCGAAACTGCGTCGAGCGGAAATCTTGCTGGAACTTGGTGACTATCAGCAGTTGGCAAAACAGTATCCGCAAGCAGCGGCAACTTACGAAACGGCCGTCAAAGAGAATCATGCTCCCGATCGAAACGAGCAGTTCGTCCAGCGCCGAGCGACCGCGCTGCACTTCGCAAATCAGTTCGACGTGTCGGATCAGGTTTGCACTCAGTTCGCTCAGGCGTATCCGAAGAGCACGTTGCTGCCGGCTGTATTGTTCCGTTCGGCCGAGAATGCCTACGTCCGAGCCGCCGCGATCGAACCAAACAATCCGGCCAGCAAGGATCCAGAGATCCCGAAGTGGTTCGGCGAAGCGATCAAGCGCTATCAACTCGTCCTCGACAAGTTTCCGGAGTTCACCTACGCCTCGCTATCTCGGGGACGAATGGGGCTAAGCCAATATCGGCTGGCCGATTATTCCGCGGCGTTAAAGACGCTGACCGCGATTCCGCAAGCCGATCAATCGGGTGAGATGGCCGTCGTCCCGTATTACCTCGCCGATTGTTTGCTCCGCACAATGCCGACCGACACGAGCGATGCCATCGCGGCGGGCCGACAATTGGAAGTCTTGTCAGCAGCGATCAAGTCGCTCGAAAACTTTGTCAGCGGGCAGGGGAACGATCCGGCCAAGACCGCGCCTCAAACGCCCGATGCGCTTCTGAAACTCGGCTACTGCTATCAGCGAGTCGCCGCGCAAATCGCTGAACCGAAGGAACGTAACGAGCGACTGAACGCCGCTCGACAGGCCTTTGAGCGAGTCAATGCGCAGTATGCCGCCAGTTCCGCCGCTCCAACCGCGTCACTCGAACGAGCGAATTGCCTGGTTGAGATGAATGACTTCAATGGAGCCATCAACGAACTTAATCGCTTCAAAGCCGATCCATTCAAGCAAGCTCCTGTCGCGCCGTTGGCCTACCTGCGGCAAGCGTCTTTGTTTCGGAGTCAGAATAAACCGACGGAAGCCGCCGCCGTCTTGCAGGAGGCTCGAAGCAATTACGAAGGCGCATTGGCCGGCGACCCGGCTCGAGCGGCGTGGGCTCCGCTGCTGCACTACCACCATGCGCTGGCCATCAAAGAATTGGCCTACAAGGACCCGGCCAAGCTGGATGTCGCGAAACTTAATGAAGCTCGCACGCAGTTCGAAAGCTTGAAACAGAAATACGCCGCCAGTCCTGAAGCTGCCGACGCCACCTGGCGAGCTGGTCAATGTCGTCGCGAAGAGTTCGCTCCAAAGCTCGCCGCCGCCAGAGCCACACTGCTGAAGAAGGACGCCAAACCAGAAGAATTGACCGCTGCCAACCAGCAAATCGCGGAGTGCATCAAGCAGCTTTCGGAGACCGGCGCGTACTTCGTCGCACAAGCCGGCGCGTTAGACCCGAAAGCGGTCGGGTCCGAGATTCATCAGCGCATGCTCTACGAAGGGGCGTGGTGTTATCAGTGGATCGGTGATGTTGAGGTCGACGCGGCCCGCTCGAAGTTGGTGGACGATGCGATCAAGAAACAGAAAGAAGAAGCTGCCAAACAACCAGCCGGATTGGTCGGAGTCGTCAATACAAAGGTTCCGCAATTTCCCATTACGGCAATCCCGTTACAGCCGTCTGAGAAGCTGGGACGCGATCAATACAAAGCCGTGATTGCCGCGAAGGCTGACTCGCCGCTCGCCATCACGTCGCGACTCGAATTGGCTGAGATGCACTCACGGCGTGAAGAGTTCGACCCGGCCATCGCCTTGCTGAACGAAGCTCTGAATCTTGAACCTGCGCCGGACGTCGACGAGCATTTGCATTTGCGACTGGGTGTCTGCCTCGTCGCGAAAGGTGACCACGCGAATGCGTTCGCGCAATTTTCGGCGGTGATGGCTGATGCGAAAAGTGCGTTGGCTCCGGAGGCTCGTGCCCGCGCTGGGGAGTGCCAAATGCAACTCAAGGCCTGGCCGAAGGCGATCGAGTTGTGGTTGCCATTCCGCGATCAAGGTCCATTGCAATCCATCGCAGGACTCAGCGACCGCGTGCTGCTGCGACTCGGACATGCCTTCGCACTCGCGGCGCAGTGGGATCAAAGCCGACAGACTCATGACACCCTGCTGCAACGTTTCCCGCAGAGCATCTGGCGGCAAGAGGCTCGCTACGGCATTGGCTGGGCGTGGCAGAACCAAAAGCAGTTTGACAACGCCGTCAACGCCTATCAGGAAGTGATCAAAGAAACGGTGGCCGAGATTGCCGCGAAGGCTCAGTACCAATCGGCTCTCTGCCGTCTAGAGCAAAAGCGTCTTCCGGAAGCCGCCAGCGCGCTACTGGTTGTCCCATTCACTTACGACTATCCCGAATGGAGTGCCGTTGCACTGCTCGAGGCCTCACGCGTATTTCTGGAGATGAAGCAACCCGAGCAAGCGGTTCGGCTGCTACAGAAAATCCGCAGGGATTATCCCAACACCGAATGGTCCAAGCAGGCCGAACAACGCCTCACCGAACTGCCGCTCGCCAAGCGAGACTGATCCTTCGGTTTCATAGAAAACTGACAAGACCCCTTCGGTTTCGTAAGTCTGCGGGATGGCTGCTTGAGTTTTCAGCCAAAAGGCCTTTACGGTGGGTGTGCTACAAGAAAAAGCAGCCTGTTGCAAACCATCGCAAATCGTCGCATTGATTAGCAGTTGTTCGCAGTATGACGCACCTTTTTCCGTAATTCTTCCGTAGAAGCGTGCGTCGCAATGTGATTGTTGACGACGGACGAAACTGGTATCAGGCAGTCCAACAGCTTTTGTTCGAATTCAGACCACCCGGATGGGTTGTGTCCGACGATGATCTCCAAGCGACTGTCGCGACGATAGGCCGTCGGCTTGAACGACGTTTCAGCTTCAACCCGATTGATGGACCACCAATCGTCACCGCAATGAAAGACCCCCTTCAGTCGCAGAATTGGATTCATGTATCTGAGCAGGTCCCACAATGCCACTCGATCAAAGACGTCGGCCGCATCGAAGATCCACCCACACGCCCACTGACCCTGACCAGAGTTTTCCAGCCGCAACGGGGAACGGGGACGGGGTGGAGACGCCAGCGTGACTACATCCTGAGAGACGCTCTCCGACCCATGATGAGCTGACCCGAATCGGGGCGTTCGAATGACCAAGTCATCTAAAAAGAGCCAATCCCATTGCAGTTGGCCATGCGTCGTTTCGACGATACGTGACTTAGGGGGGGAGAACTCCGAGAGCCAAGTGCGGCAGCGCGATACCAAGCTCGGATCACGTTGATCGAGCCAGTTCAGTACGACGACATCGGCCATTTGAATCTGATCATAGAATACGGCTTGATTGGTCACCCGCTCGGCGCTGAAGTCCTGCGGGTCGACCAGGCAAACCGTCGGATGGAGAGCTAGGCTTTCGCCGAACCATCCGCTACGCAGCGTATCAATCAAGCCTGTGGGATGACCCGCGCCGGAGGGTTCGATGAATAGCCGATCGGGATGGATGTTCCGGATAAATTGGGTCAACGCGGGCTTAAGATACTGAGATGTGCTGCAGCAGAAGCACCCCCCCGCCAGTTCCTGGATTTGAACCTGCGGATGCTGTTCGTCGAGGAGCAGCTGATCAATCGCGACCATCCCATACTCGTTCACGAAGATTCCCCAGCGCTCGTTCGCGGGACGGCAACTCAGAAGCGACTGGATGGCAGTGGTCTTCCCGACTCCCAGAAAGCCGGTGATGATGTGTGTGGGAATCCGTGATGTCTGGTCATTGGGAATCATCGAAGCTTCTCGCGGCAGGGAAACTATGCAATCACCCCCCCTTCGGAGAGACAATGCGCCGAGCCACGGCGCAGGAATGGTCGGTTTCCCAAACCGTGATGCACGATGCGACAACTCCCGTGTCCGCCAGCAACTCCGGGGCGACTTTATCGAGAAGGTAACGCGCCATGTTTTCCGCTGTCGGATTGTAGGGTAACACAAAGTACTTCGTCGGCACGATCTGTCGAATTGCCGCCAGCGCGTTATCATCGCGCTCGTAAAGCAGGAAGCCGTGATCCCAATGCTCGTCGAGCCACCCCTGAAACAGGCCTTTCAGGGCTGAAAAGTCGATGATCCGCCCAACGGAATCAACAGTTGATCCCGTAACTTCGAGATCGACTCGGTAATTGTGGCCGTGAAAGAAAGCGCACTTCCCCTCATGACCGAGGAGTCGATGGCCAGCGCAAAACGACAGTTGCCGAACAAGCGACAGAAGTTCCGGGGGCCCGGACGAAGCGGTTAGAATCACGAATGAAGACTTTCTGAGTGGATGAGGTTGAAGAATACCGGACTTACGGCCAAGTTCGAATCGCTGTAACGCTCAGGAATTCATTCTGGTCGTGTGGTCAACTTCAGGAGGCCGATGGGAATCAGCGTCTGAAGACAGCGATGCTCATCGTCTGTCCGATATTAGAGCCGCGTAGGGTTCGGGGAGTCTCCATAAACGCTCTGGGGATCAAAGACCTTAACGGATTCGGTGAATGAGAGCGTCTCCGAGGCATTACGCGTCGGCCCCACCGGCACCATGCGATAGAAACAGGAACGATAGCCGACGTGACAGCTCGCGCCTCCCGTCACTTCGACCCGCAGCCAGACGCAATCCTGATCGTCGTCGATGCGCATCTCGCGGACCCGCTGCACCAGGCCGCTGGTGGCTCCTTTATGCCACAGGGTCGCGCGGCTACGGCTCCAATAGACCGCCTCGCCCAGTTCAATGGTCCGGCGGAGAGCCTCGGCATTCATGTAGGCATGCATCAACACCTCACCCGTCGAGAAATCGGTCGTGATGCAAGGGATCAGACCGTGCTCATCGAATTTCGGTGCCAGTTCTGTCCCTTCTTCGACTTGTTCGACGCTGGTTCGCGTCGCGAATTGGGGCGTTTCGGTCATGATAGGAGATTCCTCAATAGGGTACATACGACGGTGTGCTCGTCGAACTAACGGGTCGCCTCGGATTCGGCTTATTCAACCTAACGGATCAAGCGGGCCGTCTGTTCGATGCCATATTTCTCGCTGCACTCATGTGTTCTGGCAGCGGACTAATTGCGCAGCTTCAGCAGGCGTTGAGTGATAAAGGCCTTCGTCAGTGGCTGCTGACAGCAGAAGGTGATGCCTTCCCGCTAATCGACACAACTTTGTGGAATTAATGTGGGATTAATGAGTGCTCTTTCATCGAGAATGATCCTCTGATTTGGTTTACGGTTGAGTTTCCCAGATCATGCCGCTGGCGGTCATGCGTTTCAACGGTCTGCGCGGCTGAGCGAGGCCTTTCGGTTCCGTAGTTTGCGGGATGGCTGCTTGAGTTTTCAGCCAAAATGCCTTTGTACTACGTGTGTTACAGCAAAAAGCTGGC
>Ga0194119_10004026_pt1 | contig 23154 bp, 24 predicted proteins | sample TA2MahC100mmetaG_FD_148620 | JGI IMG/M metagenome (GOLD analysis project Ga0194119, IMG submission 148620) | Freshwater microbial communities from Lake Tanganyika, Tanzania - TA2015018 Mahale Deep Cast 100m | ecosystem: Environmental > Aquatic > Freshwater > Lake | place: Tanzania: Lake...
CCTGGGTGTAGCTGTCGCTGCCCTCGCCCTCGATCATGTAGCAGGACAGCGTGAAGGGACTGCCGGAGAAGCCGATGAGGGGCACGGAACCGTCCAGGGCGCGGCGAATCTCGGCCACCGCATCGATGACGTAGCGCAGATGGTCGTGCGGATCCGGCGCCTTGAGATCGCGGATGGCCCACTCCTCGCGCAGCGGCCGCTCGAACTTCGGCCCCTCGCCCTCGGCGAAATACAGGCCCAGGCCCATGGCATCCGGCACGGTGAGGATGTCGGAGAACAGGATGGCGGCGTCCAGGTTGTAGCGCGCCAGCGGCTGTAGCGTCACCTCGGTGGCCAGCTGCGGCGACTTGCACAGGTTCAGGAAGCTGCCGGCGCGGGCGCGGGTGGCGCAATATTCCGGCAGGTAGCGGCCGGCCTGGCGCATCAGCCAGGTGGGGGTGTAGGCGGTGGGCTGGCGCAGCAGGGCGCGCAGGAAGGTGTCGTTCTTCAGGGGGGTCATGGTGGCGGCCGGGGAAAAAACCGCGTCATTCTACCGGAGGCGACGCGGCGCCGGTCTTGCCGCCGCCCGCCGGGTAACGGATGTGATCCACCAGGGCGCGCGTGGGCGCGTCGGGCGGAGGGCTGAGCAGGCTCACCACGACCATGGCGAGGAAACCGGCGGGAATGCCGAACACGCCGGCGGACACGTCGCCGATGCCCCACCATTTCTCCATGCCCAGGAACTTCACGCCGGCCAGGTAGTAGAGGGTCACGCCCAGCCCCGTCAGCATGCCGGCCACCGCGCCCTGCCGCGTTGCCCGGCGCCAGAAGATGCCCAGCACCAGGGCGGGGAAGAAACAGGCGCCGGCGATGGAAAAGGCCCAGGCCACCATGGAAAGGATGGTGTCCGGCCGCAGCGAGGCCACCCAGGCCGCCACCACCGCCACGCCCAGCAGCAGCGTCTTGGAGATGGCCAGGCGGCGCGCGGCGCTGGCGCGGGGGTCGATCATGCGGTAGTAGACGTCGTGCGAAAGGGCGTTGGCGATGGTCAGCAGCAGGCCGTCGGCAGTGGACAAGGCCGCCGCCAGGCCGCCCGCCGCCACCAGGCCGGCGACCACGTAGGGCAGGCCGGCGATCTCCGGGGTCGCCAGCACGATCACGTCCGCATTCAGGGTCAGTTCCGCCAGTTGCAGGATGCCGTCGCCGTTGATGTCCTCCACCGCCACCAGGCCCACGCGCGACCAGGACGCCACCCAAGCGGGCAACTCGGCGATGGCCGTGCCGATGACGTTGGTATAGACCTCGTACTTGGCGAACACCGCATAGGCCGGCGCGGTGAAGTACAGCAGGAAGATGAAGAACAGCGACCAGAACACCGATTCCCGCGCCTCGCGCACCGAGGGTGTCGTGTAGTAGCGCATGAGCACGTGCGGCAGGGCCGCCGTGCCGACCATCAGACAGAACACCAGGGCCAGGAAATTGCGGCGCGCGTCATCCCGCTGCGCGACGGTCTCGCCGGGAAACGCCTCGGCGTGGGGATGGGGCAGCGCCGCTTTGTCCTCGGCGCCGCGCAGTTCGCGCAGCAGGCGGTCGCGCTCGGCCGCGGCGGGTGGCGGCGACGCGGCCAGGCGCCGTTCCAGCGCCTCGGCACGCGCCGCGTAAAGCGCGCGCACCTCGGCCTGGGCCGGGTCGGCTGACAGCGCCCGCTCGCGTTCCGCCAGATCCTGCATGACGCCGCCATACACCACCTGCGGCAACGGCACGCTGGTGACCTTGTAGGACAGGAACACCACCGGCACCAGGTAGGCGATGATGAGCACGATGTACTGCGCCACCTGGGTCCAGGTCACCGCGCGCATGCCGCCCAGGAAGGAACACAGCAGGATGCCGGCGAGGCCGACGAAGACGCCGGTCTCGAAGGCGATGCCGAGGAAGCGGCTGGTGACGATGCCCACCCCGTAGATCTGCGCGGTGACGTAGGTGAAGGAAGCCAGGATGGCGCCCAGCACGGCGATGGCGCGGGCCAGGTTGCCGCCGTAGCGGGCGCCGATGAAGTCGGGAATGGTGAACTGGCCGAAGCGGCGCAGGTAGGGGGCCAGCAGCAGGGCGACCAGCACGTAGCCGCCGGTCCAGCCGAGGACGAAGGCGAGGCCGTCGTAGCCGCGGGCGTAGAGGGTACCCGCGAGGCCGATGAACGAGGCGGCGCTCATCCAGTCGGCGCCGGTTGCCATGCCGTTGTACACCGCCGGCACGCGCCGCCCCGCCACGTAGTACTCGTCCACGTCGGAGGTGCGGCTGACGAAGCCGATGCCGGCGTAGAGGGCGATGGTGGCGGCCATGAACACCCAGCCGATCCATTGTTCCGGCATGCCCATGAACTCCGCTACCGCCAGGGTGAACAGGAACAGCACGAAGCCGCCGGTATAGAAGCTGTAGTAGCGGAACAGGTTGCGGAGGTAGACCTTCTTCACGGCCGGTCACGTGTTCCTGGGAGAAACGCGGCGATTGTAGCCCCCGCCGGGCATGACAGGCGGAGACGCCTGGTGGTTGCGATGCGGCAGCCGGCCCGCCTTGCCCCGTTCGCGTCAGGCAAAAAAAAGGCGACCGCTCGGGTCGCCTGAAAGAAGCTGCTGTCGCTCTTACGCAGCTAAGCCCTGCTCAAGGGATGGCCAAAGGATAAGGCGGAAAGGAAGGGTCCGTAATGGCAGGAACGCGTAAGGGAAACACTTACAAGAAGGCGAAAGACGAGTCTGCTACCGAGAGCCCAGTGTGTGGCCGCCGCGCGGGTGGGTGCTATCTGTCCGGGCGTTCCGTCGCAATATCCGGGCCGGTCGCGGACGTGCCTGCTTCCTGGTCGGCGCCCTTGCCAAGGCGCGGCAGGTTCAGGTGCAGCGCCGCCTTGGCCAGCAGGTGCGCGGAAACCGGGGCGGTGATGAAGAGGAACAGGGTGACCAGGATCTCGTGCAGGCTGAGGCCGTCGCCCTGGTGGCTGAAATACACCGAAGAGGCGATCAGCAGGCTGCCCACGCCCAGGGTGGTGGCCTTGGTCGGGCCGTGCAGGCGGGTGTAGAAGTCGCGCAGCCGGGCCAGGCCCAGCGAGCCGATGAAGGTGAAGATGGCGCCGGCGAGGACGAGGAAGGCAAGCAGGGTATCGAGCATGGCGGGCCTTCTATTCGATGATGTCGCCGCGCAGCAGGTACTTGCACAGCGCGACGGTGCCGACGAAGCCCATCAGGGCGATGAGCAGGGCCGCCTCGAAGTACAGGGCGGTGCCGAGCTGGATGCCGAGCAGCACCAGCAGGGCGATGGTGTTGATGTACAGGGTATCCAGGGCGAGGATGCGGTCGGGCGCGCTGGGGCCGCGCAGCAGGCGCCAGAAGCTGAGGGCGAAGGCGGCGGCGACGAGGGCGAAGGCGATGGGCAGGACCAGGTTCAACATGGTTCGAACACCTCCTTCAGCGGCGCTTCGTAGCGCGCCTTGATTTGCGCGCGGACCACGGCCGCGTCGGCCGCGTCGAGGGCGTGCACCAGCAGCGTGCGGCGGTCTCCTGAAAGCCGCGCCGAGACCGTTCCCGGGGTCAGGCAGATGGTATTGGCGAGCAGGCTGATGGCGAGGTCGCCGCGCAGGTCGAGCGGCACCTCCACCAGGGTCGGCCGCAGCTTTTCCGGACGGCCGAGGATGCGCCGCGCCACCACCAGGTTGGCCAGCACGATGTCGTGCAGCACGACGAGCGTGAAGCGCAGCAAGAGCAGAGGCCGATGAATCGTCACGGTCTCCGGCCAGAAGCGCAGGGTGAACAGGGGGATCAGCCAGCCCAGCAGGATGCCGAGGATGATGTGGCCGGGGTGCAGGCTGTTGTTGAGCAGCAGCCAGACCCCCGCCAGGGCCGGGGTGAGCAGGGGATGCGGCAGCAGGCGCGAACTCATGGGCGGCCTCCGAGGACGGCGTCGATGTACAGGCGCGGCTGCAGCAATTGCTCGGCGATCTGGGCGGCGAAGTCGTGGACGGGACCGGCGGCGACGGTCAGGCCGAGCCCGAGCAGCAGCAGGCCCACCGCCGGAGCCACCGGCACCGGCAGAGCCGGTGAGTCGTCGCGGTGCCGATCGACGCGCAGGAAGAACAGGCTGCCGACGCGTGCCAGGGCGATCAGGGCAAGCAGGCCGCCGACCAGCACCACCGCCAGGATCCAGGCGCGCGCGGGATGCGCCAGGGCGGCCTGCAGGATGAGGAACTTGCCGATGAAGCCCGACAGCGGCGGCAGGCCGGCGATCAGGATGCCGGCGCAGAAGAACAGCGCGCCCAGCCAGTATTCACCGGTCATGCGCGGCCCCACTTCGAAGCGATCCGCCTGGGCGCCGCGCGCGGCGGCAATGCGCTCGGCGAGCAGGAACATGGCAGCCGCGGCGAAGGTGGAATGCGGCAGGTAGTAGAGGCCGGCGGCGAGGCCGGCATGGCTGCCCAGGGCGAAGGCGGCAAGCAGGGTGCCTACCGAGGCCACCACCATGTAGGCCGCCTGTTCGCGCAGATGGCGCGCCGCCAGGACGCCGAGCAGGCCGATGACCAGGGTGGCCAGGGCCAGGGGCAGCAGCCAGGCATCGAGCAGGCCGGCGAGGCCGCCGGCCTCGGCGCCGAACAGCAGGGTCGACGCGCGCAGGATGGCGTAGGCGCCGACCTTGGTCATGATCGCGAACAGCGCCGCCACCGGCGCGCTGGTGCTGGCGTAGGCGGCGGGCAGCCAGAGATACAGCGGCAGCAGCGCCGCCTTCAGGGCGAACACGGCGAACAGCAGCAGGCCGGCGGCGCGCGCCGGACCGAGGTTTTCCGCGGGGGTGGCGGGCATCATCCGGGCCAGGTCGGCCAAGTTGAGGGTGCCGTAGAGGCCGTACAGCGCGCCGACGGCGATGAGGAACAGCGACGAGCCCGCCAGGTTGATGACCACGTAATGCAGGCCGGCGCGGGTGCGCTCGCCGCCGCCGCCGTGCAGCACCAGGCCGTAGGAGGCGAGCAGCAGGACCTCGAAGAAGACGAACAGGTTGAAGACGTCGCCGGTGAGAAAGGCGCCGGACAGGCCGAACAACTGCAACTGGTAGAGCACATGGAAATGGCGGCCGCGCGTGTCCAGCCCATGGCTGGCGTGCCAGAGCGGGAACAGGGCGAGGATCGTGGTGATCAGCAGCATCCAGGCCGCCAGGCGATCCGCCACCAGGACGATGCCGTACGGCGCCGGCCAGGCGCCCAGCGCGTAGGTGAGGATGGCGTCGTCCGCCACCGCCCGCGTCAACGCCACCGCCACGCCGATCTGCGCCAGCACCGCGGTCAGGGCCAGCGCGCGCCGCAGGCGGATGTCGAGATGGCGCAGCATGAGCAGGACGATGCCGGCGCACAGCGGCAGCAGGAGGGGGGCGATGACCAGATGGCTCACCGTTCTTCCTCTCCGTCGACGTGGTCGTTGCCCAGTTCCGCCCGTGCCTTCAAGGCCAGCATGATGAGGAACGCGGTCATGGCGAAGCCGATGACGATGGCGGTGAGCACCAGCGCCTGCGGCAGCGGATCGGTGTAGCCCGGCAGGCCGCTGCCGATGACCGGCGGGCGGCCGACGGTCAGGCGGCCCATGGCGAACAGGTACAGGTTCACGGCGTAGGACAGATAGGTCAGCCCCAGCACCACGGGGAATGTGCGCGCGCGCAGCAGCAGAAAGACGCCGCAGGCGGTGAGCAGTCCGATGAGGATCGCGATCAGGATTTCCATGCCGTGTCCTCCTCCTCGATGAGGCAGGCCTGCGGCCCGTGGCTGGCGTCGTGCATCAGGCCCAGGTGAATGAGGACGAGCAGGGTGGACCCCACCACCACCAGGTAGACACCCAGATCGAAGGCCATCGCCGAGGCCAGCTCGAAGTCCCCCACCAGCGGCCAGCTCAGATGGCCGAAGGTGGAGGTGAGGAAAGGATGGCCGAAGGCCAGGGAGGCCAGCCCGGTGCCGGTGGCGATGGCCAGCCCGGCGCCGATCAGGGGATGCATGTTGGCCGGCAGGCGGTCGTGCGTCCACGCCACGCCGTTGGCCAGGTATTGCATGATCAGTGCCACGGCGGTGACCAGGCCGGCGATGAAGCCGCCGCCCGGCAGGTTGTGGCCGCGCAGCAGGATGAAGACGGAGACCAGCAGCGCCAGAGGCAGCAGCAGCCGGGTCAGCGAGGCCATGATGGCCGGATGCAGGTCCGCATCCCACACCCGACCAGCCGCGTCGCAGCCACGCCCGTCCAGGCGCAGTTTCTCCAGCATGGCGTAGATGGCGAAGCCGGCCAGGGCCAGCACGGTGATCTCGCCCAGGGTGTCGAAGCCGCGGAAGTCGACCAGGATCACGTTCACCACGTTATGGCCGCCGCCGCCGCCAACGCTGTTGCTCAGGAAATAGTCGGCCAGGCGGGTATCCGCCGGCGGCCGCGACAGCACCGCCCAGGCCAAGCTGCCCACGCCCAGGCCCGCCAGCGCAGCGATGACGATGTCGCGGGCATGCCGACCCGGCCGCTTTTCGGCCGGACTGGACTGGGGCAGGAAGTACAGGGCCAGCAGCAGCAGGATCACCGTCACCACTTCCACCGAAAGCTGGGTCAGGGCCAGGTCGGGCGCGGAAAACTTCACGAAGATGAGCGACACCACCAGACCCACCGCGCCGGTCAGCACCACGGCCAGGAAGCGTTGCCGGTGCAGCAGGGTGCCGGTCAGCGCGGCCGCGGCCAGGCCCAGGGCGACCAGCAGGCTCACCGCGTCCACGGGCAGGGGCGCGCGCGCGCCGCTCCAGGCCACCCCGCCGAAGCCGCCGTAGGCGCCGAGGACGAGGGCGAAGGTGACGAACAGGGCGGCCATGCGTTGCAGGGAGCCGCGATCCAGCCAGCGGGTGAAGGCCGTCGCCAGCGCCAGCAGGCCATGCAGCAGACGGTCGTAAACGCGCCGCGCATCGACGGCACCCTCGAATTCCCGGTGCAGGCCGAACAGCGGCTTGCGCCCGGCGTACAAAGCCACGCCACCAAGCATCGCGATCACACTCATCCACAGCGCCGGGTTGAAGCCATGCCAGAGGGCCAGGTTGTGCTCGGGCACCGGGGTTTGCAGCACGGCTCCCGCGGCCAGGGTCAGGATCGGGTCCACGGTCAGCGCCGGCAGGATGCCGACCAGCAGACACAGCGCCACCAGGATTTCCACCGGCAACTTCATCCATTGCGGCGGCTCATGCGGGGTGCGCGGCAGGTCGACGGGCTCGCCGTTGAAGAACACGTCGTGGATGAAGCGCAGGGAATAGGCCACGGCGAAGACACCGGCGACGGTCACCACCAGGGGCAGGATCCAGCCGAACCGCATCATGGTGGCCATGCCCGCCGCTTCGGCGAAGAACATTTCCTTCGACAGGAAGCCGTTCAACAGAGGCACGCCCGCCATGGACGCCGCCGCCACCATGGCCAGGGTGGCGGTGTACGGCATGAACTTCCAGAGGCCATTGATGCGGCGCATGTCGCGGGTGCCGCACTCGTGGTCGATGATGCCGGCGGCCATGAACAGACCGGCCTTGAAAATGGCGTGGTTGATGATGTGGAATACCCCCGCCACCGCCGCCAGCGGCGTGCCGATGCCGAACAGCGCGGTGATCAGGCCAAGATGGCTGATGGTGGAATAGGCCAGCAGGCCCTTGAGGTCATGCTTGAACAGGGCGATGACGGCGCCGACGAGCAGGGTGACGATGCCCACGCCGCCCACCAGATGAGACCACTCCTGGGTGCCGGACAAGGCCGGGAACAGGCGCGCCAGCAGGAACACCCCCGCCTTCACCATGGTCGCCGAATGCAGGTAGGCGGACACCGGCGTCGGCGCCGCCATGGCGTGCGGCAGCCAGAAATGGAAAGGGAACTGCGCCGATTTGGTGAACGCCCCCAGCAGAATCAAAGCCAGGGCCGGGCGATACAGCTCGTGGGCGCGGATGATTTCGCCCGAGGCCAGGATCACGCTGAGGTCGTAGCTGCCCGTGATCTCCCCCAGCAACAGAATGCCCCCCAGCAAGGCCAATCCCCCCGCCCCGGTCACCGCCAGCGCCATGCGGGCGCCGTGGCGCGCTTCTTGCCGCTCCCTCCAGTAGCCGATGAGCAGGAAGGAAGACAAGCTGGTCAGCTCCCAGAAGATCAGCAACTGGATCAGGTTTTCCGACAGCACCACGCCCAGCATGGAGCCCATGAACAGCAGCAGAAAGGCATAGAGGCGGCCGAGGCTGTCCCGCTCCGAGAGGTAATAGCGGGCGTAGAGGATCACCAGCAGGCCGATGCCGAGGATCAAGCCGGCGAACAACAGGCCCAGGCCATCCAGGCGGAAGGCGAGATTCAGGCCTGCCTGGGGCATCCACGCCATCTGCTGGATCAGCGTCTCCCCGGAGACAACGGGAGCGGCCGCATAAACCAGTTGGCCGATAGCCGCCAGGGTGATGCCGCCGGCGCTCATGGCGGCGGCGTATCGGCCAAAACGGCACACCCAGGCGATCAGGAGGGCGCCAAGGAAGGGGGTGAGCGTGACGAGGAACAGACTGAAGGACACGGAGGGCGCCAGGGGGACCGGGCTAGCCCAGGTAATAGAAAACGAGATTGGCCAGGAGCAACACCATCACCCACAGCGCCATGCCGCCGGTGGGCCAGGAACGCGACAACAAGCCGTCGGGACGGCGGTGCTGATGGATCTGCGCGGTCATGCGGTTGGCCCCCTCCCGCGCCAGACCGTCGAGCCCGGCACGGGCCTGCGACAGGCGGCCGCCAAGCCTGCGCGCCAGGGCCGGACCGGCGACGCGGTACAGCCAGTCGAAGTCCAGCGTGATGGTCGGCGTGCGTTTCAGGTAATCCAGCATCACGAAAAAGGCCAGGCCGGAAAACAGCAGCAGTTGCAGTTGGGTGATGACGTGGGCCGCCGTGTAGGGGACGTAGTTCACTGCATAGGGCAGCATGGCATAGAGCGGATCGGGCCAGACGCCCAGGCCGATGCACAGGAAGGCGAACAGGATCATGCCCCAGCGCATCGAAGCCGGCGGATCGGCGGGGCGCAGACCGGAATCTTTCTGGAAGAAGACGAACCAGGGGAATTTGATGCCGGCGTGCAGGAACACGCCCGCCGAGGCGGCGGCGAGGAACAGCCAGACCATTTGCAGGTGGCCGTCGATGGCGGCCTGGGTCACCATGGATTTGGAGATGAAACCGGAGGTCAACGGGAAGGAAGAGATGGCCAAAGCGCCAATGGTTCCGCAGATCGTCGTCAACGGCATGCTGTGGAACAAGCCGCCCAGTTCGGAACACTTGCGCCGTCCCGTCGCCGCCAGCACCGCGCCAGCGGACATCAGCAACAGGGCCTTGTAGATGATGTGGGTGAAGGCGTGGGCTGCCGCGCCGTTCAGGGCCATCTCCGTGCCGATGCCGATGCCGGTGACCATGAAACCCACCTGGTTGACGATGGAATAGGCCAGGATGCGGCGCATGTCGTTTTCCAGCAGCGCGTAGACGATGCCGTAGAAGATCATGAAGATGCCGATCCAGATCAGGATCTCCGCGCCGGGAAACCCCCGCAGCAGCACGTACACCGCCGTCTTGGTGGTGAACGCGGAGAGGAACACCGTGCCGCTCCAGGAGGCTTCCGGGTAGGCGTCGGGCAGCCAGGCCGAGAACGGCGGTGCGCCGGCATTGATCAGGAAACCGGCCAGGATCAGCCAGTGGGCGATGGAATCGGCCTGCATCGCGGTGAAGGCGACGTCGCCGGTCTGGGCGATATGTCCGGCGATGCCGGCGAACAGGATCACTCCGCCGGCCAGATGCACGCCGACATAGCGTCGGCTGGCGGCCCAGGCCAGTGGCGTGCCGGCGCTCCACAGCACCAGCGTCGAACCCACCGCCATGAATTCCCAGAACAGGAACACGGTGATCAGGTCCCCGGCCAGCGCCACGCCGATGGCGGAACCGGCATAGAGATAGGCGGCCGGTATCTCCAGGCGACTCTCCTGGCGCAGCGCGAACAGGCCGCCGCCGAAGGCCATCAGCGCGAAGATGGTGGCGAACAGGCGGGACAGCTTGTCCACGGCCAGGGGGGCGAGGCTGTAATCCAGCCATTGCACCTGCCATGGCCGGCCCTCCGGCAGCAGCCACAGGGCGGCCAGGGCCAGCAGGGGAATGGCCAGGACCGCGACATTGCGCGCCGCGCCGCGCAGCAGGGGCAACAGCAAGGCGCCGATGATCAGAATCAGCGCCGGATGCAGCAGGATTGCGCTAGTCATCCCGGCCATCCTCGGCGTATTGCGTGTCCGGCCGCTTCAACAGCAGACCCAGGGCCTTGGCGCCGAGGATCATCAGCAGGCAGGTGATGAAGCCGTAGACGGCGTAGAAGCCGTACCAACCCTCGATCTCGAAGTGCGGGTGCAGGTCGGTGAAGAATCCGGCGATGACGGTGAGCGCCAGCACCGCGATGAAGCCGCGCCAGAGCTTTTTCACGTTCAGCGGGTTATCCAGCCAATGTTCGTATTTCATGGCGTCGGGAGCAGTTGTCGGGCCAGGGCCAGGGGCGCATCGGGAAAGAAGAACAGCGCCAGCGTCCCCGCCGCGGTGCAGGTCAGGGCCAGCAGCATCGGCAGCGGCGCCTCGCCGTGGCAATGCTGTTGCGCTTCGGCGGAGAGCGGACGGAAAAAGGCCCGCCACAACACGGGCAGGAAATAGGCCGCGCTCAGCAGCGTCGACAGCAGCATGACGACGACCACCGCCCAGGCCTCCTGGCTCATCGCCCCGGAAATCAGATACCACTTGCTGATGAAGCCGGCTGCCGGCGGCAAGCCGATCATCGACAACGCGCCGATGCCGAAGGCCACCATGGTCCAGGGCATGCGCCGGCCGATGCCGTCCAGCTGGCTGACCTCGGTCTTGTGCGCCGCCGTGTAAATGGCCCCGGCGGCGAAGAACAGGGTGATCTTGCCGAAGGCATGGGCGGCGATGTGCAAGGCCGCACCGATGATGGACAAGGGCGCCAGGATGGCGGCGGCGAGAATCACGTAGGAAAGCTGGCTGACCGTCGAATAGGCCAGGCGCCGCTTCAGGTTGTCGGCGTTCAAGGCCACCACCGAGGCGGCGACGATGGTGAAGCCGGAAATCGCCACCAACCAGTCGGTGGCACCGGCGAGTTGGTCGAGGCCGAACACGTAGACAATCACCTTCACCACCGAGAACACCCCCGCCTTGACCACGGCCACCGCGTGCAGCAAGGCGGAAACCGGCGTCGGCGCCACCATGGCGGCGGGCAGCCAGCGGTGGAAGGGCATCAGCGCCGCCTTGCCGATGCCGAACATGAACAGGGCCAGCAGCAGCGTCAACGTCCCGCTGTCCATGCCTGCCGGCAGGATGCCGCCGGCCGTGAAATCGGTGGTGCCGGCCACATGCCAGACATAGATCACCGCCGGCAGCAGGAACAGAATGGACGTGCCCATCAGGATGGCCAGATAGGTGCGGCCGCCGGCACGTGCCTTGTCGCTGCCGGCATGGGTGACCAGGGGATAGGTCAGCAGCGTTAGCGCTTCATAAAACAGAAACAGGGTCAGCAGATTGGCGGCGAAGGCGATGGCCAGCGCCGCGGCCAGCGACAACGCGAAGCAGACATAGAAACGGGTCTGGTGCTGTTCGTCGTTGCCGCGCATGTAGCCGATGGAATAGACCGAATTGACGATCCACAGGCCGGAGGCGACCAGGCCGAACAACATGCCAAGCGGCTCGATCCGGAACGCGATGGAGAGTCCCGGCAGGATCTCGAACAGGGTCAATTGCGGCCGCTCGCCGGCCAGCACCGGGTCGAGCAGTCGCAGCACCGTGGCGAACAGCAGCCCGGCGGTGGCGAGCGTCACGCCCTCGCGCAGGTTGGGCCGGCGACCGGCCAGGGCAATGCCGATGGCACCGAGCAGCGGAATGGCGAGGGCGAGAGACAGCGCGGTCATCCGCCTACCTTCACCAGGAACCGCGCGGCTTCCGCCGCCGAGCCGACGCTGAATGAAGTGTCGAGGCCGAACCAGAGGGTCGCGATCACCAGCAGCCAGGCCGGCAGCAGCAGACCCAGGGACGCCTCCTGCCTGCCCGCGGCCTCGGGCGCGGGACGGAAATAGGCGACCTCGACGAAGCGCCAGACGTAGGCAATCGCCAGCAGCGAGCTCAGCAGAATCGCGCCGACCAGCCAGAACTGCCCGGCCTCCATGGCGGCCAGGATCAGATACCACTTGCTGATGAAGCCGGCCGTGCCGGGCACGCCGATCAGGCTCAACCCGGCGATGACGATGCCGAAACAGGTCAGCGGCATGCGCCGCGCCAGACCGGCCAGGCGGTCGAAGGTCGGCGCCGGCGGCGCGCCGCCTGGTTTCGCCAGACCGAGCACCAAGCCGCCGATGAGCAGGAAAATGGCCGCCTTGGCGATACCGTGGTTGAACAGATGGACGATGGCGGCGGTCAGGCCGGACACCGAATCGAACGACATGCCGAGGGTGATGTAGCCGATCTGGCCGACGCTGGAATAGGCGAACAGACGCTTCAGGTTGTCCTGGAAGATGGCGATGAAACTCGCCGCGAACATTGCCGCCAGCGACAACAGCAAGAGGATTTCCGGCAGCGGCAGGCGCTCGAAGATCAGGGTTTCGCCGAATACCGAAAACCAGAAGCGGATCAGCACATAGACCGACACCTTGGTGGCGGTGGCGGCGAGAAAGGCGGTCACTGCCGAGGGCGCGTAGGTGTAGGCGTTGGGCAGCCACTGGTGCAGCGGGAACAGGGCCAGCTTCAGGGACACGCCGACGGTGATGAAAGCCAGGGCGACCAGCACCGGGCGCGAACTTTCAACGTCGCGCAGGCGTTCCGCCATGTCCACCAGGTTCAGGGTGCCGGTCATCAGGTAGAGGAAGCCGACGCCGATGACGTAGAACGTTGCGCCGATGGTGCCCATGATCAGGTAGCGGTAGGCCGCTGTCAGCGCCCGCCGGTCGCGGCCCAAGGCGATCAGCACATAGGTCGCCAGCGAGGAGATTTCCAGGAAGACGAAGATGTTGAAGGCGTCGCCGGTGATCGTGATGCCGAGCAGGCCTGCCAGGCAGAGGCCGAACATCGCGTAATACAGATAGTGCAACTCGCGCGGAATCTCGCGTTCGATGCTGGCGCGGCTCCAGGGCAGGACGATGGCGGCGGTGCCGGCCACCAGCAGAAGGACGAAACTGGCCAGCCGATCGACACGGTATTCGATGCCCCAGGGCGGCGCCCAACTGCCGATGTGGTAGGAAATGACGCCGACCTCCCCCACCTGCAGCCACAGGCCGATGGCGGTGGCGAAGGCGGCCCAGGCGCCGGCGGTGACGACGGCGAAGGCGATGCCGCCATGACGCAGGAGCACGGCCAGCGGCGCCGACAGCAGCGGCAGCACGACCTGCAACGCGGGCAGATGCTCGACAAGATTCACGAGCGGGCGTCCTCCGCGTCCTGGACCGCGTTGTCGGCGGCGGTGATCTCGTCTTCCTCGATGCTGCCGTAGGTTTCCTTGATGCGCACCGCGAGGGCGAGGCCGAGGGCCAGCGTGGCGACGCCGACGACGATGGCGGTGAGGATCAGCACATGCGGCAACGGGTTGGAATAGACCGTGTAGTGCGGAGAAAGGATCGGCGCCGTGCCGCCGATCAGCTTGCCCGGCGCGATGTAGAGCAGGTAGACCGAGGTCTGGAATACCGACAGGCCAACCAGCTTCTTGATCAGGTTGCCGCGCGCGATGACCACGTAAAGGCCGGCCACCATGAGAAACACGGTGACGATGTAGGTGAAGTGCTCGAGCACGCCGCCGCTGCTCATGCCTCGTCGTCCTTCCGCTGGCTGCGCGAGGCGAACATGTAGAAGATTTTCAGCATCACGCCGCAGACGGTGATGTGAACGCCGGCCTCGACCCAGAAGATGCCGCGATGCTGGCCGTGGATCGGATCCGGGTCGAGCACGAAGTAGTCGAGATAGTTGCCGCCCAGCAGCAGACCGGCAACGCCGACGCCCGCATAAAGCAGCACGCCGGCCGCCAGCATGGCTTCGACCAGGCGGTCCGGCACGATGCGGCGGGTCTGCTCGAGGCCGAAGACGAGGGCGTGGAAGACGATGCCCGCCGCGGAAATCGTGCCCGCCTGGAAGCCGCCGCCGGGGCCGAAATCGCCGTGGAACTGCACATACAGGGCGAACAGCAGGATGAAGGGGATCAGCAGCTTGCCGACCACGCGCAGGACGAGATCATTCTCCATCGCGACCCTTTCCCTCGGGCTTGTGCTTGCGGCGGCGCAACAGGGCGATGATGCCGGCGCCGGCGGTGAAGACGACGACCGTTTCGCCGAGCGTGTCATAGCCGCGGAAGCTGGCCAGCACCGCGGTCACGACGTTGGGCACGTCGACCTCGTTCTGCAGGTAGCGCGGCGCGACGTGTTGATGGATCGGCGCATTCGGATCGGCGAAATCGGGCAGGCCCATGGCCCCGTAGATCAGCAACGCGGCGGTGGCGCCCGACAGCGCAAGTGGCAGCCAGGGCCGGTGCGCCGGTCGCGCCTCCTCGCTCTTGCACAGGTGCAGGGCGCCGAGCAATAGCACCGTGGAGATGCCGGCGCCCACCGCGGCCTCGGTCATCGCCACGTCGACGGCGTCGAGGGCCACCATCAAGGTGGCCATCAGGAAGCTGTAGATGCCGGACAGCACGATCACGGCGAACAGGTTGCGCGTGCGCGCCAGGGACAGCACCGCAACCATCATCAGCACCAGCAGGCTATTGACGATCAAGGTTTCGATGACGGCGCTCCCGGTCTGGCGAGCAGCGGCATGACGCCGCGGACCATTGCCGCGCGCGCCAGCGCGTGGCTGGCCGTCGGGCTGGCGAAAAAGATCAACAGGCCGATCATCAGCAGCTTGACGGTGACCAGCGACCAGCCGGCCTGCAGCATCAGGCCCAGCAGGATGAAATCGGCGCCGAGCGTTTCGAGCACACTGGCTGCATGCACGCGGGTGAAGAAATCCGGCATGCGTAGCAGGCCGATGGCGCCGACCAGGCAGAAGATCGTGCCGATCAGCAGACAGAGGCCGCTGGCGATGTCGATGACGAGGCTCACCGCCGCGCCTCCTTGTTCGCGCCCAGGTCGCCCTGGCGGAAAAACTTGAGCACGGCGATCACGCCGATGACGTTGAGCAGGCCGTAGGTGAGGGCCAGATCGAGAAACTCGGGCCGGCCGTTGAGGAAACCGAACAGCGCCAGCAGCAGCATGGTGCAAGTACCGATGGTGTTGGCGGACTGCAGGCGGTCGAACACCGTCGGGCCGAGGGCGGCCCGCGCCAGGGCCAGCGCGACACAGACGAGGAGCGCCAGCGTCGCAGCCGCCAGCATCATGATTGGCCTTCCAGTTCGCTGCAGCGGCGGTCCATCTCGCTGCCGGCCAGCCCCGCTGCGCCCTCGGCGGTCAGTGCGTGGACGAGAAAGCGGCCGGGCTCGACTTCCACGGTGATGGTGCCGGGCGTCAGGGTAATCGAGTTGGCGTGGATGACGAGGCCGAGATCGGTGCGCTGGGTCGGCGTGAATTCAACCAGCGTCGGCGAAATCGGCAGGCGTGGATCAACGATGCGGCGGCTGACATCCCACGCTGACTTGAGGATTTCTCCGCCGAGCCAGGGCCAGTAGGAAAACAGTGCCTTGCCCAGCAGATGCAGGGGATAGCCTTCGCGGTCGAGCAGCCGCATGCGCCGTGCCAGCAGGTAGATGGCAAGCGAGCAACCGGCTCCGGCAGCCAGCAGGAAGGGCGTGTACATACCCGACAGCAGCAGCCAGAAGGCGTACAGACCAACCAGGAAGCCAATTGAGAGAAGCATGGATGCGGGCGTGACGGGAAGCGCCGGAATTTTATCAGCTTCGATCCCGGTCACCCCTATCCCAGGGGAGTGGGCTTCTCAAGTCGTTCGCCGGGCCACCCCAGGAACAACTTGGCCTTCGGGGGCTCAGCCATCCACGCCGCTGTCCTCCGCATCACGCACCGGGATGCGCCAGAGGAAGAACAGTAGGACCAGACCCAGCGTCGCCAGCATGAGGCGGTGCCAGGGTGATTGCATGAGCAGGATGGAACTGCCGAAGGACACGGCCATGAGCGCGTAGGCCACCCGTTTGGCGCGGCGCGGCATGGCCCGGTGTTCGTGCCACTCGCGCAGCAGCGGGCCGGCGATGCGGTGTGCGTGCAGCCAGTCGTGGAAGCGAACCGAGCTTTTCGCGAAACAGGCCGCCGCCAGCAGCACGAAGGGCGTGGTCGGCAGCACCGGCAGGACGATGCCGACCAGGCCCAGGGCGAGGGCGGCGAAGCCGGCGCCCAGGCAGATCCAGCGCACCAGGCGCGAATCGTGCGGGCGCGCCTCCCTCATGAGCGCGAATCGCGAAGCAGGGCCTTGAGTTCGCCGATTTCCTGGCGCAGGGCGCGCACCTCGGTGTGCAGGTCGGCCTCGATGTGCTCCCGCGCCTGCTCCAGCGCCTGCACCGTTTCCTGGTGCTCGTCCTCACCGAAGGTCTGCATGGCGTTGACGATGATGGCGATGAACAGGTTGAGCATGGTGAAGGTGGCCACCAGGATGAAGACGATGAAGAAGGCCCAGGCGTAGGGGAACTGTTCCATGACCGGGCGCGAGATGCCCATCGACCAGCTTTCCAGGGTCATGATCTGGAACAGCGTGTAGAGGGAGCGGCCAAGATGGCCGAACCACTCCGGGAAGGCGGCGGCGAACAGGTTGGTGGCGATCACCGCGAAGACGTAATAGATCAGCAGCAGCACCAGGCCGATGGAGATCAGGCCGGGGATGGCGCCCAGCAGCGCGCCCACCACCCGGCGCATCGACGGCACGATGGTGAGGATGCGCAGCACCCGCAGCACGCGCAGGGCGCGCAGCACGGAAAGCTGGCCGGTGGCCGGCAGCAGGGCGATGCCCACCACCAGGAAATCGAAGACGCTCCAGGGGTCGCGGAAGAAGCGCAGGCGGTGGACGTACAGGCGGAGGGCGATCTCCAGCACGAATACGCCGAGGATGGCCTTGTCGAGCGCCAGGATGAGTTGGCCGTGCACGGCCATGATGGCGGGAGAGGTCTCCAGGCCGAGGGTGACGGCGTTGATCAGGATCAGCGCGAGGATGACGCGCTGGGTCAGGGGGTGCTCGATGAAGGTGGTCAGGCGGGCGCGGACGCCGGGCGCGTGGACGCTGGAGGGGGCGGTCATGGGGTCGTGGGGAGGGAGGTGGGGGGAAGAGGGTCGTCGGATTCCGGCTCGGCCACGCGCACCGCCACCCAGCGCAGCTCGCAGTCCTGGAGGGCGGCGACGGACGGACCGGCCAGGCAATCGCGCAGGGTGGGCGCTTCCGGGCACTCGCAATACAGCCCCTGCACCGGCGCCAGTTCGGCCGCGTTCGGCGCCGGCGCCTCGCGCCAGGCCAGCAGCCGCGCCAGGAGCGGGTCCTTGGTGGAAGCCGCCGTTCGGCCGGGCGCGATGCGCAGGTAATACACCAGGCGCGGCGGATAGCCGTTGCGCATGCGTACCGGGTTCTCGTAGCGCGCCACGGTGCGTGCCTCGCCCAGCGGCAGGCCGGCGCTCCAGGGGTCGCCGTAGCGGCTGTGGCCGAATTCGTGCGAGAGGATGGCGAAGGGGTCCACCGCCTCGCCGCTGATCTGGAACTGGCAGCGGAAACCGGAGTTGCCCATGCGCACGCTGGCCGCCGCCGCCATGGAGCCGGCGCCCTCGTAGGCGTAGATGCGGAACACCGCTGCATCCTGGGCGAACTGGCCGGCTTCGGACAGCCGCCCGCTGATCAGTTCCGACAGGCGCGGGCGCGGGCCGCTGTCGAGATGGGCGCGCCAGCGTGCGGCGTCGTACTCCAGATAACCCTTGTTGAGCAGACGCAGGGTGTCGTCCGCGACCTCCCGGAACCAGACGGCGCCGGCGTCGGTGAGGGCGAAGCGCTCCAGCAGCTCGATCTGCGCCTCCGACAGAGGCAGGGCGAAGGGCACCACGCGCGGCTGCGTCACCAGGTTGAGCTTGCGCGCCAGGGCGAAATGCTCGGCGCGGCGCGCGCGTTCCTCCGCCGCGTCGGCCGGCGGCGTGGTCCGACGCCCGGCGCGCAGGGCGCCGTCGGGCGCGGCGGAGAGCGCGATCTCGCCGCCCGCCTGCCAGGCTGCGCGCAGTTCCCGTTCCAGGTCCACCGGCTGGCGTGTCTCGGCGGGCGGCGTGGTCGGCGCGTCCATCGCCGCCGTCGCCAACGACCACAGCAGGCCCGCCAGCAGCAGTGGCGCACGCATTAAAGCCGCGCGCTCAGGGATAGGCCTGGGCCAGGGCCTCATCCACCAGCGTCTTCAGTTGTTCGAAGCCGAAGCTGGGCAGGGGCTTGCCGTTGACGAAGAACTCGGGCGTCTTGCTGACGCCGAGGCTGCGGGCGTCGGCCAGATCCTGATCGATCTGCTTAGCGATGGCCGCATCGGCCATGTCCGCCTTCAACTTGTCCATGTCCAGGCCGAGGCCGTCCAGGTGGCGCCAGACCTTGTCCACCTGGACCACGTGGTTTTCCACCCAGTCGTCCTGGGCGTTCAGCACGGCCTCCAGGGTTTCCCAGTGCAGGCCCTGCTTCGCCGCCGCCAGCAGCAGCGCCGTCACCTGCTCGGAATTCTCGTGGAAGGGGGCGTAACGCAGGGTCAGGTGGATGCGCTCGGGGTGGGCGATGAGCATGTCCTTGACGAAGGGGTAGAAGCGCTTGCAGGTACCGCAGGCGGGGTCGATGAATTCGACGATGCGCACTTTGGCGCTGCTCGGTCCCAGGGTGGGGGCATGCTCCCGCGTCAGGCCGGCGCGGTTGGCCTCGGCCAGTTGTTCGGCTTCGCCGGCGCGCTCGGCCTTGAAGTACAGGGCGGCGCCGAGGAAGGTGAGGAGCAGCAGCAGGCCGGCGGAAACGAACAGGGTCTTCTTCATTCGGGCACCTTGAAATGGATCAGCAGAAGGAGGGCGATGATGCTGGAAAAAGCCAGGGCGGAAAGCATCGGCAGGGTGAGAAAGCCGAACCAGCTCACGAGTTCCCTGGAGCATGGCACGCCCTGGCTGCAGGGCGTGACCTGCTCCGGAATCAGGCCGGCGGCCACCCCCCAGTGCCATAGCGCCAGGGCCAGGCCCGCCAGCGCCAGGGGCAGGGCGTAGCGCAGCACGCGGCGGTCGAAGGGGAACAGCCCGGCCGCCAGGATCAGCACCAGGGGAAACATGCAGATGCGCTGGTACCAGCACAGCACGCACGGCGTGTAGCCCATGACCTCGCCGAGGAAGAGGGCGGCCAGGGTGGACACGGCGGCCACCAGCCAGGCCAGGAACAGCAAGTTCCAGGCCTGGCCGGGGGAAAGGGTGATGGGTGTCGCGGACATGCTTACTCCAGATCGAGGGCGGCATTATCCACGGAGGCGGCGCATCCGGCTCACGACGGATCAAGGCCGGGCGCCCCACCGCAACCTATCCGGCAAAGCAATATCGACTTCTCGCCAGGGCCGACTTTATTAGCGCCTTGCTTACAGCGCCGCCGCCGGAATCGAGACGATGCGTTCGGTCAGCAGGCGCGGTTTTTTGTCGTTGTTGATGACAAGACCCAGCGGGCAGTCGTGCGCGGCGACGAATTCCGCCAGCGCGCGCAGTGAACGCGCTTCGATCGTCGCGCCGAGCTTGATCTCGACCGGCAGCGTGCCGACTTCTCCCGCCAGCACCAGATCGATCTCCGCGCCGCCGCGGGTGCGGTAGTGGCTGGGCGTTGCCTGGATACCGGCGGCGGCAAAGCCGCGCAGCAGCAGTTCGCCCGCATAGGCCTCCCAGGAACGGCCGGCCAGCGGATGGCTGGCCAGCGCATCGGCGTCGGGAATCTGCAGCAGGCGATGGAGCAGTCCGCTGTCGCGCAGCCAGCCCTTGGGATGGCGCACCAGCTGCTTGTGCGGCGAGCGATCCCAGGCCGGCAGGTGGCGCCAGAGGTAGGTGCCGTGGGCGATGGCCAGCCAGTCGCGCACCGTCGGTTCCGAGACGCCGAGCGAACGCGCGATTTCGGCGTTGTTGAGGATGGCGCCGGAAAGATTGCACAGCAGCTGGATGAACTGGCGGTAGCGGTCGCGGTTCAGGTTGGGAAACAGCGCGCCGATGTCGCGCATCAGATAGGTGTCGAGATAGTTGCGATGCCAGAGGCGGCGGAATTCGGCGTTGTCGCTGGTCCAGGGTTCCGGATAACCGCCCTGGAACCAGTGCTCCAGCACCTGGCGCAGGTCGAGGCGCGGCGCGCCGGCCGCGACGACGTCTTGCGGCGCGGGCCGCCGCGCGAGCAGTTCATAGAGCGGCGAGGCGGGCAGGCGATACGCCTCGGCCAGCGACAGCGGCGCCAGCTCGGCCAGGCCGATGCGGCCGGCCAGCGTCTCGGCGACGTTGCGGGCCAGTTCCGGCGAACTGGATCCGGACAGGACGAAACGGCCCTTTAAGCCGCGCTGCCCGTCGATGGCGACGCGCAGTGCGGGAAACAGCGGTGGCGCCAGTTGCGCCTCGTCGATGACGACGCCTTGCGGATGCAAACGCAGGAACAACTCGGGATCGGCCAGCACCTGCGCGCGATCCGCCGCGCTTTCCATGTCGAAGCGCCGCCAGTCGCCGGGCAGGGCGGAGAGCAGCGTGGTCTTGCCCGACTGGCGTACGCCATTGACCGCAATGCAGGGAAAATGGCGCAGCAGGGTGGCGATGTGGGCCTGGAGGTGTCTTGGCAACATATGCAAATACTAAATGCATGGTTTAGAAAATGCACATCTTCCCGTGCACAGCACAAACGGTCCTCGATCCGGGCGTGGGCCGGGTTTGCCGGATGAGCCTTCTGAATTCTGTGGCCAATCAATTTGCCGCGAGATATTCGCGCGCCGCGATCAGCCGCGCCCAGGCCAGAGGGCTCCAGGCGGACTCGGCGAAGATCGCCGCCAGCACTACCGCCGCGGCGGTGACCAGAGGCGGCCACAGCAGCAGCGCGGAGGTCTCGCGCAGGCCCCGGCGCGGAATGTACTCCTCCGGCCAGGCGGCGGGGGTGGGGCGCAGCCAGGCGCGCCAGAGGATGGGCAGGAAGTACGCGGCGTTGAGCAGGCTGGAGGCGATCAGCACCCACACCGCCCAGCCCATGCCGGCGGCCTCGGCGCCATCCGTCAGCCAGGCCTTGGACACGGCCCCGGCGGTCAGCGGCGCCCCCATCATCCCCAGCGCCGCGACGGTAAACGCGACGGTGGTGAGGGGCATGCGCCGGCCCGCCCCATCCATCTCGCTGACCTTGTGGATCCCCAGGGTCTCCGCGTAATTGCCGGCGCAGAAGAACAGCGTGATCTTCATGACGCCCTGATGCACCAGATGCACCAGCCCGCCCACCGTGCCGAGCGGCCCGAACAGCGCCACCCCCAAGACGATGTAGGACACCTGGCTGACCGTGGAAAAGGCCAGGCGCTTCTTCAGGTCCTCCTGCGCCAGCGCGCGCAGGCTGCCCCAGACGATGGTGACGGCCGCCGCCAGCGCCAGCGGCGTCAACAGATCGAGGGACTGGGCGAACTCGACGCCGTACACCTCGTACACCACGCGCACCACGCCGAAGGCCCCCGCCTTCACCACCGCCACCGCGTGCAGCAGGGCCGACACCGGCGCCGGCGCCACCATGGCCTGAGGCAGCCAGCCGTGCAGCGGCACGATGGCCGCCTTCACCCCCACCCCGGCGATGAGCAGCAGGAAGATGATCTGCAACGGGCCCGCCTGCTCCGCGCCGAGGACGGCGAGATAGCCACCGTGGGCGAAATCCGCCGAACCGGTCAGGCCATGCAGCCAGACGATGCCGGTCAGCAGCACGGCGCCGCCGCCCAGGGTATAGGCCAGATAGACCGTGCCCCCGCGCATCGCCTGCGGCGTGCCGCGATGCACCACCAGGGGGAAGGTGGCCAGGGTGAGCAACTCGTAGAACACGAAGAAGGTGAACAGGTTGCCGGCCATGGCGATGCCCATGGTGGCGGTGACGCACAGGCTGAAGAAGCCGAAGAAGCGGCTGCGGTGGGGGGAACCCTCCAGGTAGCCGATGGCGTAGAGGGTGGTGAACAGCCACAGCAGGGTGGACAGGGCGACGAACAAGAGGGCCAGGGCGTCGGCCTTGAACACCAGGTCGAGGCCCGGCAGCACGGTGTGGCGGAAGCCGTAGTCCTCGCCGGCGCCGACCCCGGCGAGCAGCACGCCGACCAGGACCAGCTTGGCGAAGGCGCCGAACAGGTTGAGGGCGGTGCGCAAGCGGATGCGCGATTCCGGCAGGGCGAAAATGATCAGCCCGGGAATCAGCGACGAGGCCAGCACCCCCAGGGGCAGGGCTTCGTTGGCGGTCATCGCGCTTCCATTTCGTGCTCCTGGCCCTCAGCCGCGCCCACGCCGCCGGAAGACGGCTTTCTCCAGTTCCACGGCGAAGAACACCAGCACGCCGAAGACCAGGATGTGGCCCCAGGAGGCGGCGTCCAGGGCGGCGGTCTGGAACAGGCCCTGCATGGGCGGCCAGTAGGTGAACAGCGCCTGCAGGCCGAGCAGGATGGCGATGGCCAGCAGCACCCAGCGGTTGCCGGTGAAGCCGGAGCGATCCAGCACCGGCGCGATGAGGCGGCGGCAGTTGAAGAGATAGAACACTTCGCCCATCAGCAGCAGGTTGACGGCGGCGGTGCGCGCCGCTTCCAGCGTCATGCCGCGCTCCAGTTCCCACAGGAACAAGCCCAGGCTGCCCGCCACCAGCAGCGCCGAGACGAACACCACGCGCCAGATCATGAAGCCCGACAGGATCGGCTGGACCGGGTCGCGCGGCGCTCGCCGCATGATGTCGGCCTCGGCCGGTTCGAAGGCCAGGGCCAGGGCCAGGGTGACGGCGGTGACCATGTTCACCCAGAGGATCTGCACCGGCGTGATCGGCAGGTGCGGCAGGCCCAGCAGGATGGCGGCCACCAGCACGCCCGCCTGGCCGCCGTTGGTGGGCAGGATGAAGACGATGGCCTTGCGGATGTTGTCGTAGATGGCGCGGCCTTCCTCGACGGCGGCGGCGATGGAGGCGAAGTTGTCGTCCG
>Ga0194119_10004037_pt1 | contig 23102 bp, 16 predicted proteins | sample TA2MahC100mmetaG_FD_148620 | JGI IMG/M metagenome (GOLD analysis project Ga0194119, IMG submission 148620) | Freshwater microbial communities from Lake Tanganyika, Tanzania - TA2015018 Mahale Deep Cast 100m | ecosystem: Environmental > Aquatic > Freshwater > Lake | place: Tanzania: Lake...
CGGATGCAGCCTTGTATATGAGAAAATACAATCCTATGGCAGGAGCTGATGCAGCTAAGAAAAATGTAGAAAAAGCAAAGGAATTTATTGATTTGGCCGCTGCAAATCCAGAAACGATGAACGATCCAAAAATGTTTTTGTATCAAGGTCAAGTCTATTTCGCTTTAACAGAAATCGCCATGATAGATAAAATGAATGGCGGCACCGTCGATGTTAAAAAAGTAGAAGAATACGCCGCAACAGCCGAAAACGCGTTTAAGAAAGTAAGAGAAGATCCGAAAAAGATGTATGTTCAAGATATCTCAGATTTCTTTAATCCGAGACTGTCGTTTGCTTTAACACAAGGTGACGCTGCGAGAGAGAAAAATGAGTTAGCTATTACAACAACTTTTTATACATTCGCACTCGGTTATAAAAAAATAATGGGAGAACAAGACAATAATTTAGAGTATGTAACGTCACAATTCTTATCCGCTGCTGTAAACCAAATGCTCGATAAAAAAGAGATTGATAAAGCAGTTGAACTTGGCCAAGCAGTCTACGGTGTCATTCCCAAAAATATAAATGTGCTTATATCGATGATTAATATATACTTGCAAAAAAATGACATCAGCACTGCTGAAAAGTATTTAAATGAAGCCCTAGCCATAGACCCAAGTAATAAACAATTATATTATGTCTTGGGGACGGCTTACATGGACTTAAACGAAAATGTAAAAGCTGAGCAAGCTTTAATAAAGGCACTGGAGATCGATTCAAGTTATGGAGAAGCGCAATATCAGTTAGGTGCACATTATGTAAACTGGGCAAAGGATATTCAATCATTGAGGGATAAATTTGATATGAAGTCAGCGAAATATAAAGAGTTAGACATACAATTCAATGAAAAATATTCTGAAGCACTTAAATACTTGGAGCCTTGGATAGCCGCTAATCCTAATGAGTGCTCAGTTTACAATATCATATCAGGTATTTACTACCGATTGAAAAATGATGAAAAAGATGCGGAGTATCAGGCAAAGTATAAAGCATGTAAAAAATAAAACCTTAAACCCCGGAGACGGGGTTTTCTATTTATTTGAAAATGATTCGAACTTTCTTTTTGGGGAAGAAGATTTCGATGCCTATTTATTAGGCACCGTGATTTTGATTGGATTTGAATTAAGAACGATTTTAAATGAAAAAGGGGCTTAAAATAGTAGACATTATCTTTACAGACTTTGAGTTCAATCAAAATCATTAACTTTGCTCAATGCATTTTCTTTATCCTGAAAGGTTGTGGTTTTTGTTGCTACTAACGATTCCTATTATCATACATTTATTTCATTTCAGGAGACAAAAAACACTTTTCTTTTCCTCGCTTCGCTTCATTAAGTTTATCGAACAAGAGAACAAATCGATGCGAAAACTAAAATATATTTTGGTATTGATTTCTAGAATTAGTTTACTGAGTTTAGCGATTATGGCCTTTGCACAACCCACATTCCAGAAAATTGAAAACATCCCGAATTCAGGTGCCAATATTTTATCAATTTATATTGACAATTCTTTTTCTATGAGTGCCAAAGGAACTGAAGGAGAATTGCTCTCAGAGGCACGAGAAACAGCAAAAAGGCTGATTGAAAAAACTCCTGAAAATACCCTAGTTTTCATATGTTCAAATAATTTAGATGCCACAGAACAACGATTACTTACCAAGGCAGAAGCTTTTAATTATATAGAAAAATTGACGTTTAGCCCCCTTACTAGGTCGATCGGCGATGTCATCAATTGGCAAAAGAATTTTATTTTAAAAGAAAACAGCGAACAAAGAAAAATTGGGAGAGTTACTCATGTAATTCTTAGTGACTTTCAGTCAATTTCTTCAAAAGTTGAAAATCAAAATGAGGTGAATAATGCCTATCACCTCGTAAAATTCACCCCTCAAAGTACTACTAATCTTACAATAGACAGTGTTTGGTTTGAAAATCCAATACACAAAGTAGGGTTTCGAAATGAAATTTTCGTGCGCATCCAAAACATTTCAAATGAGGATGCCTTAAATTCTGAGGTAAAACTCACGATTAATGGCGCAGAGCGCTCAACATTTTTGGATATTCCTGCAAAAAACAAATTCACAACTTCCTTTAAATTAACGGAAACATCCAATGGCTTAAAGATTGGCAAATTCAGTGTCAATGACAAACAATTATTTTGGGATGACGATTTCTATTTCTCCTATACCGTTAATACAAAAGCATCGGTGCTTATATTGAATGGTGAGAACGCTTCTACGGCTACTTCTAAAGCCTATGATATTGAACCCTTTTTTACCACTACAATTTTGGCGGAACAATCTTTTACTAAAGCCACATTAGACAACATCGACCTACTTGTTCTCAATGGCCTAAACAATCCTACCTCTGGATTGATTAACGACACGAAAGAATTTATGACTAACGGCGGTAGCATCCTGATAATTCCTGGGGAAAATATTGATTTTCAGTCAATAAATAAACTATTTACCGAACTTAATTTACCAAATTTCGGAACTAAAAGTTCCAATGCCTCTCGAATACAAACTGTTGAATTTAAAGATGTATTTTTTTCTGGAATCTTTGAAAAAGAAAACCCAAATCTAACCATGCCGAGTGTTGCAAATTACTTTACATTAAAAAATTTCATTTCATATAAAACCTTGCTTGCCTTGCGTAATAATCAGGCATTACTCGTGAAAAACGATAAAAGGGCATATTTATTTACAACAGCCTTGCAAGACAACTTTAGCGGTTTAGCCTTCAATGCAATATTTCCTACCGTATTATTGAGAATTGCAGAATTAAGTGTACGTAACTTACCTCTTTACGCATCAATTGGAATTGATAATGCTATTTTGCTTCCGTTGAAATCAGTGAGTGAAACAGCAATCAGACTGAAGGGTAAAGAGGGGGATTACATTCCTACTCAAAAGAAGAGGATAAATCAGATTATATTTTCTTTGACAGGTCCTGAGGCCACGGAAAAGTTAAAAGCTGGAAATTATGAAGTCTTGGGAGAGGATCAACTCGGTAATTTATCCGTGAACTATAATAGAGTGGAGAGTGATGCCTCCTCAAAAAATAAAGAAGAAATAATTTCACTTTTCAAAAATGCTGGAATAAAAAATATTACCTTTAATGAGGTAAGGAATGGTGAGAAAGCAACCGCACTCGAACTTGAGAACTCAAGTGACTTATGGAGATACTTTCTCATTTTTTCTCTTCTATTTATTTTTGTTGAAATGGCACTCTTAAAATTCATGAAATAGTATGAGAATTTTACTAAAAAAAGCAAATGTAGTCGATGAAACCTCTCCATACAATGGAAAAAATCTGGATATTTTAATTGAAAATGGTATTATCACTGATATAAAAAATGAGATACATACTGAAAATGCAACTCAAATTATATCTCAAAATCTTCATGTATCCCCGGGTTGGGTTGATCTAAAGTCAGCTTTTGGCGACCCAGGGTTTGAGCACAAAGAGACCATTGAATCAGGTTTAGACACCGCTGCTGCAGGGGGTTATACACATATTTGTAGTTTACCAAAAACAGCACCGGTTTGCGATAACAAAACAGTCATTGACTATCAGCTAACAAAAGCAGCTCATCATGCGGTGCAACTACACCCAATGGGAGCCATTACCAAGGAAATGAAAGGTGAGGAGCTTGCAGAAATGTTTGACATGATGCAAGCGGGTGCAAGGTTATTTACAGATGACCTCAATCCTCTGCAAACTGGCATGCTTCAACGGGCCCTGCTTTATTCAAAAAACTTAAACGCTACGATTTGTTTGGCTGTAAGGGACGAAGATTTATCGAGAAATGCACTGGTGCACGAAGGCATCTCCTCAACGCGAACTGGTATGAAAGCCGATCCGTCTGTAAGTGAGGTAATTCAATTAGAAAAAATAATACGAATGCTCGAGTATACGGAAACAAATGCTCACATATCAGGAATTTCAACAAAAGAGGGCGTAGAAATTGTCAAAAATGCTAAAAAACGCGGTTTACATGTGACGTGTGACGTAAATCTCATGAATGTTTTATATACTGAAAATGATGTATTAAATTTTGATAACTTAATGAAAGTACTCCCTGTTCTCCGTTCAAACAGCGATCGCGAGCACATTATTGCAGGAATAATGGATGGAACAATTGATGCTATAACAAGTGATCACCGTCCCGTTGATGCAGAGGAAAAAGAATTGGAATTTGATAGTGCCTCCTTCGGATGTTATCAACTTCAAACCGTATTTTCCTCACTAAATACATACTCCAAGATTTCTTTAGACAAAATTATTCATATTCTATCCCAAAAATCACGCAAGATAGCAATGATTGATTACGATCCTATCGATATCGGAAATTCAGTAGACCTTACGCTTTTTGATCCATCAGTTAAATGGATATATACGAAAGAAAATAATTTCAGTAGACACCCATATTCACCGCATTTGAATAAAGAATTTACTGGAAAAGTATTGGGCATCATCCGAAATTTGGACTTCATTTTTATCGAATAAAATGAACAAAAGAAAATTTCTCCAACGCTTTCTGAAGCAAAGAAAAACAGTGGGTGCCATGGCTCCAAGTTCAATTTTTTTGGCAAAAAAAATGTTGAGTAGAGTAGATTTTAATAAGGTAAGATTGATTGTTGAACTTGGTCCAGGAACAGGAGTATTTACAGAAAAAATCATAGCAGAGATGAACGAGGAAACCCGTCTTCTCGTGATTGAATTAGATGACGTTTTTTACGAGCTACTGAGGGAAAAAATACAACATCCAAATGTGGAAATAGTGAAAGCGTCCGCTACTGATTTGCTTAATCTTCTTACCGAAAGGAATATTGAATCTGTTGATTTAATAATATCCTCCCTTCCCCTAGCAAACTTCTCTTCAGCGCTTAAGTCGACTATTCTGGCGTCTTGTAAACAATCCTTGACAAAAAATAATGGTCAGTTTGTACAATTCCAATATACGCTTCGATCCCACCGCTTGTTAAAAAGAGTTTTTCCCAATGTAGTTGTGGATTTCACAGTACTTAATTTACCTCCTGCCTTTGTTTACTCTTGTAAAGTTAATTAGCTTCCTTTTAGCTATCTTTGTATAAAAAATCGCATGCTTTCGGTCAATAATCTTTCTCTTCAATTTGGAAAACGTATACTTTTCGATGATGTGAATGCTAAATTCGTTAACGGAAACTGCTATGGTGTGATAGGGGCTAATGGTGCAGGAAAATCTACATTTTTAAAAATATTAACAGGAGACCAAGACCCAAGCACCGGAAGAGTCGAATTGGAACCTGGCAAACGAATGGCGGTTTTAAAACAAGACCACTTTGAATTTAATCGCATACAGGTTTTACAGACTGTAATCATGGGACACAAGCGTCTTTTCGAAATTATGGATGAAAAAGATTCATTGTATGCAAAGCCTGATTTTTCAGAGGAGGATGGAATGAAAACAGCTGAACTTGAGGCTGAGTTTGCTGATCTCGAAGGATGGAATGCAGAAACCGATGCGGCTACCCTACTCTCTAATTTAGGCATCAGTGAGGATAAACACTATTTAACGATGGAAGATTTATCCAATGACATGAAAGTTAGGGTGCTTTTGGCGCAAGCTTTATTTGGAAATCCCGATGTGTTGATTTTGGATGAACCAACAAATGACCTCGATATAAAGACAATAAGTTGGCTTGAAGACTTTCTTCTTGATTTCAGAAATACTGTAATTGTTGTTTCTCACGACAGGCATTTTCTTGATACAGTGTGTACACATATTTGTGACATTGATTTTGGAAAGATTAATTTATATACGGGTAACTACAGCTTTTGGTATCAGTCCTCTCAACTTGCAGCAAGACAGCGTGCCGACAAGAACAAGAAAGCAGAGGAAAAGAAAAAAGAGTTAATGGATTTTATATCCAGGTTTTCAGCAAATGCAGCAAAATCTAAACAGGCAACAAGCAGAAGAAAGATGTTGGAGAACCTCGATTTAGAGGAAATTAAACCTTCTTCTCGTCGATACCCGGGTATTACTTTTCATCAAGAACGGGATGCAGGAAATCAGCTACTCTCTATTGATAATTTATCTAAATCAGCAGATGGTATTAAGCTATTCAGTGCGCTTAACCTAATTGTGAATAAAGGCGATAAAATTGCCTTTATTTCAAAAAATTCAGTTGCCTTAACTGCTTTTTTTGAAATTCTTACAAGAAACAGCAAAGCTGATGGCGGTGAATTTACATTCGGAACTACAATATCCACAGCGTATTTACCAAATGCCAATCATAGTTATTTCGGATTAAAAGTTTCGTTAATTGATTGGTTAAGGCAGTATGCACAGACTGATGAGGAACGCGAAGAAGTTTATTTAAGGACTTTCTTGGGACGCATGTTATTTACCGGGGAAGAGGCTATGAAACATGCAACAGTGCTATCAGGAGGAGAAAAAGTGAGGTGTATGTTGTCAAAAATGATGTTAGCCAAGGCAAATTTATTATTGATGGATGAACCAACAAATCATCTTGATTTGGAGTCAATTACTGCATTGAACAATGCAATGAAAGAATTTCATGGCACCTTACTATTCACCTCACACGATCACGAACTAGTAAATACTGTTGCAAATCGCATCATTGAACTAACACCCAATGGTATTATCGATAAAATGATGACTTACGACGAATATTTAGCCGACGAAAGAATCCAAGAACTACAACAAGAGCTTTATGCCTAGCTCTGTTTGTTATTCCTTTTCCTTATCAAATGCAGCACAAAATTTCGTGGATATTCATGTTACCATGCCAACAAGTGATTCATCCATTTTAGTTCATGTGCCATCTTGGCGCCCAGGAAGATACGAATTGGGGAATTTCTCAAAAAATATAAGATGTATTGTTGCACACGATAAAAAAAAGAGGCCACTCCATGTTCGAAAGGTTGACAGAAATTCGTGGGAGATAAACGGTATTGAAGGAAACGAAATATACATCAACTACCAGTATTATGCAAATGAACTCAACGCAGGTTCCACTTATACAGATGGAACCTACTTGTATGTGAATCCTGTGAATTGTGCGCTCTATTCTTTAGAAACCTGTCATTTAGCATGTGAAATAGCATTAGATATACCCGAAGTATGGAAGGTTGCAGGCGTCCGTCTTGCTGATGGTAAATTTACCTGCACGAATTTTGATAAATTGGCCGATTCTCCGTTTATAGCCTCACCCTTTTTAGAACAAAAAAACTATTCTGTCGGGGAAAGTAATTTCATTGTTTGGTTCCATCAGCAACAGCATATTCCTTGGGAAAAGGTAATAAATGACTTCACAAAATTTTCTGAAAAATTAATAAGTGCTTTTGGAGAATTACCTGCTGCACGTTATGAATTTATGATTCTTTCTTTGCCCTTTTCGGCTTACCATGGGGTCGAACATCTTGAAAGCACAGTAATTACATTAGGACCTTCTTACGAAATCTTTGGTTCCTTGTACACTGAACTCTTGGGCGTGTCTTGCCATGAATTATACCACGTCTGGAATGTCAAATCCATTCGTCCAATCGAAATGCTTCCATATGACTTCTCACGTGAGAATTATTCTCAATTAGGTTTTATTTACGAGGGAATTACCACTTATTTCGGAGATTTATTTCTCGTGAAATCAGGGGTTTTTTCTCCTTCGCAATACCTAAAGGAATTAAGCGAACAGTTCCAAAAACATATGGATAATTTTGGAAGAAGAAATTATTCTCTGGCAGATTCTTCAATCGACACTTGGGTTGACGGATATGTCCCAGGGATTCCAGAAAGAAAAATTTCAATCTATACAGAAGGATGTTTATTTGCTTTTTATTTAGATCTTTCGATTCTGAATATAACTCGGCAGACAAAAAATTTACAATCGGTTATGACCTTGTTGTTCCAACAATACGCAAAGCAAAATAAAGGCATCGACTTCAAAATTTTTTGTCAATGTATTACTGAAATTTGTGGTATCGATCTTTCAGACAAAATTGGTAACTTAATTTTTAAACCTACAGATTTTATTCACGAACTCAAACCAATATTGGATCAATTGGGTCTTGAATTATCGAATAGCATAGGAAATGTATCCGAAAAACTTTTAGGTGTTAAGACTTTATTTTCCAATGGAAATTATTTGATTACATCACTTCATCCTGACGGAACGGCTTTCAAACATGGAATGCGCGTTGGTGATGAAATTTATGCAATAAATAAGATCAAAATCAAAGGAGACCTCGAAAAATGGATCGCCTATTTTGGTCAGAATCCATTAATAATTTCAATTTTACGCAATGGTAAACTTTTCGATATTGAAATTAATGAATTTTCAACTTTCGGGTTTGAACAAATTGCCATTACCCCTAAAACCAACATTACTCAAGAGCAAATTTATCTTTTCGATTCGTGGCTTGGATTACCAAAGGGAGAGCTAATTTGCTAAGAAACTTTTTCTATGTTTTTCGTTTAATGAATTGGATGTTACGTTTCTTAATTTCTTTTATTTCACTCCATCTATTTTTCAGTCTTAAGGTAAATGCACAATCTCAATTACTCAGTGCTGAAACTCGAGCCTACATTTTTCATATCGTAAAGCAAAGTCCTGTATTAGAAAAAAATATCGGCTACGCATTTGAATATAATGGTCCCTTAATAAGCCTTGAAAATGGAAAGGGCAAGCTAAATTATGACTCAATCGAATATATCCTCGTTAATCAACCAGACTTGCTCATAATTCGCGAAAATGAACTCGTTAGAGCCTCTAAAGGAATTCTCGCGGAGTTGGCGAATAAAACAGCCCTTTGGATACTTAATAAATCGCTAAATTCTCTGCGCCAAAATAAAACTGATTACGATAATGAATTTACAGATCATTATTTGGCTACTTTTCAAGACAAATTAAACCTCCAAGTTAAGAAATCTAAAAATTATGAGTTATTATTTCAAGTTAACTCGAGTCCAATTTTTAATTCTGGACTCTCGCTTTATGATAGAGATATGTTGTTGTTAAGCCTGGGGTTCATTAAAGCTGAAGATCGAAAAACAATCTTAAATGCACAGAACGAAGCCGTTGTTATTTCAACAGAGAAGAGAGCAAAACGTATATTTGAGTCACTCGGTGGACACTATCAAAAGTATGAAAATATTTTACTTGCTGCAGGCGATGGGTCATACACCACTGGGCTTTTAGAAGAGAAAGAACGAGACGAGGAGGGAATTTGGAATAACGGTTTTCCAAAAGCAGTTGGTCTCTTTCCTTATCAATTCGAAATTAGAGATAATCAAATATATACCTCTAGAATTGCATCCATGCAAACAGAGTCTCTGGGGGATAATCTTCAAACAAATCTGCATTTCGATGTTTGGGGATATAATACCAATAAACAAACTACGGTCATCATTGAACGTCAGAACAAATCATACAGGTTCTATGGTTCCTCGAGTACAAAATTTTTGTCACCGGATTCTACACTTTCTTCGGGAATAACCTTTCAAAAAATTATCAATGATTTAAACAATGTGAATTTTCAACGAATACACAAAAAACTTCATGGTCATGGGGGCCTTTTAACCCAGGAAAGCAAAATACTAACTCAACTAAGAGAAAAGGAAATAACCCTTCAAGATTTGTATTTAGCACGTGAAAATTCATCAGATAATCCAGCGAAGAAAGGAAAAGGAAAAGAAATCGAAACTGAGGTAGAGCAAGACATCAAAGATAAGATTAATGAATTGAAGAATGATCTTTCAACTGTGAGAGACGAAATAGAACCATTGTTGGAGGTTTATTTAGAAACTAAAAATTTAATCGATTATTACACGAAAAATATGGGTAGTTCTGAGGTTTCCTGCATCTTGAAAGATGGCGTGTATATATACGAAGATTCCTGCTTTTTCAATCCAAATACTCAAGAATTTATTACCCCTCCATCAGAAAAAAAAGAACCTTTAACTATTCGATTGATATCCATACCAGACGATTTGCAAGGACAATCTACAGACGAAGTAATGTTGCATGTCTCTAAAACCGATTTTAATGCCTTGGCTTCACCTGATTTACACTTGGTTTTAAAAGATGGATTTTCTTCTGATGGAGGTGAATTAAAAACTATATTTAATTTCACAAGACAAGACAGTTTAAAACTTAAGACTTTTTTTACTTCCTATCAGAATCATTCTCCGATTATTTTTGACATAAATGCTCTTGGAATTGGGGTTTGGAGGAATGGTAAAATTGTAAAGGATTTAAGTCCAAACGAACTTTCTGCATATCCTGGTGCTTCCGAAGAGGAAAGAAATAGCGCCAAAGAAAGTTTCCCTTTCTCATCGCTCCGAAGAACTCAATTAACAATAAAAAAATCTCACCAACTCATGATTAAAATAGAATCCTTTACAGATCCAGTTCAATCTAACTTTATTTCAAAAAATAAAAAATTGTTGGATTTAAAAAAATCAGGTAAAATTTCAACGAATGACATGTTAAGTGCCCAAAGAAGTGTTTCTATGTTAGAAGGATTTTCAAAAGCTTTTCTGTCATTCGCTCAAAACGAGATGAAAAAAGAGTTTTACCTGGAATTTCATGAAAAATATCAACAAGCTCTATCTGAATCAGTAGTTTTTGTTTCCAATATTCCTGTTTCTCTTAAAGAGTTTTTAAGGCTGTAGAAATTTTTCAGGGCAATTCACCAAGAAAACACTTTCTGTAGCGCGAGTTACCGAGGTATAAAGCCATTTCAAATAGGCCTGGTCAACCATATTTGGCGACCTACCGATCAAATCAATGAAAATAATTTTCCATTGTCCCCCTTGGGCTTTGTGAGTGGTAATGGCATAGGCATATTTTACCTGAAGTGAGTTCCAATATGGATTTTCGAAAACTTTCTCATGGCGCTTAGATTTAGATTTAATATGTGAATATTCCATTTCAAGCTCGGTAAATAACTGTTTATATTGTGCTTTATCTAATTGTAATTGATTTGACGACAATAAATCCAAAATTAGTACGACATCAATTTTTTCTTTTTCAGGAAATTCTAAAAAGGAAATACGAACGTGTCCGAATAAAAAACCGTAGCGAGATTCTATTCTATTTACTTTTTGAATTTCAAGAATTTCACCGTTGGCAATAAAGGCAATGTCTTTATCATTTTTCAACCAGTAATAGTTGTTCTTATTTACCATAAGTCTATCGTCCTTCTCGAGCAATTCTTCTTTGTATAGCAAGCGATTTCGAATGCCTTCGTTTAAACTTAACACTCGCTTATTGGAGATACTCAATACCTTGACCTCATCTATTCCATATATTGAGATGGCTGCATCGAGTTCCTCTTGAAATTCCATTGAATTAACGACACGTGTTTGATGGTCAAGGATTGAAAATAATTGATTATTTGCATCAATGGAATTTCTAATCAGGGTCGCATTTTTAATGATTGATGAGGTGATATCCTGACGGACTATACGCTCCAATTGTGAACTAAAAATTGTTAATTGTGGGTATGATAAATTTAAATATTCGTCAGATAATGCATAGGACTCTTGTTGACCCACCGGAGGTAGTTGACCGTCGTCACCTATGAGAACCATTCGGCAATTTTTACCGGTATAAACATAATTTAATAAATCACGTAATAAACAACGTCCCTCCTCATCAGTTTGGGTAGAAATCATAGACGATTCATCCACAAAAAAAGTAGTACCGGTATGAAGATTCTTAGCAAGAGTTACCTTGACACCACTTAGGTCTTCATTATGAAAATAAATCTGTTTATGTATTGTGAAGGCTGACTCCCCCGTATAATTAGCCAAAACTTTTGCAGCTCTTCCCGTTGGAGCAAGTAATTTGAATTTACGTTTTTCATTTTTAAATAAGTCAACTAGCCAAGCTACCAGAGTTGTTTTTCCAGTTCCGGCATATCCTTTTATTAGCATTAAAGGAAATTTTTGGGAACTTTCATCAAATCGCTTAAATTCGAGTAAAGTATGTTGCTGATCAGGAGTAAATTCTAACATTATAAATTTTAAAAAGAAATAATCTCGAAACGTGCAACAAAACGATAATTTTCGAAAAAACGAATATCATTTTAATTTTTTAATTTTAAATATTAGTTTTGTATACTATTTTATATGCACTGATGGAAAACTTTATTTTAATCATAAAAAGATACTCTAATGTAACCATTTTTCTTGCTATTGCTATTATCATTTTTACAGTTTACTTCACGAAAAATCAAAATATAAATTTTTTGATTGCTGGCATCCTTGCATTACTAGGGTCAATATTTTCTTTTCTGATTGGTTTAGAACGGATGAATAATAATACAAGGCGGGGATTGGGTGCAATTGCATTCGTTCTTGCGAGCTATGCAACGATAGATTTCTCGATTTCTATTTACCAAGGCGACCGAGATAAAAGCCGATACGAAGAAGTAAAACGTGAGTCTAAAGATAATCTCTCTTTTGTGAAAATCATCGTGGAGGAATACTTTAAAGAAAAGGAAGAGTATCCCAAGTCATGGGAAGTTTTGATTAAATTCGCTCAAAATGACTCAATTTCAGTGCCTGATGAATCTGGAACTGTGCCTGATCGGAAAATTACACCGGACGAACTTAGGTATTTAGCTTCGATTAAATTTGAAGGATTAATAAATGAACAGAAAACACTTTACAAGGCCAATCAAGCCATTGATAATAATATGTCGGAACAGGAAGCTATTGCACTGAGTAAAATGTCCCCTGTTCCTTCTGGTTTAACCAAATTTAAGAGAGAAAAAAAGAGGGTCAAGTTTTTGAATTTCTACCAAAAATTGGGAAATCTGGACTTGGAGGGTTTAAAATACATTCCAGGCAGCGACAAAAAAGAATGGATTATTTTGGTAAAGGATAAAAAGTTGACCATATCAGGTGAGTTACCCGTTGCTCAATATGGTGATAATAATTTTGAGAAAATGTCCATTGGGAATAAAAATGGGGACCGCATTGAATGTAGTTGGGAAGACGAAAATTAATTTTTCTTGAGTTACTTCATTTTTCACGAACTGAGTCTTTTTTATCATTCTTCAACAGCAGAGAGTTACCAATGTGTGCATATCGACGACTCTGTAAATGTTAATTTATTATTGAGAGAGGAGGAGGTTACCAAGTACATATTTATCAATTCTGCTCGTTTTACTTTAGTTCCTAATGCTATTTTTTTAGCTTCTCAAGTAAATGAATACTACAAACTCAACTTTGGAGAAACAATTTCAAATGAACGCGTATATTTTAGTATCAATAATGCTTTTGATGTATCAAATATATTCGGAATCAGCAAAGAGGTTGATAAATTTCGACAATCACTTGAAAAACCATTAATTATTGAACACTTTTCTCAACTCTTGCTTAGATATGCGAAAAACTCTGGTTTAGAGGATCAGCCATTGCTTGTAATCACCCCGTGCTCTTCGTATTTTTTGCTTAAGGAGGCTCAAAAACTTCTCCAACTTAGCACAGGTGAATTTGATAATGAGAGTGATGTAATCTATTTCTTACTTGCACATTTAAAAAGTATGGAAATTAAGAAAATAGAAAACCTTAGTATATGCCTTCTAAATGAGGTTTCGAATTTCTCAATACATGAATTTGAGAATCTTTTGAAAGGAGTCTCCACATTGAGTCAAACAACAATACATTACATTGAACCGATTCACTTATTTTCCGCTTTATGAGAATAATTCGTGGAAATTTAAAAGGAAAACGCATTACTGTTCCGGGTAATTTCCCCTCACATCCCACAACAGATTTTGCTAAAGAGGGTTTGTTTAATATTTTAGAAAATATGTTGGTCTTCGAGCAACTTGATGTCCTAGATTTGTGCGCGGGGACAGGAAATATTGCCTTTGAATTTATCTCAAGAGGAGCGGCAAATGTTATGGCTGTTGATAGTAACTCAGTCAGTTTCAATCACATTCGAAAACTAATTTCATTGTATAATATTTCAGATAAGATGCATGCGTATAGGGCAGATTGTGTTATATTTTGCCGTAATTCCAATAGAAAATTTGATTTGGTTTTCGCTGATCCACCTTATCACTTAAAAATTCATTCAAAATTAGTTCGAGAAATATTTGATGGAACACTCTTAAATACAAACGGTAAGGTTATAATAGAACATGATTCTCAAACGAATTTATCTACTGTCAAGGAATTCAGTTTTTCACGAAAATTTGGAAACGTTTTCTTTAGTTTTTTTAACTTCGATATATGAAAAAAATAGGCTTATTCCCGGGAAGCTTTGATCCTTTCACAAAAGGGCATGAAGCTGTGGTTCGAAAGTCTCTAAATTTATTTGATGAAATAATTATTGGAATAGGGGTAAATTCAAGAAAAAATTATCTTTTTAATCTTGAAAGCAGAAAAAATCACATTCATTCTTTATTCACTGATACAGAAAAAGTGTCAATGGCGGTATATCAAGAATTAACAGTTACATTCTGTGCAAAAATTGGTGCCACTCACATTGTTCGAGGGTTGAGGGATTCCAAAGATTTTCAGTACGAAAAATCAATTGCCCAAATGAACTTCCAGCTGGCTGGTATTGAAACTGTTTTTTTATTAACTAGCCAAGAGTTTAGCGCTATTAACTCATCTATCATAAGAGAAATGCATTTGAATGGAGCAAACATTTCGAGTTTTGTAACAAATCCAAATCTTCTCGTATTGTAAAATGACACCCTTTATTACGAAACTCAAGTAATGCATAAATTCCTCAGTTTTTTACTTTTCTTTAGTTCCCTGAACCTTGTTTCCCAGGTTAAAATTAATGGTATCTCTACTCATTCAAACTGCGCATTTGAGGTTGGTACAATTTCCGACTACTTATCAAATGAAATCACTACAGTAAAAAAAACAACCTCGGATACTTCAGGTAGTTTTAATTTTTCCTTGGATATAAATCATCCAGAAAAGCTTTTCATTAAAAATAAGAATCATATTGGTTATTTGTATGCTCAACCAAATGCAACTTACTTTATTGAATTTCCAGATGTTGGCTTTTCAAATTTTCAAGCTCACAATGAAGTTGAATTGACATTCTTTCAATTAGATTCTAACGACATCAATTATAAAATCCTTGCATTTGAACATTGGCTCGATAAATCACTAAATATTTTATATCCTTTAAAAGAAAAAAAATCTTTAGAGTTTCTGAAAGAAATTAAAAAATTTAGAAGCGCTGTTAATGAAATTTACGGGCAAGAAGAAAATAGCTTTTTTTCGGACTACGTGAAATATACCTTAGGTGTTCACATAGAGGAACTACAAGATTTTGCCTCTCCAAACGAAGTTGATAAATTTATTTTTTATTTAGAGGATCAACCTATTAGATGGGAAAATGATAAATACTTTGATTTTATAACAAATTTTTACAGCAAATATTTTTATCGGCAAGCCCCTGAAATAAGACAAGAAATTATTTATTTTATCGACCAAGGGAACGTAAATGATATTATTAAAACCTTAAAGTCCGATTCGTTAGTTCGATCCAATGAACTTGCTGAGATTGTTTGTCTTATATTAGTTCAAGACCTTTATTTTGACCGCGTTATTACCAAGGCAAATATGCTTTATTTCCTGAGCAATTATTTTGTATCAGGAAGCTCATTACCGTCGAAAAGAATTGCTCAAAACTTGTACGTAAAATTCAATATTTTAGACGCAGGTGACCAACTGCCTGAATATGAATTTGATGAGCTAAAGTTCAAGAATCTTGAGAAGAAACCCATTTACATTCATTTTTTTAATCCAACAAATAAAAAGTGTATTGCAGAACTTTCTGCCCTAAAAAAGCTAGAAAAAACCTACGGACAATATATACATTTTGTTACCATTTATGAAAAACAAGAAGTTTACAGTAAATCCGAAAGAGTATACCTTGATCAGATCAAGTGGTTAAAAATTGAGGTGGAATCTAATCACTCTATATGGAAGGACCTTGATTTTTTTGGTTTTCCATACTATGTTTATGTACTTCCAAAATTAGTTATTAGCAATGTTAACGCTTTAGGTCCGTCACCAAGTGGACAATACGAAACAATTGAAAGAACATTTTTTGAACATAAGCGAATTATGATGGGTGAAGAATAATTTCATATATACTATTCAATTTTCACAGAGAGCCCCTCGTTCATCATTTGATTACACATCCCCTCCAACTCATCAAAAGATCCATTTCTTACTTTACACTTTCCGTTGACATGTACAATCCAAGCACATTGCTCGGCCTCCATGAGTTCGTATTTACAAATTCGGATTAAACAATTAATAACATGATCAAAGGTATTGACGTCATCATTGTACAGAACTAAATTAAATTGATCTACAAGCTCCTCTAAAATAAGCGGCTGTGAATTTGTTTCCGTTTGTCTCGAATATTCAATCATTCTTCTTCGAATTGTTGTTTCAATAAAGTAAGTTGTTCTTTTAACCCTTGATTTGGGGGGTAAACAATTAATTTATCATTCGTTAATTCATAGGTATACGAAGTTCTCATCATATGGTTTAGTAAAACTCCTGAATTTTCTTTTGAAAGCTTAAACATGACTTTTAAACCGCTTATGTCAAACTCTTTTAATTGAAATTCTCTGAGGGAAATAATTACTTCCGGCGATGAAAATGGCCTCTCATATAAGGGGGAAGTCAATAATTGAGATGAGGGATTATAACCAAGTGGAAAAACGTAATCACATGGCTTCCACATGTCATCGATTTTTAATTCGGAAACATAATAATATTTTGTTTTTGAAATTGTTGGTTTCAATAAATTAAAGTCAAAATTCGATTGAACAGCCGGAGCTGTGGTAAATGTATTGTTTGAATTTGATTGGACTTTTACAATTTCAGGATTCATATTAATCATTTTTTGCGCCTCAGATGATGAAATTCTCTTACCATTGTAATAGGCGACTATAAATGCATCAGTAATTCCTTTGCTATTGACCTCTGCCTTTCGCTTTTTGGCATCATCGATATTATCAAAACGTCCGGATGAATACCTTAGTTGTCCGTTTAATGATTTATTTATTAGTAAATCCGTAATGCCATTCAAGCGCGCAGGATTTATTGCGCGATTAAATACTCCGACTTGAACGGTAAAGTATAAGTAATTCAAATTAACGTCTGTTTCAATGCCATATTCATCTACAGTTGAAACAGTATTTTTTTTAGTAGCAAGTGTATTAGACTCCGGAACAGCACTTTTCTCTAAAAGGGCCTCTAATTTCATACCTAACTCATTTTCAGTTAACACAATACATTGTTTATTTTTCTCATATGCTCTTCCCAATCCAAACGGTATTCTTTTGCCGTCACAATATGCCACAATAAAGGCATCTGCATATCCAAGGAGACGAATGTCATCTCTTGCGCGCATTGCCGACGAAGAACTATTAAAATAACCAGCCATATAACATGTCAAACCATTCGCAATTACCTCTCCATTTACAGGTGTAAATTCTCTAAACAGATGAGAAGGAACCGCTTTGCGAAATGCCCCTACTTGTACTCGAAATATTAAGCCACTTAACTTCCTTTCCGCAATTGGAAGAGGTACATCGAAAGTCATATCCTCCTTTTTATTAAAATTAAAACTTGCTGGTAAAACTTGCTCGTTTCGCATATTACCTATCAAAATATCCGGTTGAATATTTTGTAAAACCATCGATTCATATTTTGCTTGATTTTCATAGGTTGACAATTTAGCTGAGGAGACGAGGATCTTTTTCTCAATTTCATTTAATTGTCTGTGCATCTTTTTAATGGAATCCTCCAAAATCACCTTGTCATTTTCTGCAGAAGAAATCACCGAGACGAAATTATGAGTTGTGCCCGCTATTTTTTTTTGTATCAACGCTGCGGCGTTGATGGAATTTGCCAATGAGATCCTCTCCTCAACGTATGCCAAATAATCAGTTGATTTGGCTAGAATAGTTAGTTCTTTAGCCTCTATTTCACCATTTAGTGGATTTAGTCTCGTATCGTAAGAAACTTCTTCTCCTGGACTAACTATTAAGCGTTCCTCCTCCAGAATTGCCTTTTCCTGCATCAAAATTTTCCTTATTTCGTCATTCTCCTCTTGCTTAATGTCCTGCTCTAATTTACTTAGCTGAACCGATAGAAGAGCCACCCTTTGATTATAATTGTCTACTGATTTTTCTTTATCCAAAAAGAAAATTTTCATTAATTCTTCGTCACGTTTGATTTTTTCCGAGGTTCGAATTTTCGCATTTGTTAAGGTATACCTCTGTTTCTCATTTAGGGATACCTGAGTCCTCGTTTCAGCATTTTCTATTGCCGAGAGTAACTCCAATCGATCAGCCACAAGAGGCCCTGTTTTTACATCCAACCCCGGAGAACTTTGGTCTATTTTTTCAAGTTTTGACGTTTCGTTATCAGGTATTTCATCTATTACACTGTTTTGCTCAGTACCTAGAATTTTCGCTGGTGCATTGCTGGCTTGATTGATTTCCTCTTTGATAGGGTTATTTTCCTCAAGAATTTTCACTGGCGCATTGCTGGCTTGATTGATTTTCTCATTGATAGGGTTATTTTCCTCAAGAATTTTCACTGGCGCATTGCTGGCTTGATTGATTTCCTCTTTGATAGGGTTATTTTCCTCAAGAATTTTCGCTGGCGCATTGCTGGCTTGATTGATTTCCTCTTTGATAGGGTTATTTTCCTCAAGAATTTTCTCTGGCGCATTGCTGGCTTGATTGATTTCCTCTTTGATAGGGTTATTTTCCTCAAGAATTTTCTCTGGTGCATTAGTTGATGTAGCTCGTGTTTCTTTATTTAAATTATCTAAATTAAGAACCGCTTCATTAATTCTATTTTGAGTTAATTGAATAAGTTCAATAACTTCCTCATTATCTGAACTTCCTAGCTGTTGTAATTCAGCAAGAAATTCCTGTTCTATTTTCTTTTGCTCAATAAATCTTTGTTGAGAATTTGTAATTAAATCAGTACGAATTTTATTCTCGTCATAACGTTTTTTTAGATCAATCAATTCAGAATGAACACTTAACATTGCACCTTTTTCTTCCGACTCAATCAGTTGTTGAATGATTTCTTCTTTATTTTTCTGGTAAGATGGTATAGCGGTAATTAAATCGATTTGTTCTATTTTTAATGATTGATCACTTAGAAGGCTAATCAAGTCCTCATTTTCTGAAAATGCCTCTCTTTCAAAGTTTAATAATTTGAATTGGTATTCGGATTCAGACTTTAAATCCAAGGTGCTATTCAGCTGTTTGCTTAACGATGTTATTTCAATTTTTCGTTTTTCTTGATTTTTCTTGGATAGAGAATTTAATTCCTTGTTAAATTTTTCTATTTGCTTCTCTAGACTGTCGACCTGAAAAGAATAAGAATTAATTTCTCTTTCAATATTTTCGATTTTTTTTGAGTTTTCCTGCTGAATATCGGTTTTGATTTGTTGCGGAGAGATTACCACAATATCCAGTGACTTTTGAATTTGAAAAAGTTTTGAAGCAATGAACTTTTCCGCCTCCTCAACAGACTTAGTTTGTAAAAACTCATTAAGTTCTGAATTCAATAAAGTAATGTCATCAAGATTTGGGCGAATTTCATTTATTTTATTTTGTCTGTCCAAAAGGTTCATAAGCACCAAGTTTTCTTTTAACAATTCTTGAACTTGATTTTTCTTGGACCTCAACTCAGAATCATCCGATTTATTTTCAAATGGTATTTCCTTTTCCAAATTCTCAATATCCAATGCGAGTTCCTTTAGTCGTTGGTTGTTTTTTTGAATTGATTCATTTGACTGAATACGAAAGCGTTCGATATTTTCCATATCGATTTCCTTCTCCAAAAGAATATCAACTAATTTTTCAAGTGCTTTTTTATTGTCAATCTCCTGAATATTCAATTTCGAAAATACATCAATACTGGCCATTTGGTGGGAAAGAGAAGCTAAACCAACACTTTTTTCATTGATCAATAATTTAGAGATTTCTTGAAGGCTTAGAGGGTCGATATCTTCATTTTTTTCCAAATTCCTCACATATGTATTTATTTCTATTTGCTCAAATGAGTTCTCTATGAAATAACGAATGGTTTGCTCAATGATTTCATTTTCTGAAATCAATGGAATATCTACAAGTTTTTTAAATTGTTTTTCTTGTCCGTAAACTGAAAATTCAACGACATACTCATAGTTTCCTTGAGCGGGTAAATAAATTCCTACTTTACCTGATAAATCAGAAACAAAGGGTCCAAATGTTTCGTCACTTTCTATATTTCGCGCGTATAATTTTACTGGTACTTGTTGATTTTCAACTTCGTCAATCCACTGGGCTTGTGAAGCTATAAATTGTGTACTAGACTGGGTCATAGAAACATTAAATACTTCCGTATTTAATAGATCTCCATTTCTATTGGATGTAAAAAATGCACTATTTAAACCATAATCGGTAACATATAGGTAATCATCACTTGGCGTATTAAATGGAAACCCAAGATTTTCAACAGTACCAATCGAATTTGTTTTCCAATTGTAGGCGGCTTTGAAAATATCGTAACCTCCCATGGAATTGTGACCCATTGACGCAAAATATAATATACCAGTAGAATCATCTAAAAACGGGTAATTTTCGTCTTTAAAGGTATTTACCGTTGGGATTTTAGTTATTTCTCCCCATTCTCCATCGTAATTTTTAGATTGGATAAATATATCTAATCCAAACTCTTTCTTATCACTGTATGACGCAAAAACACGATATTTCATGCCACGTTTAAAGAGATATTTTGGCTTAAACCCCAATGCATTATTTTGCCTGTCATAAATTTCGTCTTTCTCCGGGGCGTAAAAACTATAGGGTTCGGATAATTGATAAAACTTTTCGTGATTTCCTTTATTTGTCAAAAATTTTTCCTTGACGACTAGATTAGATTTTAATTTAATTAGATTTCTTGCTGAAATACAACTCTTGATTTCATCCAAAGCCTCTTTCCCCAGTAATTTGTCGTTTCTACACGCTTCAAATTCTCGTATAGCTTTGTCAAATTGATATTCAAACTGAAATATCTTCCCTCTGTAAAACCTCGCTTTAATTGGAAAATTTGTCTGGTTTAATATGAAGTCAAAATACCTCCTTGCATTTAATTTATTCTCTGTTTCATATATACATACACCGTACTTATAGTTAAAATCAATGTTTTTCTGATCAACGGCCAATAATTGACGGTATTTGGCCTTTGCCTCCATATATTTTTGTTTTTGAAACAAAACATCTGCTTCTTTCTTCAGGCTATTAAAATTCTGACCGTATGCGGTGCTGACTCCAAAAAAGAGCACAATAAACAATTGGTATCTTAGGTATTGAAACAAAGGCGATTTATAATCTAATAAATTTACAATAATTACGCCCTCTTTTTTAAAAGGTTCATTTTGTTTTCCTCACCTTTTAAAAGTCTGCCAATATTTTTTCTATGGGCTACAATTACAACAAATGCTAGCATTATTGTAAAGATTATCATGATTTGCTGATCCTCTTTCAACCAAAAGAAGCTCACAAAAGGAAGGGCAACGGCAGCAGTAATTGCGCCGAGTGAAACAAAACGGAATGTCATGAAAACAATCAAAAAAATAAGGATACATACAAATGCACCGACGAGATTTATACCAAGTACAATACCTAATGAGGTTGCTACTCCTTTTCCTCCTCTAAATCCTGCATAAATTGGAAATACATGTCCGAGCACGGCAGAAAAACCACCAAACAGTTGTAAGATGAGTTCTTCATCTTTAAATCCAGTGTAATATTCTATAAAAAAAAGCGGTAATATGGCACAAAAAGCGCCCTTTGAAACATCAATAAACAACACTGCCCATCCTAGACGTTTTCCAAGAATTCTAAAAGTATTTGTCGCCCCTGCGTTATGGCTTCCGTGATCGCGTACATCAATGCCATGAAAGTACCTACCTAACCAAACTGCCGTCGGAATTGAACCGATAAAATATGCCAAAAAAATTATTAATGTTAGCACCATTTCATTTACCTGTTTTGAAACGCACTCTTAAATTTTACTATTAATTTTGTAGCATCTGAACCTTCAGCTAGTTCAAATTTAAAGTTTTTTACCTTACGTTTGTCGGTTTTGATTGCTAAAATTGATTTTTTTAAGTTTGAATCATTACTTAAAAAGCTCAAAGTTGACTCTTTTTGGTTATCCATTTGGTAATTTAGATAGTAGAAATTTTCCTCATTTAGATTGAAATTAATTCCAAAAAATTGTGATGCGTCCGAACTATGGCGTTGCGCAAAGAAAATTTGGGTATTAACCTCTCTAAGAATTGGAATCCCAGCAATACTCACCAATCCTACTGCAGAATTTTTATCAGTAATCAGTCCTCTTTCGGCTTTTCTACCTCCCGAAGCGCTTCCCATTAAGCTTTCTAGACGAATTCCCGAAAGGAAAAATGTTTGTTCGAGTTGGTCAGGCATTTTTCTTAATTTATCTTCATCGTATTCTTTAAATATTTTTTCATTTTCATCACCCATCCAAAATGCCAAATTATTCTTTAAACCGAACTTCCCTGCCTTGATATTCATTTCTTTCAGATTCTGATCGGAATTAATCTTATCTGCAATTAGTTCCATAATGTTTTTAGGAACAGGCATATCAATGGCAATATTTAGATTAGATGACGTCTTATTGTCAGTAGGATTATATTCTAACTTACCGTATGCTTTTACGTATGTTTCGCCGAAATTAATACCAATGTTCACAGCGCCTAAACCAGACAACATGCAAGTCCCTGTATGAAGGCTAAAAAGTGTAGACAGGGTATCTCGCTTCTCTAAACGTTCTTTCGAACCGATTTGAAATTCGTTAGCTGCATCATTAAATTGAACATAACCAAGAGCCGATAACAGTTCAATATCTTTAACGCCTTCTTTTTTTGATAAAAAGCCTGAATAAATTTGTAAACTATCTAAATTTAATGAATTTCTCCAAGCAAAGCCCGATAGGATCAATTCATTTTTCGAATTTAT
>Ga0194119_10004039_pt1 | contig 23093 bp, 20 predicted proteins | sample TA2MahC100mmetaG_FD_148620 | JGI IMG/M metagenome (GOLD analysis project Ga0194119, IMG submission 148620) | Freshwater microbial communities from Lake Tanganyika, Tanzania - TA2015018 Mahale Deep Cast 100m | ecosystem: Environmental > Aquatic > Freshwater > Lake | place: Tanzania: Lake...
TGCATCTCGCCGTTGGATACCCCAGCTCCGAAACCGGAGCTACTCACTCAACTCCTGGTTGAACGGCATGGAGTGGCCAGAGGGGAGGGAGAGCCGTTTCATCCGATCCTCCCAGTTGGTGGCGCCAGCGCCCTCGTCGGTCTTTGTTTTCTTAGACGAGCACGAGAATCTCATTGAGGACGGCCACTTCGCGCTGCATCGAAAGCCGATGCGAAGCTGGCAGAACATGCCCGCGGACCGCCATGGCCAGGGCTGCGTTCTTTCCTATGCTGACGGCCACGCAGCGCGCAAAGGCTGGCGCTGGCCGAAGAAACCGGCCGATCTGGAATGGAACAAACCTGCGGCGAACGACCAGGATTGGCGTGACCTGCTGGACTTGCAGGAGACGATTCCGCAATGAACCTGAACCGTTTGCGTTGAACAGAATGATTCCGGCGGCGGGTTGAGCGGTGAGTTGTGGAGCATGGACGCGTCCTTGCGGAAGGCAGGGATGCGTTCGGGCGTTTGGTAAGGACGCGTTCCACCGCGTCCCTGAAGGACCCCCGACACGCCGATTGAACCGAAGCCGGACGATGGAAAAGCCTGTGCCACCGCGCTCCATCGTTGCTTTCCTGGCCTGTCGTCCGCTTCAAGGTTTGATATGGGACGGAGTGGAATCCGTCCTTGTCGCGCTGAACTCCTGGCTCGGGATCGAAAGATTTCTGCAAGAAGGTTGAAAGAACCTCCCGGCGTCGAGCGAACTCAAAGATGTGCTTATGAATACCGTTGCCCATTTGCGACACACCAAGAGGGATGCCTTCACGCTGATCGAACTCCTGGTTGTCATCGCCATCATTCAAAGACCCTTCGCCCTCCCAAGCTTTCGCCTTCATCCACGAACATCCAAGCACGATCGAAGACGGAGTTTTTGGCGTGGCGCCACCGGACGTCTGGGTGTGGGCCAATTTCCCGGCCACGGTGCATGCGGGCGGTATGAATCTCTCCTTTGCCGACGGCCGCGCCGAGCATTGGAGGTGGATTGAGGCCAACACCCATAACCTGGCCAAGAGGACGAACTGGATCGTGAACATCCCGACGTTTCCGAAAGCCCGCGACCTCCGACGTCTGCAACAGGCGATTCCCAGCGCATCGACCAGGTAAGCCGCCTGTTCCACCCGCGCAAGGTGAGGACGCGTTCCACCGCGTCTGTAACTTCACTCAGGGCGCTTTGTTGAAGCTGGAGATAGCAGTTCAGCCACTAGAACGCAGAGATCACAAAGAACAGCGGGCTCTTACGACAGAGCGCGCTCTCACTAAGGGTCCGTGCAAAAATAACTTCGGATTTTGCTGGAGGCTGTTTGGCTCTCTGGCTAGGCGCGAGCGACGAGCAGACCCGCCGCGGTCTGTAAGGAGCGAGCAACAACGCCAGAGAGCCAAACAGCCCCAGCCCTTCGGGGCGGGGCGGCGCCTGGCCTGCTGCTTCGTCGTGCGCTCGGTCACAGCCCGCTGCGGGGATGCTCCCTCGCTCTCTCCTCGCCGCAGGCCAGGCGGCGCTCCCGCCAAAATCCGAAGTTATTTTTGCACGGACCCTAAGCGGGAGAATCCCTGTTCTGCCATGCGCTTGCTCTGTGATCTTTGCGCTCTTTGTGGCTAATCAAATTGATTGCCGATCTAGGTCGAACCGAAGACGGACGGTGGGAGAGCTGGGAGGCCTCGGCGTGAGGATCAGACGCAGGTTGACTCCTATTCCTTCAAACTCACAGCTTCCAGGACTGCCTTGCGAATCTCAATGACCTCGGTGGTGTCAGGGGCTAACTCGACCGCGCGACGGCTGAGAAAATCCGCTTCGCCAATCCGCCGGGGATTCTCTTTCGGATCCTGTACCGAAACCAGCCGCGCCAGCCGCGCGAAGGCCAGCCCATTTGTCGGCGACAGGAAAACGGCCTCGCGCAAACTTTCCAAACTGTTCTGCTCAATTTGGCGCTCCACGTACTGCGGAATGGTCATACGCAATGATGGGGCAACGGTGCGAGTCCTTCGGTCCGCCACCAGCCATTTGGCCCAGGCCACAATTCCGGCGCTCTCGTTCATTTCGAGAATCTTGTCTTGCGCGTCGAGGTAGGCCTGGGAGGGAACCGGTTCCACGAAGCCGCTCTCGTTCACACGCACTCCCGCGAACGCCTCCGCCAGATCAAGAAACCAGGGAGGGATTTCCCATACACCGGAAGGGGCGACCAGTCGGGTCATGTCTCGATTAAACGCGGCGAACCGTCCGAACCTTAAGGGTCGAGTGAGCGCCTCGCCGCTCGGCAATTCCACGACCCGCGCAGCTTCGTCCGTCGAACGCTCGAAGTATCTCGTGGCGTCGCGGCTCACCGCCAGGGAAGATTTCAAAGGCGGCACGACATCTCTGCCGGTCTCGAGACTCCAGATCCGGACTGTGCCTCCGTAAGAGCGGGTCACCGCCTTGCTCCCGTCGGGAGTGACCACGATGCTGTCCATGAGGTCCATGGAACCCACATGTCGGACGGGCTGGCCAATCGGTTGTCCGGTAGCAAAGTCCCAAACCTGGACCGTTCCAAAATAGCTCCCAGAGAGGAACTTGGCTGCATCAGGGCTGATGGCCAAGGAGCTTACTGACTGATCCTGTTTGGGGGTCGTGAATAAAAGTTTGCCCGTGTTGGCTTCCCAGACCCGCGCGTAGCCGTCCACGGATCCGGTGATGACTTTCGCTCCGCCGGAACTGATCGCGACCGCTGACACATTTCGGTCGTGCACCAGCGGAGGAATCAGCAAAGTTCCCGTTCGGAGATCCCAGACCCACGCGGATTGGAACCGTTTCCCAGCCCGTGTTCCGTAGGACTCGGTCACTAACCGTGATCCATCCCCGCAGATTGCGAGCGACCGAACCAGGCCCTCGTTTTTGATGGCCGGGATCAATTCTTTGGCGGTCTTCACGTCCCAAACCCGGATGAGAGAATGACCATTGGATACTGACTGAAAATCAATTACGCCGAGCGTCACGAGCTTCGTCGAATCGGCATTGAACACGTAGCGGTAAATCGGCTTTTCGTGTTCGATAGGAGGAGTCAGAGGAACGCCGCGATCCAAATCCCAGACACGAACAACCTTTCCGTCTGTCAATGCTGTGCGGTTAGTCCAGTCTGAATTAACGACGCGAAAGATAGAGCGCGTTGGCCCGAGTTGGGGAACCAGAGGAAACGTCTTGCTCATCGTCAGGTTCCAGACGCGAATTTCGCCGGCAGGGTACGTATCTAAGCCAACCATTGCAGTGACTAACCTTGCTCCGTTTGGGCTCAGGCTAACGCGGAGCACCGGTCCTCTGTGTGGAATAGGTGGAAGCAGATGCTCGCCGCTGCTGGCGTCCACGACCCTTGCCACTTGGCACTTCCCAGATTTGGGCGACGCCCTTCAACGAGGCCGTGACGAGTTTGCGACCGTCAGGAGTCATTGCCATCGCGCGAACGGAGCCTTAATGGATCAGCGGCGGAGCCGCCGGCTGCCCGGTCGCCCAATCCCACACCCGGGCCGTCCCATCCCGCGAGGCCATGGCCACTTTGTTGCCGTCGCGGCTGAAGGCAGCCGCGATGATCGGGCGGTCATAGATCGCCTGCAGACCCATGAGCACGTGCTTCGGGATCAGGAACCGAAACGGATCCGAGTTCGTCGCACGTGAAACGAGCTTGCGTAACATCTCCAGACCCGGTTCATGAATGCGCGGAGTGAGAGACTTCCCAGTGCCGAGGTCCAGGAATTTAGGCGGGCCAGATCGATACAACACCACCGCTCGGGTCGCTTCGGTGTTTACAACGACACTTGATGAGGGCTCCTCGCCATCCTGACGGAACGGGCGGGAACAAGGCGTGGCAAAATTACTGTAGAGCAAAGTCGATAGGAGTTTCGCGCCCGCCACGACGTTCGTGGGATCGCTTCTGAGCGCCCGGCACAAGAAAGCGACGGCGTGATCCGGCTTGTCTCGCTCGATCAGTTGCCCGGCCAACAAGGAGTCCGACTTGCTGAAAGCTTCCTGGAACTTCTGGCGTTGGCGCGCTTCTTCGCCGGCCAATTGGAGATTCTCGTGCGCGAGTTTCTCGAAGCGTCGGGTTTGTAGCTGCTGATAGAAGTACGCGCCCGTCACGACGACGGCTGCCATGGCGACAGCGGTCCCGACTCGGGTAAGCACAGCCAACCTCCGTTCCACCGACCGCAGCCGTTTGACCGATTTGCCGCTCTGGAGAAACACCAGATCGGCGTGCATCTCCTCGGCGGATTGATACCGCTGGGTCGGCTCGTCTTCGCACGCCTTCAACACCACTTCGTTCAGTTCCAACAATTCCGTCCGGTCCTGGCCGTCCCCCAGCAGCGTCGGCAGTTCCGGAAACTCCTGGCGATCTTTCCCCGTGCAAATCTCATAGACCACCTTGCCCAGGCTGTAGAGATCCGCGCGTGCCGTGCCGGGGCCTTCCGGAGGAATGAAACCTTCCGTGCCGACGAACGAACGCGCCTCGGCCGCGTCCGCCACCAGGCCAATGTCCGCCAGCTTTGGAATCCCGTTCACGAAAATGATGTTCGAGGGCTTGATGTCGCGGTGGATCAAGCTGTGCCGGTGCAAATGGCCCAGCGCTGAAGTCAACGTCAGTCTCAAGCGCAGGCATTCGTCGGCCGGCAGACGGCCGCGGTTGTGCAGTTCTTTGGCCAGGGTCTTCGGAATGTACTTTTCGGGATTGGCGATTTCCGATTGGCGATTGGCGATTGAGGATCCGGTTTCCGTTTCGCGTGTTGCGGTTCGGCTGGCTTTGTGGCCGTGCGTGACTGCGGGCCGGGATGCCCGCTCAACTGGCAGGCTGGAAGCCTGCCCTACGTTCGCATCATCCGCCAACTCCATCACGTAATAGAAATAGCCCGCCGGGTCGTTGCGCCCGACCTGGAGCACATCGACCAGCCGTTCGTGGGAACGGGAGATCGGCTCGAATTTTTGGATGCCAGTGAACTCGCGTTCGTACGGGCGGTCGTTACTGAAGGTTTTGCGATAGACAATTTTGACCGCGCGGTAGGTGCCCATGACGTTGCGCGCCAGCCAGACCTCGCCATACGCGCCGCCGCCGATGCGACGGAGCAGTTCGTGATCGGGAACCTGTAGAGTCGTCGAGCGGGGGAGCGTGGCTGCGTCGGAGCGTTCGGCTGCCGGAGGCTCCAGGCCAGTCTCCGGATTCAGTTGAGTCTTGTCTTCAGTCGAGTCGCCGGGCATAGGCTCAATGGGAAGCGCCGTTAGGAGAGAGTTCGCAGGGAGGAATCTGTTCTTTCAAGAAATTATTGCGACCCGGTGCAAGCGCCCATCCGTTATGCCCTGGAAACAGGCGCCCTCTTCAACCAGGGACTTCATAAGCGCTGCCTCGATTCCGCGTCGTCACCGGTACGGCGAGTGACAACGCACGGGGCGCATTGGGATCGTGCCGAGAAACAACGATGAACCAGCGAACCTTGCCTGCCAGGCCCAAATCCACTTTCCAGATTTCGCCGGGCTTAGGGCTGGTCGATGGCATCAAGGACTTTTTGTCGGTAGGCGGGCGGGACCAGCACGTCGTCGTTGTCGTCGGCGGGCAAGCGTTCCAAAAGCCAATCGCGCAACTCGCGTTGCTCTTCGGGCGATAATCGCTCAATGGCAGTTTCGATTTCAGCGACAGTGCTCATGCCGAAAAGTTGATCAGGCGACTGGCGGAGCGGAAGTTTAGAAGCCGTCAAGCCGTCAAGTTTCCGAAAGCTTACTTTCATTGACAAAGCGGGTGAACTGAAGACGGGCAAAACTGCAGGTCAGCGCAGTTGATGCTAAGTCAAATTGGCCATTGTATCCCGGATCGTATCCTGCAGCAAAAATTTGGAGACAAATTGGGATGATTCAGGAAAATGTCGAAGTGCATTTCGACCAATGTTTATGCAGACTTTCTGGCTTGAGAGGAAGTGAGATGAAGTCGGAAAAAATGCCTTCTTCGATTAAGAGTCAACTGCTCTGCCAATTGAGCTACCGAGGCTACCGGCCCGAAGCGCGGAGTTATTTTGCGCGGGCCAGGGTCAACGGCAAGATTTTTTCAGCCGACCTGTGCAAACAAATTGGGGTTGCCAGGAGGCTGCGTGAGACATATCACTAGCCAAACGAGAAAGAGCCTCATCCGACAAACTGGCGCGTTATGTTGACTTTCCACGACCTCGCTTCGACCAACGGAGGAATCGGGCGCCGCAGATTCCTCGAGGTGGGCGGCCTCGCCTTGGGAGGTCTGACTCTGAGCGATTGGTTCGCCGTCCGAGCTTTGGCAAAGGAACAAAAGCTTCCGCTCAAGGATAAGTCCGTCATCTTCCTTTTCATGCACGGCGGACCGTCGCAATTCGAGACGTTCGATCCCAAGATGGAGGCGCCCGCTGGCATCCGCAGCACGACCGGCGAGGTAAAAACCACGATTCCTGGAGTCACGTTTGGTGGGACCTTGGAAAAACTTGCCCGCCTGGCTCACAAATTCTCCATCGTGCGCTCGTTTGCCACAGGCGACGGCAATCATGACATTAAGCCGATCATGGGCCGGGACACGATCGGCGCGAACCTGGGATCGCTTTACGCGCGCGTTGCCGGTTCGCTCCGGCCCGACACGGCGATGCCAACGAATGCCGTCTTGTTCCCGCGCGCCGTAAACGCGGAAGCCGGGCCAGCCATCACTTCGTTCGGCAACTTCGAGGCAGTCGGCGATTTGGGAATGAGGTATTCACCGTTCGTTCCCGGGGCCGGGAAGGAGTTGCAGCAAGACATGCGTCTCGGTCTGCCGCAGGAACGTCTGAATGACCGGCGCGCGCTGCTCTCCGCCATTGATGGCTGGAAACGATGGACGGATGCGAGTGGCGTGATCGACGGGCTGAACGGCTTTCAACAACAAGCCTTCGACACGTTGTTGCGCGGTGTTTCGGATGCGTTCGATTTGTCCAAAGAAGACCCAAAAGTCATCGCGCGCTACGACACGGCGCCGCTCATCTCGAAGGATCGGATCAGCAAAGTCTGGAACAATCACCGCCATTACGCCGATCACGCCGCCACGCTCGGCAAGCTGTTGCTCCTCGCGCGCCGGCTGTGCGAGCGCGGCTGCGGTTTCGTGACCGTCACGACCAGTTTCGTCTGGGACATGCACGCGGACGTGAACAACGCGACGATGACCGAAGGCATGGGTTACGTCGGCGTCCCGTTCGATCACGCAGTGTCCGCGTTCATTGAGGACGTCGAAGCGCGCGGGCTGCGGGACAAAATTCTGCTGGTGTGCTGCGGCGAGATGGGCCGCACGCCGGTGATCAACAAGAACGGCGGGCGCGATCACTGGGGCAATCTCGCGCCGTTGATGCTCTACGGGGGCGGGCTGAAAATGGGGCAAGTCATCGGCCAATCTTCACCCAATGGGGGCGAACCGGCGTCAGAGCCGGTGACCATTCCGGACTTGATCGCCACGATCATGCATGTGTTGCTGGACCTTGGCGAAGTGCGCGTGACGAGCGGTCTGCCAAAGAATCTCGTGGAAGCGATTACGCGGGGCGAGCCGATCAAGGGGCTGATCTGATCTTGCGACGGGCATCTCGAGAAGGTTCCGACCGGCGAGGGCGCCTGTGCTTCCCAGCGCAGTGGCCGCTCAATAGAACGTCGTCCAATTGCCGGACTGCTGCCATTGCAGTTGCTTGAAGTTTCGAGTCTCGACGTGTCCATCGGCGAAGGCGAGGTTCACGCTTTGCGGGCGATTGTTCACGGGATGGCCAGCGCGGGCATTGGCCACATTTGTGTTCCGCGTTCCTTCGGCAAGGCAGAGGTCCGTAATCACAGGTTGAAATGAAGCCATGGGATCTTCCAGCCGCGTCGGCCAGCCATCTTTGGTGCGGGTGTAAGTTCCGGAGGTGGTGGGCGTCGGAAACATCGTGCCGTCGTCCAGCGGACGCGGGACCCACCAGCATTGCCAGATGATGGCGAAGTTTCCGTATTGCCGGACAAAGTACTTGTTCAGGTCCGCAATGGTCATGGAGCCTTCCCCTTTGTTCTGAGTCCGAAACCATCTTTGGGCGTCCGCAAAGTCGGCGGGCCGTGTTGGGCAATACCACATCGGGACCGTCAGGCCGTAAGGCTCAAGATTCGTCGCCATGTTAATCGAGACATCCCAGGGATTGAGGCCTGTGCGCGGCATGCGGTAGGCCGGCAAGCGGCCTTTGTCATCGTCCGTGGCGTACACGTTCACGGCGAGGCCCCACTGCCGGTAGTTCGAAATACAGTTCGTCACCTTGGTGCGGAACTTGGCGCGCGCCAGCGCCGGCAAGAGCATGCCCGCAAGAATCGCGATGATGGCGATGACGACGAGGAGCTCAATCAGAGTGAAGGCGAAACAGCGGCGGATTGTTTTCATAGGCTTGAGTATTGGTAAGTGCGAAGAGGCTCCATGTAAAGCCCGCATGGTTTCAGAACCATGCACTCGGCCCTTGAACCCCATCGATGGTAGGGCGGCGCTGCTGCGCCGCCGCATCGACCGAAGCCCGGCTGCGCGGCAACGCAGCCCTACTGTCTGGTTGACGGGAAGGCTATCGAAACCATTCCAGGTGCGGTTCGTTGTCCGTGTGCCAGCGTTTCAGGTGCTGCGGCGAGAGATCCAGCAGCAGCGTCTCGTAAGGGACGTGCTCAACGTGATTGTCCGCGAATCCGACGTTGAGTTTTCCACGATGGCGGTCCGCGCGGGGATTGCCATTGCCGCCCGTCGCGTCATCGGTGCGCTGTGTTCCAGCGTGCCTCACTATACAGCGTTCCAGCCGAAATGCAGCCTCAACATCGGCCCTTGTGATCCTGTAACGGATGGAGTGCGGCGTGACAAAAGTTTGTCCCGTACGGAACAAACTTTTGGCAAGGACTGTTCCTAGCCTCAAGAGGGCCGATTTCGCGCGAGCCTGACGGCGAGCTTCAGCGCCGCCTTCATGTTCTCTGCTTTGGCCTTGTTTTGGCCGGCAATGTCGAACGCGGTCCCGTGATCAACCGAAGTTCGAATGATCGGCAGGCCCAGGGAGACGTTCACGGTGTTCTCGAAGTCGAGGAGCTTCATCGGGATGTGGCCTTGATCGTGATACATCGCCACCACCAACTCAAACGCGCCTTGCAGCGCCTTCAGGAAGATCGTATCGGCCGGAAACGGGCCGAAGCAGTCAATGCCTTCGGTCCGGGCCGCCGCAATTGCCGGAGCGATCGTGGTTTGATCTTCGTCGCCGAACAGACCGCCTTCCCCGGCGTGAGGATTCAACCCGCAAACAGCGATGCGCCGTCGGGGCAGACCCAGCCGGACGACCGCTTCGTGGCCGAGCCGAAGCGTGGTGACGATTTCCTGGGTCGTCACATCACAGGCCTGGCGGAGAGAACAGTGCGTCGTGACGTGCAAAACACGCAGGCGATCGTTGATCAGGAGCATGCGCGGTTCGGTCACGCCGCAAAGCTCCGCGATGTACTCTGTGTGACCCGTGAAGCTCAAGCCGCTCCGGGTGACAGCCTCTTTGTTCAATGGCGCCGTGACCATCGCATCGGCCACGCCGCTCCGACAAAGTTCAGTGGCCCGGCGGACATACGCCAACGCGGCGCGGCCGCAGCGCTCACTCAGTTTGCCCAGTTCGAACCAACCCTCAAGCACGCCGGGTTCGTCGAGAAACACGCCCGGCAGTTCAGTCACCTTCAGGCCACACTGAGTCTCCGTCGGGTCGAGCGCTGCCCGGTCACCGACCACGATCATCTTGGCCAGGCCGCGCACGTCCGGATCGTGCAATGCCTTGAGCACGACCTCCGGGCCGATGCCGGCGGGATCGCCGAGTGTGATGGCGAGGGTCGGAACGCTTTTCACTTCTGACTAAGTTATGGCTAAGGTGTAGGGGAGGCCGACGGGGGTTTCGAGAGAAAATCAACCACGCGGATCAAGGTATTGGCGTCACCAAACCCTCCAGCTTTGGTGCAAACCAAAACGCCGTCAGCTTTGCCGCCCATGAAATGGCCCCAGGGAATTCCCGGCGCGATCTCGCCGCGCAGGGCAATGGCTTTGACGCGAAGCCAGTGACAAATCAACAAGGCGGTGTCGCCACCCAGCAACACCAGGCTGCCGAAATGCGGTCGCGCGAATAGCGGAACCAATGACGCCAATCGCCGTTGCAGCTTCTCGATGGGCATTTGATGCATCGGGACACGGAACACAACGGGCCGATCCCGCGCGACGTAGGCAAGCGGAGTGAGTGGGCCGAGGTGAGCGATCGAATGGATGATGGCCCGTTGGCGTTGGACGAGACGATCAATTTGACTTTCAGTAACCGCGTTCCTTGAACCCGCGAAAATCAGCACGCGATGGGACCGAACGGAACGCTCGCCTCGGGAGCGCGGCCAGCCTTGCCTGCGCGGCACTGACCGGAACGCAGGCTTCGTCGCGGCCATGGCCGTCCGCGCTTCTTTGCCCATGACTTCATTGCGGCTTGCTTTGAGCAATGCGTCCGCGAGGTGGCGCGCCAGGCCGGCGGAACCCACCAGCAGCACAGGCGTCGAGGAAAGCCCAGCGGCTTTCACCAGGCAGCGCAAATCGCCGTCTGTCTCCGCATCTGCAATCACGCACCGGGCAGTGCCGCGCATGGCCTGGGCGAATTTCGCAGTGGAAATCGGGCGGGGCAGGGGAGCAATGCCGAAGCGACCCAGCGCCTCCAGGCAGGGCGAAAGTTCTCCGAAACACTGGCCGCGAACATAGAGCACGCCTCGCCGAACCACGCGGCCTTGCTCCGGAAAAGCCGGGCAAACGACGGCGCGCGCAAAACCGGCCGTCTGCAGAATCGCCACGATTTCCGCGGCGATGTTGCCTTTGAGCGTGGAGTCGATCTTTTTGTAGAGGACACGAAAGTTGGCTGTGTGCAAGCGAAGGCATGCCTGTCGCACTTTGGCTTTGGCTCGCTGCAGCGAGTCGTTGCGGCTGTTCGTGCTGAGAACAACGATGTGCGCATCGGAGGGCAAGCGAGCACGTGGGTTCATCACAACGACCGTGGCGAAGCTCCGCTGTGCAAACATGGCGCCGGTGTCGCAAGCTCCCGTCAAATCGTCGGCCAGGATCGCCAATTTGTCTTGGAGTGCGGCGACGCGGCGCAGCGGAGACACGGCTTTTCTTGCCTCAGTCCGATGATTCTGAATCAAACAACGTTCCTCCAAAAGCGGCGACCGCGCAGGCTTCGTCGCCGCACTCCAAAATCTTCTGCCCATCATCGGACCAGCGGCTGCGTGCTTCGCAGATACGCGAACAAATCGCGCACTTGCTGGTCGTTCAGCCCGTCGAGCAATCCCTCCGGCATCAGCGACATACCCGCCGATTTCATTTCGGCAATCTGGTTTTGGGCGAGGATGGTGTTCTCGCCGTCCACACCGCGCAGCACGACCGAACGCGGGTCTTTGTCCGCGAGAAAACCGGAAAGCGCGCGGCCGTCTTTGGTCGTGACGTGGAACGTCTCGTACCCTTCGCGAATTTCCGCGTTTGGATTCACGATGCTCAACAGCATGTTTTCGATGTCGTCGCGTTTGGATGTGGTCAGGTCAGGCCCGATCTGGCCGCCCTGGCCGAACAGCTTATGGCAGGCGGCGCACGAGCCGTTATACAGCTTCTGTCCTTCATACGGATTTCCGAAGCCGGCATGGAGCGACGCGGCCAACTGCTCGATCTTCTTCTGCATCTCCGCCGTCGTGGGCGTGTGCGTGCCGCTCCAATGCTTGCGCAAAAGCTTCTCGATTTCGGAGCCGTTGAAGGCCTGAAGTCTGTGGCGCGCTACCGGTTGCACCGCGCTCTTCAGGATTTCGCCTCGATCCACCGCCTGGAGCAGCGCCAATCCCCAAGCGGGCCGGCTCGCCAGCAACTCGAGCGCGGAAACCTTCGCGTCGTCGGAGAGCGTTGCGAAGGCCGCAGCTACCTTCTCGCCGATGCCGGCATCGTCAAACGACCGCAGCGCGGCCAGCGCCGCCTTGCACAACATGGTGTCACCCGGCGCTTGCAGCAGCTTCAACAAAACCTCTGCCGCTCGCCGCTGCTTTACTTCGCCCAGAATCTGAATCAATTCCACGCGTTTGGTTTTCTCCACGGCGGGATCAGAAACAATCTGAAGCGCTTTGTCCACGGCCTCAGCCTGGCCGCGGCGCAAGTTCAACGCCAGGGACTCGCCGCCCGAGGCGGCCATCGCGGCCACCAGCTCTTCCGGAAGATTCGCCATGGGGCGTCCTTTGAACGCCTGTTCCAGCCCGGCCATGAGTTTGACGACATTCTCTTTGCGGGGCGCGAGCTGGAGAAGTCTCGCGCAAATCAGCAAATCCTTTCGGGAACCGCTCGCGGCGTAACGACGCATCAGGCGTTCGAGCAAGTATTCCTTTACGAGAGGGCGGGACCAAAGGGAGGCATCGCCGAGCAAATCAAGAACGGCGTCGCGATCCAGTTCAGCTTTGGCCTCGAGGGCCCACCAGAGGAGCAGAGGCAGACGCGGATCGGTGGCGTCTTCATCGTGGGCCAGGAGGTTTCGCGCGATCGGAAATGCGTCCTTGGCCGAAAGCCGCCTGGCCGTGCTGGCAAGCTGGCCGCGAACTTCCACGTTTGATTCGGTTTTGGCCACCTGCGCAAGCTTGCCGCTCAATTCGCCCCAGAGGTGCTGGCTGGGGGCATCGCCGAGAAGGCGGACAGTCCAAAGTCGAGCGAAAGGCGCAGCGTGACTTAAGAATTGCACGGCCGTGTCATTGTGAAATGCGCCGCTGAGGTTCAAAGCCCACAGCGCTTCAAGTGCGGCCTGGCCGGTGTTCGCCGCGATCATTTGCGTCAGTCGGGCTGCAAGGGAATGATCCTTTCGATCCGCAAACTGCCGCAGCGCCTCCTGTCGAAACCATTTGTTTTCGTGTTGGAGGAAGCGGATCAATTCCTCGGCCGGCGATTTGGCCAGATCAAAGCGCGTGGCCGGCCTGGCGCCCTTGGCCTTGAGCCGATAAATCCGGCCATTGGTTTTGTCGATCTGACCTTCGTGGTTGCGGTAGTGATTCACCTGCCGGTCGTACCAGTCGGCAAGGTAGATTGCGCCGTCGGGGCCGACTTTGATATCGACCGGGCGAAACCATTGATCGCTCGTGGTCAACGGATGGCTCAAGTCTTTCGTGCGAAACGTTGATCCATCGGGCTGGATCTCGCTCAGGACGACGCGGCCTTGCAGGGGTTCGACGCCGAGCAATTTGCCGTGATATGGGTTCGGCAGTGTGCCTCCGTCGTAAATGATGAAATTGTGAGTGAACCGCTCGACGTTGTTGTGCGGCATGGGCGGGAAGAATCCGAAGGCGTGAGGATTCGAGAGCGGGCCATGCTTCTCGAATCCCTTCTGCAAATAGCCGCCCTGGACATAATGAAAGCCGCGGGTGTTGCCACCGTTGTGCCCGGAAAAGATGCGGCCTTGCGCGTCGATCTCCAAGCCGAACGCGTTGCCGCCGCCTTCGGCGAAGATTTCGTAGCGCCGCGTTTCCGGGTGATAACGCCAAACGCCCTGACCTTGCGAATAGATCGGCTTCGAATTCAGAGATCGCCCGTCTGCGCCATAGACGAAGAGGTTGCCCGTGACCGTGCTGCCGTGGCAGCCGTAAAGCCAGCCGTCCGGTCCCCAGCGCAAGCTGTTCGCCACGGAGTGCGTGTCCTCCAGGCCGAATCCTGAGAGGCGCACTTCCGGCGGGCCGTCGGGCGTGTCGTCGTTGTTCCTGTCCGGATAGAAAAGCAGGTAGGGCGGATTCAACACCCAGACACCGCCGCGGCCTCGGGCGAGAGAAGTGACGATGTTCAGTCCTTCGACGAAAACCTTGTGCGTGTCGAATTTCCCGTCGCCATCGGTGTCTTCGTGGATAGTGATTTTATCTTCGCCACGAAAATGGTCCGGCGGCGGCGGCGGGACTTTGTCATAGACGGCGCGCCAGACATTGTCCTTGCTCATGACTTTCAATCCGGCGGGAAAAGGATACTGAAGATATTGCACAACCCAGAGCCGTCCGCGCTCGTCGAAGCTGAGGAACACCGGCTGGCGAACGATCGGTTCGGCAAGCACTTGCTCAATTTCCAAATCTTCAGCCACCGTGAAGCGCGCCAGGGATTCCGCCGGGCTAAGCGGACTTTCCTGCGCGGGCGGCTTGGCGTTTTGTGCTGTTTTGGGAGCCGGCCGTTCGTCTGGCGGAATCGGCTTGTTCAAAGCCCAAAGAACACTATTGAGCAGAAGGCGGCGGAAGGCCGGCGCCTTGAAGTCATCCGGTCCGCCCAGTGACGTGTAGAATACTCGGCGATTTGCGCCGGTGTTCACCCATGCGACCGGCTCGGTGACGTCCTTTCCCTCGACCGAAATCGTGCCCGTTAAGAGCGTCGTCGTCGTCGCGGCAAGGTCGCGGCTGCGGTAGAGCGAATAACGCGTCCGGAAGCTGTCCACATCGACGCCGGTGAGAACCGGATGAGCGGCGGCGCCCGCGGCGACACGAATGCTCGGCGCGAGGTTGTTGCCGTAATGGTTCTGGTAGTGTCCACCGAGCACGTCGCGGTCGAAAGTGTCCCACGCGGTGTGCTGATCATCCGGCGGTTTGGCGCCGAAGGAATGGCTGGCGGTGCGAATGCCCACGAGCGGCTTGCCCGCGTTGAGATGCGCACGAATCGCGTCGATCATCCCCGAGGGCGGCGTGCGCCTGCGAATGCTGACGAAAAGCAGGTCCGCTTTCGCGATGGCTGGCCAGTTGGTGAACTCGTTGCCACTCGCCGGCGGCGCGTTCACGAATTCATAGTTGATGCCGCGCCCGCCCAATTCCTTTTGAGCAAACACCGGAAGTGTTTCCCAGGTTTGATACTCGTTTTCGCCGACGACGAACACGACGCGCGGACGTTTGTCGTCCTTGAAGCGGAAGGGTTCGCTGCCGAGAAAATCCGCGCTGGTGATCGAGCCGCACCAGTGTTTCTCAATGTGCTCGACCACCAGGTCGGTTCCGGCAAAATGGCTGACAAACGGGCGCTTTCGGGAATTGTACATCGTGTCGGTCATGTCGCGCATGAGCAGCACGTTCTTGCCAACGCTGACCATCTGACGGATTGAGAAGGGCCGACCCAGCACGCACATGTTGGTGTGCACGCCCAGGATGATCACGTTTTCGACGCCGGCCCGGGCCAGCACATTGTAGATTTCCTCGCCGCTGTCGCTGATGACATCCTCAGGAGCGATTTCCAGCGTGGCGATCTGGCGTCTCCACGGACTGCCGCCCGGACACTGCGGCAAGTCGTCGCAACCCCCGTCTGAATCGTCGATCGGGAGCGGGCCTTCCCTCTCCAGGTTCAGCGACATCCATTTGCTGACATCGGAGGGAGGAGTGGCTTTGGGCGCTTGCTGGGCGCGTTTGCGTTGCGGCCAATCGGCGTAGAACTTCATGGTGCTGCTGGGCGCATGGACGATGAGCACGCCCTGCCTGCGGGCGGCTGTGAGCACTTCGTTCATGCGCGGGGCCATTTCAGCGACGCGCGCCGTGGCGCCTTTGCACCAGTGTTGGTCCCACATGTCGCACACGATGATGGCGGTCTTCTTCGGATCCCAGCGGAGGGTTTTCTCGACTGCTTCAAATTGATCGGTTGCGGCAGGCAGGGCCTGGCGGTGGCGGGCATGGAGTTCAAGCGGCGCTGCAGTGGTCTGATCTGAAACAACGCAGCACGCGGCCAGGAGTGCAAGGGCAGGGGCTTTGAAGCGGAAGAAGGATGTTCTGGACATGTGTGAAAGTCTAAAAACGCGTGATCGAAATCCAAGACCCTTTTTTCAGCATCTCTGATCGGTCCATACGGACGCGGGTCGAGAAGTTCGTCGTGTGCACATCCAATTATAGGAAGTTTAGGAAGTTTATTATTTTCTTATAAGATCCAAGGAGACGATTGATAGCCAAGGAGATGTTCTGGATCTCAGGCCACCAGGACGCCGCATTCACGGGCTTCACTCTTGCGCTTCGATTTCCGCGAGGCGGGTGGCGGCTTGTTCCCAATCGGCGGTCAGTTGCGGCAAGCGGTCGATAATATCCTTCAAATCGCGATTGATCTCCACGGCCCGGCCCGGTCGCTCGTAGGTCTGCGGGGTTTCCAATTCGGCGGTGAGTTCGGCCTGGCGCGCTTCGAGGTCGGCGATTTCGTTTTCCAATCTCTGGACCAATTGCTTTTGTTCACGACGTTCGCGGGCGCGGGCCTGGCGTTGTTCGGCTGCCAGGCGCTTTTGAAGGCGGCGTTGAGTGGCTTCGCTGGAGTTGGAGTCGGAAGAGGGCAGGGGAGGCGACGCGTTTGTTCTCTCTTGGCCGGTTGCATTGGCGGTTTCGACCGTGCGCTTCTGCGAACCCGTTTTGTCCAGGTAATATTGGTAGTCGCCCGGATAATGCGTGAGCTGGCCGTTCTGCACGTGGACCACGTGATTGGCCAACGAGCGGATGAAATAGACATCGTGGCTGATGAAAATGAGCGTGCCCTGGAATTGATCGAGCGCGTAAAGCAGCGCGTCAATGCTCGAAAGATCGAGATGCGTTGTGGGTTCGTCCATCAGCAGCAAATTCGGCGGATCGAGCAGCAGCTTCACCAGCGCAAGGCGGCTTTTCTCGCCACCGCTCAGGACGCTGACCTTTTTGAAAACGTCGTCGCCGCGGAAGAGAAAGCATCCGAGCACCGTCCGAACGAAAGTCTCCGTGAGACGTTGCGGCGTATCGAACGCTTCCTCCAGCACCGTCCTGTCGGGGTGAAGCATCTCGACGCGGTATTGGGAATAGTAGCCGGCCTTGACGTTGTAGCCGAGCTCCCGGACGCCGGCTTGCGGTTTCAACACGTCCGCGAGCAGCTTGAGCAACGTGGATTTTCCCGCGCCGTTCGGACCGACCAGCACGATCCGCCGGCCGCGCTCGGCCTGGAAGTTCAGGCTTTCATAGACCACGTTTGCGCCGTAGGCGTAACGGACATTTTCCAGCGAAATGACTTTGAGGCCGCTGCGCTGCGGTTGGGGGAACGCGAAATCGATGGCGGCGTCCTCGCCTTCCGGCGCTTCGATTTTCTCCATGCGCGCGATTTGCTTTAACTTGCTCTGAGCTTGAGTCGCCTTGGTGTTCTTGGCGCGGAAGCGATCGACGAACCGCTGGAGGCGCGCAATCTCGCGCTGCTGATTTTTCCATGCCGCCAATTGCTGTTCCTCGTGCGCTTCGCGCTGCTGGAGGAAGTCCTCGTAATTGCCGCGATATCTCCAGAGCCGCGCCTGGCGAATCTCGACGATGAAGGTGACAAGCTGGTTCAGGAACTCGCGGTCGTGCGAAATCATCAAAATGCCCCCCGGGTAAGTCTTGAGATACTCCTGAAACCAGAGCAGCGTTTCGAGATCGAGATGGTTGGTCGGCTCGTCGAGCAGCAACAAGTCCGGCTCCTGCACGAGCAGCCGAGCCAGATGCGCGCGCATGACCCAGCCGCCGCTCATCTCGCGCAGGGGCCGGGAAAAATCCTTCTCGCGAAAGCTCAAGCCCAGGAGGATCTGCTTGGCCTTGATCTCGATCTGATAACCGCCGAGATGATCGAACTCCGATTGAACCTCGTGGAAATCCGCGGAATCCTGATCGTGATCCGACTCAAAATGCTTCAGGCGCTTTCTCAAATGCGCCAGCTCCGGTGTGATGGCCGTGGCGAGTTCCAGGACGGTCTCGTCGCCGGCGGGGGCGTTTTCTTGAGGCAAGTGGCCGACCGAACAATTGCGCTGTCGTTCGATCTTTCCGGTGTCCGGAAATTCCTCGCCAAGGATGAGTGAAAACAGCGTGGACTTCCCTGCGCCGTTGGGGCCCACCAATCCGATGCGATCCTCGCGGTTGACCTGTAGCGAAACATCGGCGAACAAAGTCCGCCCGGCGTACGCTTTGCTGATTTCCGACAGCGTGAGCATGGGCCGAGGATGATGAAGAGCGCAGGGGCCACCGGCAAGCCGCAAGCACATCGGCCCGCCATTCTCAGTTTGACTGCGGTAGGGCGAGCCTGTCCCAGCGAGCCGCCTCCAACGTGTTTCCAAATGGATTGCTGACGCGCCCGTTCAGATGGCGCCTTTATGGTAACGCTTAGTAACGTCTGAGGTTGTAGTTGCTGTAGCCCGGAGCCTGGACGCGCACGGCCACAATGCTGGCCGGAAATTTCGCCGAGGGAGCCGCCTCGTACGCGGATTTGATTTTGGGATCGGCGAACAAGCCGAGGTCAGCCTGTCTTCCAGGCGTCACATACGAAGCGCAGCCTGACCAGAGGACTGAACACAGAAGGCTGAACACTGGAAGGGACACGAGCCGCGAAAACGCAGCGGTTTTCGCGCGGGCCATCTCTTTTCTAGCCGTGGCGTGCATGCAACGGATATTTTCGCGATTCGGGTTCGACATTTGGACACGGTGATTCGGCGATTGTTCATTCTGTTCAATGGAAGGGATCCGGATTAGAAACTCATTTCGCCACGATGGTGAATTACCTGAAAGTCCTCGGTTTCATGGCGATGATGATCGCGGTCCTTTTTGGATCAGCGGGACGCCTGGACCTCCCTTTCGTGTGGGCCACGGTGGGAATTTACGTGGCCTTCCTGACGATTAACGTGTTCCTCATTGATCCCAGCCTGTTGCAGGAGAGACTGCGCCCCGGTCCCGGTGGCCGGGATCGATCCGAGCGAGCTTTCCTGATTCCGGTGATCGTGATGCAGTGGATCATCGCCGGCCTCGATGTCGGACGGTTCCATTGGTCGGACACGGTCCCGGCGTACGCGCAGATCGCGTCGCTGGCCGTGTTCGCATTGGGACTCAGCCTGACTGGATGGGCGATGAACGCGAACCGGTTTTTCTCATCGGTGGTTCGCATTCAGTCGGACCGAGGCCATCACCTTATCACCGGCGGGCCGTATCGCTACGTGAGGCATCCCGGATATTTGGGAGGAATGCTTGCTTCCGTGGGCGGCACATTGGCGCTGGGTTCCTGGTGGTCGCTGGCGCCGACGGCGGTCTTTGTCGTGTTTTTCTGCCGGAGAATCTGGATCGAGGATCGATTTCTTCACGAACAACTGGCCGGTTGCCGCGAGTACGCACAATCCGTGCGCTACCGTGTCCTCCCGGGAATCTGGTGAAATTCGTTTCGACGGTGGGGCGAGGCTTACTGCTTGATCCGTAAGATGGACGACGAAGCTCGTAGCGCAGAGTTGCACTCTGCTGTATCGCAGAATTGCATTCTGCGGGGCGTCTCCCGGTCCGAGCGCGCTGGGACTTGCCGGCGGCCTGCCGATTGGAAATCGGCGATACGGCAGATTGAAAATCTGCGCTACGGTTCTCCGGTCGATCTGTCGCCAATCCCACGGTCTGATCAGTACTGGGTTCCTTACCGTTTGCGGTAGCTGACGGAGAAGCCGTCCTCCATCGTCAGGCTTAGAATCACGGAGTCGAAGTCCGGGTGCTGCCGGATCATTTCGAGATAATTCTTCATGGCCTCTTTCCGGGAGATCGCGTTGTGGACCGCGATGATGCCGCCGGGCACGAGTTTCTTGGGATAAAGCTTCTCGAAGTAATCCATCAGACCGTCCTTGTCTGCGTCCAGGAACACGAAATCGAACGGCCCTTCGAGCGCGGGAACAATCTTGTGCGCGTCGCCTTCCTTGAACGTCACGCGATGAGAAAGCCCCGCCTGGCTCACATGCTTCTTCGCGAGAGCGATGCGTTCGGACAAGATTTCAAGCGTGGTCAACTTGCCCCCGGTTTCCTCCAGACCCAGGCTGATCCAAATCGCGGAATAGCCATAGGAAGTGCCGAGTTCGAGGACGTTCTTCGCGCGGGCGGCTTTGACTAGCAGACGCAGGAATTCACCGTCCGCTTTCGCCACATTGAGGAAGTTCCCCCCTTTGGCTTCCAACTCGGCCAGAACCCGGTTCGTTTTCTCAAGGTTTTTAGTGCCGTCGGATGCCGCAGCTTCGGCGCTTGCAGCGCCTGGGCTTCCCGGCCCGGCCAGCAGAGTGAGCAGCCCTGCAGCGGCTGAGGCGGTTCTCAAGAACTGGCGTCGTTCGATTTCAAGTGAGTTGGTCATGAAAGTCCTTTCGTTTCGGAGGTAATCCCATGTGCGTTTCGCGTGGAGCGACTGAAGCACACCGTCAGCCACAAGACGAGCCAAAGTTATCTGTATAGCGTTGGTAGGGACGGATTCCACTCCGTCCCAAATCAGACCTTGAGACCGACTGCCTTCCAGGAAGAGACGGTGGACCAACGGAGCCTCCTGCTGTTTCCGTTGTCCGCCTCTCTGTTCATTGCACGCCTCAAGGATTAATCAGGGACGGAGTGGAATCCGTCCCTACCACGCTAAACACGTAACCCCATTAGATGGGGAGAAGGAAGGGGTGAGGGGTCAGTTCGTGGGGAAGATCACCATCTTGCTCCCGGGTTCTTCCGCCTTGCCACAATTCAAACTCAGGGCAACATTCCTTCGCCGGTTCGATCCACTTGCGCGAATTTTATGAGAACGAACGAATGGTTGATCGCCTTGCCCGTGGCCGCGCTGTTGGCGGCTTGCAGCCAATCGCAAAGCGCCGACAAACCCGTCGAGAAACCTTCCGCGAAACCTCCGTCCGCCGCGACGGATTCCGCGGCTCAGACCACGAAGACGAATATGCCCATCCAGAAGATCACCAAGACCGAAGCCGAATGGCGCAAACTGCTCACGCCGGAGCAATACCGGATCGCCCGGCGGAAAGGCACCGAGCGCGCGTTCACGGGTCATTACTGGAACAATCATGACGAGGGCGTGTATCGGTGCATTGCGTGCGATCTGGAATTGTTCAGTTCCAAAACAAAATTTGATTCGGGCACGGGCTGGCCGAGCTTTTACGAACCGATCGCGAAGGACAACGTCGGCACTGAGGAAGACAATTCCCTCTTCATGCGCCGCACCGAGGTTCATTGTGCCCGCTGCGATTCGCACCTCGGACACGTGTTCGAGGACGGCCCGAAACCGACCGGACTCCGCTATTGCATCAATTCGGCCGTGCTGAAGTTCGAGAAGGCCAAGAGTAGTGGGCAATAAAACGCCAGCGTTTGGCAAGAAACGGTTAGTCGCGCGTCGCGTTCACGGATAGAAGTTTGCCTGAGTGACGCAGGCCGGATCGCAGGCTTGATTTCGCTTTGGCGGCCTCGGTTTGTGGCGTGACAAGCCTGCGGAGCGTGATACTTTGGTTCGAGCCTACCGGCCAACCACTGACGTCCGGACTGCTGGGCGCGGTGAGCGCCAGGTCAAACTGGCAGCCAGCGGCTGACAATGCGTTGAAGAATCGTCTGCACACAAACATCCCCCCCAACCGTACAGGAGCATCTATGGCTAAAGAGAACAACTCGGCGAACCCGGACGGGTCGGTCAAGGCTTTGGAACTGGCGAGGCCTCCCCGGGAAATCTCGGTCCCGATTCCCGGCAAGAAGTCGGCGAAGAAAAAGGAGAAGAACGACGCCAAAAAACTCAAGAAGGACAAAAAGGAGAAGAAAAAGGAAAACAAGAAGAAGGAAAAGAAGCTCAAGAATAAGGCCTATAACAAGGAACTGCGCCGCCTTCAAATCGAACTGGTCAAGCTCCAGGAGTGGATCAAGCACAAAGGATTGAAAGTCGTGGTGCTTTTCGAGGGCCGTGACGCGGCCGGCAAGGGGGGGGTCATCAAGCGCATCACCCAGCGCATGAACCCGCGCATTTGCCGGGTCGTGGCCCTGGGCACGCCTACCGAACGCGAGAAGACCCAATGGTACTTTCAGCGTTACGCGGCCCACCTGCCCGCGGCCGGAGAGATGGTTCTGTTCGACCGGAGTTGGTACAATCGGTCCGGAGTGGAACGGGTCATGGGCTTTTGCAGCGAGGAAGCGGTTCGCGAGTTCTTGCACTCCTGCCCGGAATTCGAACGCATGCTCGTGCGGTCCGGGATTCTGCTCGTCAAATACTGGTTCTCGGTCAGCGACGAAGAACAGGAACGGCGGTTCCAGGCGCGCATCCATGATCCGACGAAACGATGGAAGCTGAGTCCGATGGACCTGGAATCGCGGGCCAAATGGCAAGACTACTCGAAAGCTAAAGACGAAATGATGGCCTACACGGACATCAAACAAGCGCCGTGGTACGTCGCGAACGCGGACAACAAGAAACGCGCACGGATCAATTGCATCCGACACTTGCTCAGCCTGATTTCCTACAAAGATCTGACGCCGAAACCGATCAAGCTGCCGCCGCGACAGGCCGATACCGGCTACATCCGGCCTCCGATTCAGGAGCAGACTTTTGTGCCGGATTTCTACGAGTAAGATAGCACCTCGGATTCATTCAACGCAGGGCAGGCTTCCAGCCTGCCCGTGTGGGATTCCATTGTAAGATTCCCAACAGGAGTTAATGAATGGCACGAATTGAGAGGTTCACTCTCTTTGCTCCGTTTTCTCCTGTTATTGTTTGTGGTGATCAAAGAGAGGCAGGCAGGATGCCTGCCCTACTTTGAGACGGCCCTTCGCCTATAATGAATGCAAAACAATCCGCTCTCGTTCTCGTGCTGCTCAGCGCTTTGCTGCAACTCGACGCCAAACCGTTCACCCTTTACGTAGCCACAAACGGCAACGACCAATGGTCCGGCCGGCTCGCGAGTCCGGCGGCAGATAGCCGCGACGGTCCGCAGGCGACGTTGGCTGGCGCGTTAAGAACGGCGCGTCAGGCCCGCCAAACGAATGCCGCGCAAGCCGCGGATGGCATCGCGATTCTTCTCCGTGGCGGAACGCACGTGCTGAGCGCGCCGGTTGAGTTGACCCCGGAGGATTCCGGCGCGAGTGCGAAAGCGCCGTTAATCATCGCCGCCTACGAAAGTGAAAAACCGATTCTAAGCGGCGGGACTAATAGGAATTTGCTTTTTCATGGCGGGAACCGAGCCTGACCGTTCCGGGGTATTATCGCAAGAAATTAAACCCTTCAGATGCGACGCAGTAAGGATTCCCGCCTTGGGCGGCCTCCGGAGGCCGCCCAAGGCGGGAATCCTGC
>Ga0194119_10004048_pt1 | contig 23074 bp, 28 predicted proteins | sample TA2MahC100mmetaG_FD_148620 | JGI IMG/M metagenome (GOLD analysis project Ga0194119, IMG submission 148620) | Freshwater microbial communities from Lake Tanganyika, Tanzania - TA2015018 Mahale Deep Cast 100m | ecosystem: Environmental > Aquatic > Freshwater > Lake | place: Tanzania: Lake...
GGCCATCGACGACGCCACACGGCTTGCCTACGTGGAGGTGCTGCCGGATGAGAAGCAGGCAACCACGGTGGGGTTTCTGCTGCGGGCCGTGGCTTGGTTCGATGGTCAGGGGATCAGCTGCAAGAGGGCCCTCTCCGACAACGGCAGCGCCTACCGCTCGAAACCCTGGCGAGAAGCCTGCTCAGCACTTGGGCTCACACCAAAACGCACCAGGCCTTACACGCCACGAACCAATGGCAAGGCCGAGCGGTTTATCAAGACCCTGCTGGCGGAGTGGGCATACTCCATGGCCTTTCAGACCTCCGCTGAACGGAACCACTGGTTGCCTCGCTATCTGGCGATCCATAACGGCCGCAGGTTTCATATGGCGCTGGCCGGCCGCACCCCCATTCAGCAGCTCGGACTGTTGCGAGCTACTGAATGACCTGATGAGAAAACACAGCTAGAGCCAGATCCGATCAGATGTATCGACCGGGGTATTCCCCCGGATGGTCGATCCGACTGACCTTGACCCCCGACACGCTTCGACCTGACAGACGGAGCAAGTCGCTGCCACTGACTGGATATCCAAGTTCCTGAGCAAGGAGTGACACCTCATCTGCAGTGATCGCATCACTCACCCTGCGTTTGAGGGCCGGATCCGCTTGCACGTGTGCCAGGAATTGCTCCAGCGGCGATGCAACCTGCTTGGAGGGATCGGTCGTTGCCATCTGCTCAGGATTGCACCCAGGCCTTCAGCAACCAACGACTCACGACCGCTCGAGCCATTGGCCGCTGTGGTGCTCACCGCTTGCGATTGTTCAGGCGGTTGGACTGAGCTGAATCCACCAGCCGCTGCCAGTCCCTTCCACCTGCCAACGCCGACCCCAGTTGCGTTCGGAATAACGCAGGTTTTGACCGCTGTTGATGGCCTGGCTCACGTAGCCGCCATTCACCAGATCGGCTTCCCCGTTGGGGTCATGCATCAGCAGCTGGCGGGTGGCCGGATCCCAGCCGATCACCAGGCTCCAGTGGCCGCCGCCGGTGGGAGATGCCAGCGAACCCTTGTGCAGCCAACCCACCGGACAGGGAATGCCCCGCTTGAGCTGCTCGATCAAGTGATCGATCCGGCCATCAGTCCGGAAGCGGGCTTCCAATCCAAGGCTCCGTAGTGCAGCCACCTGGGCATTGGCGTCGGTGGTATCGCCATGGCGCTGCACCAGCGCGAGGTACTGATCGTCGAGCTGGCTGGATCCCTTGAGGCAGCCGGGGTTCAGGAAGGTTGCAGCCATGGCGCAGGTGGAGGAGAAACACATCCGGCTGCCTTTGCCGGTGACGCTGTCGTTCTGGCTCAGATAGGGCACAACCAGTTGGATCAACCCCTGCTCCGCTGTGGGTGTCGTCTTTACCTGTTCTGCGGCTGCAGCGTGGGCCACTTCTGCAGCCCGCCGTCGCTTGAGGCCTTCCACCGAGCCGTGGGGGCCTTTGCACCAGCGCGGTAACTCTTCTTTGAGAACGAGCGCAGTTGATTCCCCCGCGAGCAATCGCTTGCGGAGGGTGGACGTTTCAAGGGCACCCACCCCCACGTTGAAGCAGAAGCTGATCAACGCATCGCGCTGGCGAGCCAGAAGCGCCACACCCGGCAGAAGACGCTCTAAGGCGCTGGCGGCATCAGCCACATCCTTTTGCAGAAAGGCATCGGCCTGTTGCTGCGTGATCGTCAGACCGGGCACAACATCTGGCCCGGTGTGGCCATAGCCGATGGTCCAGGGAGCACCGCCACTGGCGGGATCGGGATAGGCGCTCAGGCGGCAACCCTCCCAGGTTTTCAGCAGGGTCCAGCCCTCAGGGGTGAGTGGCATGCATCTACAGCAGAGAACGTCTGAGGGTTCCGGCTGCCGTTGCACATCCCCGATCTGGGTGATGGCAACACCGCTTGCTCCTGCCTATCTCTACAGAAGGACTCGGATGCCTTGCGATGGCACGGCGACTCACAACAGCAGGGTTTGGATGGGCACTGTCCGCAGTCGTTCTCGCTGCGGGCTGCCAGCCCCAACAGCAAGCACGCATCCCGGTGCCAGAAGCGCCGCCCTGCAGCAATCAGAACCTCTCAACAGAAGCCCTGTTCAGCGGTGCCAAGCAGGGTGTTGCGGTGGTGAAGACCGACAGCGGAGAAGGCAGTGCGTTTGTGGTGCGTCACCAGGACGGCAACACGCTCCTGCTCACCAACTCCCACGTCGTAGATGGCAGCAGCTCAGCCACGGTGAAGTGGGCCGATGGCGGCCAGGACACTGCGGCTGTGCTCAGTGACGCCGGCGGCCGATCACCCCAGGCCGACCTGGCCCTGCTCGAGGTGAAGGGCCTGCGGGGCAAGCCCCTCGAGCTCAAAGGCGCCAAGCCCAATGTGGGGGCTGACATCGTGGCGATCGGCGCTCCCAAGGGCCTGGAGTTCAGCCTCACCCGGGGTGTGGTGAGCAGCCTCCGCGATGACGGCGAGATCCTTCAGATCGACGCACCGATCAATCCCGGCAACTCCGGTGGGCCAGTGCTTGACCGCACGGGCTGCGTGGTGGGTGTCGCCACCTTCAAGCTCACTGACAGCGAAGGGCTCAACTTCGCGGTGGCCTCTTCGGTGATCGAAGGCTTCCTCACCAATCCGGTGGCCCAAAGCGCTCCGCCCTCCAATCCTGCGCCTGCGACACCCTTCAACCCCAGCAATCCAGGCACGGGGATCGCTAGCGGCGCCACCTGCTGGTTTCAGATGGAGCGGGATGCCGAGCGCCTCGAGGGCTTCCGCTGTGCCGTCACCTCACGCAAGAACGCCAACGGTCACACCGTGTTTGATGTGGTTGAGCCTGGTGGCCTGAGCCGAACCGTGGTGCTCTGGGAAGACAAGAGCGCCGAAGTGCTGCTCAACGGCAACCGCTACGAGGCCCAGTGGGCAGAAGACGACGACGGTGATATCCGCGTGCGGCTTGAGGGCGGGGTGTTTGCCTTTCGGTATCGGGGGTGATCCAGAAGCCTGTTGAGGATCCTCGGAACCCTTTGGAGCAGTTCGCCCACGCTCCATGGATTCCCGCCGCCTGGTGGTTTGGATCTCCACCGGGATCCTTGGGTTCCAGGGAGCGACGCTCGCCTTTGACCTGCTCAACTGCACGGCCTTGAGCTGGTTGTATGTGCGGACACATGGGTTGCCGGCGGTGGAGCGGCGGATCGATGAGCCCTCTGGTCGGCCCGGAGTCGTTGACCCCGATGCCACACAACAACCCTCTGGCGGCTCAACACCAGAGCACCCCGTTGCGTTGTTCTGCACGCGTCCGCAGGGGCGGATTGATGACGCTGTGAATCAGGGGCTGAGCATCCTTGCTGGACTCGCCTTGGGAGGCTCTGTCAACGACCGTCCGTCAGGTCGGCTGTAACTAGGCTCGAGAGTCTCATCGCAGTCTCGCTGCCCTGCAATTGGAGTGGCTAGGTTTGGGTCACCTCGCTTCTACCCCTTTCTTGGCAGTTGCCTTGGCATTTCCTGCAGTGAGTCCGTTCTCTGACATGAGTCTCACTGTTCGCCAAGCGGCTTTTAACCGATTGGTCCTGAGTTCGAATCTCAGACGACCCATTTTTTGAAATCGTTTGGACTGCAAGGGTTTGACCCTGCAGCGCAAGGGATTTCAGGGCTTCTGAAGGCGCTTCCCTCCGGACGGAATGAGTCCGTGGAGATTCGCCGAAAACCGTAGTTGTGTCATTTCCTTGGGACTTGTCCCAGGGAGTTCACACCGTCTCATCGGCTGAGACTGGCCGGGGGTTCTGGGACCTAATCAGTGGGAGCACTCATGACAGAGATGCGTTTCCCATGGCCACCATTCAGGGCCCCATGCGGCGCTGCAATGCGGTGCTGCGCGCCTTCGGCTGATCCCGATGGCCACGCACCGACAGAGCTTCCGGCGCAAGCGCGAGGTGGTGTCGCTGCTCCGGCGTGCCGGCTACGGCCAGTCACGTTCAGGAGGCTGGCTTCAGGAGGAGGAAGCCCGCCTCCGGACGCTCATGGAAATAAGCGATCTCAAAGACCCTCGAGAAGATCAGCTGTGCGGTCGCCGCATTGGAAGCATTGCCAATCGCCAGACAGATCACCTTCGGAGGCCATCCCAAGCTCATGCTCAAGCCGCCCCCGTGGAGACCATCAAGGTGCGTTCACGCTCGGCCGCAAAAGCCATGCAAGCGAGCACATCCTCATGCGTGAGCTGCGGGAAATCCTCCAGCAACTCGGCCTCGCTGCACCCGGCGGCCAAGGTGCCCAGAACATCGCCGACGGTGAGCCGAGTGCCTCGCACACACGGCTTGCCAAAGCGGATGGCTGGGTTAACCGAGATGCGATCGAGCAGGTCCATCCATTCAGTTAGAGCGTTTGTGAGGGATGGATCTTCTGTTGGCCTGGTCGGCAGCAACCTGCGGGAATTCCAGTCGGTCGAGGGTTTGCTCGATGACAACTGGGTCTGAATACACCATGAGCACAGCAACGATGGCACACCCCGATGAACTGGGCCGATTGCGCAGCTCTGGAGCGAGATCCCCGCATGGCGGCGCTGTTTGAAAACCTGCGGGACGGCGTTTTCTTGGCTGAATTCGTAGAGATCTTTCCTGGCGTGACAACAGCTCATGCCAGGCTGGTTCTCGACCATGTCGCCAGGAACACAAAAGGCCGGCCTTCGCCGGCCTGGTCCTCAGCAGGCCTGATGGGCTGCCATCTCTCCTCTCTGGTGGGGTGATCCCCCTCGGGGCCTGCTCGGGGGTTTGGTTTGAGCGCCTGTTGGGCTGCTGCCGCTCATTCCCCCGGTATGTGGCACACGATCCTGCAGGGCTGATCAAGCCGACCTAACTTATTGGCAGCGTTGGTGATCGCTGATTTCTCAACCTGCGCGCTACATGGCCTGGATTGCGGACATCAGTACCGCGCAGGTCCAACGGCGTGTTGATGCATGAAGAGCCCAACATCCGTTCAGCTGCGCAATGCTCTTCAGGTTGGCTTTGCCGGATTTGTTGCTGCGGGAATTTACGAACTGGTTGGCCCTGATGTGAACAGCATCGACGGGTTTTATCTCGTCTATGGGGCGGCCCGCAGCCTGCTGCCTACACCAGAGGCGTCATGGGCGGCTGCGCAGGCGCGGGTGGTGGGACGGTGGTGGGGGGTGTGGTGGTGGCCATGTTGATGCTGGTTCTGGATAACTGGCTTGCCGTTGGCGTGGGGTATATGTTGATTCAGCTGTTGGGCGCGCGTCTGGGCCTGAGTGCTGCCGCGTTGATGAATGCGTCGGTGATGGCGGTGATGCTCCTGGCTGTTCCCACTTACAATCAAGAAGGTGGATGGTATGTGCTGTTTCGCACGCTCTGGCATCTGATTGGCCTGGCCATTGGCATGTTGGTGGAGCGCTTGTTTTGGTATCGCTCAGCACTTGAGCGTCTCCACCAGAGTGAAGACGAACTGATTCATTCCCTGCACCAGTGTTGCAACGGTGGCCATGCCCGCTCGGCTGAACAATTAATCGAGCAGTATGCGCGTCATTGCCAGATGCGACAGAGCGCCTTGGCTGATCGTGAGCAGAACCATCTTCAGCGTGATCAGCTGATCGAGCAGGCTCTACGTCATGCCGTGGCGATGCAGCGGGTTCCAGAAGGTCTTCGCGTGATTGATCAGGAGGCCTGCCGTGCTGCCCTTGTGGAATTGCAGGCGCTTGGTCGGCCATGACGCTTCAGCACCAGCGCCCAAGAAGAGCCTTGCGGCAGGCGGTGATTGCGCGTAATGGTGTTGCACTGGCCCTTCTTGTGGGGGCGATCCAGTTTCTTCAGCTGCCAGAAGGGTTGTTTCTTGCTCTGGCTGTTCTCACGGTGGTGGAGTCCAACCTCGGTGGCGGCGCCATCGCCGGTCGGGAGCGGTTGTTTGGCAGTCTGATTGGCTTGCTGGCTGTGGTGATCGCCTCAGGCGCTTTGCAGGCGGCGCCTCAACCGCTCCAAGTGTTCAGTGGGCTCAGCTTGGTGCGCTGGTCTGGTTTTGCTTTGGGTCTCAGCAGTGGCTATGTGGTGGGCGGACACATGGTGGCTGGCAGCCTCCTGCATGACTCCGCTCACTGGTGGCATTACGCCTTCTGGCGAACGGTGATGACGCTGATCGGAGTGCTCATTGGCGTGGTGTTGTCCAGGCAGATCTACAGCCAGAGAGCGACGAGCGATTGGGAGGATAACTGCAACCTGTGGTTGCTTGCTTTTGCTGCTGCTTTGCTCAAGCTCGCGCCGTCAGCCTCGCTCACCATGCCGGACTCTCCGCAGGTGTTTGAGCGCTTGCGCAATCAGCGCAATCAACTCCGCCAAGCATTGCCGCAGCTGCTGGCTGAGCAGTCGGTGTTGGAGGCGCACAACAACCAAGCCCTCTTGCGCGCCCAGATCCTGTTGCAGCACGGGAGCACCGTGCTCAGCTGTGTGCGTGATCTCACGGCTCTTCAGTTGAAGGTCGGGCAGCCGTCGTCCTGGCTGGAGGCGCTACCGGTGGAGGAGCTGATTGAGGATGGGGCGCAAGTGTTGAAGCGCCTGGCCGCAGGCCTTCCGTTGGAGCCCCTCATCAACAAGTTCCAGCCGATTCACGCTCAGATTGAAGCCCGAGTTGCCGAGCACATCAGCCAGAGCGCTGATCCGCCCAGGTCCGATCGCACGCTGGTGATCGCGAGCCGTCTGTTGCTGCTGGGTGATGCTCTGTCGGAGCTCCAGGCGGCGAGTGCGGCTCGTTGATCACGATCAGCAAGGGGCCTGTCACGGCAGGCCGTGAAAGCGGGTCATCAGCAGGGTCTCGTGTGGTGGCGAACCGATGCGCTCATCGTGGTTGTCTTCATGGCTGATCAGGTGTTGCGCTTGCAGGCGAGCGGCCATGGCCAGGAAGCATTGCTGGTGGTATTCGATCAGATCAATGCCGAAGCAAGCGATGAACTGAAGGTTGGTTTCCGCAAATGCGGTCACCCATGAATGGATCTTGGCGTTGAGGCCGCAGTCTGTGATTTGTTGGCCGATGTCTTGGGATGGATCCTTCGACATCAAATCGCACAGGCGATTCAGCCTGTATTCCAGGAGTGCCTGGTTAGCTGTTTTTCCTTTGTAGAGGTCGAAAGCTGTTTCGATATGCAGGATCGAGATGCCGAGCTGCCTGCTTAATTCAGGAATGCTGATCGGTTCGTTGTAGTGGTCTGAAAAGTATTGAACGACGCTCAGGATGATTTTGTGCTGCTCGAAGCTTTCACTGGGATGTGGCTGATGCAGAACGTGTAACAGTGGGTCCTCCTTTCTCCCTTCATTCTGTGCGCGAATGGCTTGTGCTGCACGCGATTGCTGCTTTCTTCATGCTTGCTTGATCAACTGTCATCACGCCTTGAGAGATTCTGTTGTTTGTGCTGTTGGGTGCCTCGTGCACGTCTGCTCTCGTTAGTGTGGTGATGAGGGCGTCATGCTCCATGGGAGATGAGGCGGGGCTTAGGACCCTGCTTTTTCTTGTTGAGCCCCAGAGTTGCATGCTCTTTGACGGTGATTTGCGCGCCAACAATGGTTGATTGTTGTTGTTGCTGGCACCAAGCCACAGTCGCCAGATAGGAGCAGTTCGTGCCGGGATGGTGGATTGCCAGCTGCACCCCAGGTTCCAGCCCGCTCACGGCCTTCAGACAGAGTTTGATGCCGGATGGGCTGGTGTCGAGTACCTGGGCAGAGCGCGTGCCGAACACCTCGCTGTCGACGCTGACAGTCCAGGTGCGATGCAACGTCGAACGGGCCTCAGATCTCCGCTCGTCATGGATGTCCACTGGGGCCTCCGCTCTGCAGTCTCCTGCTTGCTTTCGTTCCCGCCGCCGTGCGTGGATGGACGTTCTTCTCCAGCGGATGACACCCGAGCTTGCCGCCTGCGTTCTGGAAGGCTTACTGCTGCTCCATGAGGAGTTGTCGGTTGATCCCGAAGCGCCCTGGTATGTGGGCACGCCAGATCAAACCCAGGTGCTGCACGATGAGCTCTGGATCTTGGCCGGGGAGATCACGCCAGCCTCGAGCGCTGCGCTCGTGGCTGCCTGGTATGCAGCGGGCCGCTCCAGCTTGTTGCCCGTGGCCTGCACCGGTGAACTGGTGAGCAGTCGACATTCGGCGTCAACAAGCCCTCTGGTTGCGGCCGCTGCGCAATCGGCTTGAGCTTGGCCTGGTGTTTCAGGCCAGCACTTGAAGGGGGGAGCGCTCGGTGCAGCGCAACTGGGCACGCACCGCGAGGTGACCATTACCGCGGCACCAGCGGAAGTACTGCACCACGCCTTGCTGCCACAGCCATCCCTCGGCGCGGCCCAGACGTTGATCCCAATGCCACTCCAGCAGCTCGCTGTTGCCGTGGCCGTTGGCCCGCAGCGCCTCGCGCAGCGCAAGGCCAATCGGGGCTGGCCGCAGCCGATCGCAGCATTGGCCAAGCAGATCTGGCTGGAGCGGACGGTCGAGAACCCAGGCACTGATGTGCTTCAACGCCGGTGGCAGCAGGCTGTTGCTGCTCCCTGGAGCCATGGACCCTGCGCGGCTGCTCCCACCATGCACGCGCAGGCGAGATTTAGGCAACGTTGCCGAAATCATTGGCTTCACCACAGCAGCGAACATCACAGGCCTGCGCTCACACCCCAGTCACCCCGCTCGCCAGAGTGCTGTCAGTGATGGAGCCGCGATGGTGCCCACCCGTGAGCAGATCCTGGCCGCTTCGGCGGGTTGGGTGGCGGTGCTGCTGAATGTGGTGCCTGGCCTGGGCGCCGGCTACCTCTATCAGCGCCGCTGGCGGGCCTACTGGATCACCTCAGCCCTGGCCACGGCCTGGTTTGTGGCCGGTGCCGTGCTCGCGCAAAACGCGGATGCGGCTGCTGACGCGCAGAACCAGCTGTTGGGGTTGATCGGCCTCCTGGTGTTGGCTGGGGTAACCGCCACAGAAGCGGGCTTGGCCGTGAAGCGCGTTCGCCAGAACGGATGAACCTGCATGGCGATTGGCGCCAACCGGTGGTGCTCAACACCGAAGCGTTGCCCTGGGTGGCTTCCCCCTCGCCGGGGGTGGAGCGGCGTCTGCTTGAGCGCCTTGGCGCCGAGGTGGCGCGGGCCACATCGGTGGTGCGTTACGCCCCAGGCAGCCGTTTTGCCCGGCATGGACATGGCGGCGGCGAGGAGATCCTGGTGCTGGAAGGCACCTTCGTCGATGAACAGGGCTCCTATCCCGCCGGCACCTATCTGCGCAATCCGCCGGGATCAGCCCACGCCCCCTTCAGCGAGAGCGGTTGCACGCTGCTGGTGAAGCTGCAGCAGATGCATCCCGAGGATCAGCAGCGGCTGGTGATCAACACCCACGCGGCCACCTGGCATCCGGGCCTGGTGCCAGGGCTTGCGGTGCTCCCCTTGCATGCCTTTGGCAGCGAACAGGTGGCGCTGGTGCGTTGGGCGCCTGGAACCCGCTTTCAGGCCCACAGCCATCCCGGTGGTGAGGAGATCTATGTGATCGAGGGCGTGTTTCAAGACGAACACGGCAGCTATCCCGCCGGCAGTTGGTTGCGCAACCCCCCGGGCAGCGTGCACCGACCCTGGAGCGATCCCGGTTGCACGATTTGGGTGAAAACCGGGCACCTGCCGGCCACAACCTCGCCCTTTGGCTAGAGCGGAAGCATCTGCTCCTGTTGTTGCCCTCCTGCCATGAAAGCTCTGTTGCTCGGTTTGCTGGTGCTGGCCGCCGCTCCCGCGGCCATGGCCGAACCGCTGCCACCACCGCTGGAGCCAGCACCAGTGGTGGCGGACCCTGCCGCTAACCCTGGTTTCGCCTCCGATGTGGAGCTGGCCCTCGACGACCTCACCCGCCTGCAGTGCGGCCTGTTGGGCCTGCTGTTGATCAACTCCCAACCCTGCCCTGTGCGATGAACCCTGAGCAGCTGCAAAGCCTGGAGGTGCTGGCCTTGGCCCTCGTGCCGGTGGCGTTGATCTGGTGGGCCTGGCTGCGGCTGTTGCGCTGAGGACGCTTTGAAGTGCCGCCAGACCTCACTGATAGGGTCCGGCCAGCAGGCGTGGTGATGCGTTGATGGTTTCCCTCAAGCAATGGTGGGACCGGCCCCACCGCGACATCCTCTCGGGATTGGTGGTGGCCTTCGCGATGATCCCCGAGGCGATCGCCTTCTCGGGCATCGCCGGCGTGGATCCGCGGGTGGGTCTGTTCGGAGCGTTTCTGCTGTCGGTCACGCTGGCGGTGGTGGGCGGCCGCACGGCGATGATCACCTCCGCCACTGGCTCTACCGCCCTGTTGATGACTGGGCTGGTGCAGCAGGGCAATGGCCTGGGTGAGGGCATGGGCCTGCAGTATTTGCTGGCGGCGGGCATCCTCACCGGCGTGCTGCAGATCGCCTGGGGCTACCTGCGCCTCGCGCATCAGATGCGCTTTGTGCCCCAGCCGGTGATGGCCGGCTTTGTGAATGCGCTGGCGATCCTGATCTTCATGGCGCAGCTGCCGCAGCTCGGGCTCGATGTCTTCCACCCCGAGAAGGTGACGGTGCTCGCAGGCCAGCTGCCGGCCGTGTGGGGCCTGATGGCGCTCACCCTGGCGATCATCTATCTGTTGCCCCGCTTCACCACCGTTGTGCCCTCGGCCCTGGTGGCGATCCTGATCAGCATGGGCATTTCGATTCGGCTGGGGCTGGAGGTGCCCACCGTGGCCAGCCTCGGCACCCTGCAGGAGGGTTTGCCGCAGCTGGGCCTGCCCCAGGTGCCGTTCAACTTGAAACCCTCGGGTTGATCCTGCCCACGGCCCTGGCGATTTCGCTGGTGGGCCTGATGGAAACCTTCCTCACCCAAGACATCCTCGACGACATCACCGACAGCTCCAGCCAGAAGAACGCCGAGGCGCGCGGCCAGGGCATCGGCAACATCGTGAGTTCGCTCTTTGGCGGCATGGCCGGCTGCGCCCTGGTGGGGCAGTCGGTGATGAACGTGGGCTATGGCGGCCGCACCCGGCTCTCCACGCTCACTTCAGGTGTGGCGCTGCTGGCGATGATCCTGCTGGCCAGCCAGTGGGTGAATCAGATCCCGATGGCCACGCTCGTGGGCGTGATGATCATGATTGCGATCAACACAGCCAACTGGGGCTCGATCAGCGGCATCCGCCGCATCCCCAAGAGCGACACGGCCGTGATGCTGCTCACCGTGGTGGTGACGGTGCTCACCCACAACCTGGCGGTGGGCCTGCTCTCCGGTGTGGCCCTGGCCGGCATTCTCTTCAGCCGCAAGGTGGCCAAGGTGATCGAGGTGAGCAGCGAGGAGCTGGCGCCCGATCACCGCTTGTATCGCGTGCGCGGCCAGCTGTTCTTCGTGAACAGCATCTACTTCCGCCAGGGCTTTGAGCTGCACGAGCACCCGGCCCGCATCACCATCGATATGGCGGAGGCGCACATCTGGGATCAGAGCGGCGTTACCGCCCTCGACCAGGTGATTCGCCGCTTGAAGCTGGCTGGCAGCAGCGTGGAGGTGGTGAATCTCAACGCTGAGAGCACCAATTTGTTCGCACGCATCGGCGTGGCAGAAGAGGCCGGCGGCCGTGGCGGGGAGCTGGCGGCGGGGCACTAAGCGCGAAGCCGGCCAAAGCCCCCAGGGATGCCTCAGGGCATCCAGTCGGCCGGCGGCTCCGGCTTGTCGGTGTCCTTCAGCGACGGGAACAGCTCTCGGATTGCGCCGGTGATGCGGGCGCGGGCCTCCTGGCGAAAGGCCTCAGCGGCATCCGCGCTCAGCAACGGGTAGCTGGTGTCGGTGTTGCCGTCGCCGCGCAGGGGCTTCCAGCTGGTTTTCTCGCGCTGCTTGAGCTCTTCAAGCGGTGCCACGAAATCGAAGCTGGCGCTGCGGCCGCTGGCTGCGGCCTGGGCCACCAGCTCCTCGCGAATCGGGAGCAGCTCCTTGGCCTTGAGCGTGTCGGGCAGGCCGAGCACTGGCTCGTAGTAATCGATGGCCCGCAGCTCCTCCTGCAGCACCACTGGCCAGGCGCCCACCTCGCCCTCCTCCAGGGGCACCGCCTGCATGGCGTTCAAATAGAAGGCCAGCCAGCGGTAGTGGGATTTGTCTTGGGTGCGCTTTTTCTCAGAACCCTTGGCCACGATCTTGGGCAGGGCGGCTTCGGCCTTGCGCAGGAACTGGCGGTCTTCGCGCTCGAGGTTGATCGCACCCCAGCGCTGGCGGTACTCCCACAGCTCCTCGTAGCGGCGCACGTCTTCAGCGCTCCAGCCCAGCTCCTTCAGTTCGCCAGCTCGGTTGCTTTCTCCTTTCTGCACGCTTGGTGTCGGTGGCTTCTTCCGGCACCATAGAAGGCACGCTCGTCGAGGCTCTCAGACGGTTGCTGCAGCAGACACCAAACCAGCCCTGCTCAGTGGTGGTCTTAAGCCGCCGCGCGGTGGACTGGCTCACTGCTGAGACTCAGGGCGAGCAGAGTCACTTTTCTGGCACCTACCCGGTCCAGCCCATGCTGGAGCAGTGGCTGCTATGTAATCCAGGTACGAGTTTTCAGGCTTACCGGCATCAGTTGCACCAGATCGCGTCGGCCAGTTGGCAGTGCGGTGGAGCAGCCGTGTTGAGCAATCCCGTTGCGATGGAGAGCGACGACGAGCTGCCTCTGCCATTGCTATCGAGCTTGCGCCAGGCCGATTGGGTGATCCCGATCGATGACGACGACTGGCTGTCTCCCCACCTTCCAAGCCAGTTGCAACAGCTGCAGCTCTCCGGCTCAGCTCGGCTGGCGATTTGGGACGTTCTCCCATTGCATGTGGATGCTGATCACTGCTTTGTTGAACCGCCACGCGCCTTCCTGAACCCCGATGCCCCTCTCACGGAGCGCGTGGCTTTTTCGTGTGGGTATGCGTTGAGTCGGGCTTTGATGGCAGATCTAAGCGATCTGCAGCTGGCCAGTTGCCTGCTCCATCACGGTGCTGTGACCAGCCTGTTCGGTCAGGAGGGAGCAGCAGTGCTTCTCCCTGATGTGCAGGCTGTGTATCTGCGTCATCCAGCAACGGCGGGATCGCTCTTGGAAGCAGGCCGGGAGCGTCGGTTGTTCTCGTTCCCTGTCCCTGACGATCTTGCAGGGGTGGCTCCGTGGGCCTTACAACCCCTTGTGGCTATGCAGTTTGTGCATGCCAGCAGTGCTGTGTTGGCGGCCTCGGTTCTTGATCGCATTCCGCCAGCTGAACCAAGCGAGACATGGATTGAATTGCCACTAGGTCAGCCCCGCCTCACCCTGGCATCTCTGCATCAACTCTTGGATCGCCAGGGACTGGATCGGCCCCTGGCCCAGGCCCTTGTGCTCGATGAAGCAGAGGAAGCAGTGCGTCTGCCTCCGGAGCGTGAAGAACACATCCGCGCAGAACGGCTTCAGGCCTGGCGCGCTGAGCATGGCGAGTCTGATCCGGTTGAAGTGCATCAGCAAGCCGAATTGGAACGTCAGGTGCGCATTGCGTTACGACAGGCACGCCTGCAACAGTTTGAAGAGCTTTGTTTCGGAGAGTCCGTCGAGCTGCGCTATCTGCAACGCAAGGCAGATCTCGACCAGGTGGTGTATTCCGTGATTCAGGTGCAGGAGCAAGGTCTTGCGGAGGAGCTCTACCATCAGATTCGCGAAGGCGAAGCTCAATTTGGAGATTTGGCCGTGGTTCATACCCTCGGTCGAGAAGCGCAGAGTCGCGGTCAGATCGGACCAGAGCCGATGGGAAGCCAACATCCGGCATTGCTTAGTCGTTTGCGAAGTGGAAAGCCGGGACAGCTCTGGCCGCCATTTGAGGCGGAAGATGTTTGGGTGGTGCTGCGCCTCGAACATGCGGCTCTGATGCCACTCGATGATCAGATGCGTCAGCTGTTGCTGGATGAGTTGATGCAGGAGTGGATGGATGAGCGCATCCGAATGGTGTTGGCCGGCGAGCCACTCCCTCCCGTACCACTTCCTCAGGTACAGGCATGAGCACGCTCAACCTGGCAGCCGTTAAACCTTTCAGCGCGTTGAGTGCGAACGAGCTGCGGGAGTTACAGCCGCAATTCCAGTTGCGTCGCTGCAGGCTTGGGCAGGTGCTTCAACATCACGATCAGCCATCTCAGGGAATGGCGTTGGTGCTGCGGGGGCAATTGCGTTGTTTAGGAAAGGATCCGTTTCAGAACGGTCTTCGTTCTTTGTGTCGCTGCGGGGTAGGGCAATGGGTTGGTTGGTATGGGGTGCTGTCAGGTCAGCTGGGTGAACAAATTCAGGTAGCCTCCAGCGAGGCCGAGGTGCTGTGGATGCCCGTGGCCGTTGTGCAGCAGCTGTGGATCGATCATCCACAGCTGCTTCGCTGGTTTGAAGCACAACTCAGTCCCATTGAGCTGTATTTGTTGTTGCTGAGCCAGCTGCAGCAATCCATGGCATGGCGTTCTGGGTTGGATGCATGGCCCCATCTGCTGGAGTGTGCACAGCTGGCACTCACCGAGACCCCGCCGCCAGCGAAGGATGGTTCAATCGTGCTGCCGAGCCCATGGCGGGAGCAGGCACGTTGGATCTGTCTGCCATTGCCGGATGGTGCTGAGGTCGCTCAGCCCGATCAACCAGCATCTTCACTGCTCAAGGATCAACAAGACCCTGGTTTCTATGCCTTGGCGCCCTCGATGGCGCCTTCAGCCGGTCCATCAGAGCTCAGGATTCCTGGGGCGGTTGGGCCTCGCTTAGCGCCGTTGGCAATCTGTGAGGGCATTGCTGAGCATTTCGAAGTTCCTTGTGATCGCGAAGGCTTGCTGGACCAGATTGATGCCTGGCTGCAGCAACAGCAGCGGCTCAACCTCGTGAATGTCGGTCAGCTGCTCAGCTCCATGGGGCTGCGGGTGCTCTTAGCGCAGTTGCCACTCGATCGCCTCTCCCGCGTTCAGCCCCCTGCCGTGCTGTTGCAGAACGATCAGTTGGGTGTGTTAGATGGGGTCGACCTCGATGGTCGTGCCCGCGTTCTAAGCCCAGAGTTGGGCCCATTACGCATTCCTTTGGCTGAGCTGACCCACGAGGGTGAGCTCGAATTGCTCTTGCTGGAACGCACGGCAGTCAGTAAGAGTAGGCGATTCAGTTGGAGCTGGTTTGCTCCTTACCTCAAAGATCATCGTCGTGAACTGATTGAGGTGTTTGTGGCCTCGTTTGTGGTGAACCTGTTGGTTCTGGCCACGCCTTTGGGGATTCAGGTGTTGGTAGACCAGGTCGCAAGATTTGAGAATTTTGGCGCACTCCTGAGTATTTCTGCGCTTCTATTGCTCGCTTCCTTGGTGACAGCCGTGTTGCGCACCCTGCGCAGCTTGATCTTTACCGATGTCGCGAATCGCGTTGATCAGGCCACGAAGGGGGCGATTTTGGATCGCCTGGTACGTCTGCCGCAGAGCTTTTTTGATAGCCGACCAGTGGGGCAGATTACTTACTACTTCAATCAGCTGGATCGCTTGCGCGAGTTTCTGATTGGACAGAGCCTCACCACGTTGGTGGACTTCCTCTTTTCTCTCCTCTACATCGTCATTCTTGTCGTGTTGAATCCGGCGCTGACGCTCGTCACCCTTTCAACACTACCTTTGATTGTTGTCTTGGCTCTGATCAGTAATCCAATGGTGGAGAGCCTGATTGAGCGCTCGATTGGTGAGGCTGTAAAAACATATTCGTTTCTCACGGAGGCCATTGGCGGAATTCAAACGATTAAATCTCAGAATGCAGAGCTCAAAACGCGTTGGGAATTTCAAAATCGTTATGCGCGCTTCATTGGGGAAGACTTTAAGCTGCGTGTCACCAATGAAACGGTGGGATCGCTAGCCAATTTCATTAATGAGCTCAATGGCATTTTGGTCGTTGGCTTTGGTATCTGGTTTGTGATGAAGGGCCAGCTGACGCTGGGAGCATTTTTTGCATTCCGGATTATCAGTGGATATGTCACCAGGCCGATGGTGCAGCTGGTTCAGACCTGGCAGCAGTTCAAGCTGAGCACTGAGCAAATCAAGATGGTGGGCGATATCGTGGATCGCCAAACCGAGCAGCGAGAAGAGGAGGCCAACAACCTCCCGATGCCGCCTCTACGCGGTGATGTGGCATTCCAGGCTGTCGGTTTTCGCTTTGGTCCTGATGTTCCAAAGGTCCTGCATGGCATTGATTTGGAGGTTAAAGCTGGCACCTTTGTTGGTCTGGTGGGAGGTTCCGGCAGTGGTAAGAGCACCCTTCTGAAGCTCTTGCCACGCTTCTACAGGCCAGAGGAAGGACTGGTGTTGATTGATGGTATTGATATCAACAAGATTGAGCTGTATTCGCTTAGGCGGCAGATCGGTGTTGTGCCACAGGATAGTTTGCTGTTTGATGGCACGATTCGAGACAATCTGTTGTTGGTTAAACCAGATGCCACGACAGAGGAATTGATTCGTGCGGCGCGAATCGCCTGTGCCCATGAGTTCATCATGCAGATGCCTCAGGGATACAGTTCGAGTGTTGGTGAGCGGGGTGCCGGTTTGTCTGGCGGGCAACGCCAGCGCCTGGCCTTGGCACGCGCCGTGCTGCAGAACCCCCGACTCTTGATCCTGGATGAGGCCACCAGTGCACTCGATGCACGCACTGAGCGTCAGGTTTGCATGAATTTGTTTGAGGCTTTTCGTGGCCGAACAGTTTTCTTTATCACCCATCGCCTGTCGACAGTGCGGCCTGCGGATTTAATTGTGCTGATGGATCAGGGAGCCGTGATGGAGACTGGAAGCCATGCTCAATTAATGCAACAGCGTGGCTGGTACTACGCCTTGCACCAAAGCCAGCATCAGGAAGGGTTGAGCTGATGCAGTCTCCTCCTTCACCACGCTGGAGCTTCAACCAGCCCGTGTTGTTGCGCAAAGGTCGCCGCGCCTCCTCCGCACTGGTGTGGACCTGTGTTGGCGCGACGGCGGCCGGCGGGCTATGGATGCTTCTGGCTCCGCTGAATGAATCGATCGCAGTGCCTGGCAAGTTGCAGCCGGTTGGTCAAGTGCGGGATGTTCAAGCTCCTGCGCCTGGTGTCGTGGATCGGGTGTTGGTGCGCGAGGGCGCTCAGGTTCAAGCCGGTGATTTGTTGGTGGAATTAGACCTGCGTCAGGCGCGTCAGCAGTTAGCAACCAGCCGTTCAGTATTGGAGCGTCTGCAAAACGAAAATCGAGTGCACCGCGCTGCCCTTGGAGAAGTTGAGGCTGTGGGCTTAACGCTGAATCAGCGCCAACAACTGGCTCAGCAGCGTCGCCTGATCGAGCAGCGTCGCCGTGCCGCGTCTCAGGAACTCAAACAGGCCAGAACAGCTGTTCAACGTCTGGAGCGCAGCCTGAGAGCGTCAGAAGAGATTGAACAGCGCTACCGCTCGTTGGTGGGCAGTGGAGCGATGAGCGCAGTGGCATTGTTGGAGGTGAGTGATCGAGCGAATCAGCAGCGCAGTGACCTGCAAGCGGCTCGCGCCGAGCTGCAGCGTGTTCAGGCCTTGAGCGGGGCCGGTGAGGCCTCCGGTGAGTTAGACCTCCGCACGCGTGTGGAGGGAAATCTGCGCCAGATTGCCCAATTGCAGGAGCAGATCGCAGCAGCGGACCGTCTGATCGCACAAGCTCAGCTCAAGGCACCAGTGGCAGGTGTGGTGTTTGATCTCTCGGTGACGCCCGGAGCAGTGGTATCAGACATCAGCCGGCCTGTGTTGAAAGTGGTGCCGCAACACACGTTGCAAGCACGTGTTTATATCCCCAATAGTGCGATTGGTTTTGTTGCTCCAGGCCAGAAAGCATTGATTTCATTGGATGCTTATCCTGCCAGTGATTACGGTCGCGTGTTGGCTCGCGTGAAATCGGTTGGTTCTGATGCTCTCCCTCCAGATCAACAACAAGAAGAGCTTGGAACTTCGAGTAGAGGTTTGTTCTTCCCCGCCACTCTCCAGCTAGAGCGCCAAAGCTTGCTCGCTGGCAGTAAGGCGATTCCCCTGAGCGCAGGGATGAGCCTGACGGCTGATTTACAACTCCGGCAGCGTCGCTTTATCAGTGTGTTTACAGCATTCTTTGACGATAAACTGCGAGCCCTGGAGCGGATGCGTTGATGGCTTTGCCACGGCCTGGCTCATGGCTTCGTTATGTGCCTGATCAAGAGCGCTCTAGTCGTCTCAAACGTTGGCGGTTGTTGTGGCTGCGCATGCAATGGCAGCGGCGGAGCGTGAAGATTGTTACTTTGCTGATCATCAATATTTTGATCTGTTTGGTTCCCATCTGGATGGGGCTCTACAGCTTGGCGTTGTTGGCCCTATTGCCACTGCTTTTGGTTCCTGCTGTGGGGGCTATGGCGTTCTGGCTCACCTGGCAGGAGTATCACCGCTGAGCTCTCGCCAAACGCCGGCTATCCACTCAGGAAAGTTAAAACTTTCCATGTTGAGTGCGATACGGTTGGGAGGCAAGTACAGAACGGCGGCCATTAAAAGCGCTGCATCATGCCCGCTATGCGTCCCTAGGAGAAGCTCCACCAGCTGCGCTTGTTGTTCTTCATCAATGGGACGCCAAGGCAGTTCTGATTTCACCAGCTCACGATAAAGGTCGCCTAGGGATGAACGGTACAGAGCTTCCAAATTGCTGCTGTCAAGATCCAGCAGCAGCTGAGCGAAGGCTTGCCGCAGGGCTTGAAGTTCTTCCAGGATCTCGGCGTCATCAGGGTCAATGTGATGCAGTCGTATCAACCCTTTGCCCCGTTGTAGGGCTTCTTCGCAGTTGAGCGTTTCCAACAGCGTGGCTGGATCGGTTGGGATGAAGCGCGGTAGTGGGGTGCTGCTGCTCGCGTCCCGTTCACTGTCCGAACCGTTGAGTTCGGGCGCGGGATTCAACAGGCCGCGGGGAATGGCTTGACCACCTGTGCTCCGATCCTTCAGCAGGTGGAGCCAACTCGGAAGCTCCTCTGCTGCGATCGGGAGAGGCTCCTCTGGTTTGAGGAATGGCAATGCCGCGAGGAGAGTGTTCCATCGAGCTGCGTCGCGTTCAGCGCCTCGAAGACTTTCCAACAGACGTTGGCGCCACTGACCTTCGTCGTGGCTAAGGGGTTGCTGTGGCAGCAAGCCCACGGTTAGGGAACGGGTCAGATTCCCAGTCGGGCCTTGCCAGAGGGTTGGTAGTTGGTCGACGGGGGCCTCGAGCCAGAAGCGTGAGAGGCAATGGCGCCCATACCGCAGCTCGAACACGGTCTCGGCCGTGGGCTTCACTTTGAGCTGAGAGAGAAGCTTCTCAAGGTGCTGCACCGACCATGCCGGACCTGCTGGATCGAGGTTTAAGCCCAGGTGGCGAGGCGGGCTGAAGCACAGCTCGTGTCGGCCCAGCAAGTCAATGCCAGCCTGCAAGGGCTGACGCATGGACTGATTTCGGCGCCACCATGCCCACAACGCCATAGAACAACCGGAGGATTGGCGGATCCTATGGGGCATGCCCTTCGGCCATCGCGTGGAGCAGTTGATCAATCACAGGGGCCCAGAGTCGTTCAGGTCCTTGCCGCATGAGGCGCATGCATGGATACCAGGGGGTGTCGCTGCGCTGGCGCAGCCAACGCGGATCGGCGCTCCATGGCAACAGCACCCAACAGGGCCGGCCCTGGGCCCCTGCTTGGTGGGCTGTGGCGGTGTCAACACTGATCACGGCTTGCAGGCTTTCCAGCCAGTGGCCAGCTTCGAGAAAGTCTGCACGGTTGGGTAAGGCGTTGTCGAACATGTCGGCGACGTCTGGGCTGAGTTCGTCGCGATCAGGCCCGATCTGCAGATTCACGCAGCTCCAGTTGAGCTCATGCAAGCCACGCAGCAGCTGCTTTAAGGCTGGCAGCGGGAGGCTGCGGCGTTGATAGTCGCGCTTGAGCACTGGGTTTTCGTGCTCGCGGCCTGCCGCCCACGTGATGCCAACGCGCCTGAATTGGGCTGCGGAGGCCTGTTGGGGTAGCCGGAGGTAGGGGGTATCGCTGCGTGGTTCAGGCTTGCCTCGGCTTGGGAGGCTGAGTAACGATCCTTGGCACGGATGTTTGGGGGCCTGTGGCGTCGCTTGCTTGGTCACGAGTTGGATGGGTGTGGGAAGCCAGCTGAGACCCGCTTGCATCAGCGAAACGAGCGAGGGCTCCACCTCGAGAACGATCTGAATTCCTTGCTGGCTGAGGGGCACCAACCAGCGCAGAAACTGAAACGTGTCGCCGTATCCCTGCTCGCTCCACACGGTGAGCCTCTCTGGCGCTGGGTCACCGATCGACCATCCCTGCCAGTAGGGGCCTTCTCGATAGAAGCGGAAGCCTGGCGTGTGCATACGGGCTTCGCTGAGCAGCCAGGCTTCCCCATAGCGCTCAAGACCCACCAGCACCTGGCTGTGATTCCAGCGATAGCGCCCATCCCTTCCCAGCTGGTCTGCGATCCGAAAGGCTCGATCCGCCGCCTCGAAGCGGTTGAGGTCGCGCAACACGTTGCCAAGGCCGGCGTAGGGAGCTGGGTGGTCGGGATTGGCTTGGATCGCTTGTTGCAGTGTCTGGCAGGCCTGCAGGGGCTTGTCTTCGAGCCAAAGCCTGTTGCCAGCGTTGTTGAGCTCGACCCACGTTCCACTAGGTGCCGGTGGTGGCCCGTGTCGGAAATCGCCCACAACCGTTGCAGTGGGTTGACTTGGGCTTGCCATGACTGTTTATAGTGCATGCGAAGATTTTTTTGAGTCTGATGGCCTCTGGCGCTCAGGTAACCTCCAACGTCGACTCGATTCCTGGCGTGCAGGCCACGAACGACGGCAAGAACACCACCTTCACTCAAACTGGTACCGCTCCGGTCCGCGGCCTCGTGACCGAGCCCAACACCCTTCAGCCCAACACCACCCTTCAGGGTTCCTTCACCGACCTCACCGTTGATGGTTCCGGTGTGGCTGGTAAGCAAAAGATGCTGTTTGAGCCCAGCAGCTCAAACACCCTGCGCACTGCTGTGCAGGCCGGCAAGTCCAAGGTGAAGAACGCAAGCCTCATCCTCGGCGAGCAAACCTTCAAAGATAAGATCATCTTTGAAAAGGGCGTCAAGGCTAAGAACGTTACCGTTGCCAACTTCGACGCTGGCGACAAGCTCAAGTACGGCGGCAAGACCTTCACCACCAACAACATCGATTCTGCAGCTGCTGCAAAGCTGCTCAAGGGATTCGATTTCGTCTGATTTTTTACCTACCTCCAGCGGCCCGGCTCTGCCGGGCTTTTTTTTGTGCCTCGGATCAGCTCGCGCTATGCCTGAAGTGCCTCTGTTCTCGGATCCCCAAGTTGCCTACGAGCAGGCGCGTGTGTTGCTGGATCAGAAGCGCTGGGCCGATGCACTGCCTTGGCTCGAGCAGGTGATCAATGCTTATCCGGATGTTCCTGAACTGCGTCTTGCGGCGGCGCAGTGCCGGGAACGGGTGGCCTTTGGAGAGCCGCTGCTGCGCGAGGGCGGATTGAATCAGGCCCGTTATCGCTATTGGATTCAGCACCACGAGCCTGCGATGCCTGCTGCATCTCTGCCGCTGATCCAGAACTGGTGGGAGCTCCAGAGCGATCCGCAGGGCGATCCGCAGTGGATGCCGCTTCATGGTGGTTGCGTGCAGCCCGCTGATCAGTGGCCAGCGATGGGATGGTTGGTGCTGCGTCACCCCGGTTGCGCGCTCCGTGCAGGAGCACTCCAGCATCTGGAGGATGTTCTTCACTCAGAAGTGACGTCTGCCGCTGTTGATCCACATTGGATCAGTGCAGATGAGGATTGCATCAATGCTCAGGGAGAGCGCTGTGATCCGTGGTTCAAACCAGGGTTCACACCGGAAAGTTTCTGGAGCCGCCCTTGGCTTGAGGGATTCAGTGTGTGGCGGATCAGCTGGTTGCGCACCCAAGGGATGCCGGTGCCACCGCTGGATCTCAGCCAACGCTGGGAGTGGGTGCTTGACGCACTGAGTCGCAACCCTCGCCCCTGGCATTGCCCACAGGTATTAGCCCATTGGCAGCACGGTGAGCCGAAGATCTCGGAGGCTCAGCAGCGCTGGCGTGCCCTGGCGCTTGGAGCTGCCTTGCAACGCCAGGGTGAGGCTGTGATGGCCGTGGAGCCTCACGCCAGCCAAAGCGGTGGTTTCCAGTTGCAGTGGGCTCTGCCGGCTGGCCAGCGCTGTTGTGTGGTGATCCCAACCCGGGATCGTGCTGATCTGCTGGAGGCCTGCCTGGAGAGTGTGTGGCGCTCCCGCGGTTTAGGGGAGAACGCCCTTGAGCTCGAGTTGCTGGTTGTGGATAACGGGTCGCAGGAGGAGGTCACCGAGGCGTTGCTGCGCCGTTGGCAGTTGCGGCTGCCGGCTCAATTCCGTGTGTTGCGGGATGAGCGCCGTTTCAATTGGAGCCAGCTCAACAACACCGCCGCCGCACACAGCCGCAGCGAGCTGCTGTTGTTTTTGAATAACGATATTGAGGCGCTGGAGCCGGGTTGGCTAGAGGCGATGGCGGCTCAGGCGCTGCGGCCGGCCATTGGTTGTGTGGGGGCCGTATTGCTCTACCCCAACCGCACCATCCAACACGCCGGCGTGATCCTGGGTTACCACGGCGGTGCTGATCACGCCTACACCGCCCTGCCCTATCCCGATCCCGTGCACCGCGGCCGCCCGCAGTTGCTCACCAATTGGGGCGCCGTGACCGGCGCTTGTTTGATGGTGCGCCGCAACCTGTTTGAGCAGGTCGGCGGCTTCGATGAGGGCTTGCCCGTGGAATTCAACGATGTGGAGTTCTGCATCCGGAGTGGCCAACTGGGCTACCGCCATGTGGTGGTGCCGGAGGCTGTGTTGCTCCACCACGAGAGCCAAACCCGCGATGCACGGCGCAGTTCCACCCACGACGCAGCCCTGAAACGCATGCAGCAGCTGTGGAACGTGCATCTGGAGAGCACCGAGCCCTGGTGGCCAGCGGCGTGCTCGCCCACATGGTGGGATGGGCGCCCGCGGGGCCTGGAGGAGTTGATTTAGGCCCAGCGCAACGCTCGCGTGCCGTTGCGGCCTGCCGCGATCTGCTGCAGGCGTTGGTGGTAGCGCTGGCCGCAGGCCCGGG
>Ga0194119_10004054_pt1 | contig 23037 bp, 14 predicted proteins | sample TA2MahC100mmetaG_FD_148620 | JGI IMG/M metagenome (GOLD analysis project Ga0194119, IMG submission 148620) | Freshwater microbial communities from Lake Tanganyika, Tanzania - TA2015018 Mahale Deep Cast 100m | ecosystem: Environmental > Aquatic > Freshwater > Lake | place: Tanzania: Lake...
TTGCAGTACCGTGGCTGAAAGCAGCCCGCCTGAAAGGCGGGGGGATTAGACCCGGCGCTGCGATACTAAAATAGAGTGCGTATCGACGCCCAACATTCCTTCAACCCGCCCGCGCAATCCCTCGAATGGTACGCCAAAATCCTTGCGCGCAATAAGTTCGAAGCGTCCGTCTACTTCGGCCCCGTCGCCGACGCCGCACCGTACCCGTTCATTCGCCGCGTGATCGCCAGCGAGCCGATCAGACACTCGCTCGTTCGCTCCGTTTTTCTTGCCGATCCAACTCCAGCGGCGATCGCCGCCGTCGAACAGGCGGGCCTCAACATCGAAGCCCCCGCATCGGCTTGGCCGATGCAGACCGGCGCACCGGTGGCCCTCCACGGGTTCCCGGAATCCACCGGCCTCCCCGACAACGTGGTCATTAAATTGACCGGCTTTCGTCTCCCGGCCGACCCAGCCCGCACCGCTACCTTCCGGCGCTTTCTTCGCGAACTGGGGCCAGACCGTCTGATGTTCGCGTCCGATTGGCCTCTCGCCGGCTGCACCTGGAAAGAAACCCTCGCCGCATTTACCCAAGCGCTTGGCGCGATGCCCATCGAAATCCGGGAGCAACTGCTAGGCGGCACCGCCGCCAGATTCTACGGACTCTAAAGCCCGCCGCCCCAACCGCCGATAGATAGATCAGCATCGCCATGCGTCCACGCAATCGCGGCAGCGCGCTCTTGTTCACCCTCCTGGCCAGCACAGTCGGCTCGGCGATCCTCGGTCTCGCCATCGACACCGCGGCGCTTTTGGCCGTCCGCGCCCAACTGCAAACCGCCGGCGAGCTTGCGGCCGATTCGATCTCCCTTGAGAAATCCGCCGACGCCGGGGCTTCTATCGAGACTCTCGAAAAAGCGGCGCGAAACAGCCTCGACAAAAACGATTTCCCCTGGGTGACGATCACCCTCGACGCCGAATCGGTGCAGATCCGCCACCAGGCCGATGTCTTTTTCCTTCGCAGGATCCGTACCGAACCGGTCGCGGTCGAAGTCAGGGTCAAATTATGACCCGCCGAAATCAACGAGGCGCCGCGCTCATCGAACTCGCCGTCTCGCTGCCCTTTGCCGTCCTCCTCTTCATCGGGCTGCTCGACCTCACGATCTTCTTCTACCAGCGCACCCAAGTCCAACTCACGCTCCACTCGGCCGCCCAGTCGATTATCAAAAATCGTGCGCTCTATACGGATGCCCGCAACCTGGATCGCCTTTCCAACGAACTCTTCAAGGACGACGTCGCCTTCCAGCTCCGTCACGAAGACGGCCTCTTGCGTATCGACGCCGTTCGATCCATCACCCCTATGCTTCGCCCGCTGTCGGCCGCCGGTTATCCCTCCCAAATCTCCGCCCGCGCATTTATTCGCTTGAAATAGTGACGGACTATCCCTCCCGTCCTCGCGTGTCTAAGTGAAAGCCGCAAGGAGCTTCACCATGAACAGCACTGGCAAATTCCTCGTTTCCGCTCTTCTGCTTCATGCCGCCAACATCAAGAAACTTGGCGACACCCAACAATCCATCCCACTCCCACAGCCAAATAGCGCTCCGCCTGTAACCACAACTCCGCGCTAATCGTAGTGTTCTAATAGAACTTGCTTCGCAGCGCTGTTTTCCTACTCAGTCTGATATTCGTGTGTTCGGCCCAGCCGGCCGTTCACGCGGAGCGCGGCCTCGTCCGGGCCCAGAATCGCCCCCTCCCAGGCGCCCTTGTCACCGCTATCAACGGCGACAAAAAGTTCAGTTGCGCCACCGACGATAACGGCGCTTACTCGCTGGAACTTCCCGAAGGCGAATGGACCCTCTCGGTCGAGATGTTCGGTTTCCAAACCGCCACGCAGAAAATTCATCCTGGCCCAGGCGCTCCACCAATCGAGTGGAAACTAGATCTCGTCGCCGCCGCGGCCGTTCGGCAGGCCGTCGCCGCTTCTCCGGAGCCCTCCGCGCCCGAACCGGTCGATTCGATTGCGCTTCCTCCGCCAGAACCTGTCGAAGGAGGCGCTAACGAAACTTTCCTGCTCTCTGGCAGCCTCAGCCAAGGCCTGCCCCCCGGTATGGCCGAAGGCCCGCCGGAGGGCTTCGGACGAGGCCCCGACGGGCCTCCCGGTCTCGGCGGCCCCGGCGGCTTTACGCCCGGTGAAGGTGCCGCCGGAGGTGCGGGCGGGCCTGTCGCGGGTTCCGGAGGCGGCCCGCGCGGCGGTGGTTTCGGATCTGGTGTCGGCGGCGGCTTCGGGGGCCGAGGCCCGGGAGGTCCCGGCGGCCGAGGGGGTCCAGGCGGACCCGGCGGCAGAGGTGGCCCCGGTGGCCCCGGCGATCGCCTTCGCCGCGCCCGCGCCGCGCAAACCAACGCGAGTATCGGCAACCGGAGTCGACGCCCAGCGCGCAACGCTATCCGCGGCCAACTCACCTACGTCGCCCGTTCCTCGGCCTGGAACGCCCGGCCCTTTTCCATCACCGGCCTCAACTACGCCAAGCCCGATCAGGCGTCCAACCGCCTCTCGTTCACCGCCGGCGGCGGCATTCCCAAGCTGGGCTCCAGCGCCAATTTCAGCGTCTCCTACGACTTGCGCCGAGACCGCCGCGCCTTCAACGGCGTCGGCACCGTCCCCACTCTCCTCGAGTGCTCCGGCGACTTCTCCCAATCGGTTCAACGCACACCCGTAACGATATACGACCCCTCCAACCGTCTTCCGTTCCCCGGCAACCGCATCCCGGCCAATCGCGTCGACACCGCCGCCCGCGGCCTCGCCGAACTGATCCCGCTCCCCAACTTCAACGTCCCCATCCAGAACTATCAGTTCATTACCGGCGTCCCGCAAAACGGCCAGAATCTCTCGGCCCGCTTCAGTCGTTCGATCACCCGCAAAGATCGGTTTTCGATCAACCAAACCTGGCGGACCCAGGACGGCGTAAGCGCCCAACTCTTCGGATTTCTCGACGACTCCGACGGCTCGGGCTGGTCCACCGACCTTTCCTGGACCCACAACACGACCCCACGCCTCATCCAAACCATCCGCGCTCGCGCCAATCGCACCATCTCCGCGCTAGTGCCGTTTTTCGCCAATCGCCGCAACGTCGCCGCCGAACTTGGAATCGCCGGCGCGGCGCAAGATCCCATCAACTGGGGACCGCCCAACCTGTCGTTCACCAACTTCGGCGCGCTCCGCGACGGCACACCCTCCTCTCGGCGCGACCTCCAGATCACCCTCTCCGCCGGCTGGAACTGGGTCCACGGAAGACATACGCTCGGCTTTGGCGCCGACCTCGCCCGCAACCGCCTCAACGTCCGCACCGATTCCAACGCCCGCGGTTCTTTTACCTTCTCCGGCCTGGCCACCTCCGGCTTCGACGCCCAGGGCGCTCCCCTTCCCACCTCCGGCTATGACTACGCCGATTTTCTTCTCGGTCGTCCGCAGTCCTCCTCCATCCGTTTCGGATCGCCCTCCAACTACTTCCGCAGTTGGAACTACAACGGCTACGTGCAGGACGACTGGAAGGCCCGCCGCAACCTGTCGTTGACACTCGGCCTGCGCTACGAACTCGTCGGCCCATTCCTTGAGCGATACGGCCGGCTCGCCAACCTCGATATCGCCCCCGGTTTCACGGGCGTTGCCGTTGTCACGCCCGGTGCGACAGGCCCCTACGGCGGTCAATTCCCCGACGCCCTCGTCAACGCCGACCGCAACAACTTCTCCCCACGCACCGGCCTAGCCTGGAAGGTCTCCGACAAACACCGGCTCACCGTTCGATCGGCCTACGGCATCTATTACAACAGCGGCGTCTATCAGAACTTCGCCACGCGCCTGGCTTCGCAGCCGCCCTTCGCGCAGTCGGGATCCGTAACCTCCTCCCCCTCGCGCGTCCTGACCATCCGCAACGGCTTCGCCACCACGCCGTCGCAAAGTATCACCAACACCTTCGCCGTCGATCGCTCTTATCTCGGTGTCGAAGGACCTTAAGCGCTCCTACGTCGTCGAAGCCGTTTATCTCGGGACCAAAGGCACTCGCCTCGACATGCAGCGCGCGCCAAATCGCGCCGCCCCCGGCTCGCAGCTAAACGCCGAAGAACGCCGGCGCATCGGCAACGCCGTTGGCTTCACGTTCGACTCCTCGGAAGCCAACTCCATCTACCACGCGCTCCAACTCCGCGTGACCCGCCGATTCAGCCGCGGTGTATCTTTCACGAACTCGTACATGTTCGGCAAGTCGATCGACAACGCCTCCACTCTCGGCGGCGCCGGTGGATCGGTCGCGCAAGACGACAACAACCTGCGCGCCGAACGCGGCCTGTCCAGCTTCAACGCCGCGCACACGCTGAATTCTACTTTTGTCCTCGCCTCGCCGATTCGCGATCGCTCGCGCTCGCTCTGGGCCAACATCGCACGCGGGTGGCTGCTCACCGGCGCCGTGACGGCGCGCAGCGGCACTCCGCTCACCGCTCGCGTGCTCGGCAATCGTTCCGACTCCTCCGGCACCGGCGTCATCGGCGCCGGCCGCGCCGACTCGACCGGTCAACCGGTCAACAGCGGCTCCGGCTTCTTCAATCTCGCCGCGTTCACATTGCCGCCCTCGGGCCGCCTCGGCAACGCCGGCCGCAACACCATCACCGCGCCAGCCCTCTTCGCGCTCAACGGATCCTTCGGCCGGGGCTTCCGTCTCGGCGACGCCCGCCGCCGCATCGAATTCCGCGTGGAAGGCACAAATCTCACCAACCGCGTGACGATCTCCAGCCTCGGCACGGTTGTCAACGCTTCCAACTATGGCCTCGCTCTGGGCGCAGCACCGATGCGCGTCGTGCAAGGCCAGATTCGCCTCCGCTTCTAAATCACCATGCGCCGATTCACCGCTCTCCTGATCAACACCATCCTCGTCGCACAGGAATTCAAGTTCGAGGCCAAGACGCAACTGGTCATCGTCAATGTGACGGTCCGGGGTAAGGGAGGCGCGCCCGTCACCGGGCTCAAGCAGCCGGACTTCCGCATTCTCGAAGACGGCAAGCCGGTCGATATCGCCGTCTTCGAATATCAAGAGCTCAGCAAAGACTCCCTCCCCGCCGTCGAAATTCCCAAACCCGCGGCGCTCCCGAAGAAACCTGCCGTGGAAGAAGAGGCCCCCAAAGAAACGCCCAACTTCCGCGACAAGCGCCTTCTTGTCCTCTACTTCGATTTCTCCAGTCTTCCTCAGACCGATCAAATCCGCGCCAAAGACGCCGCCGCCGAATTCCTCGCCAAGCAGATGACGACCTCCGATCTGGTGTCGATCTACACGTTCGCCACTTCATTGAAGAAAACCGTCGGCTTCACCCAGGATCGCGATCTTCTGCTCCGCACCATCCAGAGTTTCGGCGTTGCCGACGCTGTCGAAATGGAAGCCGCCGATGCCGCCGAGCCATCCGAAGACAACGAAGACACCGCCGCTATCGACGAGACCGAATTCGCCATCTTCAACACCGACCGCAAGTTCGCCGCGATCGAAGATCTGGCCAAGGAGCTCGCGCCCATACAGGAGAAAAAGGCCGTCGTCTACTTCTCCTCGGGCGTCGGCAAAAAAGGCGTCGAAAATCAATCGCAGATGCAGTCGGCCGTGAATATGGCCGTGCGCTCGGGTGTGGCGTTGTATCCAATCGACGTACGCGGACTGATGGCCATGCCGCCCGCCGGCGACGCCACCAAGTCCTCGCCGAAAGGGCAAGGGATCTTCAGCGGGCGGGAACAAGGCCGCGTCCGCGAAAAAGCCAACGATTCGCAGGAAACCCTCTTCACGCTCGCGGCCGACACCGGCGGCAAGGCGCTGCTTGATTCCAACGATCTCGCCCTCGGCATCCGCCAGGCGCAGAAAGACATCGACAGCTACTACACCATCGCCTACTACTCCACCAACACCGCGAAAGACGGCCGCTTCCGCAAGATTAAGGTCGAACTCACCACGCCCAATAGAGACGCCAAGCTCGACTACCGCCCCGGCTACTACGCCGACAAAGTCTGGAGCCAGTTCGATGCCTCCGACAAAGAGAAGCAGTTGTCCGAAGCGATGTCGCTTGGCAATCCCGTCACCGAGCTCGACATGGCCGTCGAGCTCATGTACTTCCGCATCGAGAAGGGCCGCTACGCCGTTCCGCTCGCCATCAAAATTCCCGGTTCGCAAGTTGGCCTCAAGTCCGGCCGTACCGAACTCGACTTCATCGGCGCCATCCGCGACGCCAAGGGCAAGACCGTCGCCACGCTTCGCGACAGCATCAAGGTGCGTCTGCCGGAAGGGGCGTCCGAGCAACTCGCCAAACGCAGCATGCTCTACGACGCCGGCTTTCAACTCGCGCCGGGCCAGTACCGCGTCAAGGTCCTCGCGCGCGAAAATCAGGAGGGGAAACTCGGCACCTACGAGTCGAAGTTCACCATCCCCGATCTCGACGCGGGGCCTTCGGCGGGAGTCTCGAGCCTTGTCCTTGGCACCGCCCGCGAGCCTTTGAAGGCCGCCATCGGCAAAGCGGACGGCGGCAGAGAAAAGCCGATGAAGGAGCCCAAACCCGGCAAAGAGCCCAACCCCGAAAAGGCTATGCGCAAAGCGGAGAAAGCGGAAAAGACCACGCAGCGGTCCGTCAACCCGCTCGTCCGCAACGGCGGCAAACTCGCCCCCAGTGTCACCCACGTCTTCCGCCGGGGCCAATCGCTTACGGCCTACGGCGAGACGTATTCCGACACCGCCTTCGCCCGTCTGGCCATCTACCGAGGCAAGGAGCGTATCTGGGAATCCGGCGGCCTCCGCCCCACCGCCGTCCGCGAAGGGGCATTCGGTTTCGAAACGGTTGTTCCGCTCCGCCAGCTCCGCCCCGGTGAATACACCTGCCAGTTAACGGTCATCGATCCCGTCGCGCAGAAGTTCGAAACCCGCCGCCAGGCTATGGCGATCGCTCCGTAATATGATCCGCCTCGCACTACTCGCCGTCACCCTCCTTAGCGCGCAGAACATCCGCGTCAAAGTGGAGAAGGACATCGATCTGACGAGCATCAAGACCTTCCGCGTCGACCCCGGCTTCATCCACGGCCGCCACTACAAACTCAACGAAACAACGTTGAGACAGAACCTTGAAAACCACCTCGCCGCCCGAGTCGCAACAGTCCTCCGTCCCGCCGCTACTCCGGACGCCATCGTCACCTACAGCCTGCGCGCCAACGATGACAAGGACAACCGTAAGCGGCCCAGAGACATCACCCGCTATACGCTCGAAATCCGTATTCTCGACACAGCCCGAAGACCGCTTTGGACCGCTGTCTGCACCGGCACGGTCGACGACCGGCGCCAGCAATACGTCGAGCGCCACCTCCAGCGGGCGGTCACGCTGGCGATCGCGAAGTACCGCCAGGCGCAATAGCGACGCTACGCCGCCCGTATCCTTACATCAACGGCGAGGCCTGCTTCGGTGAGCATCCGCAACCGCTGATCATCGTGGGTCTAACCGCGGTCAAAACTCAAACTTCAACGCCAACTGCATCACCCGCGGCCCGCCTCGCCCGCGATCCACCACCGCCGTCACCATACCGCCCCCCAACGCATTAAACACCCGGTCCGGCAGATTCAAATTCGCGTGGTTCAAGATGTTGAACAACTCATAACGAAGCTGCACCCGCCGCCGCTCTTTCAGTTGAAAGTTCTTCAGCATCGCCATGTTGATGTAATGGGCGCTTGGCCCATCGAGAATATTTCGTCCCGAATTGCCAAACGCAAACGGCGTGAATCCAAACGCGCTCGTCTCGCAAACGCTCCGCGACGCGCAGCGAGGCACCGCTTCGAAGTCACTCAACTTGAACCACGGATAATCGACCCCTCGCTTCCCCGCTCCCGGAATATTCTCCTGTATCCCGGATCCAATCCGGTTCGGCCGCAGCGACTCCCCGAGATTCACATCCACATTCGCCGACTGGACCGTAAGCGCCTGCCCCGTGTAGAAACTCGCGCTCCCGGACATCTGCCATCCGCCGAATAGGCCTTGCGAAAGGCCCTTCGCCGTTCCCAAAAATCTCTTCCCGCGCCCGAACGGCAGCGGCGTCGAATACACGGCCGTGATGACGTGCCGCCGGTCGAAGTCCGACCGCCCGCGCTCCGATCGCAAATCCCGCGAATTCTGCGCCCCCGCGAAGCCCCCGGCTGACGCACCGCTCAACTGCGATGCATCGTCAATCGACTTGCTCAGCGAATAGTTGAAGCGTACAAATGCCCCCCGCATCTGCCGCCGTAGCGATACCTGCCCGGCGTGGTAGTTCGAGTTCGATCCAAACGAGTAGTAGTTGATCGTGTTTATCCCCGTGATCGGCCGCGGAAAACCCGTGTTCGCCTGATAAGCCTCCAGCGAACGGATCGGTTGATTGATGTCGTAGATCCGGCCCAGATGGGTTCCCTTTGATCCCACGTATCCCATCTCCAGCGCCCAACCAGTCGCCAGTTCCCGCTCGATCGTAAAATTCCAGCTCTGCAAGTCGCCCATCTTCGGCCGCGCTTCATAGCCGTTTGAGTTCGTCGAATTCCCCTCGGTCGCGCGAATATCGGGAAACGGATTCGCCAGCGTCACCAGCGTCGTATTCGTGGCCAACCGCGAGAACGTCTGGTTCACCGAGAACGGAAACCCCGTCATTAGCGACGTCCGGATCGGATTCAGCAAATGCCCCGTGAAGAAGATGCCATATCCTCCCCGAAACACCGTCGTCCGCTTGAAATACGGCACACGCCACGCAAAACCGAGCCTCGGCGCGAAGTTCACTTTGTCCGCGATCACCAGCGACCGCGGTACGCCAACGTCCTTGGCCAGCGCCACCCGGTCCTGCAAGTTAAACCGCGCAATCCGTTCATCGAAGTCCTGCACGTGCTTCGAATCGGAAACGACGATTTTGTTGATCCCCGGAATGAAGTTCGACATGCGGTCGTAGGCATCCACCGGCGGCATGTCGAGTTCATACCGCATGCCGAGATTCAATGTGAACGATCTCGTCACCTTGAAATCGTCCGCAAAAAACGTTCCCAGGCTCAACGAGCGCAAGTAGTTGCGCGTCGGCACCAGGGTCCGCGTCGTCGATTGCAGCATCCCCAGCAACATATCCGCCACCGAGTGCTGCGTCCAATTGCGCTGGAAGTTAAACGTCCCGCGCGAGTTGTCGTTGAATGGCTGATTAAATCGGGTGCGTTCGATGTCCCAGCCAAACTTCATCGCATGTTTCCCTCGGATCATCGTGAATTTGTTGCTCAACTGAAACATCGTCACGTGATAACTCACCGGTTGCGCCGACGCCGATCCGAGCGGCAGGTAGTCCTGAACGGTGATGCGCGGAAAACCCATTAACAGCGGATCGGTCGTAGTCCCGGTGATGCCGAGTTGCTCGGCGATATTCTGGCCTTGAAACTTTTCTCGCTCCTCGGTCGCATTCCGGCTTACGCCGCCGCGGACTTCCATGATCACCGTCGGCGAAAACATGTGCGTGTAATCCAGCCCCACCAGGTAGCGCGGGTCGTTCACGAAGGTGGGCCACAACGCCAGGGCGCTGCCGGCGGTCGGGTTCGTGTTATCCGCCACCCGCTGCTGAATACGAAACGCCATCGTATCGTTCGGGCCGAAGCGATGATCGACCTTGCCCATGTAGCTCGCCCATTTGTCGAAGTCCTTCGCCGTGGTGATGAAGTTGTTGTTCGGGTCCGCGCGATTCGGCAGCGGGTAATACTGCATCAGCCGTAGCGCGATCGGATCGAATCGGCTTGCGGGGATCCGATTACCCGGAAAACAACCGGCGGCGTTGGTCGCGTTACACGCCGGCGTCAGCAGCGGGTCTTTCAAGAACAGCTTCGCGCCGGTAACCGGAACAACCGACGACGAAAAATCGCCCGCCCGCTGCGCCGCCGTCGGTACGTTGCCGATAAAACTCTGCCCCAGCACTTCGCGATACGCCTCCCAACTAAAGAGGAAGAACGTGCGGTCCTTGCCGTTGTAAATCTTCGGAATCGTCAAAGGCCCATGCAGAGTCGCGCCAAACTGATTCCGCCGCAGAGAGAGTTTCTCCCGATCGAAAAACGAGCGCGCGTCAAAAATGTCGTTGCGAATGTACTCAAACACATCGCCGTGGTACCGGTTGGTGCCCGATCGCAGGACCATGTTCATCACACCGCCCGCCATCCGCCCATTCTCGGCCGAGAACCCCGAGACCTCCATCTTGAACTCTTGCATCGCGCTCATGTTCGGCCGCACGTAGGTGCCGGCCCCGCGCGGATTGCGGTTGTTGAACCCATCGACCGAGTAGTTCGTCGAGTCCGACCGCGACCCGTTGACGTTCAGCCCCGAGCCCTGCCCGCCCTGCGCCATCGGCACCACGCCCGGCACCATCAACGCCAGATCGAAAAAATCCCGGCCATCCAGCGGAATCTCGTTGATCTGCTGATTCGTCATGACCTCGCCCTTGATCGCGCCCGACTCCGTATTGATGAGCGTGGCTTCGGCCGTCACCGAAACCGAATCGGCCACCGCGCCGACTTGTAAACGGACATCTTGCCGCAGCACCTGGCCGACCTCCAGCGTCATGCCGGTCACCCGATGCGGCCGAAAGCCCTCTTTGTCGACCTGAAACTCATGTGTGCCCGGCGCCAGATTCGTAATCGTGAACGAGCCCTCGCCATCGGTCGCCAACTCACGGATGGAGTTCGTATCGACGTGCCGGACCTTTACGACCGCGGCCGGAATGACCCCGCCTTGTGTATCGCTGACGACGCCGGTGAGGCTGGCGGTGCCTTGCGCCCATACCGGCAGCGCGATAAGAACGAAAAAGATCCCCGAACGCATTGCACTACATTTACAGAATTCCACACTCAAACGCAACGGTGTTGCGGCTTACTTCGATTGCGAATCTCTTCTCTTTCGCCGCCGTGGCCGGCGTTCACCCTGGGTGATCGCGCAGGTACGCAGCCGAATGGGCCGGTCGGGCAATCGCGCTCTTGACGTCGAATGCGGTGCCGGCCTCTCGACCGCACCTTCCCGCCAAGTGCTCTGCCGTGGCTGCATCGCCAACAAGGACAGAGGTGCGGTGGCCGAAAGACTTACGCTCCGTGTGCCTATTCCGCGATGATTTTGCTTGCTTCTCGTAAGCCGGCAAACCTCAGCGGAAGTTCGGAGCCGGTCTTGCTGGCGCCGCCAAACTCTAAACGCCGTCGTGCAACTGTTGCAGCTTCGCCTTCGTCGCCGCATCGGCGGCGCCCGACTCCGGTAATCCGTTGTGGTGTTGAAAGGCGGTCAGCGCCGCGCGTAACTGCTCGGTCATCTCGTCGCTCTCGGTCCCGGGATCGAACCCCAGATTTCGAAGCCGCGACTGCTGGCCAGAAATCGTATCGACGGGATTCAAGTGCCCCGCCGAGACCGGACACTCATATCCGATCTGCGTCTTTCGCGCGTCGGACCAGATCGTCAGAGTGCCGCCGGCCGTATCCGGTGGAATCTCGAAATCGATCAGACCGGAATCGGAAACGGTTCCTTCGAAGACCAGTCCGCCGAGTTCAACCTTATACGGCTTGCCCCACAACTCCTGTTCTTCATCGCCGTCCCGGGCGATCTGCACGCGGAAGAATGTCTTCTGGCCCTCGACCTTGAAGTCGTGCCACTGATCGGTCGCGGCGTCTTCGGTCTTGTCGGCCGTTTCTGGGATGAAGAGCTGATCGCCCGGATTCAGAGTATTCGGATTCGGCCGCAGCCGCCGGAATTCGGCGTTGGAACCGTGATTGTAGATCGTACGCCAATCGGCGAATCCGAACGTGTGGGCAATTGTCGCCAGGCAATCCCCTTGCGCTACCGTGTACATCGGCATACGTTACGCCTTCCTCCAATCCGCGATTCCGGGGAACGACACCTTGCAGTTGCCTGGATCGATGTGCTCGACCTTGGCCTCGCCCTTTCCGTCCAGCGTGCCCGTATACACTTCGCCGTTTGGAAGTTCGATGCGGTAGTCCTGACCGGGAACGGGTTTGCCGTAGCGGTCTTTCAGCCTAATGCCGATCCAGTTCGTCTTCGTCCGATTTTCCTCGGCCGCGGGATTATAGGATTCGTCCTCTTCGGCCGCGCGCGATGCGTTGTCGGCGATCGCTTGCGCTTCCGCCGGGGAGAATGTGAGCTGGTTCTTCACGCGGTTGAACGGTCCCGGCCCGGTTTGTTCTCGGCCGGAGTAGGTCTTCATCGCTCCCGGATCCGCCGTGGCGGCTTCGACCGCAGCCACTGGCGCATTCACGGTGAGCTGGCTCACCGCCGTACCCGTCCCCGCCGAACCGCCGGAGTTGATCAACACCTGCGACCCGTTGATGGCGACACCGGACGCCGAGATGTCCACAAAGTTGCTGCCGATCTTGAGCGATATCTTCGCGCCCGCTTCGATGATCAAATTCTGCCCGGCCTTGAGGTAGATATTCGTGCCTTCGATCGACACGTCGCCGGTGACTTTCTCTCCCAGGTCGCCGCCGATCTTCCGGGTCGAGGCGCCCGTGATGTCTATGGCCTGTTTGCCGGCGATCTTGAGATTATGGTCGCGCGTGATCTTTTGCAGGACATCGCGGTCGATCGTCTGATTGATGTCGCGTTGGACGTGTTCGTTTTGATCGCGAACTACCACGAGATGGGTATCCTGCCCGACCCACTCCATCCGGTCTTTCACCACGCGCAGGTCCATCATTTTTTGCGCGTGGACAAAAACCTGCTCGGCGTCTTTCTTGTCCTCAAAACGGAGTTCGTTGAAGCCGCCGCCGTTCGGCGACGACAACGTCTTCCAGGTCGACATCGTCTTGTTGTCCGGCAACGTGTAGGCCGGCATCTGATCCGCGTTGTAGACGCTGCCGGTGATGATCGGCCGGTCCGGATCGCCTTCTTCGAACGCAACCACCACTTCCTGGCCAACCCGCGGCAGCGAGAAGAACCCCCAGTTCTTCCCCGCCGACGGCATCGCCACGCGGCACCAGCACGAAGCGGTGCCGGAATAACTCAGTGTCCGGTCCCAGAGCATCTGGACCTTGACGCGCCCATACTTGTCGGTGAAGATCTCCTCGCCCTGCGGCCCGACAACAACGGCGGTTTGCGTGCCGTGAACCACCGGCTTCGGCGTCGCGCGCTGCGGGCGGAAAGGGAGTGCGATCGGTATACAGTCGAACGACGCTTCAACAGGCGGGGGATACTCGCCTTCCTGCGATTCGCCCGAATACCCGCCGCGCTGCGGGATTGAGAAAACCATTCGTGTGATCACGTAGGCGCCATTGTCTTCCCAATGCGCGGCTAGCGTGAATTTATGTCCGGTCGAAAGATGCACGGCGCTGGTGCGCGCCGAGATTCGCAGCGCCTGAACACTCTCTTGCTGCATGCGGACTTTGGCCGTCCGCAGATTATCGGTGAAGATCTTCTCCAACGATGAGGCCTGTTCGGCGCCGGCGGGCGCAATGCCGTCGAATCGTTGTGCGTACGCGCCGGGATAGTCGTAGAGTTCCAGTTTGTCGTTGCCCGCTACCTTCAACTTATGCGTCAGAGTGCCGACGGCAACCGTCTCGGGCGCGATATCGACGCCCTCCAAGTTCCGGTGCGGCAGTTCGAAGGTGTGATCCCACAGTGTCACTTGCCCGGAACGCAACGTCTGGAGTTTGTTCCAATCGAAAACAAGAGCCTCCGGCTGATGCCCGCCCCAGATTTCCGTGTAGTGCAACTGCGGAAAATGATCGAGCTCGGCGTGCGACTGAGGTGTATCGGCAACGAGCAACTGATGCCCGCCTTCGCTGTGTTTGAAGTAGAAATAGATTCCTTCTTCCTCCATCAGCCGGCAGGCGAAATCGTAGTCGGTTTCGCGATACTGCACGCAGTAGTCGCGCGGTTCGTAGGCGCCCTGCAACTCGTAGACCACATCGTTAAGCTGCCCGAAAACCGTACGCAGGATGTCGGGCACGCTTTTCTGCTGATAGATCGCCGAACCGGCTCGGCGCCCCAGCAGCCACAACTCAGGCCCAAGGGTGAGCGTGTAGGCGGTATGCGTGAAGCTGCGATTGCCCCTGGTTACCGATTGTACGATGCCGTTGAAGTAGCGGTACTTGTCGTCATCGGCGACGTACACCTTCACACTGGCGTTGGTTCCGATCAGGCGGGAAAAGTCGATGACGGTGGAGTTCGGCGCGAAACACTCGATGGAATAGCGGAACAGCTCCGAAATGCCTTCCGAACCGTCGATCGAACGAATCAACAGGACATCTTCGCCCAGCGCGGTGGTGAGATTTAAAAGCCGGTTCTTTTGTGTGATCGCCACGCGACGCTTCTCCTCCGGGCTTCGGGCGCGGCCCGCCGGTTAGTACGTCGACGGATCGCCCGCGAGATCCCACTTGTGTTGCGGCTTGACGCCGTCAAACTCGCTCTTGGTAATCTTCTCACCACTCACCCTCGGCATGCGAGCGGTGAACGGGAAGAATGGAATCGTCGGCGGTTTCGGGGGCGCCCCGGTGGCGGCGGCGTTCGAATTCCAGTCGTCCCGGTAGCCGGTCAGATTTTGCCCGCTAGTTCCAAGCTGCAAGCCCTGATTCGTCGCGCGGTCCTTGATCTTCTGCAATCGCGTCGCGACGTTGCGGGCGTCGTCGACCGCCGATTTCGCCGAATTCATCGCGCTCCGAGCGTCCCGCACGGCTTGGCCGATGGGCCCGTCGATCTTGCCTAGCGTGTTGTCCATGATCAACTGCCACACCGGCATGAACGTATTCCGGAAGTTCAGCGCGAGAATCCACGGAAATACGCCGAGGTACGCTTCGTAGGCCAAGGCGTTGGCCGCCTGGCACTGCTGGCGCATGCCTTCCAGCTTGTCGACGCACTCGCCCATCGTCAACTCCAGCGCGACGTTCAGTCGCCGCAGCACTTCGCTGTTCAACTCGTTGAGGCCATCGTCAAGCAGCGCTTGGCCGGGCTGAATGTTGGCCCCCTGCACGTTAACGCCGAAGTCTTTGATCTGCCGCAGAAAGTCGATTTTATCCATCACGATCTGCACCAGACGATCGAGCATTCGCTTGCGGGCGGCTTCGTAGACTTGATCTTCGTCGATGGGAGCGACGGCGGGCCGGTCCATCAGGATTTTGTAGAGTTCGCGCAGGAATTCGTTGTTTACCGTCGTGACTTCGACGATTACGGTTTCGACAAACCCGGGTAGATTGTCCACGCCCAGGCCCGCTTTAAAGCCGTTCTTGATGAGTTCGGCCAATTCCTTCGGAGGCGCGGGCGGCTGGCCCGCCGCGGTCATCGGAGGCGGCGTAATCTGAAACGCCTCCTCCAAATACGGTTGCCCCGGCGCGGGAGGTGTGTCCGGATCGGGTTCAAGGAAGTCTCGAATCTCACCGGCGGTGTTTTCGATGCGTTGCCGGATGCGATTGAATTCTTCCATCGCGTTATCGAGAAATTCGATTCCCGTTCCGCCGCTGTCATCCGGCGTTGACCCGGGAGGAGGCGGAGGAGGAGGGTTGTACCAGAGATAGAACGCCGGCGTGATGGGCCCTTGCAACGCGGCGACGGTGTAGCGCCGCACGGTTTTGTCGATCGATTTTTCGAGATCCATCGCCATTCGGACGTAGAAGTGAAGATAGACGTCCATCGGCTTGAAGGCAAAGCCGGTGACGAAGTTCAGGATGTCGCCGATGATCGGCGGAATCGCGGGGCCCAAGACAGGAATCTTTCCAAGCAGTCCGCTCGTCGGATCGTTCTTCGGCGGCTCTAGCAGCTTGGCGAGAAACGCGCGGTAGTTGCAGCGTGCCTGCGCCAAATCGAGTCCGCACTTGTGCATTTGCGCGTAGGTCATCGTCGCGCCGTTGATCGGCATTACCGCGGCGGTGACCGCCTGGCCAAATGCGTTGACGTCGGAAGCCTTGGGCGCCTGCGAACCGCCGCCGGAGCCGAGCATGTCGGACGCCATGTCGACCATCGCACCCAGACCGCCCTTGGTCTTCTCCAGCGCGTCCAATACCGATTGGCAACCAGTCATCTGCGACGCCAGCAGCACCGCCTCCCGATGCAGCGCCGCGCGGTACTGAAACGCGCGCAGCTTGGCACCCGGAGGGAAGCTAACGCCGGAGACGTCGTTGTACGGCGTGTGGTGAAAGTTCTTGGAGGTGTCCAGATGAATGTGATTGAAGTGGCAGAATTGAATGGTTACACCCACATCAATCGGCCTCCGGTCCTCCGGGGCCTGCGCCCCCGCGAGACTCTGTTCAATCTGGCCCAGATTTTCGCCCTTGTAGAACTTCAGTGGTGCGTTAGACGCCGCGCCACCCGGCAGATTGCCGCCGAGTGCGCCGCTAACCGCATCCATCGCTCCAGATACTGCGCCTAGCATGGTGTTCTCCTACGTATGCAACGCTTCGATTTTGCTCTTGGTCGCGCCGTCGACTTCGCCGGTTTCCTTCAGCTTGTTTTCGCCCTGGAACTGCGTCACCGCTTGCGAGAACGTCTCGGTGAGTTCGTTGCTGTCGTCGCCGCAGTAATAGCCGAGGTTGTTCAGGCGTTGCTTCTGGCCGCTGACCGTATCGATCGGATTCAAGTGGCCGACGTTAACTGGGTACTCTTCCTTGCCGCCGTCCAGGATGATCTTGCCACCCTTCGAGTTCGGCGGGATAAAATGTTCGAGGTTCCCGTCGCCGTCGGTGGTGCCGTTGATGCTCTTGTCGTCGAGGATCAGCGTGTATTTCTCGTTGGCTCGCGGCTCACCCAGCAGCTTCAACTGCATCTTGAGCTTCGCCGGTACGCCCTTTCGCTTGAAGGTATGGCGCGTATCGGTGCCGCCGGAGTAGTCCTTCACGCGAATGGCGGGAACGGTGACTTCGTCGCCGGGGTTGAGAATGTTGGGATTCTTGCGCTTACCCTTTAGCTCGGCATTCTCGCCGTGATTCCAAACCGTTTCCCAGAAGTGGCCGGCTTCGTGCGCGATGCTGGGGATGCTGTCGCCCGGGCCGACTGTGTGAACATATTCTTCGTGCGCAACTGGCATGTGATTCTCCTTCTATTGCGAGATTGCGTCCTGATCAAGATTGGGCCACCGGATCTTGCAGTTACCCGCGTCAATCTTGTCGATACGAATGAGGCCGTCTTTGTTGGTCGACTTGGTGGCCTTCTTTCCATTCGGCAGGGTGATCTCGCACGTCTCGCCGACAACCGGCGCACCTGACTCGTCTTTGAGTTCGACCTCAACGAAATGTTTCTTGTCTTTATTCTCTTCCGACTTCGGATCGTGCGAGTTCGCCTCAGCGGCCGCCTTATCCGCCGGATTTTCGGTGGGCTTGGTTTCCTCCGGCTTCAGCGCCTCGACCGGAGCCACCGGGACGTTCAAGACTACGCCTTCCAATGCGGGAGCCGAAGATGCCGCTCCGCCGGAGTTAATCAAAACAATAGGACCGCTGATCTGAACCCCGCCTGCGTTGACGCAGACAAAACTACCGCCGGATTTGATCGTAACGCCCCCGGTTGATTCAATGACGACCGATGCCGATCCTTTTATTCCGACGGTGCTGGGCGCGTCGATAAGCACGTTCGAACCCAAGGTGAGAAGCGCCAGTTCGCCTTGAGCGCGCACCAACACGTTACCCTTGGAAACGAAAGCGGCGTCGCCTCCCGCACTCATCGAATAATCGCTGCCCGTTTGACGGGAGGACCACCCGCTAACGTCAACGCTTTGGTTACCTTCGATCTTCATTTTCGAATTCGCGCCGACGTACTGATTGAAATCCACGCCAACATTTGCGAAGTACGAATTCTTGCACCGGAAGTGTAGATCCTTCTCGCCATGGAAAAGAATGTACTCGTGCCCGATCTTGTCCTCAAACCGGATTTCGTTGAGATTCTGCGCACCTGCCTTTGGCGTCGACCGGCTCTTGATTCCGCTCCAAGTTTTGTTCGCCGGCAGTTCATGCGGCGGCATTTCGTGCGCGTTGTACACGCTGTTGAGAATAATCGGCTGATCCGGATCGCCCTCTTCGAACGCGACGATCACTTCCTGGCCGATGCGCGGGATGTGGATCATGCCCCAGTTGTTGCCCGCCCAGGCCGTGCCGACGCGGATCCAGCACGAACTCTGATCGTTGTGTTTGCCTTCGCGGTCCCAGAAGAACTGGACCTTCACACGCCCGTATTTGTCGGTGAAAATCTCTTCGCCCGCGGGCCCGGTAACGACCGCAACCTGCGTGCCGTGAATCAGTGGACGCGCCGTCACCCGGGGCGGCGCGAACTGCAGTTCGAATGGAATGCAGTTGAATATCAGCTCGGGCGCGGGAACGGCGTCTTCCGCGCCGGAAGTGCGATAACTTTCCGGCTGTGCGATCGAATAGTTGACCTTTGTGATTACGTAGGTATCGTCGTCGCTCGGGTGGCGCTTGAGATCGAACTTATACCCCGGGCATATGTTCATGTAGTGCGAGTGCGCCGTGATCGTGATCATCCGGATCGCTGCCTGATTCGCCCGGATTTCGACGGTACGCTGGTTGTCGTCGCTGATCTTCTGTATTTCCGCGGGCCGTTCGCCGCCCCCTGGGTTGATGCCGTCGAAGCGTTGCGCATACCCGCCGGGGTATTCGTAAAACTCCAGTTCGTTGGCCCCGCCCACGCGCAGCTTGTGCTCTTCCTCGCCGATCAGCAAGGTCTCGCGCACTTCGGTTTGCGCCTCGAAGTTCGAGCCCGGCTTTTCAAAGCTGTGATCCCACAACGTGACCTTTCCGGTACGCATCTCCTGCGTCTTTTCCCACTGATGAATGCGCTCGTCCACATCGGTGTGGTTCCAAACCATGTCGAAGTGGAGTTGAGACGTAAAGGGAAGCTCTTCGTGGGTCTGCGGGGAGTCGGCGACAACCAGTTCGTGCCGGTCCTCATAGTGGCGGAAGTAATAGAAAATGCCCTCTTCTTCCATCAGCCGCGACGCAAACTCAAAATCGGTCTCGCGGTACTGCACGCAGTAGTCGCGCTGCTCATACGTTCCCGTCAGTTCGTAAACGACGTCGAGGCTCTCCAGTACCTTCTTCAAGATGTCCGGAATGGAAATCTGCTGGAAGATCCGGCTCCGCGAAACATTGGTTAGCAGCCAGAACTTCGGAACGACCGCCAGCCGGTACTGCGCATGCGTTTCCGTTCGCTCCACACAGGAGAACGATCTGACAATGCCATGAAACCAACGGCTGTCGCCGCTGGCCAGCCGCGCCTCGACCGCCACGGGTTGCCCGATAATATCGGCGAACTTCGGAAGACTGTCGTTATAGGCAAAGGCGTCGATGTCGAACTGGTAGAGTTCGGATATCGCTTCGGTGCCCACAAGAGTCTGGAATAGCAAGACGTCCTTGCCAAGCGGCGTGAAGAGCTCGAGGGTTCTGTGTTCCTGTGTGAATTTGGACATACTGTGCCGTCTGGGGGTCTATTCTGTTAAGCGAAAACGAGGCGGAAAACACGTCGCACGGGGCAGGCCGATAAAGGCCCGCCCCGTGCGACGAAGTTAGGCGTAGTTGAAGTTGCCGTCTTCGCCGACCGTTACGGTGATCGACTCGGCGGTTTCCCCGCCGGCCATCATGGTCAGCAGCCGGTTGGAGATCTCCGGCAGCACTGTGTTGGTCAGGATGTTGTCGACGTTGCGGGCGCCGGACTCGACTTCGGTACAACGCGCGGCGATTTGCGTCAGCACATCGTCGCCGTAGACCAGCGACATCCCGTGATTCTGCTTCAGCCGCTTCTGGATCTTGCCCAGCTTCAGCCGGATAATCTGCTTCAATGCCTCATCACGCACCGGATAGTACGGGATGATGACCATGCGGCCAAGGAAGGCGGGCTTGAAGACCTTGTCGAGCTCGGGCTTGATCGTTTTCGCGATCGCCGCAGCGCTCGGCGCTGTCTCCGGATCAGCCGTCAGTTTCATGATCTGATCGGTCGCCGCGTTGGTCGTCAGAATGATGATCGTGTTTTTGAAGTCGATCTCGCGGCCTTCGCCGTCCTCCATCCGGCCCTTATCGAAGACCTGGAAGAACAGCTCAAGCACATCGGGGTGCGCCTTCTCGACTTCGTCGAGCAGCACGACCGAATACGGCCGACGGCGCACGGCTTCGGTCAGCACGCCGCCCTCACCGTAGCCCACGTATCCGGGAGGTGAACCCTTCAGCGTCGAGACCGTATGCGCTTCCTGGAACTCGCTCATATTGATGGTGATGATGTTGCGTTCACCGCCGTAGAGCAGATCGGCCAGCGTGATCGCGGTCTCGGTTTTACCGACGCCGGACGGACCGACCAGCATGAACACGCCGATCGGCTTGTTTGGATCTTCCATCTTCGCCTTCGAAACCTTGATACGCTGCGCGATGGTATCAAGCGCGTGATCCTGGCCGATGACGCGCTGCGTCAACTGTTCGGTCAGGTTGAGCATCGCCTCGATTTCGTCCTTCAGCATCTTGCCGACCGGAATGCCGGTCCACGAAGAGATGATTTCGCCCACCTGCTGCGCGTCGAGGCAGACGCCGACATAGGGATTTTCGCCCTGCAGCGTGGTCAGTTCGGTGTTCATCGCGTCGAGTTCGGCGCGCATCGGCCCCAGCTTCTCGGCGGCATTGGCCTCCATCGCCGTGTCTTCCATCTTGCCACGCAGCTCGCGGAGCTTACCAACTAACTCGGACTCCTTCGCAAAACGGGCCTTCATTTCTTCGAGCGCCGTTTTCGACGATTCCTTCTCCGCCGCGATGTCGGACAAGCGCTTGTCATGGGCGCCGCCGGTGGCCTGCTCACGGATGAGGGCCTTCTCCTGGACATCGAGGTCGTCCAGCCGCCGCTGCAAATCTTCAATCTGCGCGGGCGTGGAGTTCTGGCCCAACGCAAGCTTTGCGCATGCGGTATCGAGAACGCTTACCGCCTTATCGGGCAGTTGGCGTCCGGCGACGTAGCGGTGGGAGAGCTTGACGGCGGCGTCGAGGCCCTCGTCGAGAATCCGTACATTGTGGTGTTTTTCGAGCGCGCCGACGATGCCGCGCAACATGACAAGACAGGTATCGACGGTCGGCTCTTCGACCTTGACCACTTGGAAACGGCGGGTCAACGCCGGATCTTTTTCGAAGTACTTCTTAAACTCGCTCCAGGTGGTGGCCGCGATGGTGCGGAGTTCGCCGCGCGCCAAGGCCGGCTTCAACAGATTGGCCGCGTCGCTGCCGCCCGCCTGTCCGCCCGCGCCGATCATTGTGTGCGCTTCGTCGATGAAGAGGATGATCGGTTTGGCGCTCGACTTCACTTCTTCGATCAGACCCTTCAGCCGGTTCTCAAATTCGCCCTTGATGCCCGCGCCCGCTTGTAGCAGCGCCATATCGAGCGAGTGCATTTCGACATTTTTCAGCGGCGGCGGCACATCGCCCTGCGCGATGCGCAACGCCAAGCCTTCGACGACCGCGGTCTTTCCGACGCCCGGTTCACCGGTGAGAATCGGATTGTTCTGCCGGCGGCGGAGCAAGATGTCGATCATCTGGCGGATCTCGGTATCGCGGCCGAGCACGTTGTCAATCTTGCCGCGCCGCGCCTTGTCGGTGAGGTTTTCGGTGTAAGAGTCGAGATTTGGAGTCTTGCCCGCTCCGGCTTTCGCTGGTGCGCCGGGCGCGCCGGGTGCACCGGCCGAACCGGCGGCGGCTAGAGGAGCCGTTTCCTCGGTGGAGCTCTGCGTAATGACGAGGAAGTCCTTCTTCAGTCCCTCGGCATTGATCTTCTGCAGTTCCTTTGAGAACTCCCGGACTTGGCGCGCGAGGTCTTCGTTGGTCAGCAGCGCGATGACCGCGTAGCCGCTGCGGATCTGCCCCGCGCCGAATTCGATCGAGCCGATCGTCCAGGCTTCGGTCAGCATTTTCAGCACGCTTTCGCTGATGGCGGGCGTGCGCGCGTTGCCGCGCTTGACCTTATCGAGACTGCGGTCGACCTCCTGCGTCAGCCGCAGCGGGTCGATGCCGAAGTGGCTCACGATATAGGCCAGATCGTTGTCCGATCCATCCATCAACATGCGAAGGAAGTGCTCGATTTCGATGTTGTAATTCGTTCGTGATAGGCACAATTTGGCGCCTTCTTCCAGCGCCACACGGGTATTCGTGTTCAGCTTGCCAATCAGCGACTTTAGATTCACGCTCATGGGATTACCTTTCGGTTAGAGTATTGCGATTAGAAACGAAGAACGGTCTCAAAGGCGTCGGCCGTGCGCGGTTGGGTCTTCACCCACGTCGTCCAACCCAGTTGTACTTCATCCAGCATGGGTCCGGCCACCGGCGGCGGATCTTGTGGTCTGCCAGTATGACAGACAGGGACTTCCGCGGCGGCCAGTATCAACTGCACTTCAAAATCCATCGATGGTCCCGCGTAGAAACGGGCCAAGTCCTTCAACGGCTGGTTCGCGGTGCCGTCGGGTAAAAAGTCGCGATACTGCTGTAAGTTCAGCGGTCCGATCACAAGCCGCACCGCCGACTGCTGATCGTAGACCTCGTCGCCGATGATCGCGCCGATTCCGATCTGTTCAGAGATATCGTCGGCCGATTCGAACACGCATAACGAATCGTCGTTCAAGGGGTACCACGCGCCGATGAACTGTTCGACTTCACACGGTACGTCGAAGTAGTCGGAAATCAGATTCGCAAGCCCGCAGGCCGGCCTTGTCCGATCACTCAGGAGCCCAGCGTAGAAGATGAGTGCATCGTCGGGGACTTCCATGCGCCCGCGCAGGCCGGACGTTCCCATTCCGGTCAGGTCGAGCAGCGTGTGGGAGAACCGGTCGCGATCGCCGCGCTCGTAGGCGATCTGAAAGCGGTACTTCTCCCAAGCCTGGTAGAAAAGGGAAATCGCGCGGTGGTTGAAGAGATCTAAAAACGCACCGGGTGTTGTATCCCTCTGCCGCAACCGCTCCCGAAGATACTCGGTGTAGTAGTTGGGGAGCATTCCCTGCGGCCCGGTGAGTCCCATGAAATTCACCCACATCGACGCGCGACCGTCTTCGTCGAAGGTCAGTCGCTGGAT